>Ga0187893_10000685_pt1 | contig 86408 bp, 69 predicted proteins | sample MA1701074metaG_FD_139574 | JGI IMG/M metagenome (GOLD analysis project Ga0187893, IMG submission 139574) | White microbial mat communities from a basaltic lava cave in the Kipuka Kanohina Cave System on the Island of Hawaii, USA - MA170107-4 metaG ... | reverse complement strand
TGACGCGACGTGGTATCTTTCGCCTGTAACAACCCGGCCTTGAGAGACCGGGCTAAATTCAGCGTGCCGCTACGCGGCAGAAATGCTCCTGGCTTTCTTTGCAGTCTAAGGAAACATGAGCCAAGTCTATTACTTGTGGAACCGACTTACCAATCAATGCAGGATGTTGTGTTCCATGCTGACTTTTTGTGCAAAGCTCCGCCAGACGCTCAATATGCGCCCGAAAACGCGGAAGACCCCCGGATTATTTTCGCCCACGAAATTGGACATATGTTGCACACAGAGCATGGGGATGGGGCAATTATGGAGACTGGTGTTTTTGATTTTTACCCCGCGAAGTTTACAGCTAAATCTTTTGGCATAATCAGAAGCAGCCGCTTGCCAAAGAGCGGAGAATATTGATCCCAAAGTCACCGGCAATCAGATGACAAACTTAGAGAGGAGAAAAACATGAAACGCATTAACTACATCGTGTCGGCAACCATCATATTGGGCGTGCTGTTGTTTGCCAACTGGCAGACGCGAATCAGCGCGCGGTCTCAAGATAACCTGCTTCAACTTTCGTTGACGGCAGAGCAGGAGCGTTACGCTCTGGGCGAAATACTGGAGCTTGATTTCGAGTTGAAGAATGTCTCCGACGAATTGTTGGAGATTGGCAAACCCAGCGTCTATACCGGCAGCCTGCAACTCTGGCTTTCCGAAGACGGCGTGAACTTCCGCGAATACAAAGGCCCTCGCTGGAGCATGTTGAATGCGGGCCGCAACCGGATGAAACTCGCCGCTGGGGAAACCCTCCATGCCAAAGCGACGTTGCTTTACAATGACCGCTTCCCTACCGAACACCTCAACGAACTCTATGCCGCGAAATACCGCCGGGAACGCATCGACACCGAATTTGCCGCGACGAGCGCCGGACGCTATTGGTTGAAGGCAGTTTTCAAAGACGGAAAAACCGAGATTGAGTCCGAGCCTCTGGCCATAGATATCGCCGAGCCGGTCGGACTCGATACGGAGGTTTGGGAGAGGATAAAAACCGACGGCGCGTATGCCTATTTTCTGCAAACCGGCGAAGTAAAATATCATCCCGATTCGGTTTTTGCCGAACGAATCAGCGACAAGTTGATCAAATACAATCGGAATCTGGAAAATGCGCGTCGGCTGAAATAGCCGCAAGCCGCCTGGACGCTCGAATCGAGTTTGACGGCTTTGAGCAAGGCTCATAAGAACAACCCTGCGCAGATTGCTTTTTGATGAAATGCTGTAGAATAATTTTGGCGATGCACGACGAGGCGCAAACACATTTCTTATTCGGACAATTCGAGTTCGACTGTGTAAACGGCGAATTGAGAAAGAACGGTCGGCCTGTCAAATTGCAGGCGCAACCGGCAAAGGCGCTGGCTCTGTTGGTGAGCCGCGCCGGCGAGTACGTCACGCGCCATGAAATTCAGCAGCATGTCTGGGGAGAGAATTTCGTCGAGTTCGAGCAGGGACTCAATTATTGCATCAGCCAGATTCGCTCGGCGCTCGGTGATAAAGCGGATTCGCCGGTTTTCATCGAGACCATACCGCGACAAGGCTATCGTTTCATCGCTCCGGTCACGCCATCTGCAAAGTCGAACGGCGCAGGAAGCCTCAAATCGGCAGCAGAGATTGAAGCATCGAGATCGCGAAAACTTCAGTCGCGCCTTATCGCATCTCTGGCAGTAATGGCGATTGGAATTATCACTGTCGTCATTCTGCTCTGGCCTTCACCAGCCGGTCGTGTTTCGCTGCCTCAAACCAGACTGGCGGTGCTGCCGTTCGCCAATTTGAGTACAGACCCTGAGCAGGAATATTTCAGCGATGGCCTGACAGATGAATTGATCACAACCCTTTCGCGCCTCAATCCGCGTCAACTGAGCGTCATCGCGCGCACTTCGACCATGCGTTACAAAGATGAGCGCAAGGCCATCGATCAGATCGGACGCGAGCTTGGAGTCGAGTATTTGTTGGAAGGAAGCGTGCGCTCGGAAAATGGACGCGCGCGTATCTCCGCGCAGTTGATTCGCGCAAGCGATCAGAGCCATATCTGGGCGCAAAGCTACGACCGCCCGCTTACGGATATGCTCGACGTTCAAAGGGAGGTGGCTCAGGCAGTCGCTAAGAATCTCTCGCTTGAACTTCTGCCTGATGCTCAACTCGGACAAGGCAGCGCGGCAGCCAGCCCGGAGGTTCGTGAAGCCTGTCTGAAAGCGCATTACCTGCTCAATAAGAGATCGCAGGAAGATGTTGAGAGAGCGATCACGCTACTTCAATCGGCCATTGCTACCGGCCCTGACTACGCTCCGGCTCACACCTGTCTGGCGAAGGCATACCTTCACGAAAAGGGATCGCTGGCGGAAAAAGTGGTTAAGGCGAAGCAGTCGCTCGAAACTGCCGAACGACTGGACGACTCTCTGGCCGAAACCCATCTGCTGCTGGGATACGTCGCGCTGTTTGGAGAATGGGACTGGAATGGCGCGAAAAAACATATTGAAAAGGCCATAGCTTTGGATGAGGGGCGAGCCTTTTCTTATCACGCATACGCCGCCTACCTGTCCACACTGGGACGTCACGACGAAGCCATAGAGCAGATTCAGAAAGCGAAACGGCTTGACCCCGTTTCTCCCGCAGTCCTCGGAGACATCGGCTGGATTTATTACGGGGCAGGTCGCTACGATGAAGCGATCAAACAATCACAGGAGATTCTGGAGCTTGAACCGGGTGAAGCCTTCGCGCGCGAATGCATGTTTTACAGTTACCTCAGACAGAGTAAAGAGGCTGACGCGCTCGATCAGGCTCGTCAGATTATGAAATTGCGCGGCGCGACTCGGCAGCAAATCGCGGCAATAGATCGCGGCACAGATGGAGAAAGTCTTCGGCTCTACTGGAGATGGAGCCTCGACTGGCTGCGCGATAAAGCCGCGCGCGATCAGGTTGATCCATGTTCTTTCGCCCTCATCTACGCCGATTTGGGAGAGACAGAAATGGCCTTCGACTATCTGGAAAAAGCGTATCGCCAGCATTCGGAGTCGCTGATTTATCTCTCGGTGGAACCTCGCTTCGAGCCTCTACGTTCGGACCCGCGTTTCGCTCAACTGCTTCAGCGCGTCAGGCCACAATAGCGCGACGAGAAGGTTGCAGTTGAATTCAGCCCTTCCGCCAACCGTTTGATTCTTCACCGCTTGCCGCTTCATTTCTAATTCAGATAGAACTCTGAAGCTATCCATAGACTCGGTGTCTTTTCCATACATAAAATCTTCCGCATCCGGCAAGCTGTTTTTTTATTCGTTCAATTCCAGCCTGAGTGCTGGCAGGAGGTAAAAATGAAACTGAATCCGAGTTTGCCAAAAGCCTTTCGAATCCTGACGGCTCTGACTGTGTTTGTGGTGAATCTATATCCGGCAAGCGCGCAAACTGCCGCACCGCGCTTTGCCACGCTCAATGGCCATCGTATTCATTACCTCAGTTATGGCGAAGGCAGAGAGGCGATAGTCTTTGTGCATGGCGGGGTGGGAAATCTGAATAACTGGAAACTGCAAACGCCTGCTTTCGCCGGAAAGAAGCGTCTCATCCTGCTTGACCTGCCCGGTCACGGACAAAGCGACAAGCCAAAAGTCACTTACTCGATGGACCTATTCGCGCAGGCGGTTGACAGCGTTCTGAGCGATGCCAAAGTGGAAAAAGCCGTTCTGGTCGGCATCAGCATGGGGACGCCCGTCATCAGGCAGTTCTATCGTCGTTACCCGGAGAAAACCGAAGCGCTGGTTTTCGTCGATGGGCCACTGCGTCCGCTGGCTCCGACTCAGGAAATCGGCGAAGAGTTCATCGCCCCGTTTCGCAAGCCGAACTACATGGAAGCAGCCAGACAGTTTAACGCCGGGTTGATGACCGGGAAGATTCCTGCCGAGATGCGCAAGCAGATTCTCAGCAGTTGGGCCAACACCCCGCAGCACGTCATCATCAGCGTACTCGAACAAGTTATTCTCCCCAACTCAGACCCTTCGATCTGGAAAGAAGACCTGATCAAAGTGCCTGTGCTTGGAATCTACACCCGGAATGACTATGTGCCAGCCGACAACGAGCAATATCTTCGCCGTCTGGCTCCCAGCACGGAATACCATGCCTGGAGCGATGTGGGACACGCTATACCGATGGAGATGCCGCAGGAATTCAACAACACGCTTCAAGCCTTCCTGGTCAAGGTTGGATGGCTCGACGACAAGAAGGGGCGAAGAAAAGAGATTCCCACCAAGTACTTCGAGGCGTTTATCGGCCAGTGGGAAGCTCCGCCCGATGTGAAGGAGAAGCACCCTGAGTTGAACGGGAAAATCCAATTAATCTTCGAGTGGGGTTCACATAAAAGACCTGTGCGTATACTTGAAGGCTGTCCCGTCAATCAAAAGAACGATTGCATGCTGGAAGGGTTCTCTTTCTGGAATCCGGTGACGGGCAAAGTTGAATATCATGCTTATGACAACGAGGTTGATTTGTTGTACAAAGGTGAATACACCGTTCTGGAAAAGGATAAACTGCAACTGGTCGTCGAAGTCCATTATCCGAATGACCAAGACTTCACCAGGCGCGGTCATTCAGTCCTTTCATTCAGGATCGCCTATTCGCTCAGAAACGCCGACACGCTCGACATAAACATCATGTATTTCAACAAAAAAGATAACCGTTGGGACCCTTGGGGTGGAGATGATGGTAAAGGCAATTTCGTGGCTGTGAGGAGAAAGGCGCAGTCCCGCGCATGGTCGAACAGATAAGCGATGTGTAACTTCCTGCCCGATTACTTGACTTCGACATATCGATGCGATAAATCTCGATTGCAACCCTTGATCGAAAGGAGCTATCCGTTTCAAGTCGATATTATGTCCGGGAAACGTCGTCCGAAAATTTCGAACAATTCTCCCAAGCTTGTCGGGAAATACAAGCAGGTGAGGGTCACATTCGTCGGCGCATCATTCATCACACGCGAACAGTCCTCGCCCGCTGAGCATGTGAACGAGGCGCTGGGTCTTTTCATTCTCGATGAAGTTTTTCGCCATCAAAGCATTCTCTCCAGACGCAAGGGATTGCTCAGGAAGACGCACTATTGCAGAAAGTGCGATTCGGATTTGATGGGACTCAAGGCTCGCGGGCGGAAGTTCTCGCTCGACATATCCTACAAACAACTTCCGCCATTCAAGCTCGAAATAGAGATGCCCGCCATTCCCTGCCCTGAGTGCGGGACAAACAATGCAGTGAATGAAGAGAACACCGAATTCATCATCAGCGGAGCGATAGCGAAAGCTTTCCAGAGTTTGAAGGGTACAAAGTGAAAACGATCATCCCGGTTTCGATTATCTTCTGATCATTTCTTCGCGCGCTGCTCCACCTTAGCCCACGTATCGCGCAGGCCAATCGTTCTGTTGAACACCAGATTGTCGGGCGACGAATCCGTATCGACCGAGAAGTAGCCCAGTCGTTCGAACTGATATCGCGCGCCCGCCTCAGCCCCGCGCAGACTCGGCTCGACCTTGCAATCGGTCAGCACCTCCAACGAATTCGGATTCAGATTCGCGGTGAAGTCCTGACCTTCCTCAACCTCGCCGGGATTCTCTTTCGTGAAGAGGTTTTCATAGAGGCGCACCTCGGCGTCGACGGCGTGCGCGGCTGAGACCCAGTGAATAGTCGATTTGACCTTGCGACCATCGGGCGCGTTGCCGCCCCGCGTAGCCGGATCGTAAGTGCAACGAAGTTCCACGATATCTCCGTCTTCGTCTTTCACGACATCCGTGCAGGTGATGAAATATCCATAGCGCAGGCGCACCTCGCGGCCCGGCGCAAGTCGGAAATACTGTTTGGGAGGGTCTTCGCGAAAATCGTCCTGCTCTATGTAGAGGACTTTCGAGAACGGAACCCGACGAGTTCCCTGACTCGCATCTTCCGGGTTGTTTACCGCTTCCATTTCTTCGACCAGATCATCCGGGTAGTTATCTATACGGACGCGCAGAGGCCGAAGAACAGCCATAACGCGGGGCGCGCGACGGTTGAGGTCTTCACGGACGAAGTGTTCGAGCAAAGACAGTTGCACAGTATTGTTCGACTTCGACACGCTGACGTTCGCGCAGAGGTTGCGAATGGCTTCCGACGTATAGCCGCGTCGTCGCATACCTGAAAGCGTCGGCATGCGCGGATCGTCCCAGCCCGTGACGTGGCCCTGCTGTACTAAAGTGAGCAGACGGCGTTTGCTCAGGATCGTGTAAGTGAAGTTGAGCCGGTCGAACTCGAACTGCCGGGATGGAAAGATGCCGAGTTGTTCGATGAACCAGTTGTACAACGGGCGATTGTTTTCGAATTCGAGTGTGCAGATCGAATGCGTCACCTGCTCTATCGAATCCGACTGCCCGTGAGCGTAGTCGTACATCGGATAGATGCACCACTCGCTGCCCGTGCGATGATGATCCATATGAAGGATTCTGTACATCACCGGATCGCGCAGGTTCAGGTTCGGCGACGTCATATCGATCTTCGCGCGCAAGGTGCGCGAGCCGTCAGCGAATTCGCCTCGCTTCATGCGCTCGAACAAGTCAAGGTTTTCTTCTACCGAGCGATTCCTGTAGGGGCTTTCCCTCCCCGGTTCGGTGAGCGTGCCGCGATAGAGGCGAACCTCATCCGCGCTGAGGTCGCACACATAAGCTTTTCCCGCGCGGATCAACTCTATGGCCCACTGATAAAGCTGGCCGAAATAATCCGAAGCATAAAACAGCCCATCCCATTCAAATCCGAGCCATCTGACGTCTTCCATGATCGACTCGACGTACTCGGTCTCTTCTTTGGACGGATTCGTGTCGTCGAAACGAAGATTGCACTTGCCGCCGAATTCCGCCGCCAGCCCGAAATCGAGGTATATCGCTTTGGCGTGTCCGATGTGAAGATATCCGTTCGGCTCAGGAGGAAAGCGAGTCTGCACTCGCCCGCCGTGTTTGCCCGCTTGGATGTCCTCGATAATGGTATCGCGAATGAAATTAGACCGGCCCGCCGATTCCGCTGTCGCCGCGCCGGAGTCAGATTCCGATGAACTCATCTGTTTGTCTTATCCCCCAAAGAATTTGAAGTGCTGCGTCAGACAGGGATTATATATCGACGCGGCGGAACACAGCGAGCAGAAGCGGCTATCCATCAGGGTTCGCGGCAAAGTAGAAGTAGGGGCAGGGCTTGTCCCTGCCCGGATTGGCCAAAGGCCAATGATGTCATAGCCCTTCGGGCGATCCGGGCAGCCACGAGGGCTGCCCCTACCATCACTGGCGAGAAAAGCGGCGGGCATTCCGAGCATCGTTATGAACAGGGCGAATTTGTGCTAACATCGTTGAATGATACTCGCCCGAATTGAAGCGACAGGCTTTCGCAATCTCGAAGGCGCGGCTCGATTCGGCTCAGGACTCAATATCTTTTACGGCGATAACGCTCAGGGAAAAACCAACTGGCTCGAAGCCATCTACGTTCTGGGAACGACGAAATCCTTCCGCACCTCTCAGGTTCGCGATTGCATTCGCTTCGACTCGCGCGAGTGTCTGCTTCGCGGAGAAGTGCATACCCGCTCGATTTCCCGCCAGATTCAACTGCTTTTGACCGAATCCGCAAAGGAGCTTTTCGTAAACGGCAAGCGCGAAGCCGTCGTCCGATATCTGGGAAATCTGGACGTGTTCGCTTTCTCGCTCGAAGAACTGGAAGTAGTTCGCGGCACTCCGAGCGAGCGTCGAAGGTTCCTCGACCGCGGCATCGTGTCGCTTGCGCCCGCAATGCTTGCGACGCTTTCGCAATACAATCACGTCATCAAACAAAAAAATCGTCTGCTTCAGGAAGCGGCGTCAAGTTCGAACCCCACAGCTTTTCATGATCAGATCGAAGCGTGGAACGAGCAGCTTATAGAACTGGGCGCGGCGATTCACGAAGCGCGAGCGGATTACGTCGAGCGGTTGAACCGCGTGCTTGATGAAAACGATCACGGGCGGGCCATCTTCGGAGCCGAGCGTGTAACCCTGCGCTATCGTTCGCAGATGGAAGGCAAGGGAGATTTTTCGGATTACCGAAGGCTTTTCGGCGAGCGTCTCAAAGAGCGAATCAAAGCCGAATCCGCCGTGGGGCATTGTCTGCTGGGGCCTCACAGGGACGACCTTGAAATACTTGCCGACCAACGCGAACTCCACCGTTTCGGGAGCGCCGGACAGCAGCGAAGTGCCTTATTACTCCTTGATTTAGCGCAGGTCGAGATATATAATTCCGTTTACGAGGAAAGCCCCGTTTTAATCATCGATGATCTTGATGCAGAGCTTGATCGTGGGAGAATCGAGGCGTTACTCGGCGAGATTGAAGGCCGCGCTCAGACCTTCATCAGCACCTCTCGTCGAGCGATTGCCAACCGCTATCGCGACCGCGCTTCGGTTTATCTCGTCGAACGGGGACGCGCCGAGCGCGAGGGTGAAGCGAGCTTTGCCGTCATACTCGATGGTGGAAACGAACCGAGCAAGGCAGTGTGACGCGAACAGATGTCCGCGAAATCAGTTTCAAGATGAGACTGCCAGCGCAATGAGGTTAGATCGCGCGTCCCGAAAGTACGAAGTTTGAAGCCACTCGAAGAGGAGACTATAGTGAGCAAGGAAAAAGAAACGTATGATGCCAGATCGATCACGGTTTTGGAAGGAAGAGACGCCGTGCGCAAACGTCCTGCGATGTACATCGGTTCGACGAGCGAACTGGGTCTTCATCATCTGGTTTACGAGGTTGTCGATAACAGTATCGACGAAGCCCTTGCCGGTTATTGTGACCGCGTCGATGTCACAATTCACATAGACAATTCGATAACCGTCGTCGATAACGGTCGAGGCATACCCGTAGATATTCACTCGCAGGAAAAAGTTTCGGCAGCCGAAGTCGTGCTGACCAAACTTCACGCGGGCGGCAAATTCGACACAAACTCTTACAAGGTATCAGGCGGACTGCACGGAGTGGGCGTGTCGGTCGTGAACTTTCTTTCCGAATGGCTCAGACTCGAAATCTGGCGCGACTCCTCGACATACGAACAGGAATACCTTCGAGGCATACCGCAGGGCAGGCTCCGTCAAACGGGCAAGACGCGCAAGCGCGGAACCAAAGTCGCCTTCAAGCCTGACTCTGAAATTTTCGAAGTCACCGAATTCAATTTCGACACGCTTTCGCAGCGATTGCGCGAGAAAGCATTCTTGAATTCGGGCGTTCGCATCACTATCACCGACGAGCGAACGGAAAAAAATCATGAGTTTTTCTATCGCGGCGGCATAGCGGAATTCGTCAAGCTGTTCAACAAAAACAAAAACGTGCTGCACCCGCAGCCCATCTATTTCGAAAAACTGGCGACCGAAGACGATCCTCTCGGCATCGAAATCGCCCTTCAGTACAACGACAGTTATTCGGAGATAGTCCACTCGTTCGCCAACAACATCAACACCGTAGATGGCGGCACGCACCTGACGGGCTTTCGAGCCGCGCTCACAGGCACGATAAACAACTACGCGAAGTCCGCCGGACTTTTCAAAAAGGATGACGAGAAACTCGCGCCCGAAGATGTGCGCGAAGGGCTTGTCGCCGTCATCAGCGTCAAGCTGCCTCAACCTCAGTTCGAGGGACAAACGAAAGGCAAACTGAATTCCGATGTGAAGGGGCCTGTGCAGACTTTCATGAATGAAAGGCTCGGCCAGTATTTCGAAGAGAATCCTTCGGTCGCAAAAAAAATCATAGCGAAAGCCATCGACGCTGCGCGCGCACGCGAGGCTGCGCGCAAGGCCCGCGATCTCACCCGGCGCAAAGGCGCACTGGATTCATGGGCGTTGCCCGGCAAGCTCGCCGATTGTTCCGAAAAAGACCCCAAGCTGTGCGAGTTGTTCATCGTCGAAGGCGACAGTGCCGGCGGGAGCGCAAAACAGGGCCGCGACCGCCGCACGCAGGCGATACTGCCTCTGAAGGGAAAAATTCTCAACGTCGAAAAAGCCCGCTACGACAAGATGCTTTCGCATTCGGAAATCGCGGCGATGATAACGGCCATGGGAACCGGAATAGGCAAAAACGATTTCGACGTTTCGAAGCTGCGTTATGATCGCGTCATCCTGTTGAGCGTGGCGGGGGATGAACCGACCATAGTGGCCGATGATGAAGGCCGCGCAGAGTTCGTCCGCATAGGCGAATTCATCGACGAATGCTTCGAGGGCCGTCGCGATTCTGGTCGCTATCAGGTTCTCTGCTTCGATCAGTCCAGTCACACTACTCGCTTTCGTCCGCTCAAGGCCGTCATCCGTCACACGCAAAGCGAGCCTCTCTACAAAATCATTACGCGCTATAACCGTTCGATCAAAGTCACAGCGTCGCATAGCGTGTTCGTCTTCGAAGATGGAGAAGTTCGTCTCAAGAAAGGCAATGAGGTCAGGCCCGGCGATGTGCTGGTCGCGCCGCGTCGCCTGCCGCGTCCGTCATTCAGTCACAAAAATATCGATCTTCTCGAAACATTTTACCGAGCCGGACTCATTGATGCGCTCTATGTCAAGGGGGAAGACGTGCGCCGCATAGCAAGCCACAGGGTTTTGGCCCGTGTGTCGAGACCGGAGCTTTGGAACGAGCCGCGAATCTCGCTCAGTGACGAGGAATGGAAGCGACTGATCGTTCAACGCCAGTCTGTAGGACTTTCTCAAATGCAGGTTGCCCGGTCAATCGGTGTCAAACAGCCCATCACTATCAGCCATTGGGAGCGCCGCATTAACCACCCCATTCAATCTCATTTCGAGGGATACCTCAAAGCGATAGGATGGAACGGCTCACTCGATTATGACCTGATGCCGTCGAAGATAGATGAACGACTTTCGCAGGACGACTCTTCGCGAAACGCTCGCTGGCGCAAGGTCAGTTCCTACAAAAAACTTGAAGAGTTCACCGACCGCGAGATGGCGTTTCTTGGAAACAGTGTACAGATCGTTCCAAAGGCTCACAATCATAAAGCGTTCGAGCGATACCTGCCTGTGACTCGCGAACTGATGTGGTTCCTCGGATGGTTTATGGCTGAAGGGACATTGAGCGCGCATCAGGTCAGCCTCAACATCGGAAAAAAAGATGAGCGATTCATGCCTGAGCTTAAAGCAACCATTGAATCAGTGTTCGGCGAAACTCCCCGATGTTTCCCCGCGCCGGAAGGCGAAGGAATCAAATTCTATTTCCACAGCGTCGCTGCCGCGCGGCTCGTCAAAGCTCTGAAGATAGATGGTCTTGCGCATAAGAAAAAACTGCCTGATATCGTTTTCAGTATTGCCGAAGAATTGCAATTCGCTTTTCTCGAAGGGTACTTCCTAGGCGACGGGACGACGACGGGAAGCAACGTGTCGTTTTGCACAGTTTCGCCTGATCTCAAAGACGGGCTGCTGTACCTGCTTGGGCAACTGGGATTGATTGCGACCGTCAGTGAAACTGAGCCTAAGCCAAATTCCAATTCGCGGATTCAGTCTCGACGCCTGCGCTATACCATCACCATCTGCGGCAAGGAGCAGATCGAGCATTGCCGCCCAATCTGGCATCGGCACGCGAATGCGCCGAAACTTGAAGAGCATCTCCATCGCCCCGTGCATAAGGCTTCGGATTTCGTACCGATCAGCGATGATCTCATGGGGCTTAAAGTGATATCCGCCGAAGAGATCGCGCCAGCAGGAAAATACGTCTATGATTTCTCGGTTGAAGACGATGAGAATTTCATCTGCGGCGCAGGCGGACTGTGCGCACACAATACCGATGCTGACGTCGACGGAAGTCATATCCGCACGCTGCTTCTGACTTTCTTTTATCGCCAGATGCCTGAACTCATCGATCACGGTCACATCTACATCGCGCAGCCGCCGCTCTTCAAAGTCAAAAAGGGACGTTCGGAGCAGTATCTCCGCGATGAAAAAGAGCTTTCGCGCTTTCTGATGAAGAAAGCCACTGAAAACGTCACTGTCACCGTGAAAGCGACGAAGGCCGAATTTCGCGGCGCGGAGTTGAGGCGAATACTTGAAAAGCTCGCCGAGTTGGATACATATCTTGCGAAGCTCGAACGCCGACTCCACGACCGCAAACTCGTCGAAATCGTAATCGATGCCTTCGCAGGGCCGGATGGCGTTACGAAATCCGGCGGCGGGTTGAAACTCCACCAGGTGTTCGAGAAAGAAAAACTTCTCCAGAAAGTCGCCTCGGCTTTGGAAGCGGAAAATTACATCACCGAGATCGAAGAAGACGAAGAGCATGGCACATTCGAAATAGTCATCTCCCGTTCGCGCGGAAACGGAAGGGCGCTCATTGACTGGGAGCTTGCGACTCACGTCGAGTTCCAGAAGGCCGTGCAGTTTTACGGCGATCTTTCTGACCTCAGCCGCCCGCCTTTCGTCATCGCTGAAAACGGCAGTCAGGTGACTGTAGAAACGCGCACCGAGTTGCTCGATCACATCATGGCCGCAGCCAAAAAAGACATACACATTCAACGATACAAAGGGCTGGGCGAAATGAACCCTGAGCAGTTATGGGAAACGACGCTCAATCCCGATACGCGCACGCTGCTCAATGTTCAGGTCAACGACGCTGTTGAAACTGACGAGATGTTTACGGTGCTGATGGGCGATGCGGTCGAGCCTCGCCGCCGCTTCATCGAAGACAACGCGCTTGAGGTCAAAAATCTCGACATCTGATGGCGAAACCAAAGATCATCGCTATCGCGGGCAGGCAAATCGACGCTTGCGCCGTTCCTGCTCCGCGACGCTTTCGGAGTTATGGATTACGTCAACGCCGATACCATTGCCGAGGGGCTTTCGGCATTCGAGCCGCGAGGCGCAGCTATAGAAGCCGGTCGGGTGATGCTCCGTCGCACGCGAACCTTGACCGAACAAAGAAGAACATTCGCGTTTGAAAGCACGCTTTCAGGTCGAACGCCTGCGCGCTGGATTGATTTTGCAAAGCGAGAGGGCTTCGAGTTTCATTTGTTATTTCTCTGGCTTGAAAGCTCAAAGCTTGCTATCGAGCGCGTGACTGAAAGAGCGCGAAGAGGCGGGCATGATGTCGCTGAAGAGGTGATTCGTCGGCGGTATCGGATGGGAATCCGCAACTTTTTCAGGATATATCAGCCGCTTGCTGAAACGTGGACGGTGTACGACACATCTGCTACAGTCGCTCCGTATTTGATTGCAGACGGAGAAAGCGACTCCGCTCCAATGATCCATCAGCCGGACGTATGGCAGAAACTCTGCGAGGCAGCGAAATGACGGTAAAACTTGAGATGACAGAAAAGCTTTTCGTCGAACACGCTCAGGCGATAGAAAAAATCCTGCGCCGCGCCGTTCGTCACGCTCTGCTCGATCACAAACGCGCAGGCAACGCGGTCGCCACATGGCAGGATGGCAGAGTCGTTCTGCTTCAGCCCGAAGAAATTCCCGTCGATGAAAGCATTCTTGAAGATGAAGAAGCAGGAACTCTTGACATCGCAGGTTAAAATCAAAGTGAAGGTTGTCCCCGTTCGAATCTCGCTCCGGCCCCGTGAACGAAGAATCGAAGCCTGAAGGTTGTCCCCTTGCAGCCTCGCATTAAGCCCAGCGCACGGAGAAACTCATGTTCAGCCACAACTCCATAGTTTCTATCAGTGAAATAAATCGCATCTATCCTGACGAGTGGGTGGCGATAGCAGTCGAAGAAACCGACTCGGACGGATTCGCCGTCCGGGGCCAGATACTTTCGCATAACGAGGATGAAAGAATAGTCTGGACTGCGGTCAAACTCGGCGAGATGGAAGACCCGGTTTATGTCTTCCACACCGGCAGGAAGAAAGCGGCCTGATCAATACGGGCGTGCGATCGCGATGAAGGTGTCCATCGCGATATTGCGACCCGTCACTATTACGGCGACTCGTCCTGCTGCCGTCACAACATCGAGCGCAGCGATAGCCGTGGCCGCCGCGCCTTCGATTATCAAATGATCCTCGCGAGCCGCACGCGCGATAGCTCGTTTTATAGCGTCTTCCTCGACTAAAACTATTTCATCAACCATCCGCTCGATTATCGGGAAAGTGATCGACCCCGGTTCGATGTTTCCCGCAAGCCCGTCGGCTACGGTCGCGTCTTCTTCAATCTCGACTATCCGGCCCGCTTCCAAAGAGCGTTTCATAGTCGGCGAAGCGGCAGGCTCCGCGCCATAAACTTTTATGCGCGGGTTCATAGTTTTCGCTGCGATCAACACTCCCGCGAGCAAGCCGCCGCCGCTTACGGGAACCACGAGCGCATCGATATCCGCATCATCATCGAGCATCTCCATAGCGACAGTTCCCTGCCCTGCGATCACCCACGGATCATTATAAGGCGAGACGAAAACCCTGCCTGATGCGCGCTCCATCTCTCGCGCCTCGCGTTCGGCTTCGTCATAGTTTTCGCCGCGCGCAAGGAGCGTGACAGGGTAGCGGCCTATGGCTTCGATCTTCGCACGTGAGCCGGTGCGCGGAACCACGATGGTCGCATCGAATCCCAATCTCTCAGCGCAATGAGCGACGGCGAGTCCGTGATTTCCCGCTGAGACTGCAAGTATTCCGCGCAGGCGTTCCTCTTCACTGAGAGAGGCTATTCGGGCCATCGCGCCGCGAATCTTGAAGGAGCCTGTCACCTGAAAGCATTCGAGTTTGAGCGAGACTTCTCGCCTCTCATTCGAAAGCCAGCGCGAACGCTCCAGCGGAGTGTGCCTGACGACGCCTTTGATCAAATCGGCGGCCCGTTTGATATCTTCAATCGTCACTTCCATCATCGCCTCCGCGCGTTTCAATAGATATCGAGATCGCGTCCCGATACAACATTGCCTTTGAAGACTTCTCGAATCTCGCCAAGCATTTCTTCTTCCGGGCGGCCCCAGAAGAGTTGATGGTAAAGCACGAGCAACCGGGGGCGGGCGCGTGCGGCAATCTCGCCAAGCTGACTGGTCGAGGTATGAAACTGGGAATGATATTTCTGCCATTCAGGCGGGCGCGTGGCGAACCCCCGTTGAGAATAGACCTCGTGAATCAACACATCACACCCCGCGCAGTTTTCTATGATTTCGGGACTATAGGCGCAGTCGCCCGATATGACGATGACGCGATCGGCGGTTTCGAATCTATAGCCGAACGCCTGTTTCCACGAACCGTGACGGACTGGAAAAGCTTTGACGGTGACGTTCTGGTCTTTGTAAACGATGCCCGGTTTTATTTCGTGCGCGATGGCGCGATAGCCCGTCCGGTTAGCAGGCTCAAGCCCGTTGAGACGGATATCGATGTCTTCTTGGTAAGCCGCCATCAGATGCGAGACCATCGCTTTTATCCCGCGCGGGCCATAGACGGCAAGCGGCTCTTTTCGTTCAAGCACCCACGGAGTGAATATCAGATCAGGCAACCCGACGGTGTGATCCGAATGGAGATGAGTGATGAAGACGGTCTTGAGATTTTTCGCTTCAAGCCCGCGGACACCTTTTCTGAAAGCGGCAGCGGCGCGGCGCACCACCCCCGGCCCTGAATCGATTATGTAGGGCGTGCCGTTGACTACTATTGCGACCGCTGGCCCCGCGCGATCAGGGTCGGCATTGGGCGTGCCGGTGCCGAGAAGAACTATCTGAGTTTTCGACTCTGCATTTTGCCCAGCGTAGGCGTCAGAGTCATCCGTGTAGTTTGTCAGCGGGAGTGAAGTTGCGAGCGCGATCAACAGGGAGAATAACAACAGTCGTTTTTTCATAGCGCGGAGATTATACAATGCGCGCCAAACGCAAGACCATCGACAAGAAGCGTGTCTGCCCTATGCTATACTGAAGCGGCACGATCAACGAGAGAGGGACGACCGACATGGCGCAAGTAATAACCGAACGAATAACGAGGACTCCGGGCGTATGCGGCGGCAAGGCTTGCATAGCGGGCCATCGCATCCGCGTTATGGATATAGTCATCTCTTATGAACATCGGGGGATGACGCCAGACGAGATAGTCGATCACTATCCCACGATCACCCTCAGCGATGTGCATACGGCGCTGGCTTACTACTACGATAACATCGAAGAGATACGCGAGGACATCCGCCGGAACTATGAAGATGCCGAGCAGTATCGCTCTCAGTATCCTTCCAAAGTGAAAGAAAAACTCGGTGGCGGATCGAATTAGATTCTACTTCGACGAGAATTTTCCGGGACCAGTCGCCAGATCATTGCAACGGCGAGGCATTGATGTTCTTACAGTACATGAGGCTGGGAGAAACGGCTTTCTCGATGAAGAGCAACTTGCTTTTGCCTTTCAGCAGCGTCGCGTAATGGTGAAATTGGATTCCGATTACATCACCCTTGCCGCTCAGGAGGTTCCCCACGCTGGCATAGCTTACGCGCAGCCTCAAAGTCGATCCATCGGCGAACTTGTTCAAGCCCTGACGCTCATATTCGAAGTTCTGGAACCTGACGATATGATGAATCACATAGAATATCTCTGAAGCTGAATCGTTATGCCGAAACGTGATGGCACGCATACAGCTTTCTGCTTCTGTGCGCGGTTCGTCTTCTGATCGAGATCAGGTTGTGTTAGCATACGGCTCGCCGCAGGGGTTGCGCTTCCCCGTGCGTTGTCTCTCGGCTCGCGTCGTTTTTCTTTATACAGTTTTTCATGGTGATCCTGTTATGCTGAATGAAACTCTGGAATCATCTCTTCCTCTCATCGACTCCGCTGACGGCGATGTGGCGGGCAGATACAAAGCGATCTCCGAAGAAATCATCACTCAGTACCTCGAAGACCAACGCCCATGGATAGTGGGCTTCAGCGGCGGCAAGGATTCGACCACTCTCCTGCAACTCGTCTTCTACTCTCTGATGAAGTTGCCCAAGTCGGATTTGAAAAAGGAAGTTCACGTCCTTTGCAATGACACCCTGGTTGAAAACCCGGCGGTCGTTCGCTACATCGATGACACGCTCAAAAAGATTCGCAAGGGAGGCGAGCGATACAGCTTTCCCATGCAGGTCGTCAAAGTCGTGCCGACTCTTGCTGATTCGTTCTGGGTGAATTTGATAGGCAAGGGCTATCCTTCGCCCAATCGCTTTTTCCGCTGGTGTACTGAGAGGATGAAAATCAATCCGACGAACGAGTACATAAAGAAAGTCACGACTGACGGCGAAGCGATCATACTGCTCGGCACGCGCAAGGCTGAAAGCTCGAATCGCGCTCATTCGATGAAGCAGTATGAACGCAAGGGCAAGCGTCTTCGCAGACATTCGCTGCCCGGAGTATTCGTCTACGCGCCGATTGCCAATGTTTCAGATAAAGATATCTGGACATATCTGCTGAGTGTTCCATCGCCGTGGGGCGGAAACAATCGCAAGCTTTTCACGCTCTATCGCAACGCAGGAGGCGGCGAATGTCCGCTCGTTATCGATACAAGCACGCCGTCATGCGGCAACTCAAGATTCGGCTGCTGGGTATGCACAGTCGTAGATGAAGATAAATCCATGGAAGGGTTGATCGAGACGGGCGAGACGTGGATGGAGCCGATGCTCGATATGCGTAACTGGCTCCGCGATATTCGCAACGACACGGATATGCGCGAAAAATTCCGCCGCGATTTGAGCGACGGACTCGGCCCGTTTAAGCGAGATGTCCGCGCCGCGATACTGCGCCGACTGCTCACGGTTCAGAAGGAAACCGGGCTTGTTCTTATTTCTGAAGATGAGTTATCTGCTATACAATGGATTTGGCATCACGATTTCCACGACGCCCCGATCGTGGCTGAAATATACAAAGAAGTGACAGGCCAGGAGGTACTGGTCGTGAGAGATGAAATCGTCAAGCGACGCGAGGAAGAACGCGCTCTTCTGAAAAAGATTTGCGATGAAGAGGGCGTCCCAGCCGAGTTGGTGGAGCAGTTGGTGCAGATCGAAAAAGATAAAAGCGGCCTGATGCGCCGCCACGGATTGACCGAAGATATTGATATGGCATTGAAGAAGTATCTCAAGAGGAACCCCAACGATGCTTCTGTCGAGGATAGCTCTACATAACTATTCCGCTTTTGAAGGCACTCAGGTTATCGATTTGTCTTCGGCGGGCAACGGTGAAAAAAACATCACACTGATTGGCGCTATGAACGGTGCTGGAAAAACCAGCTTGCTGGACGCAGTGAAGCTTTGCCTTTATGGTGAGCGCGGCAGTGGTCTGCTTCCGTCAAGGGAAACCCCTCCGGAGTTTTTACAGAAGCGATTCAACTACAATGCCAGAGGCCGACACGAGACGGAGATGTGGATCGAACTTGTCATTGAAGATGTCGAATTGCCGGGTACGACACATCAGATTCAAGTGCGCCGGACGTGGAAATTTCATGCAATACGCGGAACCTACGAAAGCGATGATTTCACGATTATCAAGGATGGCAAAGAGCTTGAAATCATTGGCCGCGCTCACTGGCAGGATTTCATGAATGATATGATCCCGTCTGGAGTGGCAGGTTTCTTTTTCTTCGACGGAGAGAAAATTCAGCAACTAGCCGACGATGCCAGTGATCGCGACGCGTTACGAGACTCGATTCGCAATCTGCTTGGCTTGACAGTCTACACAAGATTGACTGGCGACCTTGCCAACCATATGGATAAAATCCGTCGTAAGGCAGACAAAGTAACTGATGATCAACTCAAACAGCTTGAAGCCGACGAATCACACATGCAACGCCTCATGCGAGAAAACCGTGAACAGGCAGAAGAGTTGCAGTATGAGTTAAGCAAATTGCTCAGAGACTATGACCAACTTGAACGCGAGGTTCGCCGCGTCACTACTATTGCTGGTTCGGATAGTCGGAGCGATCTGGAAAGGGAAATAGCAGAAGCAGAAAGTCAAAAACGCATCTCCAACGAAGAGATTTTGAAATCGGCAGGTGAGTTCTTGCCTTTTGCCATAGCAGGGAAAATCTGCGACGAACTGCGCGCCCAACTGGAAGCAGAAGAAAAACTTCGCCAGTGGGAAGCATCGAAGGCCCGCGTGCATCCGCAACTGGAACGAATCATCAAGCGAGTCTTTTATGATGAAGACGTGCCGCGACCCAGACCCGACATCACACCGCCGCAAAGATCATTTTATGTGAAGCGATTGACTGACGAGTGGGAAGCTTTATTCATACCCAAGCCGGATGAAGCCGCAGATGAAGTCATTCACGAAATATCACCGAAAGACGAACGCCTCATACTCGGCACACTCGATCAAGTTTCCCTTCAGGCGCTTGGTGATCTCAAAGAGTTGTTGAAGCAGCGCGAGCGCGCTTCGAAACGATTTCAGGATGCGAGCCGCGAGCTTCGCAATTTGCCCGAAGACGATTCACATATCAGCGAGTTGTTCGAAAAAAACAGGGCTAATCAAGGACGCAAAGACGGGCTCAACAAAGAGTTGGGCAAGCTCGAAGACGAATACACGCGTTATGAGCGCGAATTGAAATCCGTTCAGGAAAAAATAGCTAATCTCAAAAAGAAACTGAAAGATGCCAACGAAGAGCGCAGCCGTGTAGTCTTAGCCCGCAAGGTTCAGGGCGCGATAGAGAAATATGGAAAGGCTTTGCAGCTTCGCAAGATGGAAGAGCTTGAAAACCTGACGACGGAAATGTACAAGCGACTTGCGCGCAAGCACAATTTCGTCGGTCAGGTGAAGATTGACCCGGAGACATTCGACGTCACTCTGCACGATCCGAATGGTCGAGTGCGCGAGAAGCGGAGCTTGTCACAGGGCGAGAAACAGATTTATGCCATCTCGCTGTTGTGGGGTCTGGCGCAGGCGTCGAATGTGGAGTTGCCGATAATCATCGACACTCCATTTGCGCGCCTCGACAGCGAACACAGAACGAACATAGCACGGCATTACTTCCCGCACGCCAGCGAACAGGTCATCATACTTTCGACCGATGAAGAGATCGATCATCGTTACGTTGAACTTCTGCGGCCATACATCGGGAGTACATACTTGATTGAGCATCGAGATGAGGAACGGCGGTCGATAGTGAAAGAGGGCTATTTTGGCGCGAATTGAATTAGGAAAACTACAACGGGAGACATGGCAATGCACGATATTTCTTTCGTTCCGGGTCGTGTCATTGGCGGGAAGAGCGCACTAGGGCTTTACCATCTGAAACGGATGATTCTGTCTCCCAAACAGTGGAGAGCATGTCGTCTGCCAATTGAGTTGAAATGGGAGTATGTAAGATTCAATGAAAAGAATGCACAGCATCTACCAAGCGATTATGGAGGGGTTTATACCTTTGTTGTTCAACCAGGCATTGCAAATCATCCTGCTTGTTCTTATTTGCTCTATGTAGGCAAAACGGAGAAGCAGAATTTCAGAACTCGATATAGAGATTATCTTCGTGATAAAAAATTAAGGGATAAATCAAGGAGGCCTCATGTTGAAGAGATGTTGAGCAAATGGAATGGACATCTTTGGTTTTATTATGCCCGAATAGATCAGGAGGAGCTTATCGATTCAATTGAAAGAATATTGCTCACTGCTTATTTGCCTCCGGTCAACAAGATTTTTCCCGGCGAGGCCCAACAATCCCTCAAGCGTTTTTTCGGTCAATAAGGTATTTACTATGAAAAAAGAGAAGCTATATGTATTTCCTTCGTTACGCGCAACCATGGGTGACTGGTGGTACTACGTTACTACTATGACTTTCCAAGAGGTTGCGACTCGGGTGCTACCTGTTGACGAAATTCACGAGAGAAAGGAATTGACTACTTGGATTCAAAGAACGATCACCTCAAAACGCCGTCAACAAATCGCTCGTTATTTGCTCACACAGCCCCAACGATTTTTCAATGGTATCGTTGTTGGGATATACGGAGGAGAGCCTGAGTGGTTTCCAGTTATTGTTGGAGAGAATCCAGCCCTAACCTCTATAGATTTAGACGAACGGGCAAAGACATCGATGGGTTTGTTAAAACTGGCTGGAGACGAAGAGATATTTGCAATAGACGGTCAGCACCGAGTAGAAGGCATAAAGGAATCTCTAAAGAAACGGCCAGAGTTAGGGACAGAAGAACAATGCATAATATTTGTCGCTCATAAAAAAACCGATGCTGGCAGGGAAAGAACCCGTCGGCTTTTTTCCACTCTCAACAAGTATGCAATTCCTGTATCACAAGGTGAACTTGTAGCGTTGAGCGAGGATGATGCTTTTGCAATTGTAGTGCGGAAGCTAATCGATACATATAGCCCTTTGAACAAAGATTTTGTACCTCTCACTGGCACGACCAATATCCCTAATCGAGAAAAGTATAAATCCTGTGTTACTACTGTTCTGGGACTTTATACTATCGTCAAAACGATAGCCTGCCCGAAGACTGCTGCTGGCGGGCGTGAAAGCAATTTATTGAAGATAGGACCGCCTGATTCTGAAAAAATTCGATCTATTTATGAACAACAGCGAGCATTTTGGGAGAGCTTGAGAAGATACATACCCGAAATTAAGGAAGTTACAAACTCAAATCCCAAAGAGCAGCTTGCAAGCAAATACCGAAATGATTCGGGCGGACATATACTATTCAGGCCATTTGGACAAAAAGCATTTGTGAATGCAGTACGCATACTCATGGATAGAAACGTGAGCATGGAGGGAGCAATCAAGGCCCTGAGCAAAGTTCCTTTGTATTTGGATCAACGCCCGTGGACAGGGGTGCTGTGGAATCCAACAGCGAAAAAGGTAATATGGGGAAATGACCTGTTAGCCCAGAATCTCTTCTTGCACATGGTAGGCGAATTGCCGCCTCCAAAATCGAAATCCGCGCCGTACAACCTGATAGAAGCTTATAGGAAGGCTGTCGATGACCCAAGTGCAGATATTAAGGATATACCTATGTTTCCGATGAAAAAAAGGGCAAATGCCTGATGCCATCATCGTTGACATGAACGATCTGGCAAAGGAACTTGAACGCGGCTGAGAGGCACGCCGTCAACGCTACCCAATCAAACTATGCCTGACATTCGACCTTCACAATCATCGTGGGAGATAGTCGACACGCTCAAGCGCGTGTGGGATGTAAGAGTCAACTATGTCCCCATCCGCGTCGCCATCGGTCGCTCTCTGATGTCGGGCGATACTCCCGATCCCGCCCAATACACCGACGACGGCAAACGCGCCATCGATACTCAACAAATCCTCAGCGCGGGCGAGGCCGACTATGCTCCCGTATTTCGCGCTCTCATCGTTCAACGTCATCGCCGCCCGCTCACCGACGAAGAATTTCTCCGCCTGCTCAAAGCTCACATCGATCACGGGTTCGACCTGATACGTCAGGACTCAGCCTCGTTCAAAAGCTCGGACGATTACATCGACTACCTCATAGACCTCGCTCAACTCGGACTCGACCAGCGCGCGATGGAACGATTGCCCGCGCCTGAAATCGTGTCCGCGTTTTCGGGTCTGCTCCGACTTGCCATAGGCGAAGACGCGAAGACAGGCGAAAGCATCAAGGTCGATTTCAATCGTCAGACGAACAACTACCTCGCAGTCGCGGGCAAACCCGGCAGCGGCAAGACTCAGTTCGTCAAAGACATTCTCTCGCAGATTCGCAGGCAGTCGGATTTCAAGGTCAACTTCATCTTCTTCGATTACGCGAAAGGCGACGTGGCCGACGATGAAGCTTTCGTTCAAGCGACGCGCGCCGAGGTCGTGCGCCTGCCCGATGAAAGCCTGCCGGTCAATCCTTTCAGCCGAGTCAATATCTCAAGCGAGATGGCCGTCAAACTCGCCGCGCAGGAATTCGCCGACACCGTTCGCGATGTGGAGCGCAATATGGGAACGGTGCAGGGGCGATATCTCTATGACGCAATTCTTGCCGCCTTCGACAACTGCCGCGCTCATCAGCCGCCTTTCCCCGACTTCTACAATGTCCGCAGCGAGGTCGAAGACGCTTACCTCAACAACAATCGCAAGCCCGACACGCTCACGGAAATCATGCGGCAAATGTCCGACTTCAAAATATTCGCGCCCGCTTATTCGCCGACTCTGTGGCCGACATTGAGCGATAAGACGGTCATCATTGACCTGCATTCTCTGACCGTTCTGCGCGAGCTTACTGTTTGCTTCGCGCTCAATGTGCTGCATCGGGAACTGATGGCTATGCCTGATTCGGAGGTCATCGACGGAGCGAGGGCTATGCGGACGATCATCGTCATCGATGAAGCGCATCATTACCTGCGCGATAAAAAGCGCAATCGGGTTTTGCAAAAGCTCATCCGCGAGATCAGAAGCAAAGGGGCATCGGTCTTTCTGCTATCGCAATCGCCCGATGATTTCGATCAGTCGGAATTCGATTTCACCGAACTGCTCGAATTCATATTCGTGCTTCAGTCGAGCGCGAACGCCACGAAGTTTCTTCAAAGCGCGCTCGGCATCCCCGCGCAACGCGCTCGAACTCTTCTCTCTGAAGTCGCAAACCTGAAATCAGGCGAGGCTTTCGCAAGAACATTCGATTCAGCAAAGCGCGAAGGATTCAGCAATCTGAATCTGCGCCAGTTCTGGCGAGATTCGGGAAAAATATAATCGGCGTTTCCACAACCTTCGACGCCGGATTTGTAAACGATTTCGGCGATGCCTCAGACATCGATTCCACGACATCGAACCGCTTTGCGCCGCGCGGCGTTGTCTCGGCCTGTTCGTCTAGCTTTGGATGACGGACTGATAAACCGGAGCGATACTGTGTTCGATTACGGATGCGGACACGGAGACGACCTGCTCAATCTTCGCAAACTCGGCATTGAGTGCGAAGGATGGGACCCGGCTCATCGCCCGCGCACAGAGCGGATGCCCGCCGAAGTGGTCAACCTCGGATACGTCATCAATGTTATCGAAGAGCCTGCGGAAAGAGTTTCCGTCCTGCGAGAAGCATGGACGCTCACTCAAAAACTTCTGATCGTCTCGGCGCGACTCCTCGCTCAGTTCAGAGATGAAGGCGGCGTTCGTTATAGAGACGGATGGCTTTCGCGGTCAGGGACTTTTCAGAAGTATTACGAACAGCATGAACTGCGGGACTGGATTGATGGCGCGCTCGATGTGTCGAGCATTCCGGCGGGGCCGGGAGTCTTTTATGTTTTTCGCGATGAAAACCTGAAGCAATCCTTCATCGCTTCGCGCTATCGTCGCAAGACAACCGCGCCTCGATTGCGCCGCAGCGAGTTGGTCTATGAACAGCATAAACCTCTGCTTGAGCCGCTTGCTCAGTTCGTAGCTTCGCGCGGAAGGCTGCCGGAAGAAGATGAACTCGCGGTCGCGCCGATGATTCGCAGCGAGTTGAGAGGCATTCGCAACGCATTCAACATCATTCGCCGCGTAACCGGAGCGGAGCAATGGGAACGGATTCGAGAAGAGCGATCACAGGATTTGCTGGTTTATCTGGCTCTGGCGCGTTTCGGGAAGCGGCCCAACTTTTCGCAACTGCCCCGTGATTTGCAATTCGACGTTCGCGCTTTTTTCTCTACTTACAAACAAGCCTGCGCGAAAGCTGATGAGTTGCTCTTTTCTGCGGGGAATCGAAGAAGCATCGAAGAAGCCGTTCAAAAAGCTCAAATCGGGAAAGCGACTCCCACAGCGATTTATATCCACGTTTCCGCCCTCGCTCACCTGCCGTTTATTCTGCGAGTGTACGAAGGCTGCGCACGTGCTTACATCGGCGCAGTCGAAGGGGCCAACATAATCAAGCTCTATCGTGATGAGCCTAAGGTTTCTTATCTCTCTTACCCGGAATTCGAAAGCGATCCGCATCCTTCGCTGGCCGCATCGCTGATGGTGGACTTGCAAACCTTTCGCGTAAAGTACCGCGAGTATCACGATTCGCCAAACCCGCCGATTCTTCACCGCAAAGAAACATTCCTCGCGCCGGATCATCCTATGCGCGAAAAGTTCGCTCGCCTCACCTGTCAGGAAGAAGATCAAGACTTATATGCTCAACCCGAATCAATAGGCACAAAAGAAGGATGGCGAAAAATTCTTGATGAGCGCGGTCTCTGTTTTTCCGGCCACCGTTTGTTACGAAAGAAAATGAAGTACCTCCCTTTTTCTCATTCCCCTTCTGACTCCTGACTCCTGACTCCTGACTCCTGAGATCTGCGGTACTGTTCGAAGAATTTTTCATTCGGCCCTCGGTCCAGTCGAGCCAGTCCAGGACGAATACGGCTCACGAAATACATATCGATTTCGCCTTTGTTTTTTGCAGAGATTTTTCCGCGATGCTCGCACTCGAAAAAGTTTTTCACCCGCTCGTAAGTCTCCGAAGAGATATTGATCCTCCCCGCTGCGCCCGATGATTCCATCCGAGAGGCAGTGTTGACGGTGTCGCCCCATACGTCATAAGAGAATTTCTCCTGACCTATCACGCCCGCTACCAGATGCCCCGTGTGAATGCCGATGCGCACCTGCCAGTAAGGTTGATTCATTGCTGCTTTTTTCTCGGCCATCTCTTCGATGTAATGTTGGATTTCGAGCGCGGCAAGCACGCTATCGATTGCGTGCGTGCGATTGACTGCGGGCAATCCGCCTGCGGCCATGTAAGCGTCGCCGATGGTTTTGATCTTTTCGAGGTTGTGCCGTTTTGCGATGCGATCAAACTGGCGAAAGCAGTCGTCGAGTTCTTCTATGAGATTTTCACACGTCATTCCTTCGGCTATACGGGTAAATCCGACGAAATCCGTGAACAACACTGAAACATCAGGGTAGTGAAGAGGCTCTACGCGGTCACGTCTCTTCAATTCTTCGGCGATGCTTTCGGGCAGGACGTTGAGCAAAAGGCGGTCTGATTTTCTTCGTTCCTCGTTGAGATTCCGACTCAACACCATCACCAGAATTCCGGCGAATATCTGAGCGAACAGGAGATTGATCAAAACATCCGTCAGTCGTGCTTCATCGTTCGCGTGAGGAGTGATCCACTCCGGGCGGCTGCGCTCGATCATAAACAATACGACTGTTATCACGGCGAACAGTGAAATGGCGATGGCCGTATTGCTCGCTTTGGCCGATAGCACGACGGCAATCACGAGCGCGGGGATGAGGTAATAGTGCGCGCCGCCGAGCGATCCGGCGTTGTCTAAAATATTAGCGAAGAGGAAAACGACGACGAGCAAAACGAAAGGCCAGTACAAAAAGCGATATGCGTTTTTGAATCGCGAGCAGTAATAAAATACGAGAAAGAGGATTCCGGACAGCAGGTGAAGTAAAAACAGCAAAAGTTGATTTCGGAAATCGAGGAAGCGAAATGCGCCGCCCATGTTCGCCGCGGCGGTCAGCAGGCTGACGGTGTTGAACAATCGGTGTTCGAGCGACGCGCGGCGCGGGTCGCCGAATAAAAAGGAAGTGATGCGAGAGATTGTTTCCTGCACAAACAGACTGCTCCGTTTATCAAACAGGCGATTAACGCACAGGTATTTTGCTCGCCTCTTTGCCGCGCTCTTCGTTGACGAAAGAAAGCAAAATCATGCCGACGATGAAAAACGCGCCGATGGCCAGTATTGCCGGTCGTTGGCTTCCTGTAGCATTTGACACAGCGCCGAACACGAGCGGGCCGAGGAAAGCCAGCGCCTTGCCCGCTATGCCGAGAAAGCCGTAAAACTCCGCTGAATTTTCTTTGGGCGTAAACAGCGCGACGAGACTGCGCGTGACCGACTGGCTCGATCCCATCCCGATTCCGGCCAGCGTAGCGACGACATAAAAGAGCGTCTTGGGATCGGAGACATACTTGGGATCACAGAAGTAGGCGACCACGACGGCGACCGTCCATATAAAAAGCGAAATGAATATCGTTCGCTTCTGGCCTATGCGGTCGGCCAGCCAGCCGAACGAGAACGCGCCCGCCGCCGCCACGACATTCATAGCGATAAACATCACGGTTATCTCGCTGGTCGTGAAACCGACAGTATCGCTGGCATAAAGCGCGGCGAAATAAATCACAGTCACCACGCCATCGTTATAAACGAGAAAAGCGATGAGCAGGCGGAATAGGTCCTGATAGCGCCGAATGTGGCGGAGCGTTTGTTTGAGTTGCCGAAATCCCACCGTGATATAGCTCTGGCCCGGTGGAAGCGGCTGCGGTAGGCTGCGCTCGCGCAGAAAAAGAAACGTCGGGATGACTGCTATGGCGTAATAGACAGCCACGACTACAGGGATGAGTCGCGCAAGCGATATCTGTTCATCCGTAGGATTGTCTACGATGTTTCCCGCAAGCGGCAGACACAGCGCGACGGCTACAAGCCCGCTCGCGTATCCAAAAGTCCACTTGAGTCCTGATATGCGGCCCGCGTTCGATTCATTCGAGATGCCCGGCAGGAAGCTGTCGATGAAGACGCCTCCGCCCGCGAATCCTATGTTGGCGACTATGTAAATCCCAAGCCCCCAGGCCGCCATGCCGGGACCTACGAAATAGAGTGCGGCGGTGAAAAAGACTATCGTGACCGCGCACGCGGCGAGGAATTTTTTTCGGCTGCCCGAAAAATCGGCTATCGCTCCGAGTATCGGCGCAAGCAGGGCGACGATGATTTCAGAAATCGAGGCTCCCAGCCCCCATAGAAAATCTGCATTGAGTCCCCAGGGCTTCGAATCGGCGACGACGATCTTGCTGAAGTAAGGCGCGTAGAGGGCGGTGACGATGACGGTCGTGAAAGCCGAATCCGCAACATCGTACATGCACCAGCCGAGAATTTCTTTCTTTGTTACGGGCGGGGCCTGGTCAGGTGTGGTCATCAATAGGTTCGTCCTTCGTCCCTCGTTCTTCGCATCAGGCCCGATTACTACCAGAGACCGAAACAAAGGACAAGGGACGAAAGACAAAGAACAGCGTTACTTTGATGGAGCGTAGAAAGGATTTTGTCCCGATGCATGATCCGTCGTGTCGAATATCTCTCGCACCTGCGGGACGCTTTCGCGGATCAATCGCTCGATTCCCATCTTCAGAGTTACGTCCGCCGCGCCGCAGCCCTGGCATCCCCCGCCCATGCGAATGTAGAGGTTGTCGTCCTGAACGTCGAGTATTTCGACGAATCCGCCGTGAGACGCCACGCCCGGATTTATCTGCTCGTCGAAGACCTGTTGAATGCGCGCTCTCAACTGTTCGGCGGAGAGCAACTGACCTTCAGCGATAGGAGGCGGCGGATTGATGAAAGTGCGAATGGCCGAACCGATTCGCTTTCCTATCTGTCGCCAGTCCTCATTGCCCGATTGCGTCACGGCGACGACGTTTTCGTTGACTTCGACCTTCGCTATACCGGGAATGCGAAAAATATTTTCGGCCACGCTTCCTGTTGCTTCCTTCTGATTTGTGAAAGTGGCGCTGCCCTCGTGAACCGGACGATCAATCGTGAACCGGCACACGTTGATGTCCTGCGGGTCGACATCGGCCCTGATTCTTACATCCATCGATGCTGACATGATTTTCCTCCCTTTAATGAGTCATTGAAACTCATCATTTATTATTGCAGCCGTGATTATAAACTATCGAGCGAGCAAAGCTCCAATTTCAAACGCCTGATCTTTTTTCAAGGGGGCCGAACTGGTCCCGCGTCGGCTCCGCTCAGCAAAACCACGCTTCGGTCAATCGGGGCGGGCGCAGTCGCAGAGGCGAAACCTGTTTCAATCTCACGGGCGGCGCGTCTCCCCGCGCCAGATAAGCCATCTCGCGCACACGATAAAAAGTCTCCATCGCGTCTTCGTTTTTCGTCGCGGCTGTCTCGACCACGCGGCTGACTTCCCTGTGAAGCTCATCCATCCGCGCGTCCTCGTGACGCCATTCATAAGTGAACGACTCCTGATTCAAAGGCCCGATCCATGTTTGAGAGTCACTTTGCGATAGCAGAACCGATCCGGGCGGCACGAGCAATCGAATCGAATACTGCACCGCGTCGACGTGATCGATCAGATCATTCGCCTCGATGAACTCAAGCATATCGATATAATCGTCAATCGCCGTCCACGGAGTGAAAGCGACAAACGACGGGCGAAGAGCCACGCCTGCGCCGCGAACTATTCGGAGAGCTTCAAAGATATCATCTCGCGTGTGACCTTTATCGAGACGCGAAAGTACCGCATCGCTCAGAGACTCGACCGCAGAGACGACAAACACGCACCCTGAGCGCGCAAAATCAGAAAACAAATCTTTGTGCTTGAGAATATGCTCGACCTTCGCGGTGAAATCGAAAGTGACATGGGGAAATTCTTCGTGCATCGCGCCGGTGATGCGCAAAGAATGAGTCGGGCCGTTGAGAAAATCCGCATCGCCGAAAGTGATGTGACGCGCTCCCCGCTCGACGAGTCCGCGAATATCCTGCAAAACAATCTCGCGCGGCACGGCGAAAAATCGCCCGTCGTAGACCGAAGGAATCGGGCAATGCGCGCAGTGATGCAGACATCCGCGACTCGCTTCCACATATCCGGCAAGCCGCTCTTCGCCTTTGAAAGCGAGGCGGGCATATCGATCAAGCGATGGGAGAGAGCTTCGATCAGGCGCGGCGAAATTCAATCGCTCAAGCACAGGCAGCGACTTTTTATTCCGTGTCGTCACTCCGGCGATATCTGTGGCGCGGTCAGTGTCAATCGATTCGACTAAAGCGACAAGCGATTGTTCCACTTCTCCGCCGATGATGGAATCGGCGAATTCCGAGAGCAGATAATCCGAATTGAGCGAGGCATACATTCCGTAAAAACAGATGTGGCACGCGGGGTTGAGTCGTCTGATCGCTTCGGCCACACGCGCGCCCAATCGCAGAGCCGTGTGCATAGGAACGGATATAGCGACGAAGCGGGCGCGTTTTATTTTTTCGGCGTCGAATCCTTCGACTGAAACATCCATCGCAGCAGTCGAGTATCCCGCGCGATGAAGAAACCCTGCGGCAAAAGCTATGCCTGCGGGCTGATGCCCAAGCTCATAGCATGACACGAGCAGAATCGACCTCTGGTGATTTTTCAGTTTCATCGCTTTTTATATCGTAAGGCTTGCGTGCGTGATGAGCAACAGCGCAGTGGTCGGTGGTCGGATGAATATGAGATCAATTTTCTAAAAGGGGGGATGGTCGCGGTTTCGAAATCGTGGATTTCTTCGGGGCGAAAGTTTCTGCGAGCAGTCGGGAGTCACGGTTGATCGATCTTTTGCCTGAGAGTGATAAAAAGTCGTTTGCAATGCGCAGCGGCATTTTGAACTTTGCCGGGAGAGATGAGCTTGAGAAGCTGAGAGCCATCGCGATCCTTGTCATATCCTTTCTTAATTGTCTTTCGCGTAGCGTCCTTCAAAGAATTTTCGACTTCCTGCTTATCGATCTGTTCAACATCAGGATTTTTCGGAATCGACTTCGACAGAAACCCTTTGCCGAAATATTTTTGAAGGGCGGCTATGTCTGCGATAAGCCACGATTCCATGACCTGAACCATCAGTTGGCATTGCTCTTCGTCAACTTTGCTCAAGTCCCATCCATCTCGTTCTTTGAGGTGTTTGCGAGGCTCTGAGTTGACCGGGCTTTCCGAATCGACAAGCAGCACATTGAATGCATTCGGATGAGTTCGAAGCGCGATTTGAAACGCCTCAAATGCTTTATGGCGAGAGCCGCAGGCAGTAATATCCCACTTGATTCTCTTTGAGCGCGCAAGCTCGACGATGCTTTTCAGGAATTCATTGAACCCTCGGCGAAGCCGCGCTTTATTCTCTTTCCAATCGCCGCCGCCTTCGACATAAACGCGAATCTCTTTCACCATCAGACCGCCCCAATCTCGCCCATCCGCCAGAGTTCGCCAAGACTATATTTCTCAAGCCACTCTTTAAGAATATCTCGCTCAAGACGACGAAAGTGAGTTCCATCCGCGTCGCGCTCGCATACGAGAATCGCTTCAGGCGTTTCGCTGAGCGCATCAACAAGAATATCTGAGTGAGTGGTGACGATGAGTTGTGTGCGCTGCGATGCTTCGATGAGAAGTTTAGCGACAGTGTGCAGCACATCGGGATGGAGGCCAAGCTCAGGCTCTTCGATGCAAACGAGCGGTGGCGGCGACGGGTGACAGAGGATAGTCAGAAGGCAAAGATAGCGAAGCGTTCCGTCTGACAATCGGGTTGCGGGGATTGGCTGAGAGAGCCCTTCTTCGTGAATGAAGATTTGTACAGTGCCTCCTTGAATCTTGGTCGAATAATCTTCAACCTCGTTGTAGAACTCTTTCAAGTTATTAACGATTTTCTTATTGGCGCGTTTAAGATGAAGATCATTGAGTACCAAGCTGAGATTACTAGCGTCCTCCAGAAGAAAGTCATCCGGTAAGTCAACACTTTGAGGTCTTCTCAATGATGAATTCCGCTCAGTATCCCAATGTTTATATATTTTGATTTGTTCAAGCATTATTGCTAGATAAGCTATTTCAGGGTGTTGGTTTGGGAGTTTTATTTTGGATAATACAGATTCATCCAATTTGGACAGCAGGTTTTCAGGCAATCCTTTACGACCGGTTAGCATCGCTATCCCTGACGAAAACTCAATGTCTTTTTCAGAGATGACTTGACCGGGAAGGAATTCTACTTTGCCATCTTGATAGCGGTAAACCTGTTGAGTTGCGGTATTACTATCAGCAGCGTTGAAATATTCGTATTCTATTGACTCTTCTACGATCTCCAATCTTTGACCAACTCTTGTGAAGGAAATTTTATGTCGAAGTGGCGATTTCTCTTTAGGATGTTCGGTGGCTATTTCAATCTCAGCTATGGGATTTGGTTCACTACCCTTCCATAGCCACTCACTAATACCTCCGCCTTGGCGGATTGTGTTTGCAAAATTCGTGGGCGCTTTGTGTAACAAGGCGATGCTATCAATCAAATTCGACTTGCCCGATGCGTTTCTTCCTATCAGCACATTCAACGGCTCAAGCTCGATCTCTTCGCCTTCGCTCCCGAACGATAAAAGATTCTTCAGGCGAATCGATCTAATCAGCCGCTTGCCTTCCATCGCTTCCTCCTATCTCCCTCCGCGAATAGCTCGCGCTGCGGGCGAGTCTTTCATCGGCAAAGTGAATCTCCGAATGCCATCATATCTATAAAGCGCGTTCGCTACTGCCGGGGCCGTAGGCACAAGTCCTATCTCGCCTACGCCCTTCGCCCCATAAGGCCCATCGGGGTGGCGATCCTCGATCATTATCAATTCCACTTGAGGCATGTGACGCGCTCTCAGAAGTCCCACTGAATTCATCGTCATCGTCTGCGGCACTCCGCGCTCGACGCGAAAATCCTCGGTCAACGCATAGCCCAATCCCATGTGAATCGAGCCTTCAAGCTGACCTTCCAACAACACCGGATTTATCACGCCTCCGACATCATGCGCGGCTACGACCTTTTTTATTCGCCCTTCATCATCGAGTATCACAACCTGCGTGGCGAAGCCGTAGGCGAAATGCGTCTTGGGTTTTTCTGCCTTCGATTCGAGCGAAGTCGTATCGTCGATCTTCACCTCGCCATAATAAGTCCGGCCCGCAAGGTCGCTCATCGTATGCCCGCCATCAAGATCAGCCTTGAGTTTCCACGCGGCTTCCTGCACCGCTCGACATCCTAGAAACGTCGCTCGTGAAGCCGTCGTCTGCCCGCAATCGAGATCATATTTCGTGCTTGCTTCTACTCGATTGAACGCCGACGGAAGAAGGCCCGTCTCTTCGCACGCGGTCTGCACAAGGATCGTGAAAAGCCCCTGACCCATCTCGGTAAATCCAGTGTAGATGTTCGCCGCGCCGTCGGTTTCGATCTCGATCATCGCCTTGCCGTATTCAGGCAGCCCGTTTCCGATGCCGACATTCTTGATTCCGCACGCGATGCCTGCATACTTTTCGCTTCGATAAATATCGCGCACGGCTTCGAGAGTTTTCCTGATCCCCACGCTCGATTCAAGCTGCTGGCCCGTGCAGAATCGGTCGCCTATGTCGAGCGCATTTCGATAGCGAATCTCCCATCCATCGATGCCGACGCGCTCGGCCAGCATGTCGAGGAGCGATTCGATAGCGAACGCCGCCTGATTCGCTCCGAATCCGCGCATAGCCCCGCACGGCGGATTGTTCGTGTAGACGGCGAGCGATTGGACATCGACGTTATCTACGCGGTAAGGCCCTGTGCAATGGCCCGCAGCGCGTTCCAAAACTTTCGAGCCGACCGAAGCATACGCGCCTTTGTCTCCGATCATTCTAGCTCGCACTGCGGTGATGCGGCCTTCCGCGTCGCAGCCGATTGTATAAGTCATCTTTATCGGATGGCGTTTGGGATGAAGTCGCAAACTTTCTTCGCGGCTCAAAGTGAGTTTGACCGGGCTTTCCGTTACGCGAGCCAGAAGCGCGGTCTGAGCCTGAATGCTCATGTCTTCCTTGCCGCCGAACGCGCCGCCGTTGGTCACCAGTGTGACGAAAACTTTTTCCTGCGGCATCCCCATAAATGACGCGATCTGACGGCGATCATCGAAGACGCCCTGCCCCTGAGTGTAAACCCGCAGGCCGTCGCCTTCGGGCATCGCAATGCACGATTCGGGTTCGAGAAAGAGATGCTCTATGAACTGAGTCTGAAAGGTATGGGTGATGACGTGAGCCGAATTTTTCAGAGCATCATCAACGTCGCCGCGACGGATTTCGGATTTGCTCAGGAGGTTTCCTTTTTTATGAATCCGGGGAGAATCGGCTCTGAGAGCCTCTTCCGTGTCGGTGACTGGTTCGAGAATTTCATAATCGACTTCGATTGCCTCAGCCGCGCGGCGCGCAGTGCGGCGGTCTACGGCGGCGACTGCCGCGATCACATCTCCGACGTATCGAGTCTCTTCGCCTTCGGCGACGAAGATGGGCCAGTCCTTGTAGATGAGTCCCTGATATCTTTCACCCGGCGTGTCTGCGGCGGTGACTATGGCCATCACGCCCTCAATGGCTTTCGCTTTGGCGGTGTCTATGTGTTTGACGAGCGCGCGAGGATGAGGCGAAAGCAGGACGGCTCCGTGCAGCAGGTTCGGAAATTTCATGTCATCGATGTAAGGCCGCTCGCCCAAAACTAATTCGCGCGCTTCATAACGCGGAGAGCTTTTCCCCACTCGTCCGGTCTTGTCCGATTCACGCGCCATGTCGCCTTTGAGCGTTGCTGCCGCCTGTCGGATCGAATCGACGATCTTGACATAGCCCGTGCATCGGCAGTGATGCATGCTGAGTACGCGATTGATTTCATCCGTCGAAGGATCGGGATTTTTATCGATCAGGTTTTTTGCGCGGGCGACTATGCCGGGAGTGCAGAATCCGCATTGCAGACCGCCGCAGGCAGTAAAAGCTTCAGCGAACGCTTCACGCTCGCGCTCGCTGAAGCCTTCAAGCGTCAGCACCGATTTGCCCGCGACACTTCGCGCAGGCATAGCGCACGACACGACGGCGCGACCATCTATAATAACGGTGCAGCATCCGCATTGACCCTGCGGGCTGCAACCGTCTTTGAGCGAAATCAGATTGAAATCCTCGCGAAGCGCTTCCATCAAAGATCGTCCGTCTTCGACTTCAAGGCTGCGAGAAGTTCCGTTGAGTATGAATTCAATGGCGACCATAGGCTCTCTCCTCGAAATGGGGGTTGCGGCATTGTATCACAGCCACGTCCCCGCCGCGCCGGTCAACCGCCGCGCTGGAGGGAAGGGTGCGCGACGGCTGACCGGAAAGGGCATCACGCGCTGATTGCCCTTGCGTCGTCGAGGAAGAGATACTTGCGCCACTCAGGGCGAGACTCTGCGGCGTGATAAACTGCCGCGCGATCCAGCCCGTAGCGAAGCGCCGACGGGTTGGAAAGAAGAGGCATGCGCGCCTCTTCAGGCGTGCGGTCGCCTTTGCGGTTATTGCACGTTTGACATGCGGCGCAGAGATTGTCAGGCACGGTCTCGCCTCCGCGCGAACGAGGCAGAATGTGATCGAGCGTGAGATCGAACGAGGTTCCTTTTCTGCCGCAATACTGGCAGCGATAACGGTCGCGCATCAATATGCGGGATCGCTGACCTGCCGCGCGCCCCTGTCTGCCACGCACATCGATGTAGGCGATGAGCCTGACGACTGATGGCGCGGGAAACGTGAAGCGCGGAGAGCGAAGCACGCGGTTGCCGTCAAACTCGATGTTTTCCGCCGCGCCTTTCCATACCAATCGGATGGCGCGAGGAATTCCGATTATTCCAAGCGGCTCATACGACGCATTCAATAACAGAACATTTCTGCTCATCATCCTTCGCGCCTCCTTTCTTCCAAAATTCAGTCGCCGCGTGAATGGTTGATCGATTCAGGGCGACGGATCGTAAGCGGTTTCATATACACACTTCGCTTCTACCTTGGACGTTACGGGCGAGCCTTCGCTCGCAGGGTTGCGATGTTGGAGCCTCGCGCGGGACGAGAACCCGCCTCTTCAGGTTGGAAGCCTGACGCCTTAGCCTTTAGACCAGCGAGGCTTGATTTCAAGATGGCGATTATCTTCGATTTTCTGAATAGCATTACCTTCACCTCCTGGTTGAAAGATTGACCGAGTAGCGGTCGACTGCGGAGTTAGGATTTGAACCCAAATGACCGACTTCAAGGGCCGGAAGCTTTCCCGTTAGCTGACTCCGCAACAAAGTGGTCGGGGACGGAATTGAACCGCCGACACATGGATTTTCAATCCACTGCTCTACCTGGCTGAGCTACCCAACCTCGTTAGTGATGAGTGATGAGAAACAGTTTTCTCTTCGACTCACACTTTCGAATCACGAGTCAGGGCGGCAGGACTTGAACCTGCGACCTTTCGGTTCGAAGCCGAACGCTCTCATCCATCTGAGCTACGCCCCGATTAAAACTAAGCGCCCGGCGAGACTTGAACTCGCACCGACTTCTTTAGAAGAGAAGCGCACTGATCCATTATGCTACGGGCGCGCGAAGTGGAATCGGTCGGATTCGAACCGACATCGCTGCGGTGCAGGCGCAGAATTCTGCCATTGAACTACGACCCCTCGAAGTCGGGACGGCAGGATTTGAACCTGCGGCCTCCCGGTCCCAAGCCGGGCGCTCTTGCCTGACTGAGCTACACCCCGAAACTGGCTCTGGTGGCTGGATTCGAACCAGCGACTTTCTGCTTAACAGGCAGACACTCTTCCACTGAGTTACACCAGAATCATCGCGGAAGCGAGAATCGAACTCGCGCCTGCGGCTTATGAGACCGCCGCTCTGCCGACTGAGCTATTCCGCATTGATGGGCCCGCGGGGTACTGCCCCCCGTTCACCCGCTTAAAAGGCGGGGGCTTCACTGTTAAAGCTTCAAGCCCGCAATGCCCCCGCCGGGACTCGAACCCGGATGACCAGCTTATCGGGCTGGCGCTTTGCTCGTTTATAAAACGAGGGCTTTACCATTTAAGCGACAGGGGCGCGAAGAAGGAAAAAGTAGCTACTTAGCCGCGTTAGCGGCGACCTGACTTTAGCCGTGTGCTTCAGCGCACGGAATTGACGAGAGCATCTCGTCGCGTCGCGTCAGCGACGGTTGAATCGCTTGGAAAGACTCAATCGTCGCTGACGCGACGGGATCGATGCGGTTACGATCCACCGCGCACTAAAGTACGCGGCTAAACTCAACTGCCGCTACGCGGCTCAGGAGTTACAAGCAAAAACTTTTTTCGCCGCTTTTTACTCTATGGTTTATTTGAGCGACTCATCCGATGATCGACGTTCTTTGCCCCAAATATATGCATAATCATCTATGCACTGCTGAAAGAGAGGATTGTCTTTTACCTTGTAATGCGCAACCTGCAAGCGAAGTATCTCCAAAAGGAAAGCTTGAGCCAGCATGAGTGCATCCTCCGCCAATTGTGGCCGAGGCTCGTTTTCTTTAATCGTCAGTTGTCCATCGGTTTCTTCCAAGAAGGATACAATCGCAGTTACAGATGGATGGGCGAACTCCAATGGGACATGGTATGCCCATTTAACGAATTCACCTAAGCCAACCTCTTCTGCCATTTTTACGAGGTCATTATTTGTCCAAGAAGACTGTAGTCTCTTCCTGCCGCCTTTTTTACGAACAACCTTGAACTGGTTTAATATTGATCCGTCTGGATCAAATTCTTTCAGAGCATTATCTTGCCTCAATTTGTGTAACTTTACTGCGTGGTAATCAAAGAACTTGTCTACCTCATTGGGGTGGAGTTCCAAATAACGAGCAGTGACTAATTTCTCAAACATGCTTCGCAGTAATGTAATTGCTCCATTACCAAATCCATTTGCTGAAAGCAGAAGGATTTCGTTGAAGTTTTCGACGCACAATTTGCAGAGAGTATCTATCACGACTTCAGCATTGGAGAGATTGGCATTCACTTTTATGGCCGCAATATTTAGAGCCTTAACCAAGCTTCCTATGCGTTCAAAGAACCGCTCGTGTTCTACAATGAACTTTTCTCTTTCCTTCGGCTCACCAAATTCGACCTTATATTTTGGCGTCATACTACCTCCTTGCAGCAATCTACGAAATTACCTCGCTGATGATCCCGGATAGAGTTGAACTATCGACCTCATCCTTGTCGGGGATGCGCTCTCCCACCTGAGCTACGGGACCCGAACTGGGAGATGTGGATTCGAACCACAACCATCAGGTTCAGAGCCTGACATCCTGCCCGTTAGACGATCTCCCATCGAAGGGCGAACGACGGGAGTCGAACCCGCACTGACGAGGATCACAACCTCGCGCTCTGCCAGTTGAGCTACGTCCGCCATTAAGGTTTGTCATCACGAATAAACTTTACTGCACACTGCCTGCAATAATCTGATACTCCGTGCCAATTCGATTTGTTTCTGTGGAACAGGTCTTTGCTTTTGAACTGTTGACATCCACAACACCATGCTGTGCCTTCCGGTCCTATTTTCCGCTTGTAGAACCCTCCAGGAATTCTATGTGGTAGATTGCATCGAATATGCGAGAAGGCAATATTGTCCATATCCCAAAACAAATCTACGCTACGGCCTTCCCACGGCTCTTTGTGTTCGATGCTTAAATCGTTCTCACGTTCTATTTTCATTCCGCATTTGAAGCATACATCCTCACCACATTTCTGAATCAGGCTGAAGAGGATCATCTTTCTCAAACGTGCGTTTGCTGTACCAAACGGCATTCCCAGAAATGTCGATTTGCGTTCGCTACTGGTACTCATGTCTTTGGCCTCCGCCTTTGATGAGTATTAACACAGTTCAATGGTTTGCATCTATGACATCGGCTTTGAAAGAGCCGCGGCTTGCCTCTTGCCCAACACCCCACGTATGCCGGAGGAGGGAGTCGAACCCTCAACTAAACGACGGTTTAAGCGTCGCGCGTTTACCTGTTACACCACTCCGGCCCGCGAAACGCGCGACGGGAGTCGAACCCGTGATATCGGTTTTGCAGACCGACGCCTTGACCACTTGGCTACGCGCGTAAAGAAAGCTTCGTGCGAGAATCGAACTCGCGCTTCTGCGCTGGCAACGCAGCGTCCTTACCGTCTGGACCAACGAAGCCCGATGCGGAAGGAGGGAGTCGAACCCTCACGAACGAAAGTTCAGCAGGGTTTGAGCCTGCCGCGTTTCCCTGTTACGCCACTTCCGCAGAAACTTTTGCCTTACCATGCGGATGAGAGGACTCGAACCTCCACGGGATTTTTCCCACAGCCGTCTCAGGGCTGCCCGTCTGCCAAATTCCAGCACATCCGCTCGAATGCCGAAGGAGAGATTCGAACTCTCACGACCAGGTTTCTGAAACCTGTGCGTCTGCCATTTGCGCCACTCCGGCAAGTATGGGCCTGACAGGACTTGAACCTGCGACCTCAAGCTCCGCAAACTTGCGCTCTCATCCATGCTGAGCTACAGGCCCTCAATCGGTGGTCAGTGGTCAGTAGTCGGTTGTCGGTTCTTTCTTTTCCGACCACTGATCACTGACCGCCGACCACTGCCACAAACGGAGATGGCAGGATTCGAACCTGCACGCCCGGTGAGGCTCTGTCTTAGCAGGACAGCGGTTTTACCAGTTCACCCACATCTCCGAAGGAGGGCGAGAGATTCGAACTCTCACAGGCTGCGGCCCGGCAGTTTTCAAGACTGCTGCTCTACCAGTTGAGCGAGCCCTCCACAGGAGCGCCGGGAGTCGAACCCGGACGAAAGGTTTTGGAGACCTTCAGGCTTCCCTGTTACCTCACGCTCCTTCAGTGCTGAGGGAAGGATTCGAACCTCCGATGGTCACCAGTACCAGCGGTTTTACAGACCGCCGCCTTTCCACTCGGCCACCTCAGCACACACGTGTACTATTTCGCCGAACTGTGAGTTGTATTTCTCACTTTTTATTCGGCGATAAAAGGGCGAATAAATTGTCAAAAAACATAAAGGGCGAGCGACCGAACCCAAGGCTCGATGATCGCCCGCTCCCCATGTCTCTTGAGTGATTTTTCTTTTGAGATTTCGGGAGCGGGAGATCCGCTCCCGCTTCATCAACGCTGGCTATGGCTATAATCGACTATACCGGTCGATATCATGCGTCCTCTGGAAAACGCGCCATCTAGCCGTAATTTCAATGAATTAAGGCAGGCACTCGGCCCAAAGGACGCATGGCCGCACACCAGTCGTTCGATCCACAAATGGATCGCGCGACTCGTGGCCTTCGTATTTTGTCCTATGAGCAAAGTCATTTTTGAAATCTCCTCATCAAACGTAAAGTGAGACTATCGCTTAGATCGATGAAAAATGTCAACAACTTTTTCTGTAGTATTTCTCTCGCAAAGTGGCGCAAAAAATACAAGGGCCGAGGCTTAACCCCGGCTGAAATTTTTTCTTCGCGATTTAGTGATCTTGCGCTACTGGCCTTCGGCCTTCGTCATCCTTTGTTGATTGTCGCGCGTTCGTTTCTCCATCACCTCGACCAGACTCTTGCGCAGATCGGGCAGGTAGGCTGTGAGCAGACTGAATTCGCGTCTGGGCAAACTGAGCGTGTCCATCGGAGCCGTGCAGCGAACAGTCGCGCTGCGAGTGGTCTTGCGAAGCAGAGCCATCTCTCCGAAGTATTCGCCGGGGCCGAGGCGCGCAAGCACTGTTTTGCCGCTTTCCTCTTCGCGCACCGCTTCGGCCTCACCGTTGATGATGATGTAAATCCGGTCGCCGAGATCGCCCTGCTGAAAGATATCTTCTCCCGGCTCGAAATGCTCCTGCGCGAGGCTCATCGAACGGTTGAGTTTCAACTCGACCAGTTCCGGCGGCAGAAACATGTCGAGCGTCCACGAAGCCGCCACCTTCAACCTTCGACCCAGACCGGGCATCTTCATCAAATAGATCGTCCGCCACATCCACCACGCGAGAATGCCGGATACGTTTATCCCGAAAATGTCAGCCACAGCCGAGCGATGACCCAAAGCCCCCATTTTGCCAAGCCCCTTGAAACCGAATGTTTGCTTTTCGCCTCCGCGTATCGAAGCGACGATGTTATTGGCCAAAGTCTTCGCCTGACGAATGGCGTGTTGCGCGGTCGGCGGGCTTGATCCGCCCTCGGGCGCGGGAACCTGAGCGCAATCGCCTAATGCCCAGATGTTGGGCGCGCCTTCGACTTCCATAAAACTGTTCGATATCAATCGCCCATTCTTGCCCTTCGGCAGATCCAAAGATTCAATCAGCGGATGAGGCGATGATGGCACTGTTGATACGAGCGTGCGCGTAGGGATGCGCTCGCCGCCCGCGAGTATGGCTTCTTCCCCGGAGGCTGCTTCGAGACGAGTGTGCAGGCGTAACTCTACTCCTCGCTTTTGCAGAATCTTTTGAGCGAACAGCGCGAGCTTTTCGCTCACTTCAGGCAGTATGCGATCCTGAGAATGCAGCAGCACGACACGGATTTCGGAAGGATCCAAACCGCGATATCTGCGCGCCACTTCGCGCACGAAATCGTTAAGCTCGGCTACGACCTCGACGCCTGAAAATCCCCCGCCCGCGACGACGAAAGTGAGCAGTTGTTTTCGCAACGCGAGATCGTCCTCTTCGATGGCCGCTTCTTCCAGAGCGCGTATGACGTGATTGCGAAGATAGAGCGCGTCGGCGAGGTTCTTGAACGGGATTGCATGTTCAGGCAATCCGCGCATGCCGCGAAAGTCGGTCACGTTTCCAACAGCGATGACGAGGTGATCGAAAGGAACTCTGTGAGCGTGCGGGCGAAATCCGGGGCTGATGGTGACGACGCGGTTTTCAATGTCTATCGATTCGATTTCGCGCACATGCAGATGAGTCTTGCGCAGCAGATGGCGGATAGGGTTGACCGGATCGAGTATCCCTAATGCGCCCGATATGACTTCGGCGAGCATAGGCTGAAAGACGAAATAATTTTCCTTGTTGATCAGAATGATCTCGAAATCGTCTTTTCTGCCGAGAGCTTTTTCAAGGTACTTGGCCGCGTAGACGCCGCCGAATCCTCCGCCCAGAATCACGATTCGCTTTTTTTCTGTCATGGCTCGACTCCGTTTTCGTTTGCCGCTTTCGTTTGCCGCGAGTTTCGCACGACCCTCAGTGAGTGTCAAACTGCTATCTCGCCTGTCTCGCCGTCTATATACCATCAGGCTCGCGGTTTATTCCTGCGGCTATCGCGCGACCCGCCGCGCAGAATGTATAATCCCCAAGACTCAAACGGGCAGGTGGCCGAGTCGCCGCAAGTGACGAGTCAGATCAGCAAAATATTCTGACTTCTGACTTCCGGCTTCTGACTTCTCGATCAATGGAGCAATTGCGTGACCGATCAACCGACCATTCTTTGCGTAACGGGCTATGAAAAAGGCACGGAGTTTATGCGCGAATGTAAACGCCAGGGCTGCCGAGTCCTGCTCGTCACTGTTCAGTCGCTCGCCGATGCCAACTGGCCTCGCGAGGCGATTGAAGACATCTACTACCTGCCGAACGAGTACAAGCGCGAAGACATAATCAAAGGCATCAGCTACCTTGCGCGCACGGTGGAATTTCATCGAATAGTCGCGCTCGATGATTACGATGTCGAAACAGCCGCGCTTCTTCGCGAACATCTGCGCATCCCAGGAATGGGCGACACCACTGCCCGCTACTTTCGCGACAAGCTCGCCATGCGCGTCAAAGCCCGCGATGAAGGAATACTCGTTCCCGATTTCATTCACGTACTCAATTATGACCGCCTGAGACAGTTCATGGAGCTAGTCGCTCCGCCGTGGGTTCTCAAGCCTCGCTCGGAAGCCGCCGCAATCGGCATCAAGAAAATTTACAGCCAGGATGAGCTATGGCCCGCGCTCGACGCTCTGGGCGACAAGCAATCATTTTACGTTCTCGAAAAATATGTGCCGGGCGATATCTTTCACGTCGATTCCGTAGTCAGCGAGTTGGAAGCGGTCTTCGCCATTCCGCACAAGTACGGACATCCGCCTATGGACGTGGCTCACGGAGGGGGAGTTTTCACCACGCGAAAAATTCCGCGCGATAACCCGGACGCGCAAGCGCTCCTCGCGCTCAATCAGGATTTGATAAAAGCTCTTGGACTCGTGCGTGGCGTGACGCACACCGAGTTCATCCGTGGCCGCGATGACGGACAGTTTTATTTTCTCGAAACCGCCGCTCGCGTCGGCGGAGCCAACATCGTTGAAACCGTCGAAGCGGCGACAGGAATAAATCTCTGGCGCGAGTGGGCAAGGATAGAAATCTGCGGCAGCGAGCGCACCTATGAACTTCCTCCGCATCGCGACGATTACGCGGGCATACTCATCTCGCTCGCGCGACAGGAACGGCCCGACACTTCCGCTTATAATGACCCTGAGATTGTGTGGCGACTGGACAAGAAACATCACGTCGGGCTGATAGTCGCTTCGCCCGATCCTGCGCGCGTCGACCAATTGCTCGACGAGTACGCTCGTCGCGTTTATGAAGACTTCTTCGCGACCGCCCCGCCGCCCGATAAGCCCACGGCGTGATTCAGTAAGTCAGTAGAAGTCTGTCAGCTACTATTTCGCCTTCGAGCGTCTGCCCGCTCATCTGAAATCGTCTGAGCATCGAGCGTCCGCAGTTGACGAACGCCTCTCCTTCAAAAAGCCTGTCAGGTATAGGAACGTCGCAGATGAGATTGCCTGAGCGTTTGGTCCCATCGAGCGAGAGCGCCACGCGAACTCCTCTCGCTTTGCACCGAGCTATTGAGTGAAAGAGATTTTCGAGATCGAATGATTGCGCGCCGTAGAGAATCGTCTGACTGTGAGAATAAGGCGGATCGCAATAGATGAAATCGCCCGGTCGAGCCATCTCCATCGCCTCACGATAATCGAGCCGCAAGAACTCTGCTCCCCTGGCGCGTTGATGCCATTCATCGACGCGAGCGGAAAACGCTTCAGGGCGAATTGGCGAATGAACGCCGCACGGAGTCGATAGGTATCCGTCCGCCTGACGAAATCGCACCACACCTCCGTAGCAGGAGCGACACAGAAACAACAAGTCCGCCGGATTCGGGCGCGCGTTGTAAGCGGCTTTGATTTTTTCGTACTCGCTGACTTTTTCGCCGCTCATCACAATCTGCCATCTTTCCATATACCATCGCTTGAGCGCGTCGGGATTTTCATTGAGAGTCTGCCAGATTTTTACGAGCGGCTCGAAAACGTCCGACGCAATGGCTTTCCGAGGCGCGAGAGTCGCCAGCACCGCGCCGCTTCCCAAAAATGGCTCGAAGTAAGTTTCAAAGTCGGCGGGAAAGAAGGAAACGATTTCGTGAGCGAATCGCTGCTTGTTGCCGATCCATTTGAGCAGTTGTTTACGGAAAGGCGCGGCCTGCTGTCTTTCGGTTTTGTCGAACGATAAAAGCTGCATAAAAGACTTTGCCTTTTCTATGAGCCTGAGATAATTTCCGCCTGCGTTTGATGTGTACAACTCTTCACCGAGAAAGGCAACGACAAAGCTGTGATTGAAAATCAAGCGGAGCGCGGGCGATTGCTTCGCATACTCGGAGTCGGATTCGGGCTTGCGGTCATCATCGGCAACACCATCGGCGCGGGCATACTTCGCACTCCGGGAGATGTTGCCGCTCAGTTGCCCGATACCTGGCTATTCTTAGGCGTGTGGCTCGCGGGAGGAATCTACGCGCTGCTCGGCGCATTCTCGATTTCCGAACTCGGCACTATGATTCCGCGCTCAGGCGGGCAGTACGTCTTCGCGCAACACGCGCTCGGAGATTACGCCGGGTTCGTCGTCGGATGGAGCGACTGGCTCTCGACGTGCGGGACAGCCGCGGCAGTATCGATAGTCATTGGCGAATATCTCGGCGATCTTTTCACAATTCTCTCAGGCCGAAGCGTCGGCATCGCGCTTGCTGTCGTCATAGTTTTTGCGGTTCTGCAATGGCGCGGCATCAGGTGGGGCAGCACGGCACAGAATATCACGAGCCTTTTCAAAGCTTTGGCCTTCGCCGCGTTGATCGCAGCCTGCTTCATACTCGGAGGGAAAGCGCCAAACGACTCTGAGCCAGAGACGATTGCCGCGCCGACATTTCTTGCCGTGATACTCGCGCTTCAGGCGGTGATTTACACCTACGACGGATGGACGGGCGTGATTTATTTTTCCGAAGAAGTGCGCGACCCGCGGCGCGATATTCCGCGCTCGATGTTCGGCGGAGTGCTGGCGATCATGGCCATTTACATGATGGTCAACATCGCGCTGGTTTATGTGCTGCCGATTTCCACGATAGCCGGGAACACGCTCGCTGTGGGCGCGGCGGCTGACGCGATATTCGGCGAGCGCGGAGGCGTGATCATAAAATCGCTGACGATAATTTCGATGTTGAGCGCGATCAACGCCTATCACCTCATGGCTTCGCGCGTATTGTTTGCCATGAGCCGCGACCGCCTCGTTTCGACTCGATTCATCCGAGTCAACGAGGGCGGCACGCCGACTCTTGCGCTTCTTGCAAGCACGATTGCGGCGATGGTGTTCATCATCGGAGGCGCGTTTGAAAACTCGCGGCGCATATTCGAAAACATCATCGCGGTGCTGGCCTTCTTTTTCGTGGTCAATTATCTGATGTCTTATATTTCCGTATTCGCGCTTCGCCGACGCGAGCCTCAAACAGAGCGGCCTTATCGCGCGTGGGGCTATCCGGTAACGACCGCGCTGACGCTCGCGGGTTCGGCGGCTTTTCTCGTCGGAGCCATCGTAAGTGACCGTCGAAATAGTTTGTATGCGCTCGCGATGCTCGCCATAAGCTATCCGGTTTACTGGCTGGTCAAAAAGAGCAGAGCGAGTTGACGCAAATGCGACCGGGTGAATCGGTTGCTGGTTCATCATAAAGCGAAAGCCACGAAATCGGCTCTGGCAGATGGTTTCGTGGCTTTGTGCTTTTGAATCGCTTTGCTTCACTTGGACTTCGACCCTGCGGCAGCCTTCGCCGCGGGCTTTCGCTTGTGCTTGTCGAAAAAGTCGTATACGTCGATGAAAGTCCGCGCAGCGACGCTCACATGATCGCCGCCCGCTATCTCCATGTATTTCATTTCGGTGCCTAACTTCTTCGCCGCTTCGACCATCACGCGCGAACGCTCTACGGGAACTGTTTTGTCATCGTCGCCGTGAACTACAAACTGAGGAATGTGCGCGATCTTCGACATACCCGCCGGGTTTCCGCCGCCGGCGACGGGAGCGAGCGCGGCGAATATATCAGGATGATTCATCGCCACCGACCACGTTCCATATCCGCCCATGGAATGTCCCGTCATATAAACTCGATCCGCATCGATTCGATATGTCCGGCGCACCTCTTCTATCACATCGATCACATCGCGTTCAGCCGCGCCTATGTACATCGAAGCGGGTTGACGACCTTTGGGGCAGGCGACGATGTAGCCGCGCTTTTCCGCTTCCACCTTGAACGCGCCTTGAAGATATTGATCGAAGTAACTGTTTTCATCGCCTCCCATGCCGTGGAGAGCGATGATGAGAGGGAAAGGTTTCGATGCCTCGTAATAAGTCGGAACATAGATTCGATAAGGCTGAAACGTGTCGTCGACTTTCGAATGATAGGCTCTTCGCAAATCGCCGCGCCACACAGCGAAAGGATCGCGCCCGGCTTCAAGTTCGTCGAGAAGCGTGAGGGCTTCCTTCAACTCGCTGCCGAAATTTATCCGGTCGAAGTTCATCTCCGACGCTGCGGCCATATCGAACAGACGAATTCGATACTGAGCCGAAGGCAGAGCGGCGAGAAGAGAATCCTTCTTTGTATCTCGCAGCCGGGCTTCGAGTTTAGCGGCTCTCGCCTTCGCGTCGGCGAATCGCGCGGCGATACCGCGTTCGATGTGAACCGTGGCGGTCTTCGTTATAGGTTCAGCCGCGCCCGCAAATTTCAACGTCACCGAGATTCGATAATTGCCTGCTTCGACATCGGGAGCGATCACATCGATGAAGGCAGGTTGAGCCATGAAATCAGGCTCGATGGCGTCGAGGGATTTGAGCGTTTTGAGCGTGTCGTTTCCCTGCAATCGATTCAAATCGATGATAGCGGAGAGCTTCGAAGCGATTTTTTCATCGAGCGAAAACATCTGCCCCAACTGCAAACGAATCGGCTGAAGAGGCTCGACGACGGCGCGGTCAAGCTTGAGTGTGAGCGCGGAAGCGAGCGCGCGGGCCGGAGTCCACTCTGCGCCCCGCATCAGCGTTATCGCGTGCAGGTAATGCTTGACCGCATCGCCGTACCTGCGCGCGCTGTTAGCTTCCTGAGCAAGCTTGCCCAATCGTTCGACCTCGGCGCGTTTCTCCGCGCTGAAGGTGGGCGAGTTTTTCAGAGTGTTATATTGGGTGTTGTACCCGACCGAAATTCTCAACACCTGACCGGCATCCTGCGCCGCGACTACCACCGAGCAGGCAATGAGAACTGCGAGCGAAAGAATGAATCGTCTCGTTGATTTCATCTCTGAACCTCCGTCTTGTAAGCTTGAAGAAAAGATACTACCGCGCAACGGGCGAAACGTAAAATACAAGCGCGAAGATTTTTTGCCATTTCTCTTGATTTGATTCACCAGACGGCGGACACTAACTCTGTAGCGCCAGTGGGGAGGATATTATGGGAGATGAGCGGAGAAGGACGAAGCGCAAGCCGCTGATTTTAGAAGTGAAGTATGAAGGTCAGGGCGTGCGCGCTCAGACTCGCATATCCGATATTCATCTCTTCGGAGTTTTCATCGATACTATTTCCGCGATTCCGCCTGCCGGCACGCCGCTCAAACTAAGCTTCAACCTTCCCGACGGACACCTGATAGAAACCGAAGGTGTAGTCGTTCACTGCCAGCAGGGAATCGGCATGGGAATCGAATTCACTTCGATGAAGCGCGAAGACGGTGAGCGCCTGCGCGAACTGCTCGGTGATGAATGAGTAGTGATGATTCAGAAATGCGGAATTGCGAGTGCGGAATGCGGATTAAGGTAATCCTTCTTTATTCCGCATTCCGCACTCCGCACTCTGCATTCGAGACACTTTTTTGATCGTCAGCGTGCGCGCAATGCCCTGCAAATCCTCAGTAACTTCAATCAGACTCCACGCCCGCGGATCGATCATCTTTCGGACAGCTTCAAGCTGACTGTAGCCGATCTCGCAGACCAGCCAGCCGCCTGTTTTTACAAACGGGAGACTTTCATCGAGCAAGCGACGATAAAAATCGATTCCTTCCTCGCCTCCGAAAAGCGCAACACCCGGTTCCCAGTCGCGCACTTCGCGTTGAACCATGTCGGGTCGGGACGTGGGAACATAAGGCGGGTTCGATGCGAGGATATCGATTGCGCCTTCGCGACCGGCTAGAGGCGCAAGAAGATCGCCCGTGAGAAATTCTATTCTCGCTTCGACCCCGTGACGACGGGCATTCGCGCGAGCCACTTCTATCGCCGACGGCGAAATGTCAGTGGCGATGATGCGCGCGTCTGCGATGTTTACGGCAAGCGCGACCGCAATACAGCCTGACCCCGTGCCTATATCTGCGATCAATGGCGCAGGCGTGTTGCGTGAGAAGGCCATGACTCGCTCGACGAGAAATTCCGTTTCGGGGCGCGGTATCAAAACGTCGCGATTGACCGTGAAATCGAGACCAAAAAATTCCTGATGTCCGGTGATGTGCTGCAAAGGCTCGCCCGCAGCGCGGCGACGGATGAAACCGAGGAATTCTTCAAAGCGCGACCGTTCGATTTCGTCCTTCGAGCGGATGATGAGTTGAGCGCGATCCATCGATAGCACGCAGCCGAGCAGCACAGACGCCGCGCGCCGGTCTTCATCAACGTTTGCTTCGCGCAGTAATCGCGTCCCTTCCGTAATGGCTTCCGCTATGGTAGGCACATCTCACTTGATCTTTTTAGCTTCATTGTCTCCGCCCTGATGCAAAATCATGTGCGTGACCTTTCCCGATGCGTCGCGCACGAAAGTCACCTGAGCGTCGACCGCCTTGAGAAAAAATTTCGTCTGCGATTCGGCGAATATCTCGAATCTGGGCTGCCCTGTGGCCTGACCCATCAGCTTGTCGCCTTCTCTTGTAACAGTGATGGTGAAATTGGGAGCAAGCTGATACTCGCCCGTATACTCATCAAGTATTTTGGGATCGACCTTGATCTCTTTGCGCTCCGCGGGCTGAAGCGCTGCGTTATAAAGCCCCGCGACGGAGTGGGCTATGCGACCGGGATTCGCGCCGGCGAGGTTGGTCAGCACGATGACCGTCAGTTTGTCATCAACATATCGCGCGATGTGAGTGGTAAATCCCTGCCACGCGCCGCCGTGTTCTATCAGCCTGCGACCGTTGACATCACCAAACGCCCAGCCAAAGCCATAGTTCTGCGTCTTGCCGCTGTTGAGACGGGTGGGAGTCCACATCAGGTCGAGGCTCGATTTTTTCAAAAGCTTTTCCGTGTAGAGCGCGGCGTCCCAGCGGGCCATATCGAGTACGGTTAAATAAAGGCTGCCGTCGGCAGTCGTGTTGAGCGCGGGCGAGACCCACTGTTGATTTTTCCATTCGCCTTTGACTGATCGATATCCGGCTGCGCGATTTGGGATGATGTCCGCTTCGTTGATGATGCGCGCGGTGTTCATACCGAGCGGAGTGAATATTTTTTCGCCCAGTACGTCGCCGTAAAATTTGCCCGTCGCTTTGTGAATCAGAATGCCGAGCATGACATAACCGGGATTCGAGTAGCTCCACTTTTCGCCCGGTTGAAAATCGAGCGGAATCGAAGCGATCTTTTTGACAAGTTCATCCTCAGTGTAGTCCTGACGCATGTTGATCTGGTTATAAAGTCCGTTCGAGATGCCTGACGTGTGCGTGAGCAGGTGGCGGATGGTTATATCTTTCCATATGGCGGGCGCGTCGGGGATGTATTTGCTGATGTGATCCGAGAGGCTCATCTTGCCTTCTTCGACGAGCATCATCACGAGAGTCGCGGTGAATTGTTTGCCGATGGAGCCGGATTGAAAAATCGTCTCAGGCGAGGCTGCGACTTTGAGTTCGACGTTGGCCAGTCCGTAGCCCGCGGCTTTCGCTATCTCGCCGTTTTTCACCACGGCTATCGACAGGCCGGGAATCTTCTGTTTCTCCATTTCGGATTTGACGTAGTGATCGATCTTGTCTGTCTGAGCCGAAGCGGCGGACGAGATGAGAATAACGGTGAGGAAAGCGAGCGTGAGTCTGCGATTCATTCAGCCCTCCATTTGTTTAGAAACTGATTTGCGGCGAAAGCGATAAAAATTTGGCTCAGGTTTCCTTTGATTGCAAAGAAAGTCAGAAGCATTTCCGCCGCGTAGCGGCGCATTGAATTTAGCCCGGTCTTTCAAGGCCGGGTCGGCATGTGTGGAAGATGCCGCGTCGCGTGAGCGACGATTGAATTATTCAATACCACACTCAACCGTCGCTGACGCGACGCCAAGTCATGCTGGTTTTCAGGTTTCCGTGCCTTGAAAGACACGGCTAAAATCACTCGTCCGCTACGCGGCCAGAATGCTTCGCCCGCCCCGCTGTCTGAGGAAACACGAGACAAAATGTTTATCGCCCTCTCCATCACGACTTTTTCGATCTCTTCGCTTTCCTTGAAGCCTTTTCCGCCGATTGCACCAGAGGCTCAGTATACTTGCGATAGAGCGCGAAGAGAAATTCCAGCCGCTCCAGTTCCGTTTTGAACGCCGCCGAGCGATAACAGCGATCAACCGCCGCGTCCAGTTCCCTGTGAGCTTTGAGCAGCAGTTGAGGCATAGCGTTCGGGTCGTAGAGATCGGCAAGCGTTGAGTCAGGAAACTGCGCGCGGGCATCGATGACGTTTTGCGCGGCGCTCTCGACTTTCTCTTTTTGCGCGTCGGTCGCGCTTTCAGGCCATGGGAAATTGTTATAGACGAGATTGTTCGAATAACGATAATCGCTTTTCAACCGCCCGCAGACCTGACGCATCCACGCCATGTGCATGGCAGAGGTGAGAACGCCGAAGTGATAGAGCGTCGCGTTTGGAACAGATGTGCATGAATTGTGAAGAATATAATCCTTCGTAAAGAATGCAATCGGAATATATCGTCGATCCTCTAATGTGTGGCACGGTATCATCAAATAATCGCTATCCGGCTGACGAATTTCAGCAAATAGATAAGGCATTTCGGCCAGTTTTACAGTCGAAGCCTTTGAGCTTTTTGCGCGAAACTCTCGTACCTGATTAACCCGCTTCATTACTTCAGGCATTGAGCGCAGTTCAGCAGGAGAAGCTTCCTTCAGCCACAAGCACCACTTTCGTTCGCCATATAAAAATTCGTTCGTGCTGATGAGTGGCTTAATGAACTCCTCCGCATTTGGCTCTTTATCCAATAGGTCGTCCCTCTCCTCGTTAGTTAAAAGCAGATGCCCATTATCTGTTGGCTTATTGCCATAAAGTGTTTTCGGCACTGGACAAAGAGGTTTGTTGCGCGTAGGGATGATGATGTCGTCGTAATCGATCAGATAAGGATTGATGTTCCGAGCCGTGATTTCCATAGGCTCGGACACGGGCGTTTCATAGTCGTAAAGCCGCTTCCCCGCGACATCGAATGCCGCAAAACCTATGATGACGCAAAAGACCTGAGCCTTGCCCGACGCTTCGTTCGTCCATTTGAATGTGCGATGCGCGAAATGAATTTTAATCCCCTCGTCGAGCAGGTATGACCATAACGCGCCGACCTGTTCGCCCTGCGTGATCGAGTTGGTCGAAACGAACGCGACTTTGATCTTTGTCCCCTTGATGAATTGCGCTGCCTTCACGTACCACGCGCAGACATAATCGAGCGTGCCGAAAGTGGAAAACTCTTTGAACACGGTCTGCATATCTTCGTTCTGCTGCGGCGAGCGATTGTGTTTCCCGACGAACGGAGGATTGCCGAGTATGTAAAGCGTCGCGTCTGATGACTGCGAATGCGGCGCAAAAGTTTTCCATTCTTCGCCAAGGGCGTTGGCATGTTTGATGTTGGCCGATTTTTTGAGAGGCAATCGGGCATAGGTCTGACCGAATTCAGCCGACAATTCCATATTCATCTGATGGTCTGTCAGCCATAGGGCGACTTCGGCGATGCGCGCGGGAAATTCTTCGATTTCCATGCCGCAGAGCGAGTCGACATCGATGCGCGAAAGCCTTGTGACATAGAGTTCGGTTTGCTGTTGGTTGGTGAGTTTTTGTATCTGCTTGAGGATTTTTATTTCCAGTCGGCGTATTTCCCGGTAAGTGATGACGAGAAAATTCCCGCAGCCGCATGCCGGGTCGAAGAAGCGCAGTTGCGATATGCGGTCGTGAAATTTTCTGAGCTTTCCGAGATCGTTTTTTATCGCGTCGAATTCGCGCTCAAGGTCGTCAAGAAACAGTCCGCGCACGGCTTTCAAAATATTTTTCTCGGAGGTGTAGTGCGCGCCGAGATTCCTTCGCTTCTGCCGATCCATCACGGACTGAAACAGTGAGCCGAATATGGCAGGCGAAACCTTGCCCCAATCGAAAGAGCAGCAATTCAGAAGCACCTGCCGCATTTTTTTATCGAATGAAGGAATAGGCAGAATCTCATCAAAGAGAGAGCCGTTGACATAAGGGAGTTGCTGCAAATCTTCGTCAAGCGCGCGCTCGCGTTTTTCCTGTTCAGTGTTGAGAATTTGAAACAGGTGCGCGATGAATGCTCCGGTATCCGTCCCTTCTTCGCGCGTTTTGCTCTCGATGAGGAAGTGGAAATGATCTTTGGGAAAGATGCCCGTATCATCGGCGAACAGGCAATACATCAGTCTCACGAGAAAAATTTCCAGATGATGTCCCTGATATCCACTGTCAAGCAAAGCGTCATGGAGATCGCCCATTTTTTCGGCGACCTGAATATTTACCGGGTCCTGATCCTTGTAGATTCGTTTCGTATAGCCGGAGATGAAGCCGAAGAGATGAATTCTGTCCGGAAGCTCGGCCAGAGAGAAATCGGATTTTGTTTCCGTTTCAAGATCATAAAGCCGAAAGCTCGCAAAGTCGGAAACCAGAATGTAGCGAGGCAATTCCTGTTCTTTGATGCCCGGAAAATAATCGAGAGCCTGTTCGAAAGCTTTGTCGAGGCTCTGTCCTTTCGATTTGTGTTCGACAAGCAGAATCCCTTTCCAGAACAGGTCGATCGAGCCTCTTTTGTCGCCGAGTTTTTTGACAGGTTCTTCGAAGGAAGCCACACGTCTTCGCGATATGCCGAAGATTTTGAAGAACTCGTTCCAGAAGGATTGCGCCTCGGCGCGTTCACGGGAAACGTCAGCCCAATCGTGGGCAAATTCTACAGCGCGTTCCCTGATTTCCTTTTGACTGAGGGGCATGGTTGCGTCCCAATGGCCTGCTCTTCCATTATGTCGCCTTCTCGCACAGGGCTGAAAATATCAAAGACCCGCTTTACGCATCAAGGGCTTCGCGAACTTTGCGCGCCAGCGTTTCCAGAGAGAAGGGCTTGCTGACGAATGAATCTGCGCCCGGAATGCCGTGATTGATGATCGCGTCATCCGTATAACCTGACATATAAAGAATCTTCATCGCAGGACACACGGCAGCGAGTTTTTCCGCCAGTTCGCGACCGCTCATCTGCGGCATCACCACATCGGTCAGCATCAGAGCGATCTCTTCTTCGCGCTGCTGGCAAATCGTAAGGGCTTCGGCTCCGCTGCTCGCTTCCAGAATCTTGTAGCCGTTGCCTTCCAGTATCAGGCGCGCGAGTGCGCGAACTGACGCTTCGTCTTCCACCACCAGTATAGTTTCCGATCCGTGGAGCGATTCAGCACTCGAAGCCGAGGGCTTTTCGATTCGCACGGTTTCTTCAGCCAGCGGCAGGTATATGTTGAAGGTCGTGCCGTTGCCCGACTCGCTGTAGACCTCGACGTTGCCGCCGTTCTGCCTGACGATGCCGTAGACGGTCGATAGCCCAAGCCCTGTGCCTTTGCCTTCCTCTTTGGTCGTGAAGAACGGTTCGAATATGTGCGAGAGCGTTTCTCTGTCCATTCCCATTCCGTTGTCGCTCACCGCCAGCAACACATACTGGCCGGGTGCGGTTTCTATATGGCTGTCGAAGTAAGACCGGTCGAGATAAATATTCTTCGCCTCGATGGTGAGCTTTCCGCCGCGAGGCATCGCATCGCGGGCGTTGACGGCGAGGTTGATTATCACCTGATCGATCTGAGCGGGGTCGGCTATCACCCGGCCCAGTTGAAGGTCGAGGCGGGTGACGAGTTCTATATCTTCCCCGATCAGTCGTCGCAGCATTTTCTCCATATTTTCTATAGAAGCATTCAGGCTGAAGGCCCGCGGTTGAAACGCCTGACGGCGACTGAAGGCGAGGAGTTGACCAGTCAGCGCAGCGGCTCGCTCTCCCGCTTTCTTCACTTCTTCGATGTCATCCCGCGCCTGATGGTTTTTGTCGAGGCGCGAGAGCGCGACATGGCCGTAGCCTATGATTGCCGTAAGCAGATTGTTGAAATCGTGAGCCACTCCGCCCGCAAGTCGGCCCACGGCCTCCATCTTCTGCGACTGGCGAAGCTGCTCTTCGAGGTGCCTGCGCTCGCTTACGTCGCGCGCCACGCTTTGCACGCCTGCGGCTCGCCCGTCTTCATAAATCAGGCGGGAACTGACTTCGACAGGCAAGCGATGACCGTCTTTGCAGACTATCTCAAGGCCATAGATAGCCGATTCGGAGCGGCTGACAACTTTATCAAAGGTGTTTTTTCGGGCGAATTCCTGATAATCGGGCGCGATGATTTGAGAGAGGTTCATCCCCGCGATCTCATCGCGGCTGTAGCCGATGAGCCGTTCGGCAGTCTGGTTGATCGTCGTAAAATTTCCTTCAAGGTCGTGGATGTAAATTATATCGTTGGCGTTCTCGAAAAGATCGCGATAGCGTTCTTCAGCCGCCTGCCGAGCCGCCTCCGCCCGCTTGCGTTCGGTGATGTCGCGTAGACTCGATCTGCTGCGAAGTATCCTTCCTTCATCATCGCGGACGGCGGAAGCGTTCAGGCTGACTTCGATTATGCTCCCATCCTTTCGCTTCAACTGAAGTTCCGCATCTTTTACTTCTCCCGTGGTCACAAACTGATGAATAGCTTTTTTCACTCTTTCCATGCAATCCGGGTGGTAGAGGTCGAAGATTGGGCGGCCAAGTATCTCTTTTCGAGAATACCCCGTGGCTTCACAAAGAGTCTCATTGCACTGGATGATTCGGGCTGTTGCGGCGTCCACAGAAAGGTACATATCGGCGGCGTTGTTGTAGAGGTCATGATATTTCGTTTCCGACTCTATCAACGACTGCATGGCTTTCTTGCGCCTCAGATCGATATGGTGCAGAGAAGCGGCGTTCCAAAATATGAGCGAAGCCAGAAGTATGGCGACCGAAAGCACCATCATCGACAATCCGAATTCCGTGTCGTAAAATCCGGCTCGCTGGCCCGCAAGCCTCACCCAGCCGATCAGGACAGGAAGACCTAGCGCCGCAGGCAACAGCCTTCTTGCCATGATGCCGCCGATTGTGTCGCCCGTGATCACAGCCATCAACCCTGAGCCGGGATGCGCGAACAGAAGGCTCAGACTCAATGCCATAAACGCCGCGGCGGTGTGGACGGCCATAGACGAGTAAGGAGAGATGGAGTAAAGCGACTTGGCGTTATAGAGATAGCCGACCAACGCCAGAAGAGAGATGAGATTGACAGCGATTGCCAGCAATTGCGCGCTTCTGCGCGGGCCTTTGTGCATGAGAAGCAATGCCGTCCCCGTCAGGGCGAAGTTGAACGCGGTAGCGGGCGACATTCTTCCGGGTGAAATTGTGTCGACAGGATGATGGTGGTCGGTGAAGAGCAACTCATCAATACCGAGGTTCCACAAGAAAAGATATTCGCCGAGCGTGACCAGTCCGATCAGCAGGACCATTGCTGCGAAGGCGCGGGAAACGAAGCGCGGATTTCGTTCACCGAGGTTGCTGTTCAAAAGCCACAGCGACGCGCCGGAGAGTACGAAAGCCAGAGCCGTGTTGACTTTCATCGTGGCCAGTCCGGGAAGGACGCTCTTGAGCGCAGAGCTATCGAACACCCAGCCGACAAGCACGACACATCCGGTTAGAACGACGATCAGACTGGCGGCTCTTGAAACGGATTTGAAGGCGACAAGCAGGCGCGGAATGATAAGACCCGGCAAGACAATTAAGTTGTCAATCCAATAATGCCACCAGCCGGACGGCCTGATGCTTGCCATAAGCTGACCTCCTTGCAATGAGGCAAGACCAAATAATTTTCGGCGATCTCATCATATGGCGCAGAGAGAAAATGAGAGGCAGGTGACCTGATGCTTGATCGCCGTATCCGAGCATCTCTCTGTCAATCATTTGCAGGAAGCGCTCATTATCATACCGGGAAGACGCCGCCCGATAATAACATCTGCGCTTCGCAGCGTTCAAAATAAATCTTTGTTCGGAGGCTCGGATCGGGATCGATCTAAGCGGCGGCTTCGGCCTCGGTCTTGAGTTTTTCAGCCTGAAAGTGCGCTACAAGCGCATCGATGAGTTCGCTTATGTCGCCTTCCATGAACTGATCCAACTGGTGGGCGGTGTAACCAATGCGGTGATCAGTCACGCGATTGTCCTTGAAATTATAAGTGCGAATCTTTTCGGACCTGTCGCCGCTTCCGACCATCGAGCGACGCTCCGATGCAATGGCGTTGTGCTGCTTCGCCTGCTCCATCTCAAGCAATCGCGAGCGCAATACGCGCATCGCTTTTTCGCGATTTTTGATCTGCGATTTTTCATCCTGCATCGAGACGACCGTGTTCGTCGGAAGATGAGTCAGTCGCACAGCCGAATAAGTTGTATTAACCGACTGACCTCCCGGCCCCGATGAGCAGAAGGTATCTATGCGAAGGTCTTTCGGATCGATACGGATATCGACCTCTTCGGCTTCAGGAAGTACGGCGACCGTGATGGCGGAGGTGTGAATGCGGCCTGAGCTTTCAGTCTGAGGCACACGCTGAACGCGATGAACGCCCGATTCGTGTTTCAACTTGGAATAAACCTTGTCGCCTTCGATCAGAAGAATCGCTTCCTTGATGCCGCCTATGCCTGATTCGGATACGTCGAGCGTTTGAACCCTCCAGCCCTTTCGTTCGCTGTATCGCCCGTACATTCGCATGATCTCAGCGGCAAACAGAGTGGCTTCGTCTCCGCCCGTGCCTGCGCGGATTTCGAGTATGACGTTCTTTTCGTCATTCGGGTCTTTGGGGATGAGCAGGACTTTCAACTCTTCTTCGACGCGGTTGCGTGTATGCTCAAGCTCGACAAGTTCCGCGCGGGCAAGCTCGACCATCTCTTCGTCTTCTTCTATTTCGAGCATCTGTTTCGTTTCATTGATGCCGCGGTCGAGAGATTTGAACTGGCGATACTTCGAAACGATCTCTTCGAGGTCGCGATGCTGCTTGGCTGCCCGCGCGTAGCGCGGCTGATCGGCGAGGAGTTCAGGCTCGCTCAGTTGCCGCGTCAACTCTTCGTATTTTTCTTCGAGTGTGTCCAGCTTATCAAACATAAAACCTCGTCACGCGATGTGCGACCGCTCATCACTCATCACTTTCTAAGCCGCTTTCGCCGTCTCTTTTTCAACCGCAGGCTCAAGCCTGAGCGATTCTTTCAATGCGAACAGAGCGACTTCGAGTTGAGAGTCGTCCGGTTCTCTGGTCGTGAGGTTCTGAAGCCAGATGCCGGGACGGGTGATGATGGAAAAGAACCACTGCGCGCGGCTGCGGGCCGAGGCTCGTATGACTTCGTAAGAAACGCCGGCGATGAGCGGAATCAAAGAAAGCCGCACGAGGAAATTCAGAAACAGCGACTCGAATTTGATCACTGAAAAAGCGATGATCGAAACCATCATCACTATCATCAGAAAACTCGTGCCGCAGCGCGGATGCTGACGCGGCTTGCGGCGCGCGTTCTCGACGATCAACTCTTCTCCCGCTTCCCACGTGTGAACGACTTTGTGTTCCGCCCCGTGATACTCGAACACTCTTCGGATATCGCGCAGGAAAGAGAAGGTGACGATCATAATCAAAAAGAACGTCATGCGTATCAACCCGTCTACGAGATTGAAAGCGACTGACGGGCGAACGGGCTTGATCGCAGCCTGAAGCCATGCCCATGCGTTTTGATACCACGCGCCCCCGTCCGACCCTGCTCCGATGGTTCCGCCGCCGAGGTAAACGAAGATCATGTTGGTCAGAACGAGCGGCAGCACGATGAACATCAATATGTTGATCAGGATGGCAAGAACTATCGAGCCTATCGCGCCTGCCGAAGAATTTTTGGCTTTCTTTGAAGAGTCTCCTTCTTCGTGAAAGACGACGTTGGCCGAAAAGTTCAAGGCCTTGATGCCCAGATACATCGAATGCAGCAGCACCGCCGAGCCGCGAAGTATGGGGACGCGGAGCAGCGGATATTTTTCCGCAAGCGCAGGGAGCGGCTCTCCCATAGAAACAATCTCACCGTCGGGGCGTCGAACTGCTACGGCAAAGGAGCGCGGCGCGCGCATCATCACGCCTTCGATGACGGCCTGTCCGCCTACCACTATCTGTTCTTCTTTCATACCACCTCGCGGGCAAAGAAAAACTGGTTGCCTGATGCTGCTTACAGGCAACACCCGGCAACCAGTTCCCGGTTGTGAAGCGTTTAAGCTTCGGTTTTGCGACCGTACTTGCGATTGAATCTCTCGACTCGACCGGCTGTATCGACGAGTTTCTGCTTGCCGGTGAAGAAGGGATGGCAATTCGAGCAGATTTCAAGCCGGATTTCCGACTTCGTGGAGCGCGTCTCCCACGTCTCGCCGCACGCGCAATGAACGGCCGTCTTCATGTACTTGGGATGAATATCAGGCTTCACTTTCTCGGTCACTCCTGTCAAAAATTTCTCTCTCAACGAAACATCGTACAGTAACCGATTGCGCGCGAGGCTGTCAAGGAACCGGTTTTCAGTTTTCAGTTTTCGGTTTTCAGCGAGTTGCGTTGGTGAGTCAGAAATCAGGTCAGCTATAGCATCCGCATGCTGCTCGCTGAATTCGTCTACTGCGCTGAAAACCGCGAACTGAAAACTGAAAACTGAAAACTAAAAACTACCTTGAATGTCTGAGGCTGAGGCTGCCCGATACGCTCGACATATGCAGATGGCGCGAGCCGTCGCCTACCCGCCCGCTGGCCGAACGTCCCGGCCCGTATTTCTTCTCTTTCACTTCGACGGGAAAATCCGTGTCGAGCGATCCGCTCAACGTCGACATACTCACCTGAGCGTCCAGACCGGCGGGCATCCTGACATTCACATTGCCGCTCACCGAGGAAAATTTCATATCGTCCGAGCCTTCCAATCGGTTGATATCGACTTCGACATTGCCGCTCACCGAAGACGCACTCACAGTCCCGGTCACGTCTTCGATACGAACGGTGCCGCTCACCGAGGATACGCGAAGACTGCCCGTCACGTTGCGGACACGCACGCCGCCGCTCACGGAAGAGATGCCGTCGAAATCGAGGCTCATCGACTGCGGAACCTGCACTTCGAATCGCACGCTCACGTCGCAGCGTCGGCAATTTTCGGGATAGCGCGCCCGCACATCGACGCGAGAGCCGCTGCTGCGGTCTTCTATTTCGACCATATCGCGGTCGCGGCCTTCCTTGTAAGCCGTCACGACGACGGCGCTTCCGCCGTAGCCGGTGACTTCGACATCGCCCGATATGTTGCCTATGCGAACCTGCCCGTTCGCGCCGAGGTTATAATTTTTCTGAAAGTCCTGAGCCGCTGCCGCGCCCGCAAGCGCAAGCCCCACGACCATCGCCGCCACAACAACTCTCAAACGTATATTCATTTCCTCTCTCCTTCGCTTCTCTGAAAATAATTCGATCTGAAAAGCCGCGCCTCACCGCGGAGCGGCCTTCAGCGATCAAAGCCGTTTCAATCTCACATCGCCGCTTGCGGTCGATATCTTCACCGTCCGCGAACCGTTGCCCAAGCGCCCGAACGCCTGACGGCCCGACGATCCGCGCTTTCGGTCTTTCACCTCTATCGGGAAATCGGTTTCAAGCGCGCCGCTCACCGTTGACATCGCAACCTCTGCGTCGAGGTCAGAAGGCAACGATACGGTTACGTCGCCGCTGGCGGTGGAAAATTCCATCGGGTCTGATCCTTCGAGCCGCGATATCTGAATATTGAGATCGCCGCTTGCCGCGCGAGCATTGACCGATCCACTCACATCCGAAATATGTATGTCGCCGCTTGCGGTCGAGGCTTTCACCTCACCCGAAAATCCTGTCACACTCACATCGCCGCTGGCGGACTTGGCCGTGAGCGCGCCTCTCGCGCCCGTCACCTCTATGTCGCCGCTTGCCGTAGAAAGCCGTTCGAAATCGTATTTCGATTCCGCAGGAACCATCACCTCGAACCTTATGCTCGCATCGCAGTTGCACTGCTCAGGGTAGCGAGCTTTCAATTCAAGCACGTTACCACGGCTGAGGTCTTCGACCTCGACCATCTCGCGGTCGCGTCCTGTTTTGAACGCCGAGACCTGAATCGAATCGCCATTGTAACTTTTAAGCGTGATGTCGCCCGACACGCTGCTGATGCGAACTTTGCCGCCCGCGCCGATTGAATAAGATTTTTGAAAATCCTGAGCCGAAGCAGCAAGGCTCAACGTCAGACAAGCGATCACCAAAGCAGCAGAGCGGAACAGTCTTTTACTCATAACCAGAAACTCCTTTCCCGAAAATGATGAGCGATGAGTGATGAGAATGCATAAAAGCTTCTGTCACTCGACACTTGTTTGGTAACGTCGTGTTAGTGGCGGCTCTTTTGAAAAGGTTTCAGCCCGGTTCGAGATTTCTCAGGTTGACGCGCCGCCCTGCGGGTTTCACAATGAAGCTGTGATGAGAAGGCAACGGATTTTCAAATCGGTTATGATCGCCGTCGCTGCAATTGCTGTCGGCTGCGGTCACGACGCTCCGATTCACAGCCCCGCCGAAAAATTCGTCGTACTTGGCGAAGATCGAGCGCCGGACGGCAGCAATATCACGATCAATATCCGAGTCGGCTCTCAGGCTCCTGAGTCCGAAATCAGAGCCGCCGCCGAAGCCGCGATTGCGAAATACCGAAGCGCGTATATGAAAGTCACGGTCAAATCATTCAGGCGCGACAATGTAGCGAACGAAATCCCATTCGCAGTGACGACACTCGAAGGCGGACAGGTGCGGCACGTTTTCAATTCAACCGGCCCGCAGAAGATACCGACCCATTGAGTTATGACGAAACTGAGCGAAGATGAAATAGAAGAGATGTTGACTCGACTCGATGGATGGTCGAAGGGCGAAGGCTGCATCGAAAAAACTTATCGCTTCAAAAATTTCATGCGCGCCTTGATGTTCGCAAACGCAGTCGGCTACGTCGCCGAATCCGTCAATCATCATCCCGACATCTTTATTCATTACAACGAAGTGACGCTTCGAAACTGGACACACGTGGCGAGCGCAGTGACCGAGCGCGATTTTGCGCTCGCGGAAAAAATCGATGCGATGACAGGTCAGCAGAATTTGACAACATAAAACCTGCGAGTCAAAAGTCAGGCACAAGTCTGGACATCTCTTCCGACTCCAGACTTTGAAAAGGAGAAACAGATGGCAATCATATCTGAAAAGGATCAGGAGACGATCCGTAATCATTTCGATGAAAACATCACGGCTGATGTCGAAATCATAATGTTCACCGAACAAGCGTCGCCGATTATCGTCCCCGGACGAGCAGAGTGCGAAACGTGCGAACCTACGCGCCAACTGCTCGAAGAAGTCGCCGCGCTCTCAGACCATGTGAAACTTACGGTTCACGAACTGAGCAAGGCTAAGGAAGCGGCATTCGCTTTAGGGATTGATCGAGTTCCGGCATTCGTGATCGAAGGCGCGTCGCGTGGGCGTGTCAGATTTTTCGGCATACCGTCGGGCTATGAGTTCTCGTCTTTCATTTCCGATCTGGTAGATGTTTCAAAAGGTGAGACCGATCTTTCAGAAGAGACGCGCGAGTTTCTGGCCGCGCTCGAAGAAGACGTTCACATCAAGGTGTTCACAACGCCGACCTGACCGTACTGCCCAGCAGCGGCCAGTCTGGCCCACAAGATGGCGGTCGAAAGTTCTCGCGTGACAGCAGACGTTATCGAAGCGACCGAGTTTCCCGATCTCGCGCGTCGCTACGCGGTGCGCGGCGTGCCTAAGATCGTCGTCAACGAGACTACGGAATTCGTCGGCGCGCTGCCCGAACGCGAATACCTCGCTTATGTCCGCGCCGCTGTCGAAGAGAACGGCGCGAAGTGAAAACGCATCTGCACAGGTTCAATGCTCGATTGCATCGAACCTGTGTTTATCACTTGCCTGCGATCTGCCGCGCGATCCACTCCGAGTACTGCGACACTCGTGTGTATCCTTCTCTGGCTCCATAAGTCCCGCGACCGTTTGCTCCGCGCCTGCCCCACGAACTCACTCCGAGAGTGTAGAGCTTTCCGTCTTTTTCCAGCAGCGCAGGGCCGCCGCTGTCTCCCGGCCCGCTGATGCCTTCCAGGTCAGTCGCCGTTGCGGGGTCGTCAAAGGTGAAGTAGAGCCAACGCTCATCCGCCGATTCGATTTTATTGGTCGCTCCGCGCTTTTTGCGATCCATCACGCGCGGGCCTGTCATCCCCGTGCCTGTGTCGCCTCGCCCGACGAAAGTTATTATCTTCCCCGTTTCATCCGTCGCCGTGTAAATCGAAACGGGCTTGATCCCTGAAACCGGCTCTGAGAGCCTGATTAAAGCCAGATCGTTCGGCCCTCCCTCGCGCCAGTCAGGATGAATGATTATCTTTTCGATTCGGTACTCGCGGTCAAAGGTGACGATCATGGAATTCTTTGGAATATCTGCCGCGACGTGCGCGGCTGTCAGCACCCAATCAGGCGCGATCAGCGTGCCTTCGCCATCGCGCCCGACGAAACATACAGACGGATAGCGCGATCCAAGCTCAAGATAGCGCGCGTCGTCGCGGTCGTGACGAATGATGATGGCCTGCGACGGTGAAGCGAGAATCGCAGAGAGGATCAATGCAGTGACTATTGTTTTCATAAGCAGTGGTCGGTGTAGGGAACAGGTGACAGGTGACAGGTTACAGGTGACAGGGAGCAGGGGAAATCTCCGGGCCTGTAACCTGTCACCTGTCACCTGTCACCTTCTTACGGCGCTCACCTCGCCCTTGTCGGTGCGAATCGCAAGCGAGTTGATCCGATTGTCATCGACTTTGAAGTTCATACGCAAGGCGGTCGACGTCGGCACATCGTAGGTGACGAAGGCAGTGGCCGACTCAGGCACAAAAATCTTTGATGGTATGACGGAAACTTCTCGCATGCCTACGAGTCTCCTCGGCCCCCAAAGCATCCTCAAAAGAATCGATCTGCGCTCGAAGTTGAGTCTCAGGTGCGTGAGGAAATCATCTTCGCCATCGGGCGCAGTGCCCATAAGCGTTGCCCCACGGAATTCACCATGTCGCTTTTTCCACTCTCCCCATAACTGCTCCTGACGCGAGCGCATTCGATCAATCGGAATCTCTTTCAAAAAAGCTTCGTGAAGCGGGTTGTAATCGCCTCTCGCCACGCCTTCGATTATCGCCTGCGAGCGGGAGTTGAGCATATTGATCCTGTCGTTTTGAGACGAACTGCCCGCGATGAGCGCGCTCACCGCATCCTGCCCTTCGGCTGAAACGATGAGTTTTCCATCTTTGGCTGCAATGACGAACTTCGCCCCTGAAGTCAACTCATATCGGCCCGCGTATCGAGCAACCGTTTTTGCATCGAGCGGGACGGCAGCGGGCGGCATTTTGATTTCGCCGCCGAAGACGATGGCCGCAATCTCGCGCCTCGTGTTGCGAAGAAGCATAGTCTCGCCCGAATCGTTGCAGAAAGACATGATGAAGACTCCCGCATCGATGAAGCGTTTTATGTCGGCTCCGACTCCGAACGTATTTCCTCCGTCGTGAGCGTGCAGCAGCCCGCGCGGAGACGTGATCACATCCCATCCGCAGGCGTAATCGTTCAGCACAGGCTTGAAGAGTTTCGCTTTCATAGCATCAGACAAAATCGCGTCGCCTTTGAGCGCGCGGTGCCATCGGAACATATCTTCCGTGGTTGAGAGAATCTCGCCGCTGCCCATCGAAGCCCAGTTCGGGAAAGGTCGCTCCATAGGAGAGCCGTTGTCGCTCTCGCCTGTGTACCATCTGGCGACTGTAGCTTTGCTCCAGTCCGTCAATCGATATCCGGTGTGATGCATCCCGGCTGGCCCAAACAGATTTTCGCGCAGATATTCTTCATAAGATTTGCCCGACACTTTTTCAATGATCGCGGCGAGCAATCCATAGCCTTCGTTCGAGTACATAAACCTCGAACCGGGCGCGAAGTTGAGCGGCGCTGCGAGTGTCTCGCGCACAAATGCGTCGCGGTCAGGTTTCAGACCCGCGCCGCCCGTGCTTATCACCCCCGCAGTGTGCGTGAGCAGTTGATGAAGCGTGACGTTTTTTTTGTCTTCAGGCACGCCGTCGAGATAGTTATTGATCGGGTTTTCGATTTTCAGCCTTCCCTGCATTTCGAGTTTGAGGATCGCGGCGGCTGTGAACTGCTTGGTTATCGAGCCAGTGCTGAATACGGTCGCCGCGGTGTTTGGGATGCGCTTTTGCCTGTCGGCCATCCCGTAGGCTTTGTTAAAAATTATTTCATCGCCTCGCGCGACGAGGGCCGCGCCTGAAAATCCGAACTGAGCCAGACGCGAGAGGTAATCATCGAGCCGTTTCTTTATCTCTTCACTCGACGCCGTGCGAGTATCCGCCGATTTTCCGGGCGCGACAGATGCTCGAAAACCTATGTCTCTTATGGCGTGCGGCGCGGTCGCGTCAGTAATGAGGCGAATTTTCATGTATTCGCCTGCTCGTTTGGCTTTGGCTGTGACTTCGATTTCGAACGGTTCGGATCGCTCGACCGTGATGATTTCGAATCCTCCGTGTCGATCATGAAGTTGCTCGAATATGCTCAGGTGCTGTTGCTCGGAGAACTCTTCGAGAAAGGATTTCGCAAACGCGCGGATGAACTCAAGAGCGCGCCCGCTGTCGCCGGATTCGATGGCTTCAAGCATCGCGGCCATTTTTTTCGCGGCAGCAGTGTCGGGCAATTTCGTCTGAGCCGGTGTCGAGATGGCCAGTGAAAAAATAATAAGGATGAGCGCAAACTTCTTCATGAATTTTCCTCTCTGTTACTGAGCGATTACTGCTCATGAATTTTCGTCTGTGAGCCTACAACAGAATTGTGAAGATTTTATGAAGGCTACTGCTGCCGATTCGACACCGGCAGCGTGAATATGAACTGCGAGCCTCGATCCGGTTCGCTCTCTACGCGGATGTGTCCGCCGTGCGCAAGGACGAGTTGTTTGACTATAGCAAGCCCCAGTCCCGCGCCGCCTGTCGCGCGAGCGCGCGAACGATCAGCGCGATAGAATCGCTCGAATATGCGATCCGCGTGTTGAGCCTCGATTCCTGATCCGGTATCGCTCACCATAATTTCTATTTCTTCGCCCGAAGCGCGAGCGCGAATTCCGATCACTCCTCCGGACGGCGTGTGCGTGACTGCGTTTGCAAGCAGATTGCGAAGCACCTGCCCGACTCGCTCGCTGTCGGCAATCGCACACGGCAAATCCTCCGGCGCATCGACGCGAAGCGAAATTTTTTTGCTTTCAATCCGAGGCGCAACTGCGAGCGCGGTTTTCTCGATTACTTCTTTGATCGATGTCGGCCCAAGCGCGAGGCGAAGCTGGCCCGCTTCAGCAAGCGCAAGCTCCTGGAGATCATCTATCAAGCGACTTAAAAGCAAAGCTTCTTCGTGAATCGAATCGATGACTTCGCGGCGAGGCTCGATCAGTCCGTCCTGAAGGCTTTCTATCTGGCACCGAATATTTGTGAGCGGCGTGCGAAGCTCGTGCGCCACATCGCCAACCATATCGCGACGCAACTGCTCGTTGCGCGAAAGCGAATCAGCCATTTGATTGAAGGCCCTGGCAAGCTCTGCGATCTCGTCGCCTGAGCGGACTTCCACTCTCTTCGTGAGGTCGCCTTGTTCCATCCGACGTGCGGCGCGAGTGAGCGATTCTACGGGGCCGAGAATTCTGCGCGAAAGCAAAACGGTGGCGATGAGAGCCGAGACGACGACGATTACAGCGACAACAGCCAGCGAGCGATTGACCGAGCCTGTGAACTGCTCTCCGCGCATATCCTCGTCGAGAGTCGAGCCTGCTACGAGCAGCGAAGCGACCGTGGCATTGGTTGAATTTTTTATCTCGACGCCGGGCGCGTTTACGAAAACCATTTCTTCCTGTCGCACGCCGACCGCATTGTCTCCTTTCCTCTCTTCGACCTTAGAACGCACGCGCAGGGTGTTGTCGGCTGAGATATCGATATCGGCTTTTGAAAGATGATCGGGGAATGCGGCGATTATTTTCCGCTCGCCGTCGATGAGCAGAAGTCGCTTGCCGCTGATTCGTCCCATTCGCTCAAGCGCCGTCTGCGCCCCCGACCATCCGCCGTTTTGACGGTAATGCTCCGAGAGCATTTCCTGAAAGCGATTGAGATCGATTTCTTCGCTCGTCGAGATGAACCTCCTGAACTCGGTCGAAGCCGCGCGGCTCGACATCAGCACTACGGCGGCGACCGCCACGCCTGATACAAGCACGGTAACAAGCAGCAATCTCAATCTGAGGCTGTGAATCGTCATTCAAAAAGTGATGCGTGATGAGAAAGTTCTCATCGCTCTTCGCTCGTGAAAAATTTATACCCCACGCCGAACACAGTCGAAATGCACGAAGCGTCATCGAGTTTGCGTCGAAGATTTTTTATATGAGCATCGACCGTCCGTTCAAGTCCTTCATAGTCCCAGCCCAGAGCGCGTTCGACAAGCTCGCGTCGCGTGAAAACTCTTCCCGGCGAACGGGCCAGAGCCGCCAGCAGATCGAACTCGGTAGGCGTGAGAATTACCGCTTTGTCGCCAACGCGGACTTCGCGACTTCGAAGATCGATGACAAGATCGCCCCGTCGAATCTCTGCCCGCTCTTCGGTTTGCGAAGGCGCAGCGCGGCGCAAAACAGCGCGGGCGCGAGCGACAAGTTCGCGCGGGCTGAAAGGCTTTGCCACATAATCGTCCGCGCCGAGATCAAGCCCGCGCAATTTGTCTTCTTCCGTCGTGCGGGCCGTAAGCATTATGATCGGAATGGAAGACTCTGCTCTCAGCCGTCGGCATACGTCGAGACCGTCGATTTCAGGCATCATCAGATCGAGTATGACGAGATCGTATTGATTCGCTCGCGACTCGCGCAGAGCCTCGCGGCCATCATAAGCGGCTGCGACCTCAAAGCCTGCGCGCTCGAAATAAATCCTGATCGAATCGACAATCTTGCGATCATCATCGACGACGAGAATTTTCCGCTTCTCCACTCCGTCCTTCCTCGCCGTGAGTGTAGCACCTCTTCGGGCGGTGGTCAGTGGTCGGTGGTCAGTTGTCTGTTGGTTTTCATATTTGAAGGCCGCTGTCGAGCCTCGCATCAATACCCGCGCAAGACGATTTTCTAAAAAGCCCAGCGAGCGAACAGTTGTAATATCTCCCTTCACCGACCACCGACCGCTGCACACTGACCGCTGTTTCATAGTAAGATTGTCGGGCGATCAACGCACGGCAACACCTATGCAATTGCAGTTTTAGTTTTTGAAATAAAAAATGTTGCCGAGTCAGGCTCAGGCCGGAGTCGTCATTCTGACTCCTGATTCCTGACTCCTGATTTCTTGAGAGGAGAAAACGATGTCGACATCAGACCTGTATGCCCACCTCGATGCCACCGCACAGGCTGAGCTTGTGCGCCGAAAAGAAGTGTCGCCTAAAGAGCTTGTCGAAGCCGCGATCAGACGCATCGAGCGAATAAATCCGGAACTCAACGCAGTCATCCGTCCTATGTATGATGAAGCGCGAAGCGCCGTCGCGGAGGAAATTCCCGACGGGCCTTTTAAGGGCGTGCCGTTTCTGCTCAAAGACCTGCTCGCGGCTTACAAAGGCGTGCCAATGACTTCAGGCTCGGCTTTCACAAAAGATTTCATACCCGATCAGGACAGCGAAATTGTTGCGCGATATAAACGCGCGGGTCTCATCATCGTCGGCAAATCGAACACGCCCGAATTCGGCATACTGCCTACGACTGAGCCTCGCCTGCATGGGCCTGCGCGCAACCCGTGGAACACGGATCGAATCACGGGCGGATCGAGCGGAGGCTCGGCTGCCGCCGTAGCCGCAGGACTCGTCCCCGCAGCCCACGCCAACGATGGCGGAGGCTCGATCCGCATACCGGCTTCGTGCTGCGGATTGTTCGGATTGAAACCGACGCGGGCGCGAAATCCGTTAGGCCCTTCTTTCGGCGATATGTTCTCAGGTCTTGTCGCCGAACACGCGGTGACGCGCTCGGTTCGCGACTCTGCCGCGCTGCTCGACGCTACTTCAGGGCCGGACTTGGGCGATCCGTACTGCGCGCCTGCGCCCGCTCGCTCGTTCCTCGAAGAAGTCGGCGCGGATGCGGGAAAACTTCGCATAGCATTTACCACAAAAACTCCGAACGGAGCGCCGCTTCACCCTGACTGCATCAAGGCCGTCGAGGATGCGGCTCGTCTTTGCGAAGAACTCGGCCACGAAGTCACCGAGGCTGCGCCCGTAATTGAGGGTGAGAAGTTGGTGCAATCTTTTATGATCATATGGGCCGCCGGATGCACGTGGACTATCGATGGAATGGCTATGGCTATGGGTCGCGCTGTTGCTGAAGATCAGTTCGAGCCGGGTACCTGGGCCTTGTACGAAATGGGCCGTCGTCGCAGCGGGTCTGAATACCTCATGGCATTGCAGTGGCTTCAGATTGCAAGCCGTGAGATCGCGCATTTCTTCATCGCGCAGGACGTGTGGCTCACTCCGACTCTCGGCGAGCCGCCCTTGCCTGTAGGTTCGTTCGATTCGACGGCGGAAGACTCTATGGCAGGAATGAAGCGGGCTGTAACTTTCGTCCCGTTCACCCCCGTCTGCAACGCGACGGGGCAACCGGCGATGTCTGTGCCTTTGTACTGGAACGAGGAGGGCTTGCCCGTCGGGTCGCACTTTGTCGGAAGATTCGGCGACGAGGCTACGTTGTTCAGACTTGCGGCGCAACTCGAAGCGGCGCGTCCGTGGGCCAGCCGCCGTCCGCCTGTGTCGGCGTGAGTGAAGACGGAGCCATCAAACTTTCGAAGGGAAGACTGATGAAAAGGAAACCCGTAATTGCGCAAATGATGTTCACCTCAGCCATAACGATCTCATTTATTCTTATGAGCAGCCTCGCCTCAGCGCAGGAAAACGTCTCCTTTGCGACCGACGACGGGGGACTCATTTACGGACACCTCTACGGAAAAGGCGAACGCGGGTTGGTGCTCACTCACGGGGGCCGTTTCAACAAGGAGAGTTGGAAGGAGCAGGCCGAGATACTCGTGAAGGCCGGATTTCGCGTCTTGGCCATAGACTTTCGAGGGTACGGCCAATCGAAAGGGCCGGGTCAGGCTGATCCTTTGAGCGCGCCGCTTCATCTCGATGTGCTTGCCGCTGTCCGTTACCTCAAACAGGCGGGCGCGAAGACCGTATCGATTGTCGGAGGAAGTATGGGAGGCACGGCGGCGGCCCGTGCTTCGGTCGAAGCGAAAGCGGGCGAGATAGATCGCCTGGTGCTGCTGGCAAGCGGGGTGATAGAGAAGCCCGAACAGATGAAAGGCCGCAAGCTCTTCATCACAACGCGCGATGACTTCAGCGGGAACAATGTTCCGCGTTTGCCCAAAATCCGCGACCAGTACGAAAGAGCGCCCGATCCGAAAGAGTTGGTCATACTCGACGGCTCCGCGCACGCGCAGGTCATATTCTCGACCGAACAGGCAGACAGATTGATGCGCGAGATAATGAGATTCCTCACTGAGCCGTGAGCGAATATCCGATGCTTTGAGGCCACTGAATCATCATCGGTAAACTCCCGAACAAAGAGGTGACATATCTATCGTCGTTCGCGCGAAGACCGCGCAGATAATCGGGGCCGCGATCTTTCCGCCCAGTTCGCTGTTGGCGAGAAGAACTATGCCGTCGCCTTTCTCAGGGTGTATCAGAAACATCGCCCGCCATCCCTCATTTGCTCCGTCATGGCTGACTAATTGTAATTCCTTTGACACGGGAAACATCTTGTAACCGAGACCGTATCTTCCATCAGTACCGTCAGCAGGTCTGATCATTTGTTGCACGGTTTGCGCCTTTAGCACACCCCGGCCCGGAGCTTGGCCGTTCACCCCGGCAATCGCAACCACGAACCGCGCCAGATCGGATGCCGTTGTGTAAACCCCGCCTGATCCTTTTTCGACGCCCTGATAATGAGGATGTGCCTCGCCGTTTTGATCATAAGGCGTGGCGACTGATCCTTGTAATTCCGGTGACCATTCGTAGTCCGTCTTCGACATGCCCAGCGGTTTGAAGATCGTGCGCTGCATATAATCAGCGAACGACTGGCCGGTGACATCTTCGATGAGCAGTTGGAGGATCACGTAATTCCCGTTGTTGTATTCAAAACCGCGTCCCGGTTCTCCGATCACGCGCAGGTTGCCGAAACCTGCGTAGGAACGCGACAGCGCATCTTCGAGCGAAGGCATTTTTTCGCCTGGGAGATAACCATTTATCGAAGCGCTTGCCGGATACACTGAAAGGCCGGATGTGTGGCTGAGCAGTCGACGCGCGGTCACTTTATTATTATCGAAATTCGATGCGGGCAAATGCCATCGCTTCAAATAGCGATCAACCGGCGCGTCAAGGTCGATGATGCCTTTTTCGACCAGCGTCATAGCGGCCCAGGCGGTCAATGTCTTTGAGACCGATCCAATATTGAAACGCGTCTGACTCTCGACCATCGTCCCCCTGCTTTTATCAGCCAGCCCATAACCTTTTGACCAGACAACCTGTCCGCCTTTGATGACTGCGATGGAAACTCCGGGAACGCTTCTCTGCTTCAATAAGCCGGGAACGAGGGTATCTAACTCGGTTTCAAGGCTATCGCCTTTGGTTGTAGAAGCAGGGATACCGCAGCCAATGATAGAGAAAAGCGGCATCATACATGCCAGAATACTGACCAGATATCTTTTCATCTCCATTGCCCTTTTGATATTGATTGGCACTTCCCGGATGCACGATTTAATCAAGGAGCGAATGAGAAAAATGAAGTGGGAGTGAGAAACTTGTGAGAAAGTTATCAACGAAAATTGCGCCCGTCCGAAAAAGCTTCATGACCCTGCGCTGAGTTTTCGCTGGTGGCGGCGCAACGAGCGGGCCAGACGGTAGGAAGCTCCGGTCACGGTGTTTGGAACGACTATGGGAAACATCTTCGATATCAACGCATCTTTTTTCTTTTGAAGATGCGCGGCGGATTGAAGCATCTGGATCGTGTCGGCCATGTGCTTCTTGACGAATTTCCTGCGAGTCGTGATCGATAGAATCTCTTCTTCCATCGCTTCGAGGTCGTGCCAATCGCCTATGCGATCCTGAAGCGCGCGAAGCCACGCAAGCGCCTGAGTCGCGCTCCCGAATCCCATTTCGGAAATCGTTTCGAGCAGGTATCGAAGTCGCTTCGCTGCTATGCGCAGTTGATGAAGTTCATCCGGGTCTGTCGTCGGATGAGCTTGAGCCGCGAGAGCCTGAAATTCGCCCAATCGCTGCTCAAGCCTTTCGGTGATGCGAATGATCGTTTTCTTTTCATCGAACTTCAATCCTCTGGCGGCTTCAATCGTTGCCTCTCCGTCAGTGTGTTCTATCGATTCCGCAAGGGGTGAATCCGGCGGCGGGTCGATCAAAGTGATGCCCAATCTTGCGGCGAGATCATCTATGATCGCGCCCTGAAGAAAGGCGCGCGACTTCTGAGCGATATGGGCGCGGCGGTCGTGAAGTATGGATTTCAAAAGCTCGAACCTTCGCTTATGAGCCGCGTTGCGGGCGGGCCTTTCCTGTTCGATCAAAGACAGGAAGACATCATAATTTCGCACACGTGAAAGAGAGCGTCGCCATTTGCGAAGTCGCTTCTTGATCTTGCGGACGTGGAATTCGTCGCCGTTTTCCTGAAGCAGATCGAGCGAAGCCTGAAGCCTTCGCGTGGTGACGCGCATTTTGTGAATGGCTTCGGGGTCGTCCGTTTCCAGCACGGCCTGATGATAAGCGCGAAGGGATTCAAGCTGGGCGACTATTATCTGGCCGATAGAGACGGGCTGCGGCCTTGCCGCCGCGTCGGCAGCCGGAGTCGCTGTGTCAGGTGTTGAAGTCGTCGATTGTTCTTCTACAGGCTGACTTGACTCAGATTCAGAAACTATCGGCACGTCGCTTACGGGAGCCGTTCCGAAGGGTGAGTCACTTTCCACCATAATCACTTTCCTCTACCTGTCCTGCCCGACAACCCCTTCTTTGGCCCAAAGAGGACAACAGATTACTACTTCAGCCGCTGGCTGGCAATGCCTTGATGAAATAATTCGAGATGAAAGCCGAGACCGACTGCCTGCGGAATTTGCGCATTCCTGAACCTGTCTTAACCCTGTAGCAGTGTCTTTCGTGGAATAATTCCGAGCGCCGAGGCAATTGAATACATTGAGGGCTATAATCCTCACAGGTATGGAAATACTCAAGCTGGACATCTACAAAACAGAGCCGGAGAAGCTTTCAGAGCGGGAAGCGAGATTTCAGGTCTCGACGCTTGCAGCCATTTCAGCAACAGCCGTTGCCTTCGCTGCCCGCTTCGTTTTCGACGCGCCTTTGATCGCGGAAATGATGGCTCAATGGTTTTTCGCCGTAGCTCCCATCTGGATGGTAGAGATGGCCGTAGGACTGCTTGGCCCGTTCGCAAAGCATCTCGCGTTTCTCGCCTGCGCGGTTTTGTACGCAATCGCGCTTGCAACCTTAGCATTTTTATATCTGCGCTATCTCGCAGGACGCGGCTCACCTCTTGTCAAAAAATTTTCTCTCATCGGCTTCGCTCTGTTTGTGTGGATAGCGACGATGCTCGCCGTAATGCCGCTTCTCGGCGCAGGACTGGCCGGTCGATATTTACAGCAGGGCGCATTTGCGTCATCAATCTGGATGCTCGTCGTGAGCCTGAGTTTCGGCGCGACGCTCGGATTGGCTTCGTGGCTGTATCTGGAAAAACCTGAAGTAGCCCTTGCGCACTCTCGATTTCTTGATCGCCGACGTGTGATTCGCTCAGTCGGTTACGCAGTTCTAGCCGTGGGGTTGTACGACATCGGGCGTTCACTTTTTCATACGTGGTTTGAAAAAGGATCGGGCCGTGTGAAGGGCGGCGATGGCGTGTTTCCCAATATCGATGGATTGGCGCTTGAGGTCACGCCCACGACGGATTTTTACGAAGTGTCGAAGAATCCTTTCGATCCGCAGGTCGACACCTCGCGCTGGCGTCTCGAAGTCATGGGGCTGGTCACGGAATCACTCGTTTTCACTTATGACGAGCTTCGCGCACTACCGGCGGTCGAGCAGTACACGACACTTGCCTGCATCAGCAACGAAGTGGGCGGCGATCTCATTGGCAATGCGATGTGGCGCGGCGTTCGGCTTCGAGACGTTCTTGGAAGAGCGGGTTTGAAAGAAGGCGTGGTCGATATAGTTCTCACGGCGAGCGATGATTATCGCGATTCGATATCGCTTGATCGGGCGATGATGGAAGGGACACTGCTCGTTTACGAGATGAACGGCGAGAGGCTCACGCCCGTGCATGGATTTCCATTGCGGCTGATAGTGCCAGGCATTTACGGGATGAAGAACGTGAAATGGATAAAGCGTATCGAGGCGGTCGATTATGACTTCAAAGGCTACTGGCAGCGACGCGGATGGGACGACAGGGCCGAGTATCAAACGATGTCGAGAATAGATGCGCCCGCGGGAGATGTGAAAGGCGAGGCGGTGATCGCGGGCATCGCCTTTGCGGGCGACCGAAGAGTGAGCAAAGTGGAAATATCGACAGACGGCGGGCGGACTTGGGAAGAAGCCGAGATCAAAGCCCCGTTATCCGCGCACACATGGTCATTGTGGCAAAAGAAATGGACGCCCTCGAAGGGCAAACACACGATTATAGTGAGAGCGACAGACGGGCGGGGGGTGACGCAGACCGGTCAGTATTCGCGCCCCGACCCATCAGGATCGACCGGCCATCATCGCGTCACAGTGGAGGCGGAGTGATTCAAAACGACAAAGAACTCGAATGCACACAGGAGCGCATCGATTACTTCTGCAAGATGCTTGCGCAGATGCGCGTGACGGAGCCGCCTGAAAATTATGCGTTGATGTCGAGCGGCTTTCTTGGTGAGGTGGAAAAGATGCACGCAGAGATAATAAAATATCTCAGCCGCCACCCAAGTGAGATCGAGCCAGTCGAAGCGGCCTGAGTAAATCGAATAAGCTATTGTAAATCACTCACTATCGATGAAAAATTCGCGCAAGCCCGAATCACAAACTTCTATCCGCGCTCCGTATCCTTTCACCGCGATAGTCGATCAGGAACAGATGAAACTCGCGCTGCTGCTCGCGGTCATCGATCCGTTGATTGGCGGGGTGATAATCTTCGGCCATCGCGGAACCGCTAAATCAACTTCCGTGCGCGCGCTCGCCGACCTTCTGCCTCCAATCGTGAAAGTCAAAGGCTGCCTCTACGGCTGCGATCCTGATCGAGAGTCAGACCTCTGTATGGATTGCGCCGCGCTGCTCGATAACAAAAATCGCCTGCCTCGCCAGCGCGCAGCCGTGCCTGTGGTCGACCTGCCGCTCGGCGCGACTGAAGACCGAGTGTGCGGCACGCTCGATATCGAACGAGCTTTGACACAAGGCGTAAAGGCTTTCGAGCCGGGTCTTCTGGCCCGCGCCAATCGCGGCTTTCTCTACATCGATGAAGTGAATCTGCTCGAAGATCATCTCGTCGATGTGCTGCTCGACGCTGCGGCGAGCGGCAGAAACATAGTCGAGCGCGAAGGCATCTCCGTCTCTCACCCCGCGCGATTCGTACTCGTAGGGTCAGGCAACCCGGAGGAGGGAGAATTGCGTCCGCAACTGCTCGACCGATTCGGACTCTTCACCGAGGTCACAACCATATCCGACCTCGACCTAAGAGTTGAAATAGTCGTGAGGCGCGAGCGATTCGAGCGCGACCCGGCGGCTTTTAGCGAAGAGTTTCGCGGGGAGCAATCGCGACTCGGCCAGCGAATAGTGCGCGCGAAAAAAATGCTCGCTCGCGTCACCACCGAACGCGAGCTTTTGCGCCGCATAGCCGCGCTCTGCGTCCGCCTCGGATCGGACGGGCATCGAGGCGAGTTGACCATAGCGCGTGCGGCTCGCGCGCTCGCCGCGTTTGAAGGCAGATCGAAGACCACGAGCGAAGACGCGCGCCGAGTGGCTGTGATGGCGCTCCGCCATCGCCTGCGCAAAGACCCGCTTGATCGAGTGGAATCCGCTGCGCGCATCGCTCAGGCTATCGATGAAATATTTCCATCTCCCGTTCGATTGAAAGCGATCAGGTAATGTGAAGCCTGCCTAGGGGCTAGGCTTCCAGCGTGCAAGGCTTCAGAGGCGATCAAATGCCCGAATGCGTAAGGCAAGCAGGCAGGATGCCTGCGCTCCCAGGGTGATCATGAAAAGCTCGACCCATCACAACGCTTACCCGTTTGCCGCTATCCTGGGCAACACGCAGGCAAAGCTCGCGTTGATGCTGCTTGCCGTTGATGCTCGTCTCAAAGGCGCGCTCATCCGGGGTCGACCGGGGCAGGCCAAAAGCGCGCTTGCGCGTTCGTTCGCCGCGATGATCGACGCGCGATTGATCGAAGCGCCGCTCGCAGTGACAGCAGACCGCTTGCTCGGCGGATTGGATATTGAAGCGACTCTTCGGGACGGAAAACGTCGCTCGGCCCGCGGGCTGATGGCCGAAGCCGACAGGGGCGCGCTCTACATAGATGACATCAATCTGCTGGGAGACGATTTATTGAGCCTCGTGGCCGACGCGCTCGAACGCGGTGTGGTTCGCATCGAACGCGAAGGAATAAGCGAAATCCTCGCGGCTGAGTTCCCCCTCATCGGAACTTACAACCGGGCTGAAGGTGAAGTGAGCGGGCTCGTGAAAGATCGCGTCGGATTGATCGTCGAAGCAGAGAAGATGGATTCCGTCGATGATCGTGCCGAAATCCTGTCTCGCGTCGCGCGGTTCGACGCCGACCCGGCGAGATTCAACAAAGAATTCGAAATCGAAACATCGCGGATCAGATCGAATATCGAAGAAGCTCGAAAGCGATTGCCTGCCGTGCGTGTGACAAGCGAAGACATTCGCAATCTCGCGGACGCGGCTGTGCGCCTCAGCGTCGAAGGGAATCGCGCAGACCTGTTCGCCGTCCGCACCGCTCGCGCACATGCTGCTCTAAACCTGCGCGACGAAGTGACTGATGAAGACATCATCATCGCAATTCGTCTCGCGCTCGCTCCGCGCGCCAACGTCGCGCCAGCGGAAAGTAATTTACAGCATAGTCAATCGACCGAGGAGAGCGACGCGAGCGAAATAGAGATCGAATCAGGCGCTAGTGAGCGAGCAGGCGATCAGTCGATTGAGAATCTGATGATTCAGGCGATGGATGCGCGAGCGCCTGATGACATGCTTGGCCCGCCTCATCATCGAAGCCGTAGCGTCAGTGCAGGTCGCAGAGTCGAAGCGAGCGGCCTTGCAAGCGGTCGCTACGCGGGAACGACGACGCGACGCGACGCGAACGCGAAGGTAGCAATCGATGCGACTCTTCGCGCAGCCGCGCCCCATCAATCAGCGCGTTGCCGAGTGGATCGCCTGCGGATAACGATGGATGATTTGCGCTATAAAAAATTCAGGCGAAGATCGGGCGTGCTGTTCATATTCGCCGTCGACGCAAGCTCGAGCATGGCGGTGAATCGTCTCGCGCAGGCGAAAGGCGCGATGACGCGCCTCTTGAAAGCGGCCTATCTCCATCGCGACAGAGTTGCGCTCGTCAGTTTTCGCGGCGAAGGAGCCGAGGTGCTGCTTGGCCCTACGCGCAGCGTCGAGCTTGGCAAGCGGGTCGTCGACGCGATGCCTGCGGGCGGAGCGACGCCCATCGCAACAGGTCTTCTTCGCTCGATTGAAGTGGCGCGAATGGCGCGCGCGCGCGACCGACAACAGACACTCCTCCTGCTGTTCACCGATGGCAGAGCGAATGTGGGAGCGAACGGCGAGCGGCGACGCGCGGAGATTGAAGAAGAGTTGCGACAGATTGGAGCAGTGTTCGAGCGCGAAGACATCTCATCGGTTATAGTCGACACTCGCTCGATGTTCGTTTCGACCGGAGAGGGCAAATCGCTGGCCGCGGCTCTGGGCGGGCGTTACGTTTATCTCCCGCGGGCCGATTCGAATTCGATTCACGATGCCATCAGTGAAGCGGCGGCGGAATTGCGAGAATGATTTTTCACCGGCTGTTTTGATATAGTGAAGCTTCCGGCCAAAGATTCGGCAAAGATATGACTAATCCCTCGACAGACCGCGATCAGAGAGTTTTGCATCTCTACGAGCGCGTGCTTGAGATCGAACAGCGATTGATCCCGACGGGGCTGCACGTCTTTGGCCGCCCGTCTACGGGGCGCGAAACAGGCGACCTGCTTCAAATGGTCGCTTCGTTCGACCGCCCTGAACTTGGTATTCGCGCGCTCACCGAACTCGTAGCCGAAGGAATCGGCTTTGCTTCATATCAAACGCTTCTCAAAAAGAGCGCACCTTCCGTGGAGCGTATGACCGAGCGCGAACAGGTCGAGGCGATAACGCGAGAAGCCATCACGATCTTCATCGAATCGGATTCACATAAAGCGAGCCAGTTTCTTTTCACTCGCGCACAGGTCGCAGCCGAGCAATCGCTGAAAGTTTTTTCTCTGCTCGCCGATCTGCTCCGAAGGCTTCAAACCAACAATGAGCTTGACGCGCTCGTTCGCGCCCTCGGCGGGCGATACATCGAACCCGGCCCCGGCGCTGATATCGTTCAGAATCCTTCCATACTTCCGACAGGCCGCAACACTCATGCAGTGAATCCTTATGCGGTGCCTTCGCCTTCGGCAGTGCGCCGCGCCGCGCCCGTCGCTGAAGCTCTGCTCAGTCGCCATCTCGATGAGACGGGTCGATATCCTGAAAGCATAGCGATGGTTTTGTGGGGAATCGATAACATCAAGAGCGAAGGTGAAGCCGTAGCTCAGGCGCTTCATCTGATGGGCGTCTTACCTCGACGCGATTCTTTAGGTCGCGCGACGGATGTCGAAGTGATCCCGCTCGATAAACTCAATCGCCCGCGCATCGATGTCGTGATGACCGTCTCAGGAATTTTTCGCGATCTTTTCGGATCGACTATGGCGTTGCTCGACCGCGCGGCAAGAACCGTGGCAATGCTTGACGAGCCTGCGGATATGAATTATCTGCGGCGTCACATATATGAGCAGATCAGTGATGGCATATCATTCGATGAAGCGGCGGTGCGAGTGTTTTCAAACGCCGCGGGAAACTACGGCACGAACGTCAACTTCATGGTTCTGGAAAGTCAGTGGGAAGACAGCCGCGAGCTTGGCGATCTCTTCGTCACGCGCAAATCTTTCGCCTACGGGCGCGACTCCGAGGGCCGACTCTTCGAAGGGCGCGAAGCGCGTCGACTGCTTGAGCGCGCGCTCGAGCGAGTCGAAGTCACTTATCAAAACATCGATTCGTTCGAAGTAGGGATCACGGATGTCGATCATTATTTCGAATATCTAGGCGGCGTGACCAAAGCTGTTGAAAAACGCGCCGCCCGCCCGCGGGTTTATCTCTCGGACACGCTGTCGCCTGCGGCAAAAGTGCGCACGCTCGAAGAAACCATCCATCTCGAAGCGCGAACCAAACTGCTCAATCCGCGATGGCAGGAAGGCATGCTCAAACATGGTTTCAGCGGCGTGGCCGAAATCGAGCATCAGGTGACGAACACTTTCGGATGGTCAGCCACGGCAGATGCGGTCGACGAATGGGTTTACGACAAAGTGGCTGAAACCTTCGTGCTTGATGAAGAGATGTTGAAACGTCTCAGCGCGCTCAATCCTCACTCGGCGCGCAGCATGGTCGGGCGACTGCTCGAAGCCGCAGGCCGCGGCTACTGGTCTGCCGATGGAGAAATCCTCAATCGTTTACAGGAAGCCTTCACCGGACTCGAAGACCGAATCGAAGGAGTGACAGTAGATGGGGGATAGGAGATGGGAGATGGGGGATGGGTGAAGAGGTGAAGGGGTGAGGAGGTGATCGATACACTGACAACTGACCACCGATCACTGACCACCGACCACTGACCACTGACCACTGCCTATGAAGATAACGGTTTTTTATGTCGGGACGAGTTTGCTCTCTCCGCTCAAGCGGGCGGAAGAGGAAATCAATCGTCAAAGCGATCTGGGTCTCGAAGTCTCGGCGCATAATTGCGGCGCGGCGATGGCCAAGGATGAAGGGGAGAAGGCGGAAGCGGATGTCTCTGATTCAAACATCGTCTTCATCATTCACGTCACCGATCAGGAAAACGCTTCGCGCATCAGCCGCGCGATTGATCGCAATCGAGAGCGACTCAGCGCCGTGATCGCTTTCAATTGCATGCCCGACCTGATGCGGCGAACGCGGATGGGAAAACTGGACTTCGCCGCTTTGATGAAATCGCGCGAGGGGAGCGAAAAGGAAAACGACAGTCGAAGCATTGCGCGAAAGATCGGCTCGTGGATGGCCGAAACGATCCGGGGACGGCGCGAAAAAAAGAACGGGCAGGGAAATCCTGCGCAGTATGTGAAGCTCATCAGTAAAATGCCCGCGATTTTGAAATTCGTTCCCGCGACCGGGCGACTCAGTGATATCAAAAACTATCTCTTCCTGTTTTGCTATTTCCTTCAACCCTCGCCCGCAAACATCCGTTCGATGCTTCTTTACGCGATCAAACATTACGGCGGCGTGAAAGCGTCGCTCAAAATCGATCCGCCTGAGCAGATGCCCGTCGTCGGAATTTATCACCCCGACGCGGAACGGATATTCGACTCGTTCGGCGCATACAGAAAATGGCGCGAGCGAAAATTGAAAAGAAAACTCGAACCTGCAAATACCATCGGCCTGTTGTTGATGCGCCCGCAGATCATAAGCGAGGCTCGCCAGCACTACGACGGATTGATTCGCGCAATCGAGCGGGAAAACCTCTCGGTGATTCCGGCCATCTCGACCTTTATGGACAACCGCGATGCCTGCCGCGAGTTCTTCATCGACGGGGGCAAGCCTCGCGTGAGCCAGATAGTTTCGCTCACAGGATTCAGCTTCGTGGGCGGCCCTGCGATGAATGATGCGACGGCATCGGTCGAGTTTTTCAAAGAACTGGATGTTCCGTTTCGCTCGCTCGTTTCGCTCGACGTGCAGACGATAGAAAACTGGGAGCAGAGCCGGGTGGGACTCAACGCGGTTCAGTCAGCGATGCAGGTCTCCATTCCTGAGATCGATGGGGCCGTAGAGCCATTCGTCTTCGGCGGATTGTCCGAGCGAGCGGTGCAGCCCGAACCAATCGAAGATCGCTGCCAGCGAATCGCGCGAAGACTTGCAAGGTGGAATCATCTGCAAACAACTCCGCGCTCTACTGCGCGACTGGCGATAGTGATATTTTGTTTTCCGCCCAACAAAGGCAACATCGGGACTGCCGCCGACCTCGACGTTTTTCCGAGCCTGATGGAGATACTCGCGCGGTTGAAATCAGAAGGCTACACGGTCGAGCTTCCTTCGAGCGCGGACGAGTTGCGCGCAATAGTGCTTGAAGGAAATTCTGACGAGGCGGGACAGGTGGCAAATGTCGCTTATCGAATGAGCGTAGATGAATACCGACGGCTTTGCCCTTACGTGTCTGATATCGAGCGCGAGTGGGGACGCGCGCCGGGAGTGATCAACGCGAACGGGCGCGAGTTGTTTATGCTTGGCGCGCATTTGGGAAATGTTTTCGTCTCGGTTCAGCCGACATTCGGATACGAAGGCGATCCGATGAGAATGCTTGCGGCGGAATCGGCGACGCCTCATCACGGGTTTATGGCGGCCTACACTTACATCGAAAAAGTTTTCCGCGCTGATGCCGTCATTCACACAGGCACGCACGGCGCGTTGGAATTCATGCCCGGTAAGCAGACGGGGCTTTCTTCCTCATGCTGGCCTGATCGCTTGATAGGCGAACTTCCGAATATTTATCTCTACAGCGTGAACAATCCATCCGAAGGAACCATCGCGCGTCGGCGATCTTATGCGGAACTGATTTCCTACCTGACCCCGCCTGTTGAAAACGCGGGGCTTCATCGCGAGCTTGCCACTATGAAAGAATTGCTCACGGCCTATCGCCGAGCGACTGACGACGCGGAGCGCGATGAATTGTACGAAGCCATCGAAGCGCAGGCGCGGCAGATGAATTTAACGTGACGCGGTTTCCTCTGCTATCATCAGCACTGGCCAGTTTATAAAACGACTTGCAGGATGGTGTTCGGAATATGCAGGCTACGGAACAAATCTGGCACGACTATCACAATCAGTTGTTGAGCTTTATTCATCGTCGCGTCGGCGACGCGCATATGGCTGAAGATATTCTTCAGGATGTGTTCGTCAAGATTCATTTACGGCTCGATACTCTGGCCGAAGCCGAGCGGATTCAGAACTGGCTTTATCGCATCGCCCGCAATGCGGTCATCGATCATCATCGCACTCGCAAAGAGACTGAGCCGCTGCCCGCCGATCTGCCCCAGAAGACGGAGCCGGACGACGAGGCATGGCGCGAACTGGGACGGTGCGTCGTGCCTATGATCGAAATGCTGCCTGATCGTTATCGTGATGCGCTGATGCTCTCGGAAATCGAAGGGCTGCCGCTCAGGGAAGTGGCCGCGCGATTGCGGCTATCGCTTCCCGGCGCGAAATCGCGCGTGCAGAGAGGGAGGGTGATGCTCAAGCAGGTATTCCTCGATTGCTGCCGAATGGAATTCGACTGCCGGGGCAAACCGGTTGACTGGTCAGGAAAAAACGGATGCTCTTCCCGCTCCTGCTGATTTTCCTCTCCCGTTTTGCATCCTTTTGCTTTTTCATTCGTCTTTACTCGTGACGGGCGCAGTGGCTCGATCATAAACAGGAAGGGAAAATATACATGCGAAATCTGTTTCGTCTGATGATGATTGTTTGTTTATCGGTTGGCGAAGTAGCGGCGCAAGACCCGGTGAAAGTGGCTCCCAGAGCTTATAAACTGGATTTCGAAAACGAATGGGTCAGAGTCACCCGCGTTTATTACGGCCCGCGCGAAAAGATAGCCGAGCATTATCACACGCCGCGCTCGTCGGCTTATGTTTATCTCAACGACGGCGGCCCTGTAATTTTCAAACACATCAATCTGCCTTACGGAGATGTCACCCGCCCGGAGACGAAGGCCGGGAGCTTCCGCGTCTACAAAGGAATCAAGGAAGTTCACTCGGTCGAGAACACGAGCGACAAGCCGAGCGATTTCCTGCGCGTCGAATTCAAAACCGAAGCGGTCAATGACAAATCGCTGCGCGGCAAGTTCTATCGCGAGCAGTACCCGGCGGGCGAAAATTTCAGCAAGGTTCAATTTGAAAACGAACAGATTCGCATCACGCGCGTAGTCATCGCCCCGCAGAAAAAAATGGATGTTTCGACCGGCGCGAGCGAACCGGCTTTGCTCGTCGCGCTGAACAAGGCGCGCTTCAAAGCCATAGGCGCAAAGGGCAGAGCCAAAGGCGTCGGCCTCGATTTAGGAAAGACCCGCTGGCTTGGAGTCAATCAGAAGGAAGAGCTTGAAAACACGGGCGACGCTCCGGCGGAGATGCTGCGCTTCGAGTTCAAAACGAAACCATTCAATGACCCGAACGAATGGCCCAAGTCGCACGACCACAAACACAATTGAGGAAAAACATTCCATTCGCCTGATCTACCGCAGAGTACGCGGAGGGGGGCAGAGACGGGATAAAGCAAAATCCTCTGCGCTCCTCCGCGTACTCTGCGGTGAAATGCTATCCCGCGCTGGACAAAATGAACGCAATCGCAAACCGCCTCGAAGATGGTTTGAAGTCATCCCGTTTTACTCATTTCATCCGGCAAACGATAACTGATCCTCACCCTCTGACGAGCGGATGCCCGCATATTCTGCAATGCGTTCTTCGCTTGGCGTTGAGATTGCGGCACTCCGAGCATTTGTAATACATCCGACGTGTGAACCAGCTTGTAAATAGCGCGCTCGCGACGAGTATGCCGCCGAGAACGGCTATCGAGATGAGCGCGTCGGTGAAGCTTTTCATTTGCGGCAATGATAGCAGCGCGCGCCGAGGGCCGCCACGCCAGTGCGCGTGAGCCGCTATTGTTTGAATTGCCTGATAGAATCTTTGCGGCTATCATTCCAGTCTTCGCAACGGTCTTATTGGTTACTCAAATCTCTCGGCTTCCAAACGGCGATATGCCACCGCCTGAAATAATGAAGAGCCGGAAGGCCGGAGGAATCGGGGAGTCGTTTTATTCTGACTCCTGACTCCAGACTCTCGGCTCCAGACTCAGGAGGATAGCGATGCTTTTTAAAATCACGAGCGCCGCGGTCTTCGGCATAGACGCTTATGTAGTCGAAGTCGAAGTCGATCTCACGCCGAAAGCGACGGATTCGATGATGCCGTCATTTATGATGGTCGGCCTTCCCGATGCCGCCGTTCGTGAGAGCCGCGAACGCATTCGCGCTGCCATCAACAACTGCGGATTCTTCTTTCCCATTCATCGCGTGACCGTCAATCTCGCTCCCGCAGATGTGAAGAAGGCCGGTTCAAGTTTCGATCTCCCCATCGCGGTCGGGATACTCGGAGCTAACGGCGATCTGAAGAAAGAAGAACTCAGCGACACTTTGATCGTCGGTGAACTGTCGCTCGACGGGCGAGTGCGCCCGATCAAAGGCGCGCTGCCTGTGGCCGTTGCTGCGCGCTCGCTTGGGATGAAAAGAATGTTTCTGCCGCAGGAGAACGCTGAAGAAGCGGCAGTCGTCACAGGGCTTGATGTTTATCCGGTCGAATCGCTTCGCGCGGTCGTCGAGTTGATCAACTCCGATGTGTCGCCCGAACCGCTCAGTGTTGATACTGCGACTCTGCTTTCGAGCCTCGGCAATTATGCAGAAGACTTTCGCGAAGTGCGCGGGCAGCATCATGCCAAGCGCGCGATTGAGACGGCTACGGCTGGCAGCCACAATATTTTAATGATAGGCCCGCCCGGTTCGGGAAAGACTATGCTTGCGCGAAGGATTCCTTCGATACTGCCTCCCCTGGAATTCGAAGAGTCTATCGAGGTGACGAAAATTCATTCGGTCGCAGGCATGACCGAAGGGCGCGGGCTTGTGACGGTAAGACCTTTTCGCTCGCCTCATCACACGATCTCCGATGCGGGGTTGATAGGCGGCGGCGCGATTCCGCGACCGGGCGAAGTGTCGCTTTCGCATAACGGAGTTTTGTTTCTCGACGAATTGCCCGAATTTGATCGCACTGTGCTTGAAGTTTTGCGTCAGCCGCTCGAAGACGGGCGAGTGACGATAAGTCGTGCGGCTATGTCGCTGACCTTCCCTTCGCGGTTTATGATGGCGGCGGCTATGAATCCCTGCCCCTGCGGATTTTTCAACGACCCGACCAGAGAGTGCAAATGCACTCCCCTCCAGATTCAGCGTTATGTCTCGAAGATCAGCGGGCCGCTTATGGATCGAATAGATATCCACATCGATGTCCCCGCCGTGAAAATCAAAGAACTCACAGGCGAGGCTCAGGGCGAGAGTTCCGAAGTGATGCGCGAGCGTGTGGTTCGAGCGCGAAGGATTCAGATGGAGCGATTTCGAGGCGAGAAGATTTACTCGAACGCGCAGATGAGTTCTCGTCTCATTCGCAAGTATTGCGTGATTGATTCTCAATCGAAGACGATGTTGGAAAACTCGATCACGCGGCTGGGGCTATCGGCGCGAGCGTATGATCGAATCCTGAAAGTGAGCCGGACGCTTGCAGACCTGGAGGGCAAAGAGGGAATCGAGACTCAGCACGTAGGCGAAGCGATTCAGTATCGCACGCTCGATAGAAACTTCTGGGCGTAAACGGTCTTCTCAAATAGTTCACCAAATCTGTCCTTGAGCGCGCCATGCAAGCCGAACTCACCCACCACCTCGGCTATGAAAACATTCTCCTGACGGCCACAACTCGGGTAACTCCCGCAACGGCAAGTCCAAGAAAACTCTCAAAGGCGGTTTTGGCTCTTTGCCCATTGACGTGCCCCGCGACCGTCAATCAAGCTTCGAGCCGAGGATAGTTCCCAAAGGCGAGACCCGCTTTGCCGGTTTCGACGACAAGATTCTCTCGCTCTATGCCCGCGGGATGACGACCCGCCAGATCCAACAACACCTCGAAGAAATCTATAAGGTTGAGATTTCTCCCTCGCTGATTTCTGCTGTCATTGATGCCATCATAGATGAAGTGCGAGCCTGGCAGTCGCGTCCGCTCGACCCGCTCTACCCAATCGTCTGTCTCGACTGCCTTATGGTCAAAATCCGCGACTCTGGACATATCAAAAACAAGGCTGTGTATTTAGCGATTGGCATCAACCACGAGGGATTGAAGGAAGTTTTAGGTTTGTGGATAACCCAGAGTGAGGGGGCGAAGTTCTGGCTCGCAGTTGTCACCGAGTTGAAGAATCGAGGAGTGCAGGATATTTTCATCGCCTGTGTGGATGGGTTGAAAGGGCTGCCAGAAGCCATCGAAACGGTCTTCCCGAAGACAGAGGTGCAGTTGTGTATCGTGCATCTGCTGCGACAATCGTTGAACTATGTGGGGTGGAAAGAGCGCAAGGCGGTGGCGGCAGATTTGAAGATGATCTACACGTCGGCCACGCGCGAATTGGGAGAGCAAGAGTTGGAGAGATTTGCCGAGAAGTGGGATTCACGATTTCCGACCATTAGTCAGATGTGGCGACGGCAGTGGAAACGGGCGGCAGTCTTCTTTGCTTACCCTACGGAGATACGGAGGGTGATCTACACGACCAACGCGATAGAGTCGATCAATATGGATTTGAGGAAAATCATCAAGAATCGCGGTTCGTTCCCGAATGACGAATCGGCATTGAAATTGATCTGCCTGGCGTTGGAAAATCTGAGCCGAAAATGGACGATGCCAGTGAAGGAGTGTAAGGCAGCCCTAAACCGATTTACGATTCTGTTTGGAGAGAGGCTGCCTTATGTTTAACCCAGACCGTTTACACAAACGAATGCACACGCTCCTAGCCCCCGAAAACCATCAGCCTTTTTTCACATCAACCAGCCTTCATCGATCAGCTAAGAACATGGAGCCACGATGCTGTTGCGAGTGTCCGAATCTATGATCGTGCATTTGACCGTTCCCGGCGGCATCTGCAACACCGCTTTCCCTTCCTTCTTGCACGTGTCATATGTAACAGTCAACCTCCTGTCCGGCGGGTTGTGCGTCAACGTCATCACGCATCCCTTCTTCGTGATCGTCCCCTTTCCGCTGATTATCATCCCGCCACAGCAGATCATGTAGTCTCCTGTCAGCGTGTTGATAAATATGCTTCCTCCTCCGCTGTCGCTCACTATCGCCTGATCGAACGTCGTCACCAGGAAACTGCAACCCGCGCTGTTCCCTGCCGCGTCCATCACCGTGCAGGTCACT
>Ga0187893_10000684_pt1 | contig 86439 bp, 76 predicted proteins | sample MA1701074metaG_FD_139574 | JGI IMG/M metagenome (GOLD analysis project Ga0187893, IMG submission 139574) | White microbial mat communities from a basaltic lava cave in the Kipuka Kanohina Cave System on the Island of Hawaii, USA - MA170107-4 metaG ... | reverse complement strand
TTCGTGTGGCGATGCACTCGGCTCACCACACGCTGCGAAGCACGAGCCATATCCCGAGGGTAGCCAGAAAACCGAGCACCACCCGGTTGAAGGTGCGCTGGTCCAGGCGGTCCTGCACGCGCAGGCCGAGGGCGAAGCCGCCCAGGGCGATCACGGTCAGCACGAACGAGAAGCCGAGCAAGGGCCAGGTCAGCAGCCCGTAGTAGGTCACGGCGCCCAGCTGGACCAGCTTGTACACGACGAAGGTGAAGGCCACCGCCGCCACGAAGTCCGGCTTCGGCAGAGCCAGGGCATGAAAGTACATCACCAGCGGCGTCCCCGGCACGTTGGTGATGCCGCCGACGACTCCCACCCCGAACCCGACCAGGGGCGAGAGCCACGTCTCCCACCCTACCGGCACCCGCGGCGCGATGCCGGCCGTGTTCAGTACCACGAAGAGAACAATGAAGGCGCCCAGCACGAGGAGCGCGGCGTCAGCCGGCATCGCGGCCAGCAGCCGAGTACCGAGCACGGTCCCCACCGCGCCGGCCACCAGCAAGCCGGCGAAGCGCTGGACGATGGCCATGGGGGCGCCGCGCCGGAGAAACTGCAGACCATCCAGGACGATGTTGGGCACGATGAGGGCCACCACGGCGGCCTTGACCTCGACGACCAGGCTCAAGAGCGGAGTGCCGAGCGTGGGGAACCCGAAGCCGATCGCTCCCTTGACGAAGGCTGCCAGCAGGACGGCGCCGGCGCCGAGCAGGAGCGTCATGCGCCGAGGATAGCACCCGGCTCCGACACGCTCCTGCTCGCGGTATATAGTGCACGCAGTTCAGGAGAGGAGGGGTCCGGCATGGGACGACTCAGTGGAAAGGTCGCCGCGGTTACGGGTGGGGCCTCCGGTATCGGAGAGGCGACGACGCGGCTCTTCGCAGAGGAAGGAGCGCAGGTCGCCGTCGCGGACCTCGACCTAGATCGGGGCCGCGCCGTCGTCGACGAGATTCGGGGCAAGGGTGGCGGCGCCCTCTTCGTCGAAACGCACACGGAACGGGAGGCGGAGGCCGTTCGCTTCATCCAGCGCGCCCGCGACGAGTTCGGCCGTCTCGACGTGCTGGTCAACAACGCGGGCATGCGTCTCTATCAAACGGTTGTCGACGCCAGCGAGCAGAGCTGGGACGCGATCCTCGGGGTGAATCTCAAGGGCTATGCCTTCTGCGCCAAGGCCGCCATTCCCCTGATGCGGGCCACCGGGGGCGGCAGCATCGTGAACGTCGCCTCCGTGCGCGCGGTGGTGGCGGGGGGAAACATGGCGCAGTACGACACGAGCAAAGCGGCGGTGACGGGGCTCACGCGCGGGCTTGCTCTCGATCACGCGCGGGACGGTATCCGTGTCAACGCCGTGTGCCCGGGCCCGATTTTCACGCGCTTCCACGAGCGCCGCGCCGCGGCGGCCGGCAAGACCTTCGAGGAGTTCAAGGCGGAGTTCGGGCGCGGCACCATGCTGCAGCGGCCGGGCATCCCGCGAGAGGTGGCCGCCTGCATCCTCTTCCTCGCCTCGAACGAGGCCTCCTACGTTACCGGCACCTGCCTGTTCGTGGACGGCGGCCAAACGGCAATGTAGCGTGCCACGGGGTAGATCGTCCCCGCTGCCGGGCGCCCCTACCCCAACCCATAGAATCGCATCGCGCCGCCGGCCAGGATCCCGCTCCGGGTGGCCTCAGAGAGGGCTGTTCGCCCCGCGATGAGGGCGGGGGCGCCGGGGAAGAATCCGTCGGCGTGCGGGTAGTCCGTGGCCCACAGAATCTTGTTCGGCCCGATGTAGTCGGCGAGCACATCGAGGGCGCCCTCCACCGGCTCGAAGGAGATCCAGCAGTTGCGCTGGAATAGCTCACTCGGTCGTGTCTTGAGACCGGAATCGTTGAAACCCTGGTCGTCGAAGTGGCGATCCATTCGATCCAGCCAAGAGGCGATCCACCCGCCGCCGGACTCCAGGAAGCCGATCCGGATCTGCGGGAAGCGCTCGCACACGCCTCCCCAAATGACGCTCAGTGCCACCAGCATCATCTCCATGGTGTGGGAGATGATGTGCCGCGCTCCCCGTCCCTCGAAGCGATCGACGCCGACGGTGGGCATGCCGCCCGACGCGCCTTCGTGGAAGCCGATGGAAAAGTCGAGCGCCTGCGCCTCGGCCCAGAACGGGTCGTGGTCCGGATGGCCAGCCATCCGCCCGTTGTACGGGTTGGGCCTGAGGAAGCCCCCTCTCATCCCGAGGGCCTTGCGGGCGAAGCGCATCTCCTCGATGGCGAGGTCGATCGACTGCATGGGGAGCATGGCGATGCCGAAGAGGCGATCCGGATAGGGCTTGCAGTAGTCGGCCAGCCAGCGATTGTAGGCGCGACACATCGCCGCCGCCAGCTTGGGGTCTTTCACGGCACCCGAGAACAACCCGATGCTCGGATACAGGAAGGCCGCGTCGATGCCGTCGAGATCCAGATCCTTGATGCGCGCGTGGGGGTCGAAGCCTCCCGGCCGCCCGTCCGCATACTTCATCGTGTCGGCCGGCACGGATCCGTCCCGGGCGCCCACGGCGCCGAGCCGGCCCAGTCCCTTGGGATTGCCGAGGATCTGGCCCTCCAAGAACAGTCGCTCCTTTCCGTTGTCGTCAAGGATCATCCGAGGAGCGCGCTCGCGGTACGCGGGATCCATGTAGGTATCCCAGAGGTCGAGAGGCTCGAGGATGTGGCCGTCGGCGTCGATCACTTTGTACGAGCGCGTCATGGTTGGCCTCCGTGGTCAAGAATGCTAGCCGGATCCCTCCGGCAACGCAATTAGGTTTGCGCGCTCGCGAACCAGAGTCGCGGGTCGGCCGCTCGCACCCGTGCCTCCGGCAGCCCGAGCTCGCGACGCACGATGTTGGTGCCCTCGACGAGGGCAACGCACTTGTAGTAGGCGATCCGCCGGCTCAACCCCTCGCGCCCGAAGCCGCAGTCGGTGGTGATGACGAGCCGCTCGGGTGGAATGTACTCGAGGGCTCGGCGAACAAGTTTAGCATGGTGCGTGTCTGGCTCGCCCTAGCCCAGCAGGGTGCCGCGCGTCTTGGTGGCCAGCCGGTACACGCTGGTGCGTGCAGTGAGGAAGAGGACGCTCCCGTCTTCACCCCAGGCCAGGTTCGCGGCCAGCTCCGGTAGCACGATGCGCCCCAGCAGGCCCCCGGCGGGCCGGCACACCCACACGCCGCCCGGCCCCGTGCAGAACACGTTTCCGCTGCGATCCACTTTGAGGCCGTCGGGCACCCCGGGATCAGCCGAGGCCATGTCGAGCAGGAGACGACCATTGGTCAGCGTGCCATCCGGCCGCACGGTGAACGCCCTGATGTGCTTGTGGGCCGAGTCGTCGATGTAGAGGAGAGACTCGTCGGGCGAGAAGGCCAGACCGTTTGGCAGCGCAAAATCATCCACGACCAGGTTCACGCTGCCGTCAGGGGCAATGCGGTACACGCCATGACAGGGCTGTTCCTTGCCGGGTATGGGCCTGGTCCACCATCCCTCGGGCCGAGGCACACCGGCTGCGCTGGGTTGGACGCCGTAAGGCGGGTCGGTGAAATAGATGGCGCCGTCGGACTTGACCACGAGGTCGTTGGGGCTGTTGAGCCGCTTGCCCTGGAACCGCTCGGCCAAAACGGTGCGAGCTCCATCGGGGGCCACACGGGTCACCCGACGACCGTTGTGCTCGGCCGCGAGCACGTGCCCCTGCCGATCGAGCGTCAGCCCATTGGACATGCCTCTCGCATAGGTGGTCAGCTCGGGCCCCTCGGGCAGCCGACGCCAGCGCACGATGCGCTGATTCGGAATGTCGCTGAAGAGCAGCTCGCGGCCGCGCCACAGGGGCCCTTCGGTGAACGTCAATCCCCCCGCGATGCGCTCGATGGAGGCGTCGGGGGCGATCAGGTCGTGCAGGCCGCGATCGTGCACTTCGAGAGATGACATGGCTCCTCCTCGTTCGCGATGTCGGGGGTGCGCAGGATTGAGCGGGATGATGGGAAGGATCAGCCGGGATGGGTGAGCCTGCTCGTGGAAGACGGTATTGTCGGCTACCAGGCGGCGGCGCTCACGTCCGATCGGCTCACCCGTGTTGGGATTGACGTCGAATCGCGGGTAGTTCGAGCTCGAGATATCGAGGCGGATGCGGTGGCCGGGCATGAACAGATTGCTCGTCGGGTAGAGCGTGATGCTCACCTGGACGGGGACACCCGGGATCGCGGCCTCGCCCCGCTCCCGGCTGTTGCGGTAACGCAGGCGCGCCACGCTGTCGGTGAGGTTCAGGGCGTAGCCGAGGGGATACCACGGGCTCGGCGGGTAGACATCGACGAGCTTGGCCGTGAAATCGGTGTCGACGGCGGAAGTGGCGACCCACAGGACCACCTCGAGAGGGCCGGTCACCTCGGTCGCCTCGAGCAGGGTCTCGGTCTGAAAGACGAGGACGTCAGGGCGCGACCCGAGGGGCAGGTAGGGCGGCTGGCAGCCATAGAACGCGGGCCCCTCCCGCTGGTCGAAGCCGCCCGGCCGCATGATGTCCTCCGTCCGCTCGGCACGGCCCGCGTACCCCGGGTCGGCGAGACCGGCCGGCAGCGGCAGGACGTCGCGCAGCGACGAGACGTTGCCGCCGATGGACGGCACCGGATGGGCCGGATCAAACCTGTAGGTTGTGGCCGAGTGTGGCGCCCGCGGCGGCTCGGCGCGCAGCGACCCGTCCCCATGCAAATAGAAGTCCGTGAACCGCGTGCGGGCAAGCGGCCACTCGCTCTCGTCGCGCCAGCGCCCGCCGTGCACGAGGCGCCCCGCGCCCGAGCGCCGCCCCGAGCCGCCGCCCATCACGAAGATCCGGAGAGGCGCTTCGGCATCCAGCCCATTGTCGACGCCCCGCAGCCACCGATCGAACCAGCGCAGGTGCAGCTCGTCGAAGCTCGGCAACGCCGCCTCCCGTCCGAACTCCACGTCGCCGGCATGGGACACTTCCACCGTCTTCGCCCCGTGCGTCCACGGCCCCACCAGCGCCCGCACCGGGCGCCGCCCGCCTGCCCGCAGACCGGCAAAATTCTGGAACGTCGCGCGTGTATACGAGTCGTACCAACCGCCCACGAAGAGTATGGGCATGTTCGCGAAGCGGTCCCAGTGGGCGCGCGGGTTGAGACTCGGGTGCCGCCAATAGTCGTCGTAGTCGGCCCGAGTGAGGATTTCGAATGCCCACTTCTCGTAGGGCGGCACCAGCGCGAGCTGCGTCTGGCCGGGCCGGATCGGCATCCGCTCGAGCCAGTCGGAGAACGGCGGGGCCCCAAGGTTGAGGGCTGGGGTGACGAAGGACCGGGCCGTGAGCGCGGCTTGCGAGTTGTAGGCCGAGTGCCAGAACGCCCAGGCCAGGAAGCGAAGCTCGAGAGCGCCCCCGTGGCGGACGGAGCTCTCATGGGCGTCAGCCCCACTCATGTTGGGCACCATCGTCGCCAGTCCCTCGGGTTGAAGGGCGGCCATCGCGGTCTGGGTCCAACCGGACCACGACGTCCCGAACGAGCCCACCGTGCCGTTCGCCCACGCCTGTTGACGAATCCAGGCGATGGTGTCGGCCCCGTCCTCTGCCTCGGGGATCAGGAAGTCCACCTCACCCTCCGAGTGGAAGCAGCCGCGGCAGTCCTGGTTGACCACCACGTAACCCCGGGCGGCAAACCATCGGCCCTGGCCAAGGGTCGCCTCCGTCTCCGTCTTGTTATACGGCGTGCGATGCAGGAGGACGGGGCGCGGGTCGGGCAAAGGGCGGCCGGCGCGCGCCGGGCGATACACGTCGGTGGCCAAACGCACCCCGTCGCGCATGGAGACGGGCACGTTCTCGGTCAGGTGCACCTCGAACTCCGGACACGATTCAGGGACGGTAGGATCGAGTGGCTGCATGTCGGGGACGATCGCTCCGGCGCCATCTTCTCACGTCCGTCTCAGGCTTGACAGATCAAGATCGTTCGATACGATCCCTGCATTGGCACGCGCCGACGGCCTCGCCCCTCTGGTGCTGAACCGTGGCGTCGTCGCGATGTGCGCGGCGCAAGCCTGCGCACAGATCGGGGCATTCAGCGTCGCCGCTCTCCTGCCGACGCTCATCGCTGCGTGGTCTCTCTCCAACACCGAGGCCGGCTGGATCGGTGGCATCTACTACGCCGCGTATACGCTGGTGGTGCCGCTCCTCTCATCACTCACCGATCGGGTTGATCCCAGGCGAATCTACCTTGGCTCGGTGGCGCTGACGGCGATCGCGTTTGTCGGATTCGCGTGGTTGGCGACGGGCTTCTGGTCAGCCCTGGCCTTCCGCGCCCTCATGGGTGCGGGCTGGGCGGGCAGCTACATGCCCGGTCTCAAGGCGCTGAGCGACTGCGCCGAGGGCCCGCAACTGTCCCGGGCCGTCGCCGCGCATGCGGCGGCGGTCGGCGTGAGCGGTGCGCTCTCATTCGGGATCGCCGGCGCGGTCAACGCGTGGCTCGGCTGGCAGTGGGCCCTCGGGCCGGGCGCGATCGGGGCCTCGCTCGCGTTTCTGTTCGTGCTCATCGGCCTGCCCGCCCGTCCGCCCTCCACTGTGACCAAGGATCCCGGCGCATTGCTCGACTTCCGCCCGGTTCTCCGAAATCGCTCGGCGCTCGCCTACTCGATCGCCTACGGCGTGCATACCTGGGAAATGTCGGCGCTCCGGGCATGGGTGGTCACCTTCCTCACGTTTGCCGCAGGGCAAAGCGCCGGCGCGTGGACGCCGGTGACCCCACCGACGATCGCCAGTGTGATGGGATTGGTCGGCGTCTGGGCCAGCGTGTGGGGCAACGAACTGTCCATTCGACTGGGACGCCGCCGCTTCATTCTCGGAACGATGCTCGCCTCGGCCGCCATGGCTGCCGTGATCGGCTTCACGGCGGCGCTTCCCTACGCCTTCGCGGCGGTGCTCGTCCTGATCTACGCATTGCTGATCTGGTCGGACTCCTCTTCGCTGACCGCGGGCACTGCCGGGAGCGCCGCGCCCGGACGCCGCGGTGCGACCTTGGCGGTCCACTCGACGCTCGGGTACGCCGGCGGCTTCCTCGGGCCGCTCGTGCTCGGCGCAACACTCGATCTGGCCGGAGGCGCGAGCGTCATCGGCTGGGGTGTTGCCTTCGGCCACGTCACCGTCGCCGTGGTCGTGGGGGCTCTTGCGTTCGTGTGGCTGCGTCCAGGCGACCTCGCCGGCGACCGTCCGGCGATCACGGCTCCGCGTGTGGCCGGCGACTCCCCGCGCGCTTAACCGGCGCGGGCCTCGACGTCCTAACACATCACCCCTCGATCGGCGCTGTCGGGCCTCTCCGAGTCTTGCTTGACAGATCAAGATTGTTTGATATGCTTTGCCCGTGATGTCGACCGTACTCGGGCGAGACCTCCAGCAGGCGCAGCGCTGGTTTCACGCGCTGAGCGATGAGACGCGGCTGCAGCTCCTGGAACTGCTCCGCGACGGTGAGCAGTGCGTGTGCGATCTCACCGACGCCCTCGACGCCGCCCAGTCCCGGCTTTCGTTCCACCTCAAGACCCTGAAGGATGCCGGCCTCGTGACCGACCGAAAACAAGGACGCTGGGTCTACTATGCCTTGAACCCTGAGGCCGTCGAGGGCGCGACCGAGTTCCTGACCGAGCTGCGTCCGAAACGCTCGGGAGGGCTCCGGATCCTCCCCCGGCGATGCGACTGACCCCTTTTTTTGCCGTGAGATATCAAACTTGATTGATGGACGAGGAGATCAGAGAGCGTGCTGACACGGGTGCTCTTCCTGTGCACGCATAACTCGGCCCGGAGCCAGATGACCGAGGGGTTCTTGCGTCACCTCGCCGGCAATCGGTTCGCGGTCGCCAGTGCTGGTACCGAGGCGCGCGGTGTGAATCCCCTGGCCGTGCGCGCGATGGCGGAGGTCGGCATCGACATCTCCGCTCACCGCTCAAAGACACTGGACGAATTCCTCGATGAGCCCTGGGACTACGTCGTGACCGTCTGCGACAGCGCCAACGAGGCCTGTCCGCTCTTTCCTCGGGCCACCGCGCGACTGCACTGGAGCTTCGATGATCCGTCGCACGCGCGCGGGAGCGATGAGGCGCGGCTGGCGGTGTTCCGCCGCGTGCGCGATGAGATCGAGGCCCGCCTCGCGATGTGGTTACAGCACCTCGGGACCGCGGCGGCGCTCTCGCAGTCACCGTGCCCCGGCCCGTCTGCCATCGTCGAGGGGCGTGTGCGGAAAGGCCAGATCGCGCCATGACCTCGAGCGCGGCCGGTCCGCCAAGGCTGAGTCGCCGCGTGGTGGCGGAAACGGTCGGTACCGCCCTCCTGCTGGCGGCCGTCGTTGGCTCGGGCATCATGGGTGAGCGGCTGGCCGGCGGCAACGTCGCCGTCGCGCTGCTGGCGAACACCCTGGCCACCGGGGCCGCGCTGGTGGCCCTCATCCTGACGTTCGGCCCGATCTCGGGAGCCCACTTCAACCCCGCAGTGACGTTGGCCGATGCCTCGCAGCGCGGCCTGCCCTGGCGGGAAGTCCCGGTTTATCTCGGGGCCCAGGTGCTGGGAGCCTTCACCGGTGTCGCCGCTGCCCACTTCATGTTCGGCGAGCCACTCTACTTCGCCTCTCGCCACGCGCGTGCGGGCAGCGCCCAGGCCTTCAGCGAGTTCGTAGCGACGTTCGGGCTGCTGGCCGTCATCTGGGGTTGCGCGCGGTCGAGGCCGGCCGTCGTGGCCTTTGCCGTGGCCGCCTACATCACGGCCGCCTACTGGTTCACTGCGTCCACCTCGTTTGCGAACCCGGCGGTTACCCTGGCGCGATCCGCGAGCGATACGTTCGCGGGAATCCGCCCCGCCGACGTTCCCCTGTTTATCGTCATGCAGCTCGCCGGCGCCGGAGCCGCCACCGCGCTGTTCCGCTGGCTGGTGCCCGCCTCACGGACGGCAGCGTCCGCGGGCATGCTCGGTGATTTGCTTAAGACCCCTTCGGATCGATTGAGGAGTTAAGACCATGAGTACTGAACACAACCGCTCGCAGACCTCAGAGTTGCCGGTGGCCGTCATCGGCGCCGGGCCGGTCGGCCTCGCCGCTGCCGCTCACCTCGTCTCGCGCGGCCAGCCTTTCGTGATCCTCGAGGCCGGACCGTCGGTGGGAACGCACGTGAGCGCCTGGAGCCACGTGCAGGTCTTCTCGCCGTGGCGATACAACGCCGACCCTGTGGCCGGTACCCTGCTGAGGGCCGCCGGCTGGAAAGAGCCCGATCCCGACGTGCTGCCGACCGGCGCCGAGCTGGTCGCCGAATACCTCCGTCCCCTCGGCGCCCTCCCCCAGATCGCGCCCCACGTGCGGCTGGGTACGCGCGTCATCGCCGTGGGCCGGGCCGGCCACGACAAGATGAAGACAGAGGGCAGGGACGAGGCGCCCTTCGAGGTGCGGTTCCGCTCAGCCACGGGTGAGGACAGCATCCTTGCGCGGGCCGTCATTGATGCGTCCGGGACCTACGGGAGGCCGAATCCGCTGGGCGCCAACGGCCTGGCCGCCATCGGCGAAGCCGAGTGCGCGCAGCACATTTTCTACGGCATCCCCGATGTCGGTGGTCTCCACCGTGCCCGTTATGTCGGGCGTGCAGTCCTCGTCGTCGGCAGCGGACACTCAGCGTTCAACGCTCTGCTCGACCTGGTCGACCTCGCCGCGAGCGAGCCGAGCACGAGCATCACGTGGGCGGTGCGGCGGAGCGATGTCGCCGCCATGTATGGTGATGGTGAGGCCGACGCGCTGCCGGCCCGCGGCGGTCTGGGTGTCCGCCTCCGGCCGGTCGTCGATGCCGGACGAGCGCGGCTGGTGACCGGCTTCCGGACGTGGCAGCTGCGGCGCGACGGACCACGGGTGCGCGTCCTCGACTCGCACGGCCGCGCGCTTGGCCCCTTCGACGAGATCATCGCCGTGACGGGATTCCGGCCCGACCTCGCCGCGCTGGGTGAACTGCGGCTTGACCTCGATCCGGCGGTGGAGAGCCCCCGCGCGCTCGCGCCGCTCATCGACCCCAACGTGCACAGCTGTGGCACGGTGCCCCCGCACGGGGTGGAAGAGCTGCGCCAGCCCGAGCCCGATTTCTTCGTGGTCGGCATGAAGAGCTACGGCCGGGCGCCGACCTTCCTCATGCTCACCGGATACGAACAGGTGCGCTCGGTCGTGGCTGCCCTCGCCGGCGACATGGAGGACGCCCGGCGCGTGGAACTCACCTTGCCCCCCACGGGCGTGTGTAGATCGACGCCCGCCGCCACCGCTGCCCCCGTAACGGCATGCTGCGACACAAAGGCGCCGGAGGCGGTCGCCGCCGCCGCGGCCGCGACCGGATGCTGCACGCCTTCTCCGGAGGCCGAGGCGGCCGGCGCATGCTGTGCAACTGCATCCGAAAACGAGACGGCCGGCGCCACCCGCGCGCCCGCCCCAGCGGCAGAAGCTGGCGGTGCGTGCTGTGCGCCCGCCCCGACGCTGGTCACTCGCTTAGCCCAACCGAAAGGAACAAGAACCATGGCCGAGAGCACCGGGACGATCAAGGACACCGTGAAGGCCAAGTACGGGGCGGCCGCTCTGCGCGTGGCGAGCGGGAGCACTTCCTGCTGCGGAGGCACGACCGCGCGAGCCAGCTCGAGTCCAATCACGGCGAATCTTTACGGCGACGATACGGCGGAATTGCCGGCCGAGGCGCTGGCGGCCTCGCTCGGCTGCGGCAATCCGACCGCGCTCGCCGAGCTGAAGCCGGGTGAAGTGGTCCTCGACCTCGGGTCGGGGGGCGGCATCGACGTGCTGCTCTCCGCCCGGCGCGTCGGACCGGAGGGCAAGGCATACGGGCTCGACATGACCGACGAGATGCTGGCCCTGGCCCGGGACAACCAACACAAGGCGGGCGTCACCAACGTCGAGTTCCTCAAGGGCGAGATCGAGCACATGCCCCTGCCCGATGGCACGGTGGATGTCATCATCTCCAACTGCGTGATCAACCTCTCTCCGGACAAGGACGCGGTCCTCGCCGAGGCCTTTCGGGTCTTGAAGCCCGGCGGACGGGTGGCCGTTTCCGACGTGGTCGTGCGCGGCGAGGTACCCGCCGCCGTCCGCAAGAGCGTCGAACTCTGGGTCGGCTGCGTTGCGGGCGCCCTGGAGGAGTCGGAGTACCGCGCAAAGCTTCGGAAGGCGGGCTTCGAGGCCATCGACGTCGAGCCGACGCGCGTCTACAGCGGCGAGAGCGCTCGCTCGCTCCTCTCCGGGGCGGGATTGAACGCCGATGCCATCGCCTCCCTGGAGGGGAAATTCGTCAGCGCGTTCATCCGAGCCCGCAAGCCTGCCGCTTGACGGGGCCGCCGGCCGCATTGATCACGAGGCGTGCCACGATGGCGGATGCCGAGGCGATCGCCGCCATTTACAACGAGGGCATCGCCGACCGGATCGCCACCTTCGAGACGGAGCCCCGGACGGCAACGCAGATCGCGGCCCAGCTGGCTGACAAGGGCGATCGCTACCCGACGGTGGTCGCCGAGCGGTCGGGCCAAATCGTGGCCTGGGCCAGCGCCGGGCCGTATCGTAGCCGACCCGCGTATGCCGGCGTGGCCGAGCACTCGGTGTACGTGGCGCGCAGTGCCCGCGGCACCGGCGCCGGCCGCGCCGCCCTGGAGGCGCTCTGCCGGGCCTACGCTGAGCAGGGGTTCTGGAAGATTGTCTCCCGCATCTTTCCCGAGAACACGGCGAGCCTCGCGCTGCATGAGCGGTGCGGCTTCCGCGTGGTCGGTGTCTATCACCGCCACGGCCGCCTCGACGGGGAATGGCGCGATTGCGTCATCGTCGAGAAGCTCCTCGATCCGGGGTAACCGTCGAACGGTTCGCGTGAGATCGACACGCCCGATGAAGAAAGGTACGCTGGACGAAGCGGGAGATTTCCCCGTGTCCGCTCTTCTGGAGACCCGAGGGGCCCGCCCACTCATGAGCGACGACGCAGCCGAATCGGTACGCGAGAGGGTGGAAGCAGTCTACCGTTCCGACTCGCGTGGCGTCCTTGCCACCTTGATTCGGCTGCTCGGGGACTTCGACCTGGCCGAGGAGGCGTTGCACGATGCCTTCGCGGCTGCCACCGAGCAGTGGCCGCGCGATGGGGTGCCCGCCAATCCTCGCGCCTGGCTCGTTTCGGTGGGCCGTTTCAAGGCCATCGACACGATCCGGCGGCGCGCTCGTTTCGACGCCTCACTGGGGGAGCTCGCGGAGCGACTCGACGCCGACCCGGCTGACGCCCCCGGACGGGACCCCGAGGATATCGAGGACGACCGGCTGCGGCTGATCTTCACCTGCTGCCACCCCGCCCTCACCGCGGACGCTCGGGTGGCGCTGACCTTGCGCGAGGTGTGCGGGCTCACCACCGAGGAAATCGCCCACGCCTTCCTCAGCGCTCCCCCCACGGTGGCCCAGCGGATCGTGCGGGCCAAGGCGAAGATCCGCGACGCGCGCATTCCCTATCGGGTGCCGTCACGGCCCGATCTGCCCGATCGGCTCGACACGGTGCTCCACGTGGTCTATCTGGTCTTCAACGAGGGGTATTCGGCATCGTCGGGAACTTCGTTGACCCGCCACGATCTCTCGAGCGAGGCCATCCGGCTGGGGCGGCTACTGGTCACGTTGCTGCCTGAGCCCGAAGCGGTGGGACTCCTGGCCCTGATGCTCCTGCATGAGTCCCGCCGCGCCGCGCGCACCTCGCCCGCCGGCGAGCTGGTCTTGCTCCCCGACCAGGACCGCACCTTGTGGAACCGGGAGCAGATCGCAGAAGGAGCCGCTCTTGTGGCTCGGGCGCTCTCCTCACGCCGATTCGGCCCTTACACGCTGCAAGCCGCGATTGCCGCGGTGCACGCCGAGGCCCGCACCGCCGCCGTCACCGATTGGGCCCAGATCGTGAGACTGTACGACGTGCTGGTGCAGGCGGCCCCGTCGCCGGTCGTGGAGCTGAACCGCGCGGTGGCGGTTGCGATGTGCGACGGCCCCGAGGCGGGGTTGACCCTGATCGACGCAATCCTGGCTCGCGGCGAACTGGAGAACTACCATCTCGCGCACTCGGCGCGGGCGGACTTGTGCCGACGCCTGGGGCGGACGGTCGAGGCTCGGAGCGCGTACGAGCGGGCCCTCGCCCTCACCCGGCAGGAGCCGGAGCGGCGATTCCTCGAGCGCCGGCTGGACGAGTTGCGGGACTGAGACGGCCAGCGGGGTCCGCGCCCTAGCCCGGCCCGGACCCTCGAGCGTTTTACGACCTCAGTTGCGGTACGACGGGTCCGTGCGGTCGAGCCGGCGCAGGAGTCCCGGCCAGGCCATGGCCCCGGGACCCTCGCCGGGCTTGCGCATGGTGGCCATCCGCGCATAGTGGCCCTCGAGGACGTCCTTGGGGACCGGGATCAGCTCACCCCCGCCCGACTGCGCGCGAACCTGAATGGCGCACGAAGCCTCCAGGTAATACATGTGAATGAAGGCGTCCGCCACCGTCGCCCCCACCGTGAGGAGCCCGTGGTTACGCAGGATCAGACAGTGCGCGTCACCGAGGTCGCGCACGAGCCGGGGCTGCTCGTCCTCGTTGAGGGCGACCCCCTCGAAGTCGTGGTAGCCAAGACTGGCCAGCACGAACATCGAGTGCTGGGAAATCGGCTGCAGCCCCGCGCGCTGGGTGGCCACGGCCACGCCGTTCGGGGTGTGGGTGTGCAGCACGCACTTGGCACCGGGACGGGCGGCGTGGATGGCGCTGTGAATGATGAAGCCTGCCTGGTTCACCGGGAACGGTGAGTCGCCCACCTTGTTGCCCGTGAGGTCAATCTTCACCAGGCTCGACGCGGTGATCTCGTCGAAGAAGAGCCCGTACGGATTGATCAGGAAGTGCTCCTCGGCCCCCGGCACCCGCGCGCTGATGTGGGTGAACACGAGGTCCTCCCAGCCGTAGCGCGCCACCAGCCGATAGCACGCGGCCAGATCGACGCGCACCGCCCATTCCTCCGGCGAGACCTTGCCCTTCAACGACGGAATCTCGAGCGCGTGGCTACTCATCGACGTGTCTCCTCTCCAAGCGACGTGACCCACCCCCGCATCATACACGCTCCGACCTTGGATGGTGCCCTCGACCACCCACCTCACGCGCACGGTTGCCCTGCGCGTGAGGACACCACCCAACCTAGACCATGGCCGAGGTGTTGCTACGATACCGTGCAGGCGGTGCCGGTTCCTGGCCACGAACCCGTTTCGACAGCTCAGGGAGACACGCGATGTCCGACTTCCGCACGTACCTCGACGCCCTCGCTCGCGCCGGCCAGCTCGCGCACATCGACAAGCCCGTCAATCCCGAGTTCGAGATCGCTGCCCACGTCCGCAAGTCATCCGACACGGATGGCCCCGCCTTCGTCTTCGAGAACGTGATTGGCCATCCGGGCTGGAGGGTCGCCGCTGGTCTGTACGGAACCATGGGCCGCCTGCCCATCGCGCTTGGTTGTCCCCTGGGCGAGGTGGTCGACCGATACGGCGCGGCCGTCCGCCACCCGATCGCCCCACACCGGGTCGCACGCGGCCCGTGCCAGGAGATTGTCTTGATCGGTGAACAGGCGGACTGTCGCGCGCTGCCCATTGTCGTGCACTCGGAGCTGGATGCCGGCCGCTACCTGACGGCCGGCGTGATGATCGGACGCGACCCCGAGACCGGCGTGCTCGGCGTCGGTCTGCAACGCATGCAGCTCAAGGGACCGCGGCGTTTCGGCGTCAACATGCCGGCCGAACGGCGGGTGGGACGGGCCGTCCTGAAGGCCGAGGATCGCGGCGAGCCGTTCGGGGTGGCCGTGGTGTTGGGGGCCGGTCCCTTCGTCGACCTCGGTTCACAAGCCAAGATCCCGCATGCGCAGGAGAAGCTCGGCGTGGCCGGAGGGTTGGCGGGCCGGCCCATCGAGCTCGTCGCCTGCAAGACGGTCGATGCCGAGGTGCCGGCTGATGCCGAAATCGTCATCGAGGGCCATTTTCTCCCCAAGCTCCGCGAAGCGGAGGGGCCGTTCGGCGAAGTAGCCGGCACCTACGGCCTGCGCGGCGATCGTCACGTGTTCGAGGTGAGTGCGATCACACGGCGGCGCGACGCGATGTACCACACGGCCCTCACCGGCATGCCCACCACGGACAACCACGTACAGGCGTGGCCGGCCATTTGCGAGTCGATCAAGCGCATGGCCCAGCTGGCCTGTCCGGAGGTGGTCGACGTGCACGCCATCGGGCCCTACTACATCGCGGTCGTCGCCATCAAGAAGCGCCTGGCCTACGAGGCGCGCAATGTCATCTTGAGCGTCCTAGGCCCGACGGCTGGCGCCCCCCAGGCCAAGTACTGTATCGTGGTCGATCCCGACGTGAACGTGCGCGATCTCAACCAGGTCCTCTGGGCGCTCTATACACGGTGCCAGCCGAGCGATGACGCCTTGATCTTTCCCCCGATGGTGGGGGCGCCCCTCGACCCCTCGGCGCCCGTGCATCGGCATTCGTCCAAGATGGGGTTCGACGCCACCGTCCCTCTCGGCGCCTCCCGCGAGCGTTACGACCGGGTGATCGTGCCCGGCGTCGACCAGGCGTCTTGGTGAAAAGGTCAGGGCTTTCCGCCGAGCCGGAATCGGTCAAGGCGATTCCGGCTCGGCGCGAATAGCCCTATTGCGCGAGCGCGTCGATGAACTCGTCAGCGGCCGAGCGGAAGATGTCCGTGCGCTGATCGATTCCTAGTAAGAAAGCACCGAGATCCGAACGCTGGGCTTGGTTCAGAGCGCTTTGGATGGTGCCGGCACCCAGGGCGTGCAATGGGAACACCGCCTCCAGCGTCGGCGCGGCACCGTTATGCAGATACGGCGCCGTGTTTCTCAACGAGAGGAGGGACGGCGGATTGAATCCGGCCGCCCCGAAGGGCAACGCGCCGTTCTGGCGGATCTCGATGGGGTTCGCGGGATTGAACGTCCCCACGTTCTCCAGATACTTGAAGACCTGTCCCCTGAGCGTGAGCTGCGTGATCTGGGCCGCGATGTTGGTCACGCCCGGATCGAGGGGAACGCCCCCCTGGGCGGGGTCCCTGTCAAAGGCGGGATTGTCGCGGTGGAGGATGGTGCTCTTCGTCCACTTCGGACCACCGTGACACGACGCGCAGTTGGTCTGGAACAGCGCCGCCCCGCGGGCGAAGGCGGCCGGGTTGGCCGGGGCCGCCACCCGGTTCGAGCGCACGGCCAGGGCAATCCACAGCGTCTGTGCGTCCAACGCATCGCTGATCCCGATGACGGGGCCGTGATCGTAGACGCTCGCCGGGTTATCGGCGAACCCGATGCCCCCCTGGACCGCCCGCGAATTGTTGTTGAAGTCCGTGTTGCTGCCGCGGTTGCAGCTCCAGAGGATGCATCGCTGATCGAGCTGGTTGTGCTTGCTGTACGTGCCGTCGAGAGGGATGGTCGACCGCGGCCCCGCCGCGAAGATCCAGGTGACATTGTCCGACAGCCCGTCCGGGTGGCAGGAGGCGCACGAGCTCCACGCATCCCGCGACTGCTTGCCGCGGAACAGAAGAGGATTGAAGTCTCGAATGGGAATATCGAAGATCCCGTTGTTCGGAATGCCGAGGGCCGTGAAGAAGGCCAGCTTGCCGACGAGCACCCCGTGGGCGATGGTGCCCGGCTCCGGCGGGGTACCCGACGGCACGTCGCGGGTGAGCACGGTGTTGGTGGAAAGATCGAGAATGCTGACGGAGACGTTGACTTCGTTGTTGACATACGCGCGCAGGCCGTCCTGCTGGCGGATCACGACCCCGTTGGGAATGTTGCCGACTTGAAAGCGGGTCAGCGCAGGTGAGCCGGGGCTGGCGCACACGAGCTGGTTACCGCCGCGGCTGATCCCGCAGAACCGGGTGCCCGCCGCGTTGCCGTCGAGAGCCACCACATCGTTGAGGAAGGTGCCGAGCAGGCTGGTGGTGGGATTGGCGGGCGTGGGCTCGAGCGAAACGAGCGTGTTGACGTTGAACGCTCCCACCTGCGCGCGCTGAATGAGGTCGACCACGTGCAAGAGGGCCTGCACGTTGGTGTTGAAGACGACAGGGGGCTCCGGCTGCGCCCCGATGCTGAGCACGTAGAGCTGGTTACCCCGCACGAGCAGTGAGCCGAGCTGGTTGGGAAAAGCGCCCTGTGGGTCCTGGGTGATGACGGGACTGCCCGCGGGCGCGGTGGTGTTGGGACAGAACGTGTTGTTGACCGCTGCCGGATTGGTCTGCTGGCAGAGGGCGGTGCGGTTGGCTTTGAAGCCCGAGTTGGCCAAGGGTTCGAGCACGATGCGCGTGATCGGCACGGCGGTGCCGACCCCAAACGCCAAGACGACGCCGCGTTTCCCGTTGTCGAAGCCCTCCCCGGGACCGCCGGGAATCAGCTCGGCGAAGAAGAGTGACACGAGGACCGTCTCATCGGCGTCGACCAAATCCCCGTTGTTGGTGATCGCGATCGCCTCCGGATTGCCACCCACCGCGAGGCTGCGGACGATGGTCCGGGTGGTCGGATTGATCTCGTACACCGTACCCGTGAAATCGGCCACGTAGAGCCGCGTCCCGTTCGGCGTGAGCGCACAGCCACGCAGCTCGGTACCCACGGCAATCTCGGCCACCACGGTGGGCGCTCCCTCGAGATTGATGACGGCCACGGTCCCGTTTCCGGAACTCGTCACGTAGGCCTCGCGGTCGTCGGGGCTTACGGCCACGCATCGCGGTTCCGGACCGACCGCCACTTCCCCGAGCTTCTCCGGTGGCACGTCAACGAAGACCGTCGAGAACAAGAGCCTTATCGCCTGTGCGACCCGAATCACCGACACGCTACTGGTTTCCCGGTTGACGACGACGAGCCGCGTGCCGTCGCTGGTGAGGGCAATCGTCGTCGATCGAGTCGGTCCCGATAGCGTGAAGCCCGCTGAGCGCGCCGGCCGGGAGGCAAAGAGCCCGCCCAGGACGATCCCCACGACCAGGAGTGCCAGGCCAGCTCTCCGTGCACGGCTCGATCGATATATGGATAGCGCACCGCGAATCATGGGCTCCTCCTCCGCTCTGGTATCTTCGCCCTCGGTTTACCAGAGTAACCCTAGGGCGCGGCGAATCCGAAGTCACAAGAAGCGCGTAAGAATTCGGTAAGAGAAACATGCGGTTATGACGCTTCGCGACATCCGCCAGGCCATCGATCGGCAAATCGACAGCCTCGGCGCCGACGAGGTCCGCCTGCTCCAGGCCGCCGCCGTGGCCGGCGCAGAGTTCTCGGTGGCGTCCATTGCCGCCGCCGTCGATGACGATCTGGTGCGGGTCGAGGAGCGTTGCGGCCCGTACGTAGTCTTTCACGCTCCCCTTCACGACCCCATCCCGTCCGATCCGGCTCTTTTGATGCCCGTGTCTACGGATTCGTGATGCCCCACCCGGTAGAAGACCAGTAGAAACGGTCCCGAGCGCGAGGCCAGGTGCTCGTGGAGTCGGAAAGGGGGCTTCGTGATGATAGGGGTGGGAGCCTGGCAACTCGCGGCACCAATCCTCGGCTGGGGGCTCCCTGTCGGGGTGACAATCATGTTGATCATGCTTCTCAATCGGCGCGACCGTCGCCGGGCCAAGCTCCTGGAGCTGGTGTCTGGCCAGTTCGAGCCCGCGCTCCTGCGCAGTGACGTCGCGATTCGTATCGAGGCCGGCCTCCTCTCGGAGTGGGCGCTGGTCGTGGTCGACATGCCGGATCATTCGCAGGCGGAGGCCCGGGACGCATTCGGGAGGCTCTCGAAGGTGTTGTCGCCGCAGGTTGGGCTCCTCGTGCGGGGCGGCCCCGAGCAGTTCGGCAGAGAGCGACGTCCCCGGGTCGGTGCGGGGCGGATGCGGCGGCGGTCACCGTCCATGGCGACGGTGCGCTGAGTGGATCCCGAGGAGTCACGGCTGCAAGTGCTCCCGGGGGCTGAGGCCGACGAGGTCCGAGCGGCGCCGCCCTGCGTTGACACGGAGGCCCGTCAACTCTACGCTCGATGACCGTGACCGCTGTATTGACGGCTCGTGGGCTTGTCCTGGCGCTCGCCCTCCTGACGACCGCGTGTGGCAAGCCATTTGAGCCGGTTGCGACACCCCCTCCGAACTTGCTTGGGACTTACGTGGGGACGTGGGGCGGAGAACCCACGACCCTTACCATTCAGAGCTACGGAGAGGCTCCGCCCGGGAGCGGACTCTTCCTGGGCGCCCTCTCGGTCGGCGGCGCCTCGCAGATGCAGGTTTCCGGTGTCATCACGCATCCGAGTCCCCAGGGTCCCCGGGAAAGTACCTTCACCGCGCAAGTTGGCTACATCGGGGGCGCCCTGATCCTCGCCCTCAGCCTACCGACCATGGACTCGATGAACACCTTCGCGGAGCTGTCCCTCGCTGTGAAGGGCGACACCCTGGTCGGCAAGGCCGAGCGGGATTATCCGCAAGGGCCGAAGGGGCCGATCAGCCTCGTTCGGCAATCGGCGCCCGCTCGCTAGGGGCGCCGACTGGCCGCCGAGGCTCGGCCCCTGATGGACCGACGCGCGTTCATCAGAGTATGGACACCAGGCGCCGTGCTATGGCCGGCGGCGGTCTACGCCGAATCGCGGGCCAAGCCTCGCCGGCGCGTCGGGCTGCTGATGTCGACGAACCCGGTCGCCGCCGCGCACATCGTAACGGCGTTTGCCGATAGCCTGCGCGAGCAGGGTTACACGGAAGGCAAGGACGTCGTATTGGAGTATCGCTGGGCCGAAGGCAAGCCTAAGCGTCTGCCCGAGCTGGCCGCCGACCTCGTGAAGCAACGGGTGGACGTACTCGTGGCATCATCGCAGGCTCTTGCTCTCGCCGCCAAGCGACTGACCGCCACCATCCCGATCGTCATGGTCAACGCCACAGATCCGGTCGAGGCTGGCCTCGTCGCCAGCTTAGCTCGGCCCGGAGGCAACGTCACCGGCCTCAGCCAGCAGCTTACTCCCGAGATTCGCGCCAAACAGCTCCAGCTCCTGAAGGAGGCGCTGCCCAGGGCGTTGCAGGTCGCCGTGCTGCGGAGCCCCGTCACCACGGTGGACCTGCAGGCGTACGAGCGTGCCGGACAGGCCCTCGCAATACGCGTCCAGTTCGTCGAGATCGGCAGCAGCGACGACCTCCCGCGTATCTTTGCGGCCATGGCCCGTGACCGTGTGGAGGCCATCGTGGTTCCTGGTGACCCCCTCCTCTTCGCGGATCGGCAACGGGTGGTGGCGCTGGCGAGCGTCCATCGGCTCCCGGGAATGTATTCCCTCCGCGAGTTCACCGAGGCCGGCGGCCTCATGTCCTATTCGGCGCGCCTCACCGAGCAGTTCCGTCGGGCTGCGGTCTATGTCGTCAAGATTCTCCGCGGCGCGAACCCGGCCACCTTGCCGGTCGAGTCGCCGACCCAGTACGAGCTGGCGATCAACATGAAGACCGCCCGCGCCCTCGGCCTCACCTTGCCGCCGTCGCTGATGGTCCGGGCCGACGAAATCATCGAATGAGTAGGCGGGAACGATCCCCGAGGAACTGATCGGCGCGCGGGCGGCCGATCGATCTTGTACGATGTCGTCCTTGAGCCATGCGAGGACAAGGGTGAGACCCACAACCGACGAGGAGGGCGAAGAGATGATGGATACTCGGCGTCAGTTCCTGACCAAGTCCGGAGCGTTGGTGACAGGGGCCGCCGTATTCGGTCGTGCCCCCGGCGCGGTCGCCCAGTCAAAGATGGTGCTCAAGGCCTCCGACGTGCACCCGCTCGGCTATCCGACGGTGGAGGCGGTCGTCCGCATGGGCAAGAAACTGGAGGCGGCTTCCGGCGGCCGCCTGTCGGTCCAGATGTTCCCGGCCATGCAGCTGGGCGGCGAGAAGGAGATGCTCGAGCAGACCCAGGTGGGCGCGCTCCAGATCTGCCGGGTGAGCGTCGGCCCGGTGGGGACGATCGTCGATGAGCTCAACGTCTTCAACCTCCCCTTCATCTTCCGCGACGAGAGCCACATGCGGAAGGTGATCGACGGCCCCATCGGCGTGGAGCTGATCGAGAAGATCACCACCGCCCCCAACTCGCGTCTGGTCGGTTTGGGCTGGATGGATGCGGGTACACGCAGCGTGTACGCCAAGAAGGCCTTCCGGGCCCCGGCCGATCTCAAGGGGCAGAAAATCCGGATGATGGGCAACCCGATTTTCGTCGAGACCATGAACGCCATGGGCGGCAACGGCATCTCCATGGGGTTCAACGAGCTGTACAGCGCCCTGCAGACGGGCGTGGTGGACGGCGCCGAGAACAACCCGCCCACCTTGCTCACCCACAACCACTACCAGATCAGTAAGGTCTACAGCCTCACCGGTCACCTGATCCTCCCCGAGATCTTCGTCTTCTCCCGACGCACCTGGGACACCTTGTCCAAGGAGGACCAAGCGCTCATCAAGAAGGTCTCGCGCGAGGCGCAGCTCGAGCAGCGCGATCTGTGGGACAAAATGGTTGCCGAGTCGACTCAGAAGCTGAAAGCCGCCGGCGTGGAATTCGTCGAGGTCGACAAGAAGGCCTTCTACGAGGCGACCAAGTCGGTACGCGACAAGTACGGCGCCAAATGGACGGCCCTCATCAAGCGGATCGAGGACACCACGTGAGTCCGGCGTGGGCAACGGGGTGCCCCGAGCCCGCGGCCGGGAGGCCCCGCCCCGCGTGAAAGCCGCCTACGCCCAGGCCATGGAGGGGCTCTACCTCGCGTGCGTCGTCATTTCGGGGGTGAGCCTCGTCGTCATCACCGCGATCATCCCTTACGGCGTCGTCATGCGCTACGTCGTGAACGCCCCGGCGTCGTGGCCGGAGCCGGCGGCGGTCCTGCTCATGATCGTCTTTTCCTTCATCGGTGGCGCGGCCGTCTACCGCGCCAACGTGCACATCGCGGTCAGGGCCGTGCTCGATGCCGTCGACATCCGAACGCGCCGGGTCCTGGTGCGCCTGGTCGATCTGGCGTTGGCCGTGACCGCCATCTTCATGCTGGTATGGGGCGCTCGCCTCGTGCGCACGACCTGGTATCAGGTGATCGCCGAGTTCCCGCTCCTCTCGGTCGGACTGACGTACCTGCCCCTGCCCGTAGCCGGCTTCCTGACTCTGCTCTTCATCATCGAGCGCATGTGGGTCGGCGAGCCCCCTCTCACCTCGGTGATGTACCGCGACGCGCCGGCGGCCCTCGAGTAGGACGCACCGCATGGATGCCCTTGTCCTCCTCGGCGCCTTCACCTTCCTCTGCGCCATCGGCATGCCGGTGGCGTACGCCCTCGGGCTGGCCAGCCTCATCGCCGCTTTCTGGGTGGACATCCCCCTGGAAGCCGTCATGCTGAAGATCTCGGACGGCACCGACGATTTCTCGCTGCTGGCCATCCCCTTCTTCGTGCTGGCCGGCGCCATCATGGCCGAGGGCGGTATGGCCACCCGCCTCGTCAACCTGGCCACCGTGCTGGTCGGCTTCATCCGGGGTGGGCTGGCGGTGGTGAACGTGCTGGCCTCGACCTTCTTTGCCGGCGTCTCCGGCTCCTCCGTCGCCGACACGGCCTCCATCGGCAGTGTCATGATCCCCCAGATGGTTCGGGCAGGTTATCCGCGCGTGTTCGCCACCAACGTCACCATCTGCGGCTCCGTCCAGGCCGTCCTCATCCCGCCCTCCCACAACGCCGTCATCTACTCGCTGGCCGCCGGCGGCACCATCTCTATTGCCCACCTGTTCCTGGCCGGCGTCTTTCCGGGCCTGCTCTTTGGCCTCTGCCTGATCGGCCTCGTTCTCCTCACCGCCTACCGGCGTGGCTTCCCCAAGGCTGACCCCGTCCCCCTCCGGCAGGCGCTCAGGATCGCCCTTGACGCCGTGTGGGGGCTGATCACCATGGTCATCATCCTGGGAGGCATTCTCGGCGGGATCTTCACCGCTACCGAGTCGGCGGCGGTGGCCTGCGTGTATGCGTTCTTCGTCACCATCTTCATCTACCGTGACTACCGGTGGCGCGATCTACCTCATCTCATCCACCGCACGGTGAAGACGGTGGCCATGGTGATGATGCTCATCGGCTTCTCGGTGGCCTTCGGCTACATGCTGGCAATCTTACAAATTCCCGCCCGTGCCACCGAGTTCTTCCTCACACTCACCACCAACAAGCATCTGCTATTGCTCCTCGTGAACGCGCTGCTCCTCGGGCTCGGCACCTTCCTCGACATGGCCCCCATGATCCTCATCTGCACGCCCATCCTGCTTCCGGTGCTGGTCAAGGTCGGGGTCGATCCCGTGCACTTCGGGATGATCCTGCTCGTCAACGCCGGCATCGGCCTCATCACGCCGCCCGTGGGTCCGACCCTCTTCGTGGGGTGCGCGCTCGGTCGGGTCACCATGGAAGAAGTGTCGCGCGAGCTGTGGCCGTTTTACACGGCCATGCTGGTCGCCCTGCTGGTGGTGACCTACGTGCCCGCCGTCTCGCTCTGGCTGCCGAGCCTGCTCAAGTTCTGACCGGCGCCGCCGCACGGCGACGCTATCGGCTGGCGACCCTCGCCCACGCGGTAGCTGATCGGCGGTGACACGCCCTCCTCCAGGGAGGGGCGGCCCCCTCGCACTTTCTCCTGCCGCGCACGGGAGAGGTCGTAGCCCCGCTCGGCCTCAGCCGCCAGGTCTTGGACGCGCCGGCGGGTGAGACGAGTCCCCGTCTTCGTCCTTAGATTTGCCACTTTTTGGCCTCCTCGTATGGCTGGCCGCCCCCACTTCTGGAGTTGAGCGGCGGGTGACGAGCGTCGAGGTCAGCCGAGATCGAAGCTCTGTCCCTCCGTGGCCGGGGTCACCGGGAAGTCGGGGCGCATGTCCGCCATGGCGGCCTCGATCGCCGCCTCGAGCGCCGCATCGTCGCGCCCGGGATCGTGATGGAACGGAACCAGGTGTTTGACGCCGGCCACTCGGGCGAAGGCCAAGGCATCGTGCATTGAGCTATGGCCCCAGCCGACGTGCCGAGGGTACTCCTCGCGGGTGTATTGCGCATCGTGAAGGAGCAGATCGACACGCTGGGCCAGGTCGGAACCGGACGTCCAGTCTGCGTCGAGGGGAAAGCCGCGCGCGGCGAGCGCCGGCTCGTGGTCGGGGAGATACGCCAGGGAGCCCTGCTCGGTTTCGATCCGGTAGCCCACGGTGTGACCGGGATGGCATACGCGCGCCGCCCGGACCTCGAAGGGGCCGATCGAGAACCGCCCGCGACCCGTGTGATGCAGCTCGAGCCGGCACGGCAGATCGCGCAGCAACACCGGAAACAGGGGCGGCGCCAGGTATCGGCGCAGGCGCGCCTCCAGGCTCAAGGTAACGGTGGCCGGCCCCCAAATGTGGACCTCCACTCGGGGGTTATAAAGCGGACCGAAGAAACCCAGCCCGATGATGTGGTCCATATGCAGATGGGTCAGCAACACATCGATCCGACTGAGGGTCGGGGCGAGCTCGCGGCCGAGGGATCGGATGCCGGTGCCGGCGTCCAGCACGAGGATGGCGCCACCCGGTCCTGCCACGCGCACACACGACGTGTTACCGCCGTAGCGGGTGGTCGCCGGCCCCGGCGCGGCCAGGGAACCGCGCACCCCGTAGGGCGTGACCCTCATGGGCCTTGTCGCTCCCAGAACATGACGACGGCCCCGAGCAGGCGCTCGTCCTGATCGATGACGGGGAACGCGGTGACCTCGACCTGTAGCCGTACGCGATCGCTGCGGCGCAACAGCCGGCGGCGAGCGTGAGCGGGCCGCCGCTGCTGGAGGGCGGTGTCCAAGGGCCGTCCGGCTTCTTCGGGGCTGGCGGCGGGATCATCGCTCAGCTCGACGAGCCGGTCGGCCTCCTCGGGGCCAATGCGTCCCGTCTCCTCGAATCGCACGCCGAGGATGCGCTCGGCGGGTTCGTTGTAGAAGACCACCGTCCCGTCGTGTCCACGACGAGAACCGGCACGTAGAGATATCCCGCCAGCTGGCGAACGAGGATCATCTCCACGGGCTGCTGGGCCATCCGTGCCTCCGGTCGTAACTCGCGTGCCCTTCTGATATCAAGAACGTATCACCACGATGAACAATTCCATCACGTCGTGTATCCGCTCCTCCCCGTGATCTACGAGACGGCACACCAGAGCGGCGTCCGGCCCGAGCGGCCGATGGCGGTAGCAACCATCGCCTCGCAGCAGGCCATCACGGCCAGCCCGGTGTCGGCGGCCACGGCCGCGATGATCGCGCTCTTCTTCGAGAAGGGCCTCCCCCGCTGGGACCTGCCGGAGATCCTCATGATCTGTGTGCCGGGCACCTTGACCGGCGTCCTCGTGGCAGCCATTGTGTCGATGTTCCTCGGCAAGGACCTGAAGGACGACCCCGAGTACCAGGCGCGCCTGGCGTTCCGGCGCCATCCCGTCGCCGAAGCCCATCGCCGAGCGGCCGCCGCTCAAGCCCGGGGCCAAACTTTCGGCGATTCTCTTCCTCGCCGGCGTGGCTCTCGTCGTGCTTTTCGGCTTCTTTCCCGCGCTTCGCGTGCTGCCGGGCCGGACGGACCCGCTGCCCATGCCCATCGTGATCGAGCTCCTCATGCTGTCCGTCGCGGCCGTGATGCTGGTCGCGACCAAGGTCTCCGTGGACGACGTGCCGAAGACGTCGACCCTGCGCGCCGGCGTGGTGGCGGTCATCGGCATCTTCGGCCTGGCCTGGCTGGGTGACAGCTTCATCGGCGCCAACCAGTCCGTGATCGTCCCCGCCATCAGTGCCATGACCCAGGCGGCGCCGTGGACCTTCGCCATCGGCCCTCTTCATGGCCTCCGTCCTGCTCTACAGCCAGGCGGCGACCGCGCGAGCGCTGATGCCGCTGGGAATCGCCCTCGGCATCCCGCCCCAGTTCCTGATCGGCGCCTTTCCGGCGGTCAATGGCTACTTCTTCATCCCCCGACCTACGGCTCGCTGATTGCGCCATCAACTTCGATCTGTCGGGAACCACGAAGATCGGCAAGTACGTGCTCAACCACTCGTTCATGATCCCGGGGCTCGTGGCGACCTTCGTCGCGATCCTGACGGGCCTCGTGATCGCCAAGCTGATGTTCTAGGCGACTCGCGGGCGACCAGGGAGGAGAGCGCAATGCGCGAGCGAAGGCTGCCGTCGATCGTCGTGGCGCTCGCTCTGGCCGTGATCGCGCTCGGGCCATCGGTGGGGGCGGCCCAGGCGGTGACCGAAGCAGCCCAGCCGCGCCGCCGTCGCAGGCTCAGCAAGACTCGCGCGCTCTGCGCGGCGAGGACGAGGACTTCGTCCGGTCGCCGAACGACGCGCCGCTTCCGCCGCTCCCTCCGCCCCAGGAGGGCTTGCTCGAGACGAACATTCCGCGACTCCGTGAGGGTCTGAGCGCGCTGCCACCCTTCCTCCGAGACATGGACGTGAACCTGCGGCTGCGCAGCTTCTATTTCAATCGCCAGAACGACAACGACACCGCGAGTGAAGCCTGGACCCTCGGCGGATGGGTGGAGTTCACCTCGGTCTGGCTCCTCGACACCTTCGCCATCGGCGCGACGTACTACACGTCCTTGCCGGCCTACGCCCCCGCGGACCGTCCCGGGAGCCTGCTCCTCACGCCCGGGCAGGAGACGATCGGCGTGTTCGGCCAAGCCTGGGGCGCGCTCCGGTACAAGGACTACGCCCTTCTGCGGGGATACCGGCAGTGGATCGACGACGGGTACGTCAATCCTCAGGACAACCGGATGATCCCGAACACGTTCGAGGGCGTCACGCTGTCCGGCAAGCTCGACTGGGTCCGCTACAACGTGGGCTATATCACGCAGATCAAGCCGCGCGACTCGAACGATTTCATCCCGATGTCCCGCCAGGCAGGCGCTCCCGGCGACGGCCAGGGGTTGATCCTGAGCGCGCTGGCATTCACGCCGAACAAAGACCTCCTGATCTACACGGGGAACTTCTACGGCCTCGACGTGTTCAACACGGCGTTCGCCAAGGCCGAGTACACGCGGGCGATCGCCGAGGATCTCAAGCTGTACCTCGGGCTGCAGTACACGGACCAGAGAAGCGTGGGGGAGGAGCGGCTGGGCGACTTCGCCACGTGGAACGGGGGCGCGGGCGTGCGGGCGGTGTGGCGAGGCCTGTCCCTGGCCGTGGCCACGCACTTCACCGGCCGCGACGCCTCGATTTCGTCACCCTGGGGCACGTGGCCGGGCTATCTCTCCATGATCGTGACGGACTTCGACCGGGCGAACGAGAAGGCGTTCGGGGTGGGCGTCAGGTACAACTTCGGCGGCACGCTGCTGCCGTTCAGCATTCCTGGCTTGACGGTTTACCTGGCATATGTCCAGGGCAATGATCGCATCGACCCCACGACCGGGGCTGGGCAGCCGGCCACCCGCGAGGGAGACCTGGACATCATTTACACCGTGCCGGGGGTCAAGGGCCTCTCGCTGCGCTTCCGCAACGGCTATGTGGCCCGGGGCAATCCCGGCGTGCTGAAGGATTTCCGCATCATCGTCAACTACGAGCTGGACCTCCTCTGACGGCCTCGCCGCCGTCGCGTCCGGCACGGCCCACGTCAATCCGCTACTTCCGGCGCGTGGTCCGCTCGGCGGCGAGCTGGCCCTGGCGCGCGTGGTCGATGACCTCCCCCAGGATTCGGGCCAGCTCCTGGGGGGCGTGAAACCCCATGGAATTCTCGGCGGCCACGAAGTCGAGCCGCCACTGCGCCTTCCGGTGCTGGATCGCGGCCGCCTCGAGATCGCCCGCTGACGCGCCCGTCTTCTTCGCCGCCACGATGGCATCCAGCATGTCAGTGGTGGCCCGGGCTGCACGCTGGAGCAGGGCGTGATGGCGGTCCTGAATGACAAGCACGCGCGCCTCCAGTTCCTTCTCGGCCACGGCGTGGCATGTCTGGCAGGCGCGATTGATGTTGAGAAGGGGACTCCGGACCCAGTGGTCGCTCACCTTCAGCGCGCCCACGCGCTCGTAGGGCATGTGGCAGTCCGCGCACGCCACCCCCGCCCGCGCGTGCACTCCCTGAGACCACACCTCGAACTCGGGATGCTGGGCCTTCAACACCTCGTTGCCGGTCTCCGCGTGGACCCAGTCCGTGAAGCCTTCCCGCGCGTAATACGCCTCGATCTCCTCGACCTTGAGGCCGTTTGCCCAGGGATAGGTCACGACCTTGCCCGGCCCCTTGAAGTAGTACTCGACGTGGCACTGGCCGCACACGAATGAACGCATCTCCTGTCGTGTGGCGTCCCGATTCGGGTCGTACTCGGCGCTGCCCTGCAGAGCCTTGAGCGCCTTGATGCCCGCCAGGAAGCCGGGCCGGGTGACGCGGACGGCCATGGTCCTGGGATCGTGGCAGTCGATGCACGACATGGGGTGCTGAACGAGCGGCCGGCCCCCGTCGCCTGTCAGGTTCCTGGCCTCGCGGTACGGCATGCCCGAGACCTGCTCAAAGCCCTTCTGGATGTCTCCCTTGCCGGCGAAGCGGTAGAGGGCGAGGTTCGCGGCGTGGCAGTGCAGACACGCCCCCGGCTGCTGCCGCTCGGTGACCCGCCGCGTCTCTTCCTGGTCGAAGAGCGCGTAGAAGTGGCCGCGCCGGTCCCGGTAGTCCAGGGCAAACGCATAGCCGGCGAAAATCCGCCTGAGCCAGGGGTCCCGGTCGAGCTTCTGCTCGGCCGGGCCACCGTCGCTCGCCCCGAGCCCGCGGCCCCCATACCTGGTTGTCGTGGGACGCGAGGTCCGCAGATAGGAGTCGTACTGGAACGGCCAGTTCTGTCCCCACACCGCGGGGTCCATGGTGCCCTCGGTCACCTCGACCATCCGGAAGAAGGGCTGCCGGGACTCCTGCTTCCGCTCGAAGATGTTCGTGAGCAGCGCGAGCAGGAGCACGGTGACCCCCGCGATCCCGAGCAGGCCCAGCAAGGCCAGGATCCAGACCCGTCCCCCTTCCCCGGATGATCGGATGCTCACATGCGCTCCTCGCTTCTCAGCCACCGGCTCCGTGTCCGGCGCCGGTGTGGCAATGCAGACAATCGGGCTCCCGCCCCGCGCCGCCGGCCCCGGCGGTCACCGCCTGGACGAGCGCTTCGTGGCACCGGAGGCAGTTCGCGCGCACGATATCCCGGTCCCGAGGAGTGATCTCGATCGGCTCCTTGAAGTTCTGGAGGGTGAAGGCCGCCGAGTGCCGGACCCCGTGGTCGGCCTTGGCCACCCATTTCGCGATCCCCTCGTGCGGCAGATGACACTCGACGCAGGTCGCGGTGTGCCGGTGTCCGCTCTTGAGCCAGGAGTCGAACTGCGGATTCATAACGTGACAGTTCACACACGCTCGCGGGTCGGTGGACAGGTAGGAGAAGCCCTTGGCGTATCCGAAGGTGAAGGCGCCGATGCCGACGGGGATTCCCAAGAGGCAGGCGAAAAGGATCGCGAGGCTCGCCCGCGTCACGGGACCAGTTTCTCGAACGCTTCCGCGATGGCGGTGACATGATCGGGCCGCACGCCCGCGACACGACCAACAACGTCATCGACACCATCAGCCCATTGCCGCCGTGACCTTGCACCTCTTCGCGCTCAGCTGTTCGTTGTCATGGCCCGCGCTCGGGCGGTCGAAATGTCCGTGTCCCGGTGGGACAGCCCGCCCCGCCGGTCTGATTCTAACTTGTCAACTTTCCCGCGCGACAGTTGGCACTTCTGACCCTCGGCCTCCGGCACGCAGCTCGCTGCAGCCCATACCATTCCCTGCCCGTCGGGAATATATACTGTGGACCGCCCGGGAACTGGTTAATCGTGGCGCTCGTTCCCCGACCGTGAGGAACCGTCGCGACAGGGGAGGACTACACATGATCGCGATGATGGGACGAACCAGACTTCTTGCTTGGTTGCTGGCGCTGGCTCTGGCAAGCTCCCCGGCGGCGGCCGCTCAGTCGAGCGTGTCGTCGGTCCCCCAGTCGACCGGGTCGGGTGCTGCCTTTACCCCCGAAGAGCTCGAGCAGGTGGCGGCTCCGGTCGCCCTCTATCCGGATCCTCTCCTGGCGCAGGTGCTGATGGCCTCGACCTACCCTCTCGAGATCGTCCAGGCCGCGCGATTCGTCAAGGCCAATCCGAACCTCAAGGGGGACCAGCTCAACGAGAAGCTGAAGGAGCAGACCTGGGACGACAGCGTCAAGTCGCTTACCGCGTTTCCCCAAGTCCTCGACCTGATGAACGAGAAGCTCGATTGGACTCAGAAGCTCGGCGACGCATTCCTGGCCGACGAGAAGGCGCTCCTGGACGCCGTCCAGCGCCTGCGCGCACGAGCGCAGGCCGAAGGCAACCTCAAGACCACGGCCGAGCAGAAAGTGACGGTCGAGCCTGCCGCTCCGCCTTCGCCGCCGACGGCGGGACAGCAGACCGTGGTGGTCCAGCAGCAGCCTACCAGTGTCATCACGATCGAGCCGGCAAACCCGCAAGTGATCTAGGTGCCGTCGTATAATCCCGCGGTTGTGTACGGATCGTGGCCGTACCCGGCCTACCCACCCTACTATCCGTACCCGCCCGGCTACGTGTTTGGCACCGCCGCGCTCTCCTTCGGCATCGGCATGGCCGTGGGGGCAGCCGTGTGGGGAAGCTGCAACTGGGGTGGCGGCCACGTGGATGTCGACGTCAACCGCAACACCAACTTCTCGAGGAACGTGAACCGCTCCGACGTCGCGGCCAACCGGTCCGCTCGCGTCCAGCAGGGCCAGTCGGGAAACCGCTCGCAGTGGCAGCACAACCCCGAGAATCGTCGAGGCGTCCAGTATCGGGATCAGGGCACGCAGCAGCGCTACAACCGAGCCTCCAACCCTCAGGCCGCCCAGTCTCGCGAGGCCTTCCGCGGGCGCGCCAAGCAGGGCCGCCAGGACCTCTCCCGCGGAGGCGCGGGAACGCAGGGCGGCGCGCGCGACCACGCGGCGGGGCGCGGCCAGGGGTCGCCTGGAGGGCGGGACGCAGGCGCGTTTCAGGGGATGGGCTCCGGGGGTGACGTCAGAAGCTCCAGCGATCGGGGGCAGAAGAGTCGCGAGAGCTTCAATGCGAGCAGCGGAAGAGGCGACGTCGGCCGGGCGTCCGCCGGCGGACTCAGCGCAGGCGGACGAGGCGGGGGCGGCGGTGCCGGCGGTGCCGGGCTGAGCGGAGGCGGGCGTGGCGGGGGCGGTGGTGGCGCCGGCGGAGGTGGGCGAGGCGGGGGTGGAGGCGGGCGAGGTGGTGGCCGCGGCGGAGGTCGGCGGTGAGGCGCCTCCGGGGCATCGAGGGGCGTTTGATCGCCACGGCCCTCTTGGCCGCGAGTCATGTCGCCGGGTCGGGCTCTCCCGCCTTCGCCGCAGGCGCACAGCGCACGTTCGACTCCCTCGAGGAAGCCACGGGCGCCCTGATCTCCGCCCTCCGGACCGGAGAGCACAAGGCGTTGCTGGCGATCCTCGGAGAAGAGGGTTGCCGACTCGTCTCGTCCGGAGACCCCGTGGCCGATCGGCGAAGCCGGGAGCGCTTCGTGGCCGCCTACGACGAGCAGCACAAGCTGGAGGCCGGCGGAGGCAAGGTGGTTCTGGTCGTCGGGCGGGAGAACTTCCCGTTCCCGATCCCGATCGTGCCCGACGGCCCGAAGTGGCGCTATGACACCGCCGCGGGCAAGGAGGAGATCCTCAACCGCCGCATCGGCCGGAACGAGCTCAACACGATTCAAGTCGCCCTCGCCTACGTCGATGCCCAGCGCGAGTACTACACGCGTGCCCCCGGCGGCGATCGCCTCCTCCACTACGCGCGCACGTTCGCGAGCAGTCCGGGAAAGCGTGACGGGCTCTACTGGCCGACGAAGCCCGGGGAGCCGCTCAGTCCACTGGGGCCGCTCGTCGTCCGGGCGAGAGCCGAGGGCTACGCGAAGCGCTCGGCAAACCCGGTCCCCTACTGGGGATACTACTACCGGATCCTGACCGCCCAGGGGAAGGACGCGCCGGGCCGAGCGTACGACTACCTCGCCCACGGTCGGTTGATCGGCGGCTTCGCACTCGTCGCCTTTCCCGCCCAGTACGGCGTGTCCGGGGTGATGACCTTCATCGTCAATCACGAGGGCGTCGTGTATCAGAAGGATCTGGGGCCGAAGACCGCGGCCATCGCCGGGGCCATGAAGGAATTCAACCCGGACAGCACGTGGCAGAGAATCTGAGCGCCGGATGGGCGCTCTCACGAGACCCGTATAATCGGGCAGCGGTATCCAGCAGAGCGCCCTGAGGGAAAGCACACATGGGAATCTGGCCGTGGCCGCACGCTCATCGGCCATTCGTCAATTGGGTATGCCTGATGGGATTCTCTCTGGTGGCGAACGTGCTCGCCGGCTGCGGAGAGAGCAAGAGCGCCGCCGACAAGAAGGCCGATCCCCCGCCCCCGCCCACCGTGGTCGTCGCCGAGGTGGTGCAGCGGACGGTGCCGATCCGCAGCGAGTTCGTGGCGCGCACCGACGCCCAGGACACGGTCGAGATCCGCGCCCGCGTCCAGGCCTTCCTGGAAGGGCAGCACTTCACGGAAGGCACCATGGTCAAGAAAGACCAGGTGCTCTTCACGCTGGATAAACGAGAGTTCGAAGCCCAGCTCAAGCAAGGGCGGGCGCAAATGGCCAAGGCCCAGGCCGACCTAGCCTTCGCGAAGGAGCAAGCGACCGTCGACACGGCCAAGGCCAATCTAGACGTGGCCCTCGCGCTCCTGAACAAAGCGGACACCGACGTCAGGCGTCTGAAGCCACTGGCCGAGCAGCGAGCGGTCCCGCAACAGGACTACGACAATGCCCTCGCCAATCAGCAGGCGGCTCGGGCTGACGTCGAGTCCAAGAAGGCCGCGCTCGAGACGGCGCGGGTAAACCAGAAGAGCAGCATCGAGCAGGCCGAGGCTGCCATCGAGGCTGCGAATGCTACCATCATCCAGGCCGAGCTGAACATTAGTTACTGCACCATTCGCTCGCCCATCGACGGGCTGATCGGCAAGCGCGAGGTCGCCCCCGGCAATCTGGTGGGGCGAGCCGTGGCCACGCTCCTGGCCACCGTATCCCGCCTCGATCCGCTCCGCGTCTACCTCAGCGTCAGTGAGGCGGACTATCTCCGGTTCCAGGCGTCACGCAAGAAGGGCCAGGCCCGAACCGATGCCTCGATCGAGTTGCTCTTGGCCGATGGGACCATATTCCCGCACAAAGGTCGGTTCATCATCGCCGACCGCGCCATCGATCTGGCGACCGGCACTCTCTCCCTCATCGCCGAATTCCCGAACCCCGACATGCTGGTCCGCCCCGGCCAGTTCGGCCGCGCGCTGGTGGCGGCGGAGGAACGGCCCAACGCTATCCTCGTTCCCCAGCGCGCGGTTCAGGAAGTCCAGGGACTGCAAAGCGTGCTCGTGGTGGGAGCGGACAACACCGTCGTCCAGCGGACCATCACCCCGGCCGAGAGCGTGGGCGAGAATCTCATCGTGACGGCGGGGGTCAAGCCGGGCGAGCGCGTGATCGTTGAAGGCCTGCAGAAGGCCCGGCCGGGAAGCAAGGTCACCCCCACCGTCGCCGGCAGCGCTCCCGCGGAGACGAAGCCAGCCGGGGACGTCAGGGGAAAGTAATCCGTGGCGAATTTCTTCATCCGACGCCCCATCGTCGCCATCGTCATCTCGATCCTCACCGTCCTGCTGGGCGTCGTCACCATCAAGGGGCTGTCGATCGAGCAGTATCCGTTCCTGGCCCCGCCCAACATCCGCGTGACCGCCACCTACCCCGGCGCCTCCGCGGAGGCTGTGCAGCAGTCGGTGGCCACCCCGATCGAGCAGGAGGTCAACGGCGTCGATCGCCTCATCTACATGAAGTCGTCGAACACCAGCGACGGCCGCATGCTGCTCGACGTCAACTTCGAGGTCGGAACCGACCAGGACATCGCCAACGTCCTCACCCAGAACCGGGTCTCGTCGGCGCAGGCGCGCCTGCCCCAGGAGGTCATCCAGCAGGGCGTCACCGTCAAGAAGCAGAGCCCCAGCATCCTGATGGTGATCTCGCTCTACTCGCCCAACGATTCGTACGACGCCAATTTCCTGATCAACTACTCGGGCATCAACCTGCGTGATCAGCTTCTCCGGATCCCCGGGATCGCCCAGGTGGACCTGTTCGGCGGGACGGACTACGGTATGCGCATCTGGATCCGGCCCGACAAGATGGCCAACCTCGGCCTGACCCCGGCTGACGTCATCGCCGCCATCAAAGAACAGAACCTCCAGGCGCCGGCCGGAAGGATCGGGGCGGCCCCCACCCCCCCGACGCAGGCCTTCACGGAGACGGTCAGCGCCCCGGGCCGCCTCGTCACGCCGGCCGAGTTCGAGAACATCATCGTGCGCCAGACGGCCAGCGGGGCCGTCGTCAGGATCAAGGATGTCGGGCGCGCCGAACTCGGCTCGCAGGACTACAACGCCTTCGGGCGGCTCAACGGCAAGCCGGCGGGGGCCATGGCGGTGTATCTCCTGCCCGGCGCCAACCAGCTCAAAGCGGCGGAGACGATCTATGAAACGATGCGGCGAGCGAAGGAGCTCTTCCCGCCCGACGTGGATTACAAGATCGTCTACGACACCACGCCGGCCGTCGAGGCCTCCATCCACGAAATCCTGAAAACGTTCGTGGAAGCGTTGATCCTGGTGACCCTGGTCGTCTTTGTGTTTCTTCAGAATTTCCGGGCGACGATCATTCCCCTCCTCACCATCCCGGTCTCTCTCATCGGCACGTTCATCTTCTTTCCCGTCCTCGGCTTCTCCGTCAATACCCTCACCATGTTCGGCCTCGTCCTCGCCATCGGCATCGTGGTGGATGACGCCATCGTCGTGGTGGAGGCCGTCATCCACCACCTCGAGCAGGGGCTGGGTCCCAAGGAGGCCACCATCAAGGCCATGCAGGAGGTCTCAGCTCCGGTGGTGGGGATTGCGCTCATCCTGTCCGCGGTGTTCGTGCCGGTCGCCCTGCTCGGCGGACTGGTGGGAAGCATGTACAAGCAGTTCGCGCTGACCATCGCCATCTCCGTGCTGCTGTCGGCCTTCAACGCGCTGACCTTGACCCCTGCCCTGTGCGCTATGCTCCTCAAGCCGCCCCGCCCCATGCGGGGCCCGCTGGGCGCCTTCTTTCGCGGCTTCAACAAGGTCTTCGATGTCGCCACGAACGGCTACGTGAGCACGTCACGCCTGCTGGTGCGCCGATCATTCCTCACCATCGTGATCGTGGCCGCGGTGGCGGTCGGGGCCGTCCTGTTCGGACGGGCGCTCCCGGCCGGGTTCATCCCGGACGAGGACCAGGGGATCTTCGGCGTCAACGTCCAGCTTCCGCCCGGGGCGTCGCTCGCGCGCACGAGCGCGGTGCTCAAGCAAGTCGAGGATATTCTGGCGAAGACGGAGGGGATCGATTCCTCTTCGACGATCGGCGGATACGGGGCCGTCACGAACACGTATCAGTCCAATTACGGGTCGCTCTTTGTTCGCCTCACGCCGTGGGACGAACGGAAGAGCGAGGCCTTGCATGTGAAAGGCATCATGGCGAGGCTGGCGGGCCAGTTCGCGGCGATCCCTGAAGCCGTCATCTTCCCGTTCAACATCCCGACTCTGGCCGGGTTCGGTGCGGCCTCGGGATTCAACTTTCTCCTTCAGGATCGTAGCGGTTCCATGACGGTCCAGCAGCTCGGCGAGCAGACCGCGAAATTTCTGGCGGCTGGTCGAGCCAGGCCAGAGTTCGGCACCCTGTTCACCTCCTTCGACCCCAGCTATCCCCAGGTCAGGGTGGAGCTGGATCGCGAGAAGGCGCGCACGCTGGGGGTGCCGGTCAACGAGGTGTTCCAGACGATGTCGGCCGCTCTCGGGGGGGCCTTCGTCAACGACTTCAACCGCTTCGGGCGGCTCTACCGGGTCTACGTGCAAGCGGATGCCGAAGCCCGGCTCAAGGCGGCGGACATCGGACGGATCTACGTCCGCTCGCGGACGACCAACTCCATGGTCCCTCTCTCCACGCTCGTCACGATCAAGAATATCGCGGGAACCGAGCTCACCACGCGGTTTAATCTGCTGCGCTCCGTGGAGATCCAGGGTGCCCCGGCCCGCGGCTATACGTCCGGCCAGGCCCTCGCCGCCCTCGAGCAGGTGTTCGCGGACACGATGCCCAAGGAGATGGGCTTCGCCTACTCCTCGGTGTCCTACCAGGAGAAGGTCGCTCCACCCGCCGGGCCCACCTTCATCATGGCCATCGTGTGCGTCTTCCTCCTGCTGGCCGCGATGTACGAGAGCTGGCGGCTACCCTGGGCGGTCCTCCTGGGCTCGCCGCTGGTGGCCCTCGGCGCGTTTTTCGGCGTCTGGCTGATGGGCTACGACAACAACGTCTATGTCCAGATCGGTCTAGTGATGCTGATCGGCCTGGCTGCCAAGAACGCCATCCTCATTGTGGAGTTCGCGAAAGCCAAGCACGAGTCGGGAGCGTCGCTGGAGGAGGCAGCCCTCGAGTCGGCCCGACTGCGCTTCAGGCCCATCTTGATGACGGCCTTCGCCTTCATCCTCGGTGTGGTGCCGCTGATGCTCGCCACCGGTGCCGGCGCTGGCGCCCAGACGGTGATGGGCACCAGCGTGTTCTGGGGCATGCTGATCGCCACGTTTCTGGGCGTGTTCATCATCCCCGGCAATTTTGCGTTCGTGGAAGGGCTTGGCCGGCGCCGACGAGCGGCGGGACCCGCAGCCGTGCCCGCCCCCGGGCACGCCACGCCCGCCGGAGCCGGGCCTGTAGTCGGAGGATCGCACTGATGCGACAGACGCTCTGTGGCCTGATGATCGCTCTCGCCCTCACGGGCTGCACGGTGGGCCCCGACTATCGGCGTCCCCCCCTGAACATTCCCGGCGCCTATCGAGGAGCAACACCGGCCGTGATCTCGCAGCACGGGGCCTTCGCCGATCTGGAATGGTGGAAGCTTTTCCAGGACGAGCAGCTCCAGGCTCTGATCAACACGGCTCTCGAGCAAAACTACGATCTTCGCATCGCCGCCACACGCATCCTTCAGGCCCGGGCTCAGGTGATCATCGCTCGGTCATTCCAGTTTCCCACCGTCGATGCGACGGTGGCTGCGCCGCTGGAGCAACTCGCCGGCGGCAACAGGCCGCCGTTCGGCGGGGCGGGTGGAGCCGAGGCCCTGGACCAGACGTTCCTCCCTCAGGGCGGGTTCAGCGTTGCCTGGGAGCTGGATCTCTGGGGGCGTTTCCGGCGAGCCACCGAGGCGGCGCGGGCCGAGCTCCTGGCGTCGGAAGACTTTCAGGCGGCGGTCGTGCTGACCCTTATAAGCGACGTAGCCCGTGCCTACTTCGAACTGCGGGAACTGGACCTGGAGCTGGAGATCTCTCGTTCGACCGTGGCCTCACGCGCCGAGTATGTGCGGCTCACCAAGGCCCGGGAGGAGGGGGGCGTTGCTACGCTGCTGGACGTTCGGCAGGCCGAGCAACTCTATTACGCGGCGACGGCGGTCGTCGCGGATGTTCGAGGGCGCATCGAGCTTCAACAAAACCTGATCAGTGTCCTGATCGGGATGAACCCCGAGGCCGTCCAGCGGGGGCGTTCACTCACCGAGCAGGCCCTGGCCCCCAGCCTTCCACCGGGGCTGACCTCCGATCTCTTACGACGGCGGCCCGACATTCTCCTGGCGGAGCAACAACTGGTGGCTGCTAACGCGCGTATCGGAGAGGCCAAGGCCCTTCTGTTTCCCTCGGTCGTCATCTCGGGCTTTGCCGGGGTGGGCGGCGCCGTCATCAATGGCTCGGCCTTCGGCCCATTCGGAGCCTTCCAAGCCCTTCCGACCGTCACGCTGCCCGTCTTCAACGCCGGCCGCCTGCGGGCCAACGTGGACTTCAACGACGCGGCGACCCAGGAGGCCGTCCTCCGGTATCAGCAGGTGGTCCTGCAGGCGTTTCGGGATGTCTCCGACGGGTTGTTCCAATACCGCCGGGCGCAGGAGGTCCGCGTCGAGGCGGAGGCGACAGTCCAGACCCAGCGCGACGCGCTACGCCTTGCCAACTTGCGCTACGAAGGCGGCGTCGCCAGCTTTCTCGAGGTCTTGATCACGGAGCGTGATTTGTTCGATTTCGAGCTGGCCCTGGCGCGTGTCCAGCGGGACGAACTGCTGGCCGTTGTTCAACTCTACCGCGCCCTAGGCGGCGGCTGGCAGGCCGTGGATCCTTCACCCAACCAGACTGGTGTTCCGGAGCGTCGCCTACGCCTCGTCAGCCGCCCAACGACCGAAGCCGCACCCGGGGCGCCGCCGGGTGGGGAGGTCGGCTCCTGCCGCGGCGCGGCGTGCCGCTGAGCTTCGCAAAAACAGGCGGGACCGATTCCCGTTTCCCTTCACCCTGCAACGACTCCCCTATTCCACCCGACACGGCCACTCTCGCGCCGCCGCCGGCTGTTATCTCCCATCGTCTGGCGAACTGACTTTCGGGCGACGCCGTCAGCGGCGCATGACGTAAAGGCTCACGAGCCGCGCGACCAACACGGCGAGATAGAACTGTCCCAAGAGCGCCTCAACCATGGCCACTCCGCGCGACAGCTCACCAGTGGGAACCACGTCGCCGTAACCCACGGTGGCCAGCGTGACGAAGCTGAAGTAAATCGCGGTGGAGACTGTCAGCGGCGCCCCGGTCGACGCCGTGTAGGACCTCGGCCAGCTATCCTCGACGCTCCAGTGGATCACACCAAAAAGAAGACCGGTCAGCAGATACGCGCTCAGCGCCGCGTAAATGTGTTCTGCGCCGACCTCGCGTGCGCGCAGGGTAAACCGGACCGCGGTCGCGGCCGCGATCAGAGCAAGCAGGGCCCATAGCGTGTAGGAGAGGGCGCCGATCCTGTGATGGGTTGACGTCTCCAGGCCCAGGACGGCCGCGATGCCCAGGGCGGCAAGGACCCACCCTCGGCGTGTGCGGATTCCCACGGCGGCCGCGACGAGGTTCAACCACAGAAAGACGTCCAGCGCATGGCCTCGGGGCCGAATCACGGCCATCAGGGGGTTCATCACGAAGGTCAGCAGCAGCAGGTAGAAGAGAACAGTGTATCGACGCTCGCCGTAGGCCCAGGCGATGCGACGAAGAACACCGCCACCCGCCATCTCGTTCAGGGCCGTGCTTCCGGCACGAAGAAGTAGAGGATGCCGAGGATCACATAAACGGCGAGGAGCTGGAGCCCTTTGAACCAGTCCGAACGGCCGTCACTGGACGCCGGCACTGCGATCAATGCCGAGAGCAGCACAGTCACCACAAGTCCATTGGCGAAGGCCAGATCCATGGGATGAGGTCCAACGACGTAACTGGCCAGCACCAGCAGCGGTGAGACGAACAACGCGATCTGAACGCTCGAGCTCATGGCGATCGACAGCGACAGATCGATGCGATTCTTGAGGGCGGCCTTCACGGCCGTGATCCATTCGGCGGCGGCGGCCAGCACCGCGACCACGAAGACGCCGACGAAGGCATCGCTCAGCCCGAGATCGCCGGCGGCCGGCTCGACGGCGCCGACAGGATCTCGCTCATCCAGGCGATCCACCCGGTGGCGGCTGCGAGGACGAGCACCGCCCGCCCGACGGTCCACGTCGGCGCGTGGTCCCCATTTTCGGCTCCGTGTCCGGCGAAGAGATCCGGGTGGGTGATGAGCGTGAATACGAGGTTGGCCGCATACACGGTGAGCAACGTGATCGAAATGGTAACGCTCAGCGGCCCCAGCCCCGCCGGGTCAAGGGTCTCCGCGCCTCGGTAGGCAGCGGGCAAGATGAGCGCGATGGTGGCGATGATGAGCAGCGTCGCCTGTGACCGCCCGCCGGCCGGATTGAAATGCTGCTCGCGGTGCCGCAGGCCACCCGCGAACATCGAGAGCCCGAGCACGAACAGCATGTTTCCCACGATCGCCCCGACCAGCGATGCCTTGACCAACCCGTAGAGCCCGACTCGTAGCGCCGAGAAGGCGATGATGAGCTCGGCGGCATTACCGAAGGTAGCGTTCAGGAGGCCGCCGACGCCGGCGCCCGTATGTTCGGCCAGGCTCTCGGTAGCGCGACTCATCCAGCTGGCCAGGGGAATGATGGCAATCGCGGAAGCGGCGAAGACGAGCAGGTGACGGTCGGGGAGAATTGTTCGAGGGCGACCGCCAGGGGAACGAAGAGCAGCAGCCAGTTCACTGGTTTACGCCGCTACCGTTACAGTGAAGAGGCCTACGATGCGGCGCTCGTGCCGTGCGGCGCGCCCCACCCGCTTCGGCATGAGGTTGAACTACCCGTCAGCTCGCTGTGGTGGACAACGCGACGTCTGAAAACAGGACGACCACCGAGCGCGCCTCGGTGCGATAAGTGTGCCTCAGGGACTGCCGGCGCGATCTCCCAGGTGACGATGTCATCAGGGGTGGCGAGCGCCGTATCGATCCACCGGCGCCATGCACTGCGGCCGCCCTCGCGCCGACTAGTGTAGTACTCTCGCTCCAGCCGGGCCGGGTCCACCAGCAACTCCCGTGGCGCCGGCCTACCAGGGAGAGATTGTCACGAGTCCCTCTCCTTCCGGGCCATCGATTGCGTCCTATGGCACAGGGCACGGCTTCGCATCCCAGATGTCGGCCGCGTACTCGGCGATGGTGCGATCGCTCGAGAACTTTCCGGAGCCGGCCACGTTCAGGACCGCCTTGCGCGCCCACGCCTCTGGTTCCACGTACAGCTCGCCCAGCCGCCGATCCGCGTCCAGGTAGGACGCCAGATCCGCGAGATGCATGTAGTAATCACCGCCGGTGAGCAGCGTGTCCTGAAGGGGGGCGAAGACTCCGCGCTCACTTCGGCTGAAGTGGTCGGAGAAAATCAGGTCCAGCGCCGCGCGAGTCTCGGGCTCGTGGTGGTAGTGCCAGTGCGGGCTGTACCAGCCGCGGCTGCCGGTCACCTGCTCCGCCGTGAGGCCGAAGAGAAAGAAGTTCTCTTCCCCGGCCTCCTCGGCCATCTCGATGGTGGCGCCGTCGCGCGTGCCGATCGTCAAGGCACCGTTCATCATGAACTTCATGTTGCTGGTGCCGCTGGCTTCGTAGCCCGCGGTCGAGATCTGGTTCGAGACCTCGGTGGCCGGAATCAGCCGTTCGGCCATCGACACGCAGTACTCCGGCAGGAACACAACCTTGAGCCGCCCGCGCACGGCCGGGTCGTTGTCGATGGTCGCCGCCAAGCTGTTGATGAACTTGATGATGAGCTTGGCGAGCTGATAGGCTGGAGCCGCCTTGCCGGCAAAGAAAAACGTTCTGGGCGTCGTCTCGAGGCCCCGGTTCGTCCGAAGTCGGTTGTAGAGCACAACAATGCGCAGAGCATTGAGGAGCTGACGCTTGTACTCGTGGATTCGCTTGACCTGACTATCGAAGATGGTATCCGGGTCCACCGTCTGCCCGGACGTCGCCCGCAGCCACTCGGCGAACTGCGATTTGGCTTCGCGCTTTGCCTTGCGGAAGGCATCGCGAAACCCCTTGTCATCAGCCAGGGCTCTGAGCCTTCCCAGCTGACTGAGGTCGGTGATCCAGCCATCGCCGATGGCCCCCGTGATCGCCTCAGCGAGGGCCGGGTTGGCCAGCCGGAGCCAGCGCCGCGGGGTGACACCGTTGGTCTTGTTGCTGAAGCGCTCGGGGAGCATCTCCGCCAGGTCCTTCACGGTGACCGTGCGCAGCAGATGGGAGTGAATCGCGGCCACCCCGTTTGTGCTATGGGAGCCGACGATCGCGAGGTGGGCCATGCGGATGTGTCTGGTCGGGCCCTCCTCGATCAGGCTCATCCCGTGCGACTCTTCCCTCGTCGCCGGGAAAGCGGGCCCGGACGGTGTTGAGGAAGCGGCGGTTGATCTCGTGGATGATCTCCAGATGCCGTGGCAGCATCACCTCGAACCAGGTCGCCGGCCATTTCTCCAGGGCTTCCGGCAAGAGGGTGTGATTCGTGTAGGCCAGGGTCCGCTGAGTGAGGTCCAGGGCCTGGTCCCAGGGGAGGTGCGCGTCATCCAGGAGGACCCGCATCAGCTCGGGCACCGCCAAGGTGGGGTGGGTGTCGTTGAGTTGGATGGCGACCTTCTCGGGGAGTTCGCTCCAGTCGCTGTTGGCGCGCCGAAAGCGGCGCAAAAGGTCGGCGAGGGAGCAGGCGACGAGAAAGTACTCCTGGACGAAGCGTAAGCCCTGGCCCATGCTCGTGGAGTCATCGGGGTAGAGGACACGGGTCACCGACTCAGCCGCCAGCCGCTCGGTCACCGCGCTGACGAACTCGCCGTGGCTGAAGACCTGAAAGTCGAAGGAGTCGGGCGCGGCCGCTGCCCAGAGGCGGAGCGTGTTGATGGTCTTGCCCACCACCGGGCGGTCGAAGGGGATGCCGATGAGCGTGGATGGCCGGTCCGGCACGGCGCGCAAGGTCCCACCACGTACCTCGAACGAGCAGTTCAGCCTTATCTCCACCTTCTCGTCCGGGCGGGCGACTTCCCAGGGATCCGGGCGCCGGAGCCAGAGTTGTCCGGCCGCTCGTGTTGCCAACCGTCCTTGATGGTCTGCTTGAAGATGCCGTACTCGTACCGTAGGCCGTAGCCCATGGCCGGCAGCTGCATGCTCGCCATCGAGTCCACGAAGCATGCCGCCGGGCGTCCCAGACCCCCGTTTCCCAGTCCGGCATCGGGTTCCTGCTCGAAAAGAGCGAGCCGGTCGAGCTTCTTCTGTTTGGCCGCGTGCCGGGCCAGGGGATCGAGCACGAGGTTCATGATGTTGTGGCCAGGGACCGGCCGAGGAGAAATTCCATCGAGAGGTAGTAGACCTGTTTGGGGTTCACGCGCTCGTACGTCCGCTGCGTGCGCACCCAGCGCTGGGAGAGGATGTCGCGCACCGAGCGAGCGAATGCCTCGAACCGCTCGCGCGGGCCGGCGGTGTCCAGATCGACCACATGGTCGAAGACGAGGTGCCGCTCGTAGAGGGCGTTGTCTGTTCCCGTGAACTCGATGGGTCCAGACCCGTATTGCCTGAGGAGCTTCGACAGCGTGTCGGATTCCGTCGCCGGGGGCGCCGGTACGTTCTTGGTGGTTCTCCGCGTACGCGTTTTCGGGGCCATCGCTCAAAAATCGGCGGCGGTGTCCCGGCGGGTGGCGGCGGCGGGCTGGCCGTCGCCGCCCCAGCGCCATTCCTGGATCTCGGGCATGTCGTCGCCGTGCTCGGCGATGTACTGCTTGTGCTCGATCAGCTTCTCGGCGATGGCCTGCTTGGCGTAGGCCGCCCGGGCCTGCAGCTGGGGTACGCGGTCGATGACCTCCGCCACGAGATGGAAGCGGTCCATCTCGTTGAGGACGACCATGTCGAAGGGCGTCGTCGTCGTTCCTTCCTCCTTGTAGCCGCGCACGTGCAGATTCCGGTAGTTGGTCCGCTTGTAGCTCAGGCGGTGGATCAGCGACGGATAGCCGTGGAAGGCGAAGATGATGGGCTTGTCGGTGGTGAACAGGACGTCGAACTCCTGGTCGGACAGGCCATGGGGATGCACCGTCTGCGGCTGCAGTGTCATGAGGTTCACGACATTGATCACCCGCACCTTCAGCTCGGGGACGTGCGTCCGGAGAAGCTGGACGGCGGCCAGGGTCTCCAGGGTCGGCACGTCCCCGCAGCAGGCCATGACCACATCGGGCTCGCCCCCCTGGTCGTTGCTGGCCCAAGTCCAGATGCTGAGGCCGGCCGCGCAGTGCTTGATGGCCTGGTCCATGGTCAGCCACTGTGGGGCCGGTTGCTTGCCGGCCACCACCACGTTGACGTAGTTCCGGCTGCGCAGGCAGTGGTCGGTGACGCTGAGGAGGCAGTTCGCGTCCGGGGGCAGATAGACGCGGACCACCTCCGCCTTCTTGTTGATGACGTGATCGATGAAGCCCGGATCCTGATGGCTGAAGCCGTTGTGGTCCTGCCGCCAGACGTGGCTCGACAGGAGGTAATTGAGGGAGGCGATGGGCCGCCGCCAGGGAATGTGGCCGCAGACCTTGAGCCACTTCGCATGTTGGTTGAACATGGAGTCGATGATGTGGATGAAGGCCTCGTAGCACGAGAAGAACCCGTGCCGGCCGGTCAGGAGATAGCCTTCCAGCCAACCCTGGCACTGATGCTCGGAGAGCATCTCCATCACTCGGCCGTCGGGAGCCAGGTGGTCGTCATAGGGTAGGGTCTCCGCATCCCAAGCCCGGTTCGTGACCTCGAGCACGTCCTGCCACCGATTCGAGTTGTTCTCGTCCGGGCTGAAGAGGCGGAAGTTGCGGGCCTCCATGTTGCGCTTCATGACATCGCGCAAGAACTTCCCCATCACTCGGGTCGCTTCCGCGGTGGTTGCCCCGGGCCGAGGGACATCGACCACGTATTCCCGGAAGTCCGGGAGCCTCAGATCCTTGAGGAGCAGGCCGCCGTTGGCGTGGGGGTTGGCACCCATCCGTCGCGTTGCCTTGGGGGCCATGTCGGCCAGCTCGGGCTTGAGCTGCCCGCTCGAGTCGAAGAGATCCTGGGGCCGGTAGCTCCGCATCCAGTCCTCGAGGAGCTTGACATGGGCGGGATTGTCGTGCATCTCGCCCATCGGGACCTGATGGGAGCGCCAGGAGCCCTCGGTCTTCCTGCCGTCGACCTCGCGGGGCCCGGTCCAGCCCTTGGGGCTGCGCAGAATGATCATGGGCCAGCGCGGCCGCTCCCGCGCACCCTCGGTGCGGGCCGCGCGCTGAATGCGCTGGATGTCCTCCACGGCCGCGTCGAGCGTGGCCGCCATGAGCCGATGCATCGTCTCGGGATCGTCCCCCTCCACGAAGTGGGGCGTGTATCCGTAGCCGCGGAAGAGATGGTCGAGCTCCTCGTGGCTGATGCGCGCCAGCACGCAGGGATTGGCGATCTTGTAACCGTTCAGATGGAGGATGGGAAGCACGGCGCCATCGGTGGCGGGATTCAGAAACTTGTTGGAGTGCCAGCTGGTGGCCAGCGGCCCGGTCTCGGCCTCACCATCCCCGACCACGCAGGCCACCAGCAGGCTCAGATTGTCGAAGGCGGCCCCATACGCGTGCGAGACGGCATAGCCGAGCTCACCGCCCTCGTGAATCGAGCCTGGCGTCTCGGGGGCGACGTGACTGGGAATGCCGCCCGGAAACGAGAACTGCGTGAAGAGACGCTTCATCCCTTCTTCGTCCTGGGAAACGTTGGGATACACCTCGCTGTACGTCCCCTCCAGATAGGTGTTGGCCACCAGGCCCGGGCCGCCATGCCCGGGGCCCGCCACGTAGATCACGTCGAGGTCGTATTTCTTGATGACCCGGTTGAGGTGGACGTAGATGAAGTTGAGGCCCGGGGTGGTGCCCCAGTGGCCGAGCAAGCGCGGCTTGACGTGCTCCTTGGTGAGCGGCTCTTTCAGGAGCGGGTTGTCGTAGAGATAGATCTGTCCGACCGAAAGATAGTTGGCGGCCCGCCAGTAGGCGTCGAGCTTCCGGAGTTCCTCAGGGGTGAGCACCGCCTGGAGGTTGCGCGTTCCTGTTCCGTGACCCCTCGCTTGCGCCATCACCACCCCTCCTTTTCCTGACCGACTTGCGCGCGCTCACCAGGCCGCCATGCGCTCTCGGCCCACCACCGCAAACCGCGCGACCACGTGGTCCGAGTCGTAGTCGCGACTGAGGCCGAGCAGATTGTACAGGCCGCCGAATCGCGCGTTGCCCCCCGCCAGCGCCCGCAGCCGTCCGTCGGCCATGACGAGGTATCCGTCGAAGTGGGTCCACAGAGGCTGCCGCCCCCAGCCCTCGCCTCCCCGGCTCTCAGGTGCACGTCGGGTGGAATGCACACCAGGCGAAAGGCGCGGGGATCGAGGCCGATGCCCTCCTCCACGATCCGCGCGCCGTGCTCGAGCAGGGCCTGCTCGATCGCGACGCGCGGGAGTCCGCGGCGGCCCGACAAACCGAGCGCGGTCACCAGCTCGGACACCGGCGGCTGATCCTGTTCGCCGGGGTCGGGAAAGTCCTCGACCAGCACGTCTTCGGCGACGAGGGTCGGCAAGTGCCGCGCTCCGCCCGAGTTCACCAGCGGATGGATCATCGACATCTCCAGCCGCTCCCGGAAGGCTTCAGGCGTTCCCGCCGGCAAGGGGACCTGACGAACTCCGATCCGGCCCGACTGCTGGGCGTCGTCCGAGAACAGGGGATTCCATGCGTACTGGCGGAGCGGCGCCAGCTCGACGTGGGACTTGAGGCGCCGGGAAGCCAGCCCCAGCCGCCGCGCCCGCGCGAGGCTGTCCGCGGAGTACGAGACGAGAAGATCCACCGCCGGCTGCCTCGACGCGGAACTCGATGACACGGCCGGTCCTGCACCGGCCGCAGCCTGGGGGCGCGGCGTGACGGCGGCCATCAGCGCATCGGCCAGCATCGCCAGACGGCCCATATCTCCGGCCTGCAGGGCTTGGGCGGCCGCCTCGCGGGGATCGGCAGCCGTCTCCGCCCCGGTGTCTGCCCCAACCGTAGTGACCACTAAGGTCTCGAAGGCCGCGCGCCGTGACGCGTAGAAGTCCTGCCACGGTGCGTCCCCACGCTCGAGGGTGGCGAGCTGCTTGCCCGTTCGGGTGCGAAGTCCGGCCAGGTCGCGGGTTCCGGTGAAGGGCTGAAGACCGGGAGAAAACGGGTCGAGCCTGACCTCGGTCGCGGCGTAAACCTCACGCCCGATCTCCATCAGCTTGCCCTTGCCCTCGACCGCCTGGCGCAGGGTCTGTCCCCGTGCGCTCAGCTCCTTGACCCGTGGCCAGTCCGCTTTGTCCATGGCCCGCCCGATGGCGGGCGAAAGCTCCGCGAGTTCGGCGCGCTCGCGCTCGATCAGCCTGAAGTCCGCCAGAGACAGGATTCTGTCGAGAAGCGTTCGGGCCCGGGCCAGATAGACGTCGCGGTACACCGTGTCCACCTTGCCGGTCTCGATCAGCTGCGAGACGACCCGAAGTGGATCGCCACGCTTCGCCGCCCTTGCCGCCATGGTTGATTCCTCCTCTTGACCACTTCGCGCACATGCTTCACCCGTTATGAGTCCCACCCCCCCGGGGCCATTCCGTTCCCGCGACGACGACCGTGGCGAGGGATTGCGGCCGAGACCGCGACGCTTCACATACCCAAGGTATGCCAGGGTGGGGACTGCGCGCGACGCGATACGGTGCGAGCACGCCTCGCCTGAGCTACGTTACCATGGTCCGTCGGAGGGAGATGGACAGATGCCAGAGGATACGATCGCCGAGACCCAGGCCACCGAGCTCCTCCGGACGCTGATCCGCAACGCTTGCGTCAACACGGGCGATGCCGCGTCTGGACACGAGCATCGCAGTGTCGATGCGCTGGAAGACTTCTTTGCCGGCTCCGGCCTCGCGTGCGAGCGCTACACCTCCGAGCCGGGGCGCATGAGCCTCATCACCCGCATCGAGGGTCGCGACTCCAAGGCCCCCACCCTGCTCCTCATGGGCCACACCGACGTGGTGCCCGCCAACGCCGCCGGCTGGCAGCGCGATCCGTTTGGGGGCGATCTGGTCGACGGCATCGTATGGGGGCGCGGCGCCATCGACATGCTGAACCTGACCGCGACCATGGCCGTGGCCACCCGCCGACTGGCCGCGAGCGGCTGGCGCCCGCGCGGCACCCTGATCTACCTGGCGGTGGCCGACGAGGAGGCGGGCGGATTTCTGGGCGCCGGCCATCTGGTCGAGCACCACGCGGATGCCGTGAAGTGTGACTACGTCATCACCGAGAGCGGCGGAGTGCCGATCCCCACCAAGTCCGGTCATACCCTCAAGGTCACCGTCGGCGAGAAAGGCGGCAACTGGCGGCGTCTGGTCGTACACGGCACGCCGGGCCACGGCTCGCGCCCTTTCCGCACCGACAACGCGCTGGTCACCGCGGCCAAGGTCGTCCAGCGCCTGGCCGAGTACCGGCCCCCGGCCCGCATTCTCGACGCCTGGCGCGGCTACGTGGAAGCGCTCGAGCTGCCGCCCGGCCTCACCGAGGCGCTCATCGATCCCGACCGCGTGTGGGAAACGGCGCGCGACCTCGACAATCTCGCCCTGGCCCGCGAGGCCCACGCCTGCACGCACACCACGTTCTCGCCCAACATCGCCCACGGCGGCACCAAGGTGAACGTCATTCCCGACCGCGTCGAGATCGACGTGGACATTCGCTCGCTCCCGGGAGTCGAGGCGCACGAAGTGGAGGCGATGATCGTCGATGCACTCGGCAACCTCGCCGATCGCGTGACAGTCGAGACTCCGTCGAACCGGCGGCGGGGAGGCACGGTGTCGCCGACAGATACCCCGCTGATGGCCGCCATCGCCCGCGTCGCCACCCGGCTCATGCCCGACAGCCGCATCGTCCCCAGCATCACCACCGGGGGCACCGACGCCAAGTTCTTCCGCTGGAAGGGCATCCCCGCCTACGGCTTCGGCCTGCACTCCACGCGCATCCCTTATACCGAATACCCCGTGATGTTCCACGGCCACAACGAGCGGGTGGACACCGAGAGCCTGAAGCTTTCCGCCCTCATGTGGGAGGCTCTCTGCCGCGACTTCCTCGGCTGATTAGCCCGAGGCGGCGCCCTGGGTGCTGACGTAGAGGGCGTAGAGTGACTGGCTGGCGGCCATGAACAGGCGGTTGCGCTTGGGCCCGCCGAAGCAGACGTTGCCGCAGACCTCGGGCAGGCGGATGCGCCCGATGAGCTTGCCGTCGGGATTCCAGACGGTCACCCCGCTGTAGCCCACGGCTCGGCCGGCGTTGCTCGAACACCAGAGGTTGCCCTCGATGTCGGCGCGCACGCCGTCGGGGCCGCACTTCACACCGTCGATCATGAAGTCGGTGAAGACCTTGCGATTGGTGGGCTTGTTGTCGCTGCCCACGTCGAACACGTGCATGTCGCGATTGCCGCCCGGCCCCGTGTCGCCCGGCCCCCGGCCCGTGCTGATGACGTAGAGCTTCTTGTAGTCGGGCGAGAAGCAGAGGCCGTTGGGATCCGGGACCTGATCCTCACCGACCACCAGATCCACCCGTCCGCTGGGGTCGATCCGATAGACACCCGTGGGCAGCTCGCGCTTGGCATCGCCGATCTCCGGCGGCTGGCCGAGCCGGGGCTTGAGGCGGCCGGCGCGGTTGCTGGGGCCGCCCGGCGCGTCAGGCGCACCCTCGTAGAGCTGGCCGCCATAGGGCGGATCAGTAAACCAGTAGCTGCCGTCCGGGTGGGGAACGACATCGTTGGGGGAGTTCAGGCGCTTGCCGTCGTAGCGGTCCGCGAGCACGGTGGCCGAGCCGTCGAGCTCGTAGCGCACCACGCGGCGCGTGAGGTGCTCGCAGGAGAGCTGGCGCCCCTGGAAGTCGAAGGTGTTGCCATTGCTGTTGTTCGACGGCATCCGGAACACGCTCACGCGACCGTCGTCCTCCAGCCAGCGCAGCTGCCGGTTATTGGGAATGTCACTCCAGACCAGGTACCTGCCCTGCGCGTTCCAGGCGGGGCCCTCGGACCAGAGGGCGCCCGTCCATAGGCGCTGGATCGGCGCGTTGGCCTGGCGCAGGCCGTTGAACGATGGGTCGATCGTCAACACGTCGGGATCGGTGAAGTAGACATTCGGCGGGGCGTTGGGCCCGAAGTCGCGCGGGGGGCTTGTGATCGTGCTCGGCGGCGCCGCCGGAGCGGGCGGGGCCTGCGCGGCAGCGAGCCGAGCGATGCTCAGGCCGCCGACCGTGGTCGCCATGGTCGTGATCAGCGTCCGCCGCGTCATGGATTTGGTGTCCTTGCGATCACGCTCGGCTGAGTTCATGTCGGCCTCCTTGCCAGGCGCGACCCTATCAACGATGGCCGGAGACAGTCAACTCGCCTTCAAGGTGCCTCTTGCGGGAGATCGGCCGACAAGCGATGCTTCCCGGAGATCCGGGAGGTCAGGCCATGAGCAACGACGGCGGGCTGGCGGAGCGCACGGTGCGCGAAGCGTACGGAGCGTCCCAGGTGGGACCGTTCGACTACTGTCCCAAGCTCGGCTTCCGCGAGTACTGGTATCCCGGCCTCGTGGCGCGGCGGGTGCGCGGCCGGCCGGTGCGGCTCACCATGCTCGGTGAGGAACTGGTCCTCTTCCGCGATGGAACGGGCCGGGTGGTGGCCCTGAGCGACTGGTGCCCGCACCGCGGCGCGCGGTTGTCGCTCGGCCTCTGCGAGTTCAAAGGCACGGTGACCTGCCCGTATCACGGCTACGTGTTCGACGGAGCGGGCCAGTGCGTGGCCGGGCTGATCGAGCAACCAGACTCGCCCTTCGTCCCCAAGCTGCGGGCCCGCGTCTATCCGACCGAGGAGCGGATGGGCATCGTGTTCGTGTGGATGGGCGAGACGGCGCCGGTGGCGCTCGACGAAGACTTGCCTGCAGAGCTATCCGACCCGGAGCTGACCGGGGCGCGCTTCACGCGCGTGAAGGTTTGGGAAGCGAACTGGACCGAGCCCATGGCCCAGGGCATCGACTTCCACGAGTTCTACCTGCACCGCGGTCTGAACGTCTGGCGGCTCTTCAACTACCGGCTGCCATTCTTTCGCGCCAAGCTCGTCTACACGGGCGGCGTCAAGATCACCAGCGAGGGGCCGACGTGGGTGAACGCTGCCTGGGTGGCACCGCATGCGGGCCAGGCGTACTACCCCGGCCTCGGCGCCCGCTGGCCGCAGCGGGTGTGGTGGCGCCGTCTGCCCGCCAATCTGCGGTTCCGCGGCGGACAGTCCCCGCTGCCGAAGTACCAGGGCGTCCAGCACAACGTCGAGCTGCCGAGCAAGATCCGCGTGATCATCGGGGCCAGCATCCACCTGCGCTGGAACGTGCCCGTCACGGAGCACGACACGCGCGTGTGGACCTTCACGCTTGCGCGCCGGCGGAAGACGCGCCTGGGCGCCGCCTGGCAGGCGCTCTGGTACTACGCCTACCGCAAGCCGTCGGTGGTGGTGGCCACCAACGAGAAGGAGGATCTGGTCGTCTTCAAGCGCGATCGGATCAACCTCGAGCGCCCCCAGAAGCTCGGGCCCCTCGACGTGGGCTTGATCTACTTCCGCCGCCACCTGGCTCAGCGCGCACGCGACTACCAGCGCCTCGGGACCGCCCGCGGCGCCCTCAAACCACTCCCCCGCACCGCCCCCGCGCCGGCCGCCCGCGAAGCCACGGAAGCCTCACACGAAGCGCCGGCGTCCGTCTGAGGGCACGGCGCGAAACTGTCGGGACCTGCGGCCATGACCACCTTGCGGACGACCGCCATCATGAAGACGGACATCCGGGACTCCACCATGAGGTTCCGGGCATTGCCCGAGGTCGATCTGAGCGCGCTGCTCACCGAGCACCGCCGCTTCGTGTCTCGCCTGGCCCTGGTCCACGAGGGTCGCGTGGTCAAGCCCGAGGGTGACGGGTTCTGGGTGGTCTTCCCGAGTGTGACGGCAGCAGCGCTGGCGGCGATGAGCATGCAGGAGGAGCTGCGCCTCGCACAACCCGGAAAGGGCGATGATCGGGTCGCCATGCGCATCGTGCTCACCCTGGGCGACGTGCTCCACCCGGAAGGGGGCCTGGTGGGCGACGCGGTCGTCCTCGCCGCCCGCATCGAGGGCATCACCCCATCTGACGAGATCTACGTCTCGGCGGCGGCGTGGCTGGCCATGAGCCAGGCCGACGTGCGCGCGGTCCTCGTCGACACGTTCGCGTTCAAGGGCTTTCCCGATCCGGTGCCCGTGTATCGCCTCGAGCAGACCCACCGGATGCGCGTGATCCCCGATCAATACATCGTGGTCACGGATCTCAAGGAATTCGGAGCGATCGCCGAGAAGTCGCCCGTGACCGTGATCGAGCGGATTCTGGATCAGCTCCTCGAACAGGTGGGGCAGCTCTGCGCGGAGTTCTCGGGCACCCACCGCTCCACCACGGGGGATTCGTACGTGTTGAGCTTTCCCGATGCCGCGCAGGCGATGGCGGGCGCTCAACAGCTCGCCGAAGGATGGGCCACCTTTCAGCGGCGGGAGGGGATTCGCTGCCCGATCAACGCCGTGGTGCACAAGGGCGTTCTGTACGGGTTTCGCTCGTATCTGCTCAGCCCTGACCTCAACCTGGTCGCAAATCTCGAACGGGCCACGAGCCGCCTCGCGTCCGGGGAGGCCTCGATCTTCATCACCGGGCAGGTCCGACAACGCTTGGCGGGGACCCCGTGGGAGGGGCGGCTCTATGCCGTTGACATCGGCCCGCGGCCGCCGCGGCTCGAGGGACTCGAGATCTATCGGCTCCGCTGTGAGGTGGCATGACCTTTCTTCAGAGGAGGAGACCAATGCGCCGTCCTTGGAATTGTATAGTTGGCGTCACCTGCCTGCTCGCGCTGCTCGCAACGCCGCTCATCGTCGTGCGCGAGGCCCATGCCCAGCAGCTCCCAGCGTTCGTCGGTGAAATCCGATGGGTCGCCTTCGGTTTCGAGCCAACGGGATGGGCGTCGTGTGACGGTCGGATCCTGCCCATCAACCAGTTTCTGCCGTTGTTTTCCCTGCTCGGGACGACGTACGGCGGCGACGGCCGAACGACCTTCGCCCTGCCGGATCTGCGAGGGAGGGTTCAGATCGGACAGGGGTCCGGCTCGGGGCTGACCCCACGTCAGATGGGCGATCATGGCGGGGAAGAAGCGGTCACCCTCACGGTGGACCAGATGCCCTCCCACTCGCACCCGGCGCTGGCGAGCAGCAACACGGGCACCAGCGATGCCCCTGCGGGTCGCGTCCTGGCCAACACCGCGGTAGGTGGCGAGGACCCCAAGATCTACTCCTCGGCTACCGCAAACGTCTCGATGGGCCCCAGTGCCATCGGGTCTGTCGGCGGCGGCAAGCCCCAGGACAACATGCCACCTTTCCTGACCGTGAACTGCATCATCGCCTTGAACGGGATATTTCCGTCCCGAAACTAAGGGCGCCGAGTAAGCTCTATTCAAAAGGAGGAGATCACATGCGCCGTTCCTGGAATCTCACCGCCACCCTGCTCGGTCTGCTCACACTGTTCGGAACACCCCTCATCCCAGCGGGAACCGTGAACGCTCAGAACAATCAGGTCGACGCCTTCCTGGGTGAAATCCGGTGGGTCGCCTTCAATTTTGCTCCGACGGGGTGGGCGTTTTGTGATGGCCGGCTCCTGTCGATCACCCAGAATACGGCGCTCTTTGCCCTGCTCGGCACAACGTTCGGCGGCAACGGCACGACGGACTTCGCCCTACCGGATTTTCGGGGCCGAGCCCAGATCGGACAGGGGTCCGGCTCGGGGCTGACCCCGCGTCAAATGGGCGATCTCGGCGGGGAAGAGACAGTCACCCTCACGGTCGACCAGATGCCCGCCCACTCGCACCCGGCGCTGGCGAGCAGCAACACGGGCACCAGCGATGCTCCCGCGGGTCGCGTCCTGGCCAACACCGCGGTAGGTGGCGAGGACCCCAAGATCTACTCCTCGGCTACCGCAAACGTCTCGATGGGCCCCAGTGCCATCGGGTCTGTCGGCGGCAGCAAGCCCCAGGACAACATGCCACCCTTCTTGACCGTGAACTGCATCATTGCCGTGAACGGGATCTTCCCGTCCCGGCCGTAAGGCTGACCGTCCGGCCCATGCGGCGATGGCTCCGGGCCATGTTGCTGCTGGGCTTGCTGGCCGCAGCGGGGCACGTGATGGCCCCGGACTCGGCCCGAGGGCAGCCCGCGGTTCCGGAGACAGCGCCGGGCCTCGGGTTGCTCTCCGGTTTCGAGTCGCCGTGCGCCAGCGCCCAGGAACACGCGCTGCCGCTGCCGACCGCAGTGCCGCCGGCTCGGTTCGTGGCCTTCGAGCAGCAGGTACTCGCCTTCCTGCAGAGCGGCGAGTACAAGCGGCTCGGCTGGTGCGGGGACAAGGGCTCGGTCGGATCGCCCGTGCGCGACACGGGGCCGTTCGTGCAGGGCGTCTACTACGGCACCCACCCGGCCGTGCGCCTCTATTACTCCCCGCGCATCATCCACTGGCTCGTTAATGGCCGGATCGGGCCCATTCCCGACGGGGCCATGATCGTCAAGGAACAGTATCCGCCGCCGGCGGCCCGCTACGCAGGCTTGACGGAAGCTCAGCTGCCCACGGTGACCGACTGGACGATCATGATCAAGGACACGAGCGGGGCGAAAGACGGCTGGTTCTGGGGCGAATTCTTCGACGGGATGGCCTTCGACGACGACCGGCCGCCGTTTCAGTACCCGTGGGCCGGCTTCGGGCTCTACTGCGTGCGGTGCCACGGCACGGCCGCCACCGAGCAGACGTTTGCCTCGCTCAACAACATCGCGGGATTTCCGGGACACCCGATCCAGTTCTTCGACGACGGCTCCTGGAAGTCGGGCGCACCCCCCCAGCCCGGGCACTCCCTCCGGCCCCCCCTCACGCCTCTGCAACCGGCGCATCGCCCCAACGAGAAGTTCCTCCAGACGTTCACGGCGATTCCCGGCGTGCCCTTCGCGAGCGTCCAGACGATGCCGTCCGAGACCTATGACCACGTGGTGGCGCCGGCGACGGGCGGGCGCTTCATCAGCTCGAGCCAGTGCATGTCGTGCCACGGCGCCCTGAACGGGCCATTTGGCCCCACGATGTTTCTGCCCTCGCCCCTCGCCCCGCCCGGCACCATCGCCGGTGCCAACGTCTCCCCCTACGGCGAATGGCGCTGGTCGCCGATGGGCTTGGCCGGGCGCGATCCCATCTTCTTCGCCCAGCTGGAAAGCGAGTTCGCGTACCTGGATACCCTTCCGCAGAGCCAGCAGCTGACCCAGGAGCTGACGAACGCCTGTCTCTCCTGTCACGGCGTCATGGGCAAGCGGCAGCTCGACGCCGACACGCCCGGCGGCGGAAATTTCAAGCTCGAGTTCCTGCAGCTCACCGACCGCAGCAATCCCAACTTCCTGTACGGCGCTCTCGCCCGCGACGGCATCAGCTGCGCCGTCTGTCACCGGACGATCCCCGACACCCCTCCCGGCGTGCCGCCCCTCAGCTACTTCCTGGAAAATTCGATCACGGGTCGGTTCCGGCTAGATGCTCCGCATACGATCTTCGGTCCCTACCGGGACGACGCGATCGCGCCCTACACGATGGCCAACGCCGTGGGGATCACGCCGAAGTTCAGTCCGTACCTTAAATCCGCGCGCCTGTGCGGCAGCTGCCATACCATCGACATCCCCGTGGTCGATGGCAAGCCGGGCCAGCGCTCGCTCGAGCAGGTGACCTATCTGGAGTGGCTCAACAGCCGATATCAGACTGAATTCGGCCTCCCCGGTCCCCACGCCACGACCTGCCAGGGTTGCCACATGCCCGGCCACTATCACAGCGCGAAAAAGAAGGGCATCCGCGTCGATCGGCTCATCGAGAAGATGGCCATCATCGAGGATCAGGACTACCCGGAAGCCGAGCACCGGGCGCCGGCCAGCGAGCTGTTCGTGCGCGAGCGCGACACCTTCAAGCGTCACGAATTCCTGGGCCTGAACGTTTTTCTGCTGGAGATGTTCAAGCAGTTCAACGACATTCTCGGCGTGCGCAAGGACGACTACATGAGCGGGTCGACCACGGATCTCGAGGACGCCATCGACAACTTCGCCCAGCAGGCGCGGTGGCGCACGGCGACCCTCGACGTCTCGGCCCGCGCCACTGGCCACCGGACGATCACGGCTGAGGTGACCGTCACCAATCTGACCGGCCACCGGTTCCCCAGCGGGGTCGGTTTTCGCCGCGCGTTCCTCGAGCTGCTGGTCTTTGAGCGGAAGCGGAGCGGGCCGCCACGACTGGTTTGGGCGTCGGGCCGCACCAACACGCTGGGCGTCATCGTCGATGGCCACGGCGAGGTACTTTCCTCGGAGTTCTTCACCGAGTACACGGACGAGCAGGGGCAGGTGCGCCAGCACTTCCAGCCGCACCACCGGGTGATCACCGTGCCGGATCAGGTGCAGATCTACGAAGAGCTGATCCAGAACGCGGAGGGCCGGTTCACCACCAGCTTCATCCGCCGCGATCACACCGTCAAGGACAACCGCCTGCTGCCGATCGGGTGGACCGAGCACGGTCCCGACCCCTCGCTCAACGGTCGGTTTCTCGCCGCCACTCACGCTGAGGGGGTGCACGGCGATCCTGATTACGTGGATGGTCATGGCACGGATCGGACCGTCTACCGGATCAAGCTCCCACCGGAAGTCGACCCCTCGCGGACCACCGTGCAGGCGACGCTCTATTACCAGTCCATCCCGCCCTACTACCTCAACGACCGGTTCTCGGCCGCGCCGAACGGGGCGGCCACCCAGCGGCTCTACTATCTGGCGTCCCATCTCAAGCTCGAGGGGACGCCGGCGGAGAACTGGAAGCTGAAGATCGCCTCGGCGAGGGCGATTACCACTGTGGCGCCACGCTGACGAAGGCAAGTCACAACGAGTGAGCCGACCCAACCCGGCGCCCGCAGCGCCTGCGAAGTTCGGGGCGCTCCACCACCGCGACTACCGCCGCTACTTCCTCTGGGCCCTCGTCGGCATGACGGCCGAGAGCGTGGAGCACGTGGTCAGCTACTGGGTCATCTTCGAATCCTTTCACTCGCCGACGCTCGGCGGGTTTGCCGTCATCGGCCACTGGGCTCCGTACCTCTTCTTCTCCGTGTACGCGGGAGCCCTCGCCGATCGCTACGACTGCCGCCGGCTCATCCAGGTCTCGCAGGGACTCCTGATGCTCGCCTCGCTCGCCTGGGCCGTCCTCTTCCTGACCGGCACCCTGCGCGCGTGGCACGCGGCGGTGATCCTGGCCATCCACGGGGCCGCCGGCGTGCTCGGCTCGCCGCCGTTTCAGCTCATCGTGCACGACATCGTGGGCCCCGAACACCTGCCGAGCGCGATTCGTCTCACTGCCATCAGCCGCTATTTCTCGATGCTCGTGGGCCCGGCGGTGGGGGGCGGGCTCATGCTCGTCCTCGGCCCGGGCCCCACGCTCCTCGTCAACTTGCTGCTGTACATCCCGCTCATCCTCCTCCTCTTCCGCCTGCCGTACACGGGGCACCAGGGCGACGGCGGGGCGCCGCGGCAGGCCCCGCGCCTGGGCTTCGCGGATGCGCGGCGGATCCTCTCCGAGATCCGCACCGAGCCGCGCATCCTCCGGATGATCGTGCTGGCCGGCGCCACATCGCTCTTCGTGGGCAGCGCCTTTCAGGCACAGATGCCGGAGTTCGCCCACCATCACGGGTCGGAGGAGGCCGATGTGTGGTACAGCGTGCTTTTCGGCGCCAACGCCGCCGGGGCCGTGATCGGCGCCCTGCTCCTGGAGAGCGTCACCGCCCTGCGCGGAGGAGCGCGGGCGGCCATCGTGTGCGCGCTCTTGTGGGGGATCGTGATGGCGCTCTTTCCCCTCACCCACAGCTACGCGGCATCCGTGGCCTTGCTGGTGCTGGCCGGCGTCTTCAACATCGCCTTCACGTCGATGGCGCAGGCGCTCGTGCAGGTCTTGGCGCCGCCGAGGCTCCGCGGTCGAGTGGTCGGCCTCTTCAACGCCGCGATGCTCGGGCTGCGGACAGGCAGCGGGGTGACGGTCGGCGTCCTGGGGGCCGTGATCGGCGTCGAGTGGTCGCTTGCCTTGAGCGCCTCGGCGGTGGTTCTCGTCTCCCTGGCGCTGCTCGTCGCCGACCTGCGCGCGCGACCCGCGGAGGGGTGACGGGCCGCCGACTGTCGATCCCGACGACGGCACCGTGCGGCTCGAGCGGCACGAGGCCAGGAACAGAGAGAACGCCACGACGGGCGCCCCGGCCGCGGTCATGAACGCGCTGCACGACGCCCTGCACGCGGCCGGCGCCGGCGGCATCGACATGGCGGCGACCCGCGCTCACGTGTGGCAGGCACTCCACCGTTGCCCCTGACCACAGTTCCGCTCCCGGGCACGTAGCACCACCGTTCCCCCCGGTCACCCCGCCCACACCACTTCCAGCCCCGCCCCCAATCTCCCGTCAGGGGATCACCGTCGTTCGATCAGCGCCCGTGAGCGAAATACTTTAGTTTTCGCTTGACACCCTCGGCCGCGTGCTGCGGGTCTGCGCCGACAGCGTTCGATGGATCCTCGTCCAGCGGCCCGCACGAATCCGCCGTGACCCCAACCACGCATCGGGAGCCTCGGAACCACTCATCGTCGCGTAATCGCTCGTCCTGAACGCTCCCAGGGGCTTCGGAAATCGGGGTGTACAGTCGCCCGAAGGGAAGGGAGCGCGCCATGCAGAACCTCTCGCCGCCTGTCCTCGCCACTCCGGATCACATCGTGGATCTGGATCGCCTCGGCGATGCGATCGCCGAGCTGTCCGCTCAGCTGGAGGCCGCCACCGCCTGCCTCCTCGACCTCATCCGCGAGTTTGACACCCGTGGGGGCTGGAACTGCGGCTTCACGTCCTGCGCCGCTTGGCTCAGTTGGCGGGTGGGCCTCGACCCGGGGACGGCCCGCGAGCGGGTCCGGGTCGCGCGCGCGCTCGGCACGCTCCCGCGGCTCGCCCAGGCCCTCGCGCGTGGAGAAGTGTCGTATGCGAAAGTCCGGGCCATCACCCGAGTGGCGACTCCCGAGACGGAAGAGCGGCTGCTGGCCGTGGCACGAGCTGGGACGGCCGAGCACGTCGAGCGCATCGTGCGCGGCTGGCGGCGCGTGGATCGGCAGGCCGAGGCCCGAGAGGCAGCGCGTCAGCACAAGAGCCGGGCGCTGCATGTGTACCAGGACGAGGACGGCATGGTGGTGCTCCGCGGACAGCTGGAGCCGGAGTCGGGCGCGCTGCTCCTGCGTGCGCTGGCCGCCGCGCGGGAGATGCTGTATCAACGGGCGCGTGCCGACGAAGCCATCGCCCGCCTGAACGATCCGGCGGTTGAGCCGCCGACGATGGCCCAGCAGCAGGCCGACGCGCTGGCGCTGTTGGTGGAGACGGCTTTACACCACGAGCTCGATCCGGGCGCTCCGGGCGAACGCTACCAGGTCGTGGTCCACGTCGATGCCGCTGTTCTCGCGGATCCTGAGCAACCCGGGCAGTCCGTCCTCGAGGACGGCGTACGCGTTCCCGCGGAAACGTCCCGGCGCCTGGCGTGCGATGCGAGTCGCGTCGTCATGCGCCACGACGAGGACGGACACCTGCTGGAAATCGGCGCCCGCACCAGGACGATTCCGCCCGCGTTACGGCGCGCGCTCCGCCATCGGGATTGCGGCTGTCGCTTTCCGGGTTGCGGCAGCCGCCTCACCCAGGGCCATCACCTCCGGCACTGGGCCGAGGGCGGCCCGACCACGCTCTCGAACCTCGCGCTGCTCTGTCGCCGCCATCATCGCGCGGTGCACGAGGAGGGCTACCAGGTTGCGCGCGAGCCTGACGGCACACTGCGATTCCAGCGGCCGGACGGCCAACGCTTACCCGGCGTGCCGCCGCCCGCCTCCCTGCCTGCTGATGCCGTCGGCGTTCTCCGGACGCAAAGTGCCTCGCAGGGGCTTCACCCCCACGCCCGGATGGCCGGTCCCGGCTGGCTTGGGGAGCGACTGGATCTGGGCTGGGCCATTGGCGTTCTGCATCCCCTGGCCCAGCGACCTTCAGCCTTCGTGTTCTCGAGCGAGCCCCCGATCGACGAGGCAACTTGGGACGAGAGACGCGTCGCCGACCTCAGTCTCATTGACACGCGATCCGTCCGCGGGAATTCCGCGCCTCCACGCCCGGTTCGGGTAAACTTCGGCGCTAGCGAGGTGCATGCATGTACGAGGTCTATGCCCTGAAGTACGGCGAGCGGGACACGCCGGCCTGCCAGTTCTTCTATCGCGAAACGTCGCACGCCACGGTCACCCTGGACTACTTCGTGTGGTTGATCCTGCGCGGTCCCCACCCAATCTTGGTGGACACGGGGTTCCTGGACGATGACGCCCAGGCACGAGGAATCCGCAACTACGTGAGCCCGGCGGCCATGGTCGAGCGGGCGGGAGTGAAGCCGGCCGACATCCCCATGGCTCTCATCACCCACCTGCACTACGACCACTGGGCCGGCCACAGCCTGTTTCCCCGCGCCGAGTACTGGATCCAGCAGGACGAGGTGGCGTTCTGGACGGGCCCGTGGGCCGGCTCGCCAGCCTTCCGGCAGTCGGCTAATCTGAACTCCATGACCGGCCTGATCACCTTGAACTACGCCAACCGCGTTCGGATCGTGCACGGGGACCGTGAAGTCCTGCCCGGGATCCGCGTCCACCGCGTGGGGGGCCATACGGCTGGGCTACAAATCGTCAGCGTGGAGACGGCGCGGGGGAAGGTCGTCCTGACTTCGGACGCCTCCCACTTCTACCGCAACGTCGAGACGCGGCAACCCGTGCAGATCATCACCAACCTGCCCGAGATGCTGGCCGGGTTCGAGACGATTCACGCCCTGGCGGGGGCGGAGAAGCTCATCGTGGCCGGACACGACCCGCAGGTGTCCGAGCGGTTCACGCCGGTCGAACCCGGCATCATCCGGATCGCCTGAGGAGACACGCCCATGGTGACGATCGAATCCACCCCCGACATGGCCACCAAGGTCTACGAAACGATGGAGCGGAATCTCGCGATCGTCCGGCGCCGCCTCGGCCGCGCTTTGACGCTCGCCGACAAGGTCCTGCTGGGTCACCTGGACGACCCCGAGCACCAGGACATGGTCCCTGGCGAGAGCTACCTGATGCTCCGTCCCGACCGGGTGGTGCTGCAGGACGTGCTCGGCCAGACAGGGATGCTCCAGTTCATGCAGACGCGGCGTGATCACGTCGCGGTGCCGACCACCATTCACTGCGACCATCTCATCCAGGCCCGCGTGGAAGGCGAGTCCGACCTGCGCGAGTCACTCGCCGAGAACGGTGAGGTCTACGACTTTCTGCGCTCGGCGGCGGCCAAGTACGGTGCCGGATTCTGGGGCCCGGGGGCCGGAATCATTCACCAGGTCGTCCTCGAGAACTACGCCTTTCCGGGCGAGCTGATCATCGGAACGGACTCTCACACGCCCAACGCGGGCGGCCTGGGGGCATGCGCGGTCGGGGTGGGCGGCGCCGACGCGGTGGAGACCATGGCCGGCCTTCCGTGGGAGGTCCTCTACCCTCGTCACATCGCCGTGTATCTGACGGGCACGCTCGGCGGGTGGACAGCACCCAAGGACGTCATCCTCTACGTGGCGGGCCAGCTCACGGTGGCCGGCGGCACCAACGCGATCGTCGAGTACATCGGCCCCGGCGCCCGTACCATCAGCGCCACCGGCAAGGCCACCATCACCAACATGGGGGCGGAGCTGGGCGCGACGACCTCGATGTTCCCCTTCGACGGGCGGATGAGCACCTACCTGCGCGCGACCGGCCGCGGCAACCTGGTCCCGCTGGCCGAGCGGAACCAGCATCTGCTGGCCCCGGACGAGGATGTCGAGCGTAATCCCGAGAAGTACTACGACCGCGTGGTGAGGCTCGATCTCTCGATCTTGCAGCCCTACATCGTGGGGCCGCACTCCCCCGATCGCGCCCGGCCGCTCTCCCGCCTCGCGGCCGAGGTGGCCGACCCGAAGAACGCGTTCCCCGATCACATCGCCAGTGCCCTCATCGGCAGCTGTACCAACTCGTCCTACGAGGACATGAGCCGGGCCGCCGACGTGGCCGAGCAGGCGAAGGCGCATGGCGTGCGGGCGGCCGTGCCCCTGCTGGTCACCCCGGGCTCGGAGCAGGTGCGCGCCACCATCGAGCGTGACGGTCAGATGAAGTCGCTCACCGACATCAACGCCACCGTCCTCGCCAACGCCTGCGGGCCCTGCATCGGCCAGTGGCGGCGGGCCAAGGAGGCGACGGCGGCGCCCAACACCATCGTGACCTCGTACAACCGGAACTTCCCCATGCGCAACGACGGGCAGCCGACGACGATGAACTTCATCGGCAGCCCCGAGATCGTGACCGCGCTTGCGCTGGCCGGCCGGCTGTCCTTCAATCCCATGACCGACAGCCTCACAGGCTCCGACGGCAAGCCGTTCAAGCTGGCGCCGCCCAAGCCGGCGCCCGAAGTCCCGGCGCGAAACTTCGCCCCCGGCCATTCTGTCTACGTGGCCCCACCCGCAAGCGGAGCGGCCGTGGTGCTGGCGGTGGATCCCAAGAGCGAGCGGCTGCAGCTGATGGAGCCGTGGCCGGCCTGGGATGGCAAAGACTTCCGGGATATGCCGGTGCTGATGAAGACGAAGGGCAAGACCACGACCGATCACATCTCGCCGGCGGGGGTCTGGCTGCGCTACCGAGGCCATCTCGACAAGTTCAGCGACAACACGCTCATGGGAGCCACCAACGCCTTCACGGGCGAGACGGGCAAGGGCAAGAACGTGCTCACGGGTGCGACCGGTCAGAGCATCGCCAGCATCGCCCGCGACTACCGGGCGCGCGGGCTAAGATGGGTGATCGTGGGCGACGCCAACTACGGCGAAGGAAGCAGCCGCGAGCACGCCGCCCTCTGTCCGCGCCTGCTCGGCGGGGCGGCCGTCATCGCGCGGAGCTTTGCGCGCATTCACGAGTCGAATCTGAAGAAGCAGGGCCTGCTGGCGCTGACGTTCACGGACCCCACCCACTACGACCACATCCGGGAGGATGATCGGGTGAGCCTGCCCGGGCTCGCCGACATGGCCCCGGGGAAGCCGGTGACATGCCAGGTCATGCACGCGGACGGAACCGTGGAGACGTTACCGCTGGCCCACTCGTTCAGCGCCTCCCAGCTCGAGTGGTTCCGGGCCGGCTCGGCGTTGAATCTGTTCCATCGTTGAAAGGGGATAATGGAGGCGTTGCGCCGATTCTCGAGTTCAGCCCGAGCCCCGAGCACGGGATGCTGCAAGCCAGGGTGCTCGAGATGGTACCTCGGCTTTTGCAATTTCGCGTGGGGCGAGGCGTTGCACAAGCTGAAGGAATGGTGCGAGTCGCAGCGCGCCGCCAGTGGCCCGGGCCAGGCTCCGCGCCCTGGCGGGACTACACCGCCACCCAGAGCCAGCCCGGCGTCGCGCTGATGACGGCCCCTGCGTGCGTCGTCTCGCGCTGGGAGGTCGTCCCTTCGCCGTCACGGTAAGCGTCCCGCTTCCACCTCCGTCACCATCCACCACCAGGAGGAGATCGTGATCACAATCCTCACGCCCGTCCAGTCCGCGCCCGTGATGGAGATCGCGCAGGAGCTGCTGCCCCCTGGCATGCAGCTCCTCGTCGTCGACCCTGTCAAGCCCGAGTTCTACGATACCACGGCCGAGGCCGAGTACTATCTTGGCTCGCCGCGCTTCGGGATCGGCAACGACTTCTTCCGCGCCGCGCCCAAGCTGAAGCTCGTCCAGCTGACCAGCGCCGGCTACGACCGGGTCGACCTCGAGGCCGCGCGCAAGGCCGGGGTGCCTGTCGCCAACAACGGCGGCGCCAACTCCGTCGCCGTCGCCGAGCACGCGATGATGCTCATGCTGGCCGTGCTCAAGAAGCTTGTGTATCACCACCTCAACGTCGCCTCCGGCAAGTGGCGCACCGGCGACTTTGCCACCACCCGCACCTACGAGGTGGAGGGCAAGCGGCTCGGCATCGTCGGCCTCGGCAATATCGGCAAGAAGGTCGCCCGCCGCGCCCAGGGTTTCGACATGGACGTCCGCTACTACGACGTCCTGCGGCTCAGCGAAGACCAGGAGGACGCGCTCGGTGTCCGCTTCGCCCTCTTCACCGAACTGCTCCGCACCTCCGACGTGGTGACCCTGCACGTGCCGCTGAACGACGTCACGCGCAAGATGATGTCGACGCGCGAGTTCGCGCTGATGAAGCCGAGCGCGATCCTCATCAATACGTGCCGGGGCCCCGTGGTCGACGAGGACGCGCTCCATCAGGCGCTCACGTCGAGGACGATTGCCGGCGCCGGCCTCGACGTGATGGTGGAAGAGCCGCCGAAGCCGAACCACCCGCTTTTCTCGCTCCCGAACGTCACCTTGACGCCCCACAGCGCCGGGCCGACCTGGGACAACTGGACCAAAGCCTACCGCAACGGCTTCGACAACATTCAGCGCATGGAGGCGGGGCGCGCACCGTTCTGGGTCGTCCCCGAGCTCTCGACCTGATCGGATCGCTCACGATCGGCTCGTTCGGTGGCGGCACCGCCGCGGGGCCACCCCTCGTGCTACTGCGATTCCGCGAGATCCGGTCGTAGGAGCGCCTCGATCGGCAGTGTTCACGAAACGCAACAGGATCGGGAGGTTCAGATGGCAGACAAGATTCGCGTAGGAATCGTGGGAGCGACCCTGACTCAGGGCGGCAGCGGCTGGGGGGCCAACGCTCACGTGCCCGCCCTGAAAGCGCTGCCCCACTACGAGTTGAAGGCGGTCTGCACCGCGCACGAGGACACCGCCAAGGCCTCGGCCGCGGCGTTTGGGGCCGAGCGGGCGTTCCACCGGTTCGGTGACATGACCGCGCATCCGGAGGTCGACCTCATCGTCGTCTGCGTGCGGGTGCCCGGTCACCGGGACCTGGTTATGGCCGGCCTGCAGGCCGGCAAGGCCGTGCTCTGCGAGTGGCCACTCGGGGCGAATCTCGCCGAGGCCAGAGAAATGGCGGGGCTCGCCCGCCAGCGCTCCCTCAAGACAGTGATCGGTCTGCAGGCGCGCAGCGACCCGACCATTCTCTATGCGCGCGACCTCGTCCAGGAGGGCTACATCGGCGACGTGCTCACAGCGAGCCTGACCACCGCGACCCAGGCCCAGCTGCAGCGGGGCCCCGGTCGCATCTGGCAGGGCGTCCGCGCCAACGGCGCCAACACGCTGAGCATCGCGGGCGGCCACGCCATCGATGCCCTCTGCGCCGTGCTCGGCGAGTTTGCCGAGGTCTCGGCTCGGGTGTCGACCCGAATTCCGGAATGGCGCACCCTGGAGGGCCAGGTGGTCCCGGTGGACGCGCCGGACAGCATCAATGTTGTCGGCCGTCTGGTGGGTGGCGCCGAGGTGTCGGTCAGCGTGGCCGCCGTTCCCTCGAATCCCGGCGGCAACCGTATGGAGATCTACGGGCGCGAGGGCGCGCTCGTCATCCGGGCGGACGGCTCCCTCAACATCGGACCGAGCCAGCTCCATGCGGGCAAGGGCAAGGAGCCCATGGCGCCGATACCGGTGCCCGCCAAGTACAAGGTCGCTCCGGCCGGTACTCCAGGCGGCCCACCCTACAACGTGGCCCAGGCCTACGCGCGCGCGGCCGACGCGCTACGAGCGGGTCGGTCGTTCGACGTCGACTTCGACCTGGCCGTTCGGCGGCATACGCTGATCGACGCGATCGAGCGGTCCTCGGCCACCGGACAGTCCGTGAAGTTGCCCTAGTCACCGTCATGGAAGACGTGTACTGCTTCGGCGGCAATCCGCTGGACCGGGTCAGCGAGCGCCGTGAAGATCCCGAGTGGATCGCCGCCCTGCTGGGCGATCCCGAGACGCGCATCCTGGCTCTGCGCGACCTGAAGCCCTTCACGCGTGGTCCCGCGGTGGCGCTGGACTGGCAACCGGTGGCGCCGTGGCGCGCGCAGGTCGACGCCGGCGCACCGCTGATCTTTCTCGGCCTCGGCGACGGGCGCGCGCATTTCGCGATCGACGCGACCGGGGCGGACATGGCCCCCGACGTTGACGCCGAGCTGATCGATGTGCGCGCTCTCGCGCCGGCGATCCCGAGCGGCGAGGCGGCCATCCTCGCCGAGGCCCGCTCGCTGCTCGACTGGCACACGAGGCATCGCTTCTGCGCCCAGTGCGGATCGCCGACCCGGATGGTGTCGGCAGGGTGGGTGCGGCGGTGTCCAGATTGCCGGGCCTCGCACTTTCCCCGCACCGACCCAGTCGTCATCATGCTCGCCATCCGCGGCGAGCGGGCCCTGCTCGGCCGCAACCGGCGGCGCGCCGGCGCCAGGTTCTCGTGCCTTGCCGGCTTCGTCGAGCCGGGAGAAACCCTGGAGGAGGCGGTGCGCCGCGAGGTGCGCGAGGAGGCCGGGATCCGCTGCGGGCGCGTACGCTACCTGGCCGCCCAGCCCTGGCCGTTTCCGTCGAGTCTCATGATTGGGTTTCTCGCCGAGGCCCTGACCGAGGAGATCACCGTCGACCCCGAGGAGATCGCCGAAGCGCGATGGTTCCCGCGCGACGAGATCCGGGCGATGGTGGCGCGCGCCGCCACTGGCCCCGATGATCCCGCGCAGGTGTCGCTACCCCCACCGATCGCGATCGCCCATCAGATCTGCCGGCGATGGTCACACGGCCTCGACACCGTGTGACCGCCACGCCTACGTCAGCTTGTAGAACCCCTTGGCGCCCCCGGCGAGGATCTGGTGCTTGGTCGCCGCCGACAGCCCGGGGCGGTCCGCGATGAGCTTCGGCGCGCCGGGGAAGAAGCCGTCGGGGTGCGGGTAGTCGGTGGCCCACAGGATCTTGTGGGGGCCGATGTAATCGGCGAGGACGCTCAGGCTGCCCTCGACGGGCTCGAACGAGATCCAGCAGTTGCGCTGGAACAGCTCGCTCGGGCGGATGCTGAGGCCCGAGTCGTTGAAGCCCTGGTCGTCGAAGTGTCGGTCCATGCGGTCGAGCCAGGGCGCGATCCAGCCGCCACCGGACTCGAGGAACCCGACCCGGATCCGTGGATAGCGGTCGCAGACGCCCTCCCAGATCACGCTCATGGCGGCCAGCATCATCTCCATCGTGTGCGAGATGATATGGCGCGCGCCGCGCTTCTCGAAGCGGTCCACGCCGACCTGCGGCATGCCGCCGCTGGCGCCCTCGTGCAGCCCGATCGAGAAGTCGAGGTCCTGCACGGCGGCCCAGAAGGGCGCGTAGTCAGGATGGTGGAGCATCCGTCCGTTGTACGGGTTGGGGCGCAGGAATCCGCCGCGCATGCCGAGCTCATTCCTTGTGTACCGCATCTCCTCGATGGCGAGCTCGATCGATTGCATGGGCAGCATGGCGACGCCGAAGAGACGGTCGGGATAGGGCTGGCAGTAGTCGGCCAGCCAGCGGTTGTAGGCGCGGCACATGGCGGCGGCCAGCCGGGGCTCGGTGACCGCCCCGCTGAACAGCCCGACGCTCGGATAGAGGAAGGCGGCGTCGATGCCGTCGAGGTCCATGTCAACGATGCGCGCATGGGGATCGAAGCCACCCCGCCGTCCCTCGATGTACTTCATGGTCGCCTCGGGCACGGTACCCTCGCGGGCCCCGATGCCGCCCAGGATGCCGAGGCCTTTCGGGCTGCCGAGCACCTTACCCTCGATGAGCAGCCGCTCCTTGCCGTCCGTGTCGACGATCATTCGCGGCGCGCGCTCCCGGAAGGCGGGGTCCATATATTTGTCCCAGATGTCGACTGGTTCCAGCACGTGACCGTCGGCGTCGATGACGTTGTAGGTGCGGGCCATGGTGACTCTCCTTTCGCGGGATCCTGTCCGGTGGTTTCAGCTCTCGACCATGCGTATCGAGCTATCGTAACCGATGGACCGGGGCCTCAAGGACGCCGGAGCCAGAACGATCGCGACGGCGGCGACGGAGCTCCCGGTAGCGCGGTCTCCAGGAAGGCCATCGCCTCGCCGACGGTGCGAACACGCTCCGCCGCCTGCGCGCGTCCCCGGCCCTGCGCGGCGACCGCGACCACACCGACCGCTGCAGCGGGCTGATCGGCGCCGCCGAGTAGTCGATGTCGAGCCCAGTCAACAGCATGAGCACCACGACGTGCTGGAAGGTCCCGTGCTCCCTTCATGAACTGCCGGCGAGTGATGAAGCTCACGGCCCCCCTGGAACCGCCTCGGCAACGTCGCGGCCTTTCGCCTTATCTCACCGGACCAGATGCAATGTCAAACTCTCCCTCGGCAGCAGCGTCGCGGGGGTCTTATTCCGTGCCCTGCGCAGCGCCGAGCTTCTCGCCGTCTGCGCCGCCCTCGCCCACTAGGCAGCAGCGCTTCCTGACAAGGGGCTGCTTCGCATCGGCGCTTCTGGCCATACTCGAGGTGCCTGCGGACGACAAAGGTGGCGGGCACTCGATCCCGGGCAGCGCCGTCCGCGCACGCTGGACGCGGTAAGGCGGCTGCTGTTACGGGAAGCTGAGATGGCAGCGCTGGCCTGATGCCTGCTGGCGCCTCACCGCCGGAACCTCGCCCTCTCTTCAACGAAGGCCAGGCCGCGCACGGTCGGCCTTACGGCTTGTTGTGCGGAACGCTCACGGTCGTCTGGCTTGTCGTCTTGTTGCCACTCGCATCCGAGGCTTCATACGTCACTGTGTCTCCGGGCATCCGGCCCTGCGGAGCATCACCCTCGACAGGCTGAAGGAGCGGGGGTGGATGCGGCGCAACTATCTCGAACCCTTGTGGCGGAGCCTTGTGCCACGACAACCGGGTCTAGCTCGAGCGTCATGGGCGGCGTCATCTACGCCCGCGAGCTGGTTCCGCGCCGGCTTCGGCTTTGAATTTGTTTCCTCGATGAGGAGGTATACTCTAGGTTGAGAATTGTGGCTTGCCGCCCCGGTAGGGGCGCCCGAGCTACTGCTACCACATTCCCATATCCCTACCGGAGGAGTCGAACGTGAAACTCAGCAGAGCCGCCATCACGATCGCCGTCGCCTCGCTCGTTGCCTACGCTCCGATGACCTGGGCCCAGACGTCCTCGCCGGCGCCCGCCACACCCGCACCGAAGACGTCCGCGGAGGCGCCGCCGGCCGCGAAGAAGCCGGGCGTGGGGGAAGCCCGGGCCATCAAGTTTCATGGCACTGTGGCTGCTGTCGACAAGGAGAAGAAAACCATCACGCTGAAGGGTCCGAAGGGACGCACGGTGACCCTCGACGTGCACGACCCGACCAAGCTCGAGGTCGTCAAAGTTGGCGATCCGGTGGTGGCGACCTATTACGAGGCGGTGGCCGTCCAGGTAAAGCCGGCCGGCTCCGCCACCCCGAGCGTGACCGTCCAGGAGGGCCGCGTAGGCTCCAAACCCGGGGAGAATCCGGCCGGAATCATCGCCCGCGAGGTGATCCTGGTTGGCACCATCACAGCCGTCAACCCCAAGGCGCCATCGGTCACCGTGAAGGGTCCCCAGGGCCGCACGGAGACGGTGAAGGTGAAAGACGCCAAGAATCTGGCCAACGTGAAAGTGGGTGACATGGTTGAACTGACCTACGCCCAGGCGTTCGCCGTCGCCCTGGACAAAGCCGCCAAGCACTGAGAACTCGCGAGCCGCACGCGGGATGCCGGAGCTGGTCGCAGACACCATCCCGCTCCTCGACGTGGCGCCCTACCTCGCCGGCCGCCCCAGCGCACGCGAAAGGCTTGGCGCCGAGCTGCGCTGGGCGTTCGAGAATGTCGGCTTCTACTACCTGCGCGGGCACGGCATCCCCCAGTCCCTCATCGACGCGACCTTCGCGCAAGCCGCTCGATTCCATGCGCTGCCCATGGAGGCCAAGCTCGCAGTGAAGGTGAACGAGGACAATGTCGGCTACCTGCCGATGAAGGTTGGCCAGTTCCCCGGTCGCCAGCCAAGTCGAAACGCCGCGTTCTTTCTGCGCCGCGAGCGCCGGTCCGACGATCCGCTGGTGCTGGCTCAGCACCGCTTCCACGGACTCAACCAATGGCCGGCGGAGCTGCCGGAATTCCGTGAGACCGCGCTGGCGTACATGCAGGCAATGGAGATGCTGTGCCGGCGCCTGGTGCCGATCTACGCCACGGCTCTCGATCTGCCACCGGAGGCCTTCGACCGGGCCTATGCCGAGCCACACTTGATCTTGCGCTTGACGCACTATCCGCCGCTCGCCTCGGGGGATGCCACCTCCCTCAGCCTGACGCCCCACACGGACTCCGGCTTCATGGCCTTGCTGGCGCCGAACCCGGTCACGGGCCTGTCGATCCTGCTGCCGGACGGGCGCTGGATCGACGCGCCGGCGGTGGCCGACGCCTTCGTGGTGAACGGTGGCGACATCCTGCACCGCTGGACCAACGAGCGCTTCCTCTCCACACCGCATCGGGTGCTCAACCGCACGAGCGGCGACCGTTTCGCCATCCCCTTTTTCTGCGACCCGAACCACGACACGCTTATCGAGTGCCTGTCGAGTTGTCACTCGGCGGCGACCCCGCCGAAGTACCCGCCGATCAAGTTCGGCGATTACGCGATCTGGTTCGCCCGCAAGAGTTATGAGCATATGGCGCAGCAGCCCGCGCTCGCCGACGCGGAGGTCGCGGCGGGGGCGCGGGCCACGATGCGCTGGTGAGCCACGCGGTCGAGCGCAGCGGTGGCGACCAGGCGACGGGTGTGCGTGGGGCGCTCGACATGACGGGGGCGACACCATGAGCGTTCGCGGAGCGTTCCAGGAGACGAGCGTCGGCGCCGCGGCCATCGCCTTTACCGGCTGTGAGTTGCTCGGCCTCGGGCAGAATCGCGCGCGTGCCCGGGCGCGGCCCGCCGCGAGAGAGAAGGGTCGGGCGCGGCCGGCCACGCGCCGCCGCGACGTGAGCGCGGCCGGGCGGCGCCGCGAAGTGGTGGTGGGCGGCCGTCGCGTGAAGACGATCGACGTGCATGCCCACTGCGTTGTCCCGGAGGCGCTCGCCCTGCTGGGGTTGAGGCTGAACGATCAGCGGGGACCGGGGATTGAAGAAGTGGGGCCAAGGCGTATACGCGAGATGGACGCCCAGGGCATCGACATGGAGGCCCTCAGCATCAACCCGCAGTGGTACCGGGCGGAGCGGGACCTCGCCGTTCAGGTGGTCAGAATCCAGAACGAGCGGCTCGCCGAGTTCTGCGGGGCATATCCGGACCGTTTCGTTGCCTTCGCATCGGTGGCGCTCCAGTACCCGGACCTCGCGGTGCAGCAGCTCGTGGACGCCGTCAAGAAGCTCGGCCTCCGCGGCGCCGCCGTCGGGGCGAGCGTCGCCGGTGATGAGTTTTCCCACCCGAAGTTTCACCCGTTCTGGGCGAAGGCTGAGGAGCTGGGGAGTCTCATCTTCGTCCATCCGCAGAGCACCCCGGACCTGGCCGCGAGATTCAAGGGCAACGGTTGGCTGGCGAACACTATTGGCAACCCGCTGGACACGACCATCGCCCTCTCGCACCTCATCTTCGAGGGAACGCTGGACCGCTTTCCCAGGCTCAAGATATGTTCGGCTCATGGCGGCGGTTATTTGCCGTCCTACGCGGCGCGCTCCGACAACAGCCTCCGTGTTGCCCCGGACCGGGATACTGGCGTCAAGCTGAAGAAAACACCGACCGAATACTTGAGGCAGATGTATTACGACACACTCGTCTTCACCTCGGAAGCGCTGAGGCACCTGGCGGCGGAGGTTGGCTCGAGTCAGCTCGTCATCGGCACCGACCATCCGATCCCATGGCAGGCCAAGGCGGTGGACCACATCCTCGGAGCGCCGGGCTTCAGTAACGCCGAGCGCCGAGCGATGCTCGGTGGGACGGCCGCGAAGTTGCTCGGAATCAAATGATCTGCGTCGGTGACGCGTGAGAGTCCGCTGCCTATCGAATGAGTGACCCTGCCCGGTCAGCTCCACGGCGTTGTCGTGCGAGCGCCTCACGCCCACGCGCGCATCCTGGCTGTCGACGGGGCGGCCGCGCGCGCCGCGCCCGGCGTGCGGCTGGTTTTGACGGCCGCCGAGATCGCCGGTGAGGTCGTCCGGCCGATTCCCTCCTTCTCTCGCACGGCGCCCTTCGACATCCGCGGTCCCGACGGCGCGGGAGAGAACGCGACGACCGGCGCGCCGGCGGCGATCATCAACGCCCTGCGCGATGCCCTGCACACCGCCGGCGCCGGCAGGCTCGACATGCCAGGTACCCCCGCGCAGGTGTGGCGGGCACTCGACCACGCGCGCCGTGCACTAAGACTGAAGCGTCGACGCCACAATCATCCACCCCCATGGGCCGCGTGGCATGGCCGAGCGACTCATCCAGCTTGGGAGCGAGTGAGAATGTAGATTCTTCTCGGTCGATTGTAGATCTTTCCCTTCCGGGGAAAGCGCGGGCAACAGTCGCGCTCCAGCTTCCACCCTTTGCCGGCCCCGTTCCTTGCCCGGGCGCGGCGGTGAAGGCGTGGGACGCCCGCTCTTCGCGACCTCGGAGATTCAGTTCGCCTCGTGATCTGGGTCCACCTCTTTGATCTGGGTCCACCTCTTGCTGATGCCAGGTGTGTCATGCTCGCAACAAGGAGGTAGGGATGCGGCACACCAGGCAGATCGGCGCCTTTCTTCCGGCAGCACTCCTGGTGATGACAGGGTGCGCCACCAAGGACTTCGTGAAGCAAACGGTCGAAAGGGAACGGGTCGAGATCAATCATCGCATCGATAGGGTCGAGGGTCGGGTGGGTGAGGGTTCACAACGTCGTCGCAGCGTGGAAGCGCGGGCGAGCGAGCAGGCTCAGCGTGGCGAGGCCGTGGGCGCTCGGGTGGGACCACTCGAGATTTCGGTGGGTCAGGCAACGATTGCCGCCCGGAGCGCCCAAGCGAACGCCCGCAGCGCGCTGACTCGGGCCGACAGCGCCATGACGCGAGCCGACGAAGTGGACGACAGGTTCACGAATCTTTGGGACACGCGTCATGTGCGCACCCTTGTGGATACCCGTGACGTGCACTTCGCGTTTGGCAAGGCCGAGCTGAGCGGCACTGCGCAGACAATGCTCCTCGCCCTGGTCGAGCACATGAGGAAGAACCCGCTCCTCGCCGTGGAGCTCGAGGGCTATACCGATGATGCCGGCCCGCCCGAATACAACGTCGCCCTTAGCCAGCGGCGGGTGAACGCGGTAAGCCGCTTCCTCGTGCAGCAAGGCATCGAGCAGACGCGGATCAACGGCCTCGGCCTCGGTCCGGTGGCTGACCAGAGCCGGCCCGCGGATCAGAAACGCCGTGTGGCAGTCAAGGTCATCGAGTCGGCGGACTAGCGTACAGGGGCCCGGGACGCTCGTCGTTAGTCCTTCACCAGTCGGCTGTAGCCGGTTTCCGCGAGGAAGCGTCGAATATCCGCCAACGACGTGACGAAAGTCTGACCTGGTTCGGGCACGTCGATATACCATGGCGGCTCGGTGCCGTGAGAGGTGACGCGTGCCGTGCGATACCCCTCCACGAGTCCGATCAACCCGCCGGTGCGGGCGTCGAACACGCCACCGCCGCTAGCCCCATAGCTGACGGAGGCGTCAACCATCAGGCGAGCGGGGCTCTCGAAGTTCCCGGCGTCTTGAAAGTTGATCTGGCTGACCACACCACTCGCGAGCGTCATGTGCCGGCCCCAGGGGAACCCAACCACCCACACTGACGCTCCCAGACGTGGAGGCGAGCCCAATCTGATGGGTGCGCACCCGTCGCTATTCCCACGAACAATGGCGAGGTCGAGGTCGTTCGTTTCGCGATAGGCGAGGACCGTCGCCGACGCTCTCTCGCCAACTCCTCCTCCGAGATGACGACCGAAGAACACATAAACCTGCCGGTGCCCCTGCACACCGGTCACCGTGTGGCCACTGGTGAGGATGAAACACTCGGTGGTCCCAGAGGTGGCTCGGGACGCCACGGCGACGCCCGAGCTGGAACGCACCCGGCGGCCCTCCTGCTGCTCGACTACCACTTGCACGGTCGCAGGGAGAATGCGCTGCAGAATATCGTCCCGGGTCGGCTCCGGGGGCGGCGGCACGGCGCATGCCACCACCGCCAGGATCACCATCATGGCGCCGCCGGCTCTTCCGATTGAAGCCCCCATGGCCTTTTTCGCGATCATAACTCCGCTCGCCTCCGGGTCAATCGTGAGCCACCGCCGTGACCTCGCAGGCCCGAATTATGCACGGACAGAGATCCAGAGGAGATGGGACATGACGCATCATGCCGCGGACGGCACGCGAACCATTGTCGCTCCGCTTCTCGCGGCCCTGATACTGACGGCCGCTCAGGCGTCTGCGCAGTCGCAGCAAGCCGCTCCCTCGCCCAGCCCAAGGGCTTCTACGTCCCCTACCACGCTGGGCACGGTGGAGGGCACCGTGCGGAAGGTCGATCCCATGCGCGGAAAGGTAGAGGTGTCATCGGGTCTCTTCGGGTTGTTCGGAACAACGCTCCAAGTGGAACCCGACACGCAGATACAGGCGGAGGGCCGCCAGACCAGCTTGACCGACATTCGCGAAGGGGACAAGGTCAAGGCGTCTTACGAGATCCGGGAAGGCCAGAGCATTCGCACGCTCGATACAGGTCACGCCCGCTCCGGAGGCGCCCAAGGCATCGCTGCCGCGTTCTCCAGCATCCGGCGCGAAGCCGCCGCCGTCTCAGTGAGAGTCGAGGCTGAAACACGTTCGTAAGTTGTACACGCACAATCTACAAACTATCGATTCCGCGATTCCATGACTCGACGGCACGCCTGGCAGTCATGGGAGGAAGGAGGTGAATGCTAAGACGCGCTGGCTTGGTGCCGGCGCAAACTCACCAGCGCCCAACTCAACACGTCAGACCGCAACGGGAACTCATCACGACACAAGGAGAATATTCGTATGCGTCTTCGCAAACAGCGGATGGTTGGGATTTTGATGGTGACCCTCCTCACGATGTTGACCGTAGTGCCGCTCGCCATCGCGGCGGACATCGAGGGAAAGGTGCAGAGCGTCGACACGAGGACGGGCGCGATTACCTTGACCGACGGCACGAAACTCAAGGTGATGGACGCCGCCCAGCTACAGGATGTCAAGCCAGGCGCTAATGTTAAGGCCAGCTACCAGGAGCAAGGCGGCGAGAAGGTCGCTACCTCGATCCGCGTCCTCAAGAGTGACATGCCCAGTGGCGCCAGCCCCACGGCGCCTCCGAAGCAGTAGCGGGCGCGCATCGCAACCAGCGTAGCGCGGGCGTAGGCGGATATGGGGGGGTTCGCCCCCATATCCGTGCTTCATGATCACTCCCGGTTTACGTGGGGCTGCGTCTCGGAAACCGTGTCCACCACCTCATCTTCAACATCACCACATCACCATCTCACCGCGACCTAGACAGCTCCCGAAATCGCCGACACCTTCCCCGGGACGACTCCGGGCCGCCCTCCCTCGTCCCCGATCGGGACACCCACGGTCGCGCGTTCCAGCCGCCCTGCCTGAAGGGCACGGCCGTTTGTCAGGCCCTGATGAGTCATCGGCGATGGGGGATCTAGTGCAGGGATGAGGGGTCCGGTCGCCTATCCCTCGGAGCGCGTTCCCGACTGGATGCTATGATGCGCCCACATCCTCATCGCACTGGAGGAGTCATGCCGACCACTCACCTGGCAACCGTCAGCGGTCCCATCGATCTTTACTACGAGGAGACAGGCCGGGGCTCTTCATGAAGAAGCACATTCCGCACGCCGGGCTCGTGGTGGTGCCGATGACGGGCCACACGGTGAACATCGAGGAGCCGGGGTTCTTCAACCAGCTCGCGGCCGAGTTCCTGACCTCGGTCGAGAACGGACGCTACGGAACGTGGAAAGGAGCGGCCCGATGAGCCACTACACGCTGGATCAGTTCTTCGCCGACACGCGCGCGACCATCGCGCGCAAGGGCATCCCTTCGGGGCTGGCCGAGGTCCGCGACCACCTGGAGAAGCTGCTCCGCAACCCCGAGCTGCTCAGGAAGCACCTCGGCGACCCGGTCCCGTACACCCTGCGCACCACGATCGGTCACGACCCCGAGACCGACGTGCATGTGCTCGTGCACGGCCGCGAGAAGGCCGGCTCGTCAGCGATCCACGATCACGGGCCCTGCTGGGTGATCTACGGAAACTACAAGAACCCCACCCGCATGCGGCGGTGGCGACGGCTGGACGACGGCAGCCGGCCCGGCTATGCCGAGGTCGAGCTGCACAAGGAGTTCTTGAACGAGCCGGGGCAGGCGGCGGTGTTCGCGGTTGGCGACATCCACTCGATCGAGTTCGGGGACGACACGTTCTTCATCAGGGTGACCGGGGGGGACGTCGAGGTCCAGAAGACGCTGAAGTTCGACGCCGAGAAGAAGACCGTCGAGGTCGCGAATCGCGCACTGAACCAGCGCTGAGCGACTGATCAGCGGCTCGGCGTCCGAACGGTGGCCGTCGCGTCACTCGGTCTTCGCTACCAACCGCCGCTCGTTGTCGAGCAGGCGCTGGACAACGAGCCGCATCAGATAGAGACCGAAGGTGGGATCTTGGACACAGAGCTGAAGCAGCCGTTGGTCACTGATTGATCCGATCTCGACATCGGTCTCGCAGAGGGCGGTGCCTGTCCGGCAACCGTCCGGGGCGAACACGCCGATTTCTCCGATGAGGGATCCGGGCCCGAGGACGACCCCGATCTCGGCCACCCGGACCGATCCTGACAGAATCACGAACGTCGAGCGGGCGGGGTCGCCGATTCTGAACAGAACATCACCTGATCTGAACGTGTGACAGGTCATCATCGGAATCAACCACTCGAGGCCGAACGTGCCCTGCAGCCCCGCGCGCACCCGACGGACCAGGCTTCGCGCCTGCAGCAGGCGGAGACAGTTCAGGGGGAGCAGAACGGCATGTAGAACAAGCACGGGATAGAGCCCAGCGCCGAGCCCGTAGGCGATGAATGCGATGTTGCTCGCGATGGCAATCGTGCGGAGCGGCGTCATGGCTTTCATGTAGAAGGCGGAGAAGACGAGGAGGGAGGCGCTGTACCCCGCGAGATTCACCCAGTCCAGCTCGATCATCTGAGCCCCTCCTGGGAACGATTACCGCAGGAGGGATGCCAGCCCGAAGTGCCCAGAAACCAGGGGGTTGCGCTCCCACTGACACGTTTGGCCACTGGTCAGGTGGCCAATTTCGCCACTTTGGCCACCACCGTCGTCGCCGCCGACGGTAGAATCGAGGTCGATGCAAAGGCTGGTCGGCGAGAGCAAGGCAATCGTCGCCGTCCGGGAAGCGATCCAGAGCCTCGTCGAGCGCCAGCGGACGGCCCGCCGGCTCCCGCCGATCCTGATCCTCGGCGAGACCGGCACCGGCAAGGGGCTGGTGGCGCGTGTCATTCACGCTTTGAGCCCACGCGCCAACGGCCCCTTCGTGCTCGTGAACTGCGCCGCGATCCCCGAGAGCCTGCTCGAGGCCGAGATGTTCGGATACGAGCGGGGGGCCCTTCACGGACGCCCGCCAGGCCAAACCCGGCCTGTTCCAGCTCGCCCAGCATGGCAGCGTGCTGCTCGACGAGGTCAGCCTCCTCTCCCCGGCGCTACAGGCCAAGCTCCTCGCCGCCATCGAGGAGCGCACGGTGCGGCGTCTTGGGGCCACGCGGGACGAGCCGGTCGACATGCAGATCATCGCGGCCGCCAGCGACGATCTGACCATGGCGCGGCGCGTCGGGCGCTTCCGCGAGGATCTGTACCATCGTCTCTCCCTAGTGACCCTCACTTTGCCGCCCCTGCGGGAACGGCGTGACGACCTCGGCCTCCTCGCGGAGCATGTTCTCCAGCGCGTCGCCGAAAACTACGGGCTCGGACCCATGCAGTTGGCAGCCGGAGCCCTGGACGTGCTGCGCCGGCACGCGTGGCCGGGGAACGTGCGCGAGCTGGCGAACGTGATCGAGCGCGCCGCGTTGCTTGCCGACGGAGACGAGATCACCGCCGCTGCCCTCCTTCTCGACGCGCCCCCCTCGCCACCCGCGCACTCGCTCGGCACGTCGGGGTCGGAGGCCGCTCGTGGCTCGGCGATGCTCTGGCGAGCGGCCGGCGCGGATCCCATCCTGGCCGCGCTGAAGGCGACGGGTGGCAACGTCGTCCAGGCAGCGGCTCGGCTCGGCATTCCTCGCAACACCCTGCGGTACCGCATGCGACGTCTAGGACTCTCGCCGGCTCCGGGCGTGCCGGCGCCAACGTCCTCCGACAGGGGCGGAAGCTCGGTCCCGGTGCCTCGCTGGGAGCACCGGCACATCGCGGTGCTCCGTGTGCGGCTGGTCGGGGACGACGTATGGCCGGCCTCGACGAGCGCGCGCCGGCTCGAGCGGATCCCCGACACGGTGCGAGCATTCGGGGGCCGGCTGGAGAGCCAGGGCTCCTTGACGTTGCTGGGCTCGTTCGGCACGACGCCGACGGAGGATGTCGCCGCACGCGCAGCCCATGCCGCGCTCGCGGCGGTGACCGCCGTGCGGGACGACGACCCGCCCGTCGGCGTCCAGGCCGCGCTCCACGTCGCGACGGTCCCGCTGGCCGTCGACCCAGACGGAACGCGGATCGACGCGGACGTCTTGGGGCAAATCGTGACGGACATCGATGCGCTGGTCGCGCAGGCCGAACCGAACACGGTGGTCGTGGCCGAATCCGTACAAGCGCTGCTCTCGCGGAGGTTCGCGCTTGTGGGCGATCAGCGGTCGGCCGGACGCCAGGCCTTCCGCCTCGCCCATCGGCCGCGTACGGCGTTCGACCACCGCAGTCGTCTCACGACGTTCGTCGGCCGGCAGCGGGAACTCGATGCGCTGGACGGCGAGCTCGCCGTGGCGGCAAGCGGACGCGGACGCGTCGTCGGAATCGTGGGCGACGCCGGCATCGGCAAGTCCCGGCTCGTCTGGGAATTCCGCCAGCGTGTCGCGGGCGAGGCCGTGGCGTGCGTCGCCGGGCATTGCGTCCCCCAGGGCGGGACGATTCCCTACCTGCCGGTGCTGGATGTGCTGCGGGAGCATACCGCCCTCTCGGAGGGCGATACCCTGGGGACGACAGTCGAGCGACTGTCGAGGACGCTCGGGCGGGCAGGGCTCGATGCTGGCCCGCGACTGCCCTTCCTCCTCCGGCTGCTGGGGGTCCGCGATCGCAGGGGAGGGCTCGAGGACCTGAGCCCGGAAGTGCTCCGCGCCCGGACGTTCGAGACCCTGCTGGAGGTGTTCCTGGGCGCGAGCACCCGACGGACGCTGGCCGTCTTCGTCGAAGACCTGCACTGGATCGACCGCACGTCGGACGAGTGGCTCCGGGCGCTGGTGGAGCGGCTGAGCGGCAGCCGGCTTCTGTTGGTCACCACCTATCGCCCGGGCTACCAGCCGGGCTGGATCGACCGCTCGTACGCCACCCAGGTGTCGCTGGCGCCGCTCGGCCGCGAGGACAGCTTCCGCGTAGTGGCGGGGATACTGGGCGACTCGGCCGGAGCGTTGGCCGAGCCCGTCCTGGCTCGCGCCGAGGGCAACCCACTCTTCCTCGAGGAGCTCGCGATCACCGTTCGCGACCAGGGCCGGCTCGGGGCCGAGACGACCATTCCCGCCACGATCGACGAGGTTGTCGGCAGCCGCATTGACCGGTTGACCCCGGAGCTACGTCGGCTCCTCGGCGCCGCCGCGGTGCTCGGCCGCGGGTTCTCGCACGAGCTCCTCGCTGCCGTATGTGGCGGCTCGCTCGACCCGCAGGTGGACACGCTGATCCGCCAGGAGTTCCTGCTCCCGCGCGTCGCCGCAGCGGAGCGCGGGTACGTCTTCAAGCACCCGCTGACCCAGGAGCTTGCCTACGCGCGCCTCGAGCCAGGCGAGCGGCAGCGGCTGCACGCGCTGGCCGGAGAGGCTCTGGAGGCTCAGGCCGCGCACGGCGCGGAGGTCGTCGATCGGCTGGCCCATCACTGGGCACGCACCGACGACGCGGCTCGGGCCGTAACCTGGCTGGTCCGATTCGCCGACCGCGCGGCACGCGGGTCATCGCACGAGGAGGCGGTTGCCGCGCTCGAGCGCGCGAGTGAGCACGCCGGTCGGCTGCCAGCGGCCCAACGCGATGCTCTGAGAATCGATGTGATGATGCGCCTGTCCCGCTCCCTGACCTACCTCGGCCGCATCGGCGAGGCGCTCGCACGCGTCGCTGCTGAAGGCCCGGGCGTGAATCGACTCGACGACCGGCGCCTCACTGCGCGCTTCGCCTACCTGCTCGGTAACCTCCATTGCCTCCGCGGCAACCTGGGAGAAGCCAGGACGTGGGCCGCGCGCGCCGTCGGCGACGCCGAAATGGCGGGCGAGGTGGCGACCTTGGGCCGCGCCTGTCATGTGATGGCCTACGAATGCTGGTGGTCGGGCCGACCGCGCGAAGGCATCGGCTGGGGCCATCGATCCGTCGCGTGCCTGGAACGGAGCCGCGATCGCGGCTGGCTCGCGACCGCCCACTGGGGTGTCAGCGTCAATCACTATCTGCTCGGCGAACTCGGGCTGGCCCGTGAGCACCTGCGCAAGATCGTCCCTCGCGCTGACTCGGTCGCCGATCCGCGCCTGCTGATGCTGGGATTCTGGTGGGCGGGGTTCCTCGCGGCTGAGATGGGCGACACGGAGACGGCGGTCGACGAGGCCGAGCGCGCGCTGGGCCTCGTCACCGACACATACAACCGGGCCCTTTGCGCCGGCTTCCTGGGCTATGCGTACTTGACGGCCGGCGATGTCGCGCGGGCCACCGGGAGGCTCGAGGAAGGCCTCACGCTGTCCGCCGAGGCCGGCGTGCGTCCCCACGAGAGCTGGTTCGGCGCGTGCCTGGCCGAGGCGTGGTCGCTCGGCGGTGAGCCTGCCCGAGCCCGGGCGCTCGCGCAGCGCGCCCTCGACCTTGCGCATGAGATCGAGCTTCCCTGGGTCGCCGGCGTCGCCCTCCGGGCGCTCGGTCGCGCGGCGCTCGGTCTCCGCGACGTCGCCAACGCGGAGAGCGCATTCCGCGAGGCCCTCGCTGCCTTCGGCGCCATTCCCTCAGCAGTGTGGATCGCGCGGACGCGGCTCGACCTCGGCGAGCTCGCCCTCGCACGGGGCGACCGGGAGTCAGCGGTCGCGCACCTCGGTGAGGCACGATCCGAAGCCGTGCACGTCGGACTCTCTTCACTGATCGACCGGATTGACGGGCTGCTCAGAGCACCCTGACCCTCGACGAGGCGGTAACCGCACGCCGGGAGCACGTCGCGGATGAGCTGCCGGATGTTGTCGTTGTCCGCCACGAGGCGGGTCAGCTCACCACTCTTCCAGAGACCCCACCCAGCTCTCGGAGTTATCGAGGTACCCAGAGGACCGACGACACCTCGCCGAACTCGCGCCACAGCTTCCGCCAGGAGTCACCGCCGTCATCGCTGCGATAGAGGTAGCCGTAGCGGCTCGCCGCGAAGACCATGTCGGGGGCTGATGCGGGAATGCTCACGGTCCACACGGCGGAGTTGGGCTGCACGGGGAGCCCGAGACTCTGCCACGTGGCGCCCGCGTCCTGCGAGCGCATCACGGTTCCCACCCGGCCCGGCGTCGAATCACCGACCGTCACGAACACGGTCTTCGCATCGTCCGGCTTGACCGCGATACCCCGGGGGTAGTGCCAGGGGAAGACTTCGCGGGCGCGCGCCGGCTGCCATGTCGTGCCGTCGTCGGTGCTGCGCCACACGTCGTCGTTCACCACCGTGAACACCGCCTTGGGCGGCCCCGCGACCACCAGGACGTTGTGCACGTCGGGGTTCGGAATCTGACCGTTCACCTTGGTCCAGGTTTCGCCGCCGTCCGTGCTGTGCCGGACGCCGTCGACCTCCAGTCCGACCCACACGTGTCGGCGGTCGGTGGGATCGATGGCGATCCCCGTGGGCCGGGGGGTGCCCACGTTCTCGCACTCCGCGCTGATCTCCACAGGGAGTTGCTCCCAGCTCTGGCTGGCGTCGCGGGAGCGATAGATCGCCGGCTTGCTGGGCGTGCCAGTGCCGACAAACATGACGCTTGGATCCACCGGGTCAATGGCCATGCTCCAGACCATGGACCCGCTCATCGGGGTGTCCCGCAGACGCCAGCGGGCCCCCCCGTCCTCGCTGCAATAAAGTCCTATGTCGGTGCCGGCGTACACGACCTCCGGACGCCGCGGATCCGAGAGCAGGGCCTTGACGATGCAATCGGAATGCATCCCCAGGCGCACGCTGGCCCGCGTCCAGCTCTCGCCGTCGTCGGCGCTCATCATGACGCCCTGGCCGATCGTTCCCACCAGGATGGTTCCCTTCCTCGCCATGGTTCACCTCCTGACGTCGTTCCGAACGGTTGCCTCCCTCCGCCATCGCGACTATACGCCGGTCGATTGTCCTTCGCCATACCGCGCCCGGTGTTGTAGCGGCTGCCCGGAAGCGTACCGAACTTCTGACTAATCCCAGGCGCTGCCCGCCTCCGTCCAGCGTGCGCTCAAGCCATGTAAGTGATAGGTGATAGATGATGGCATCCGCGTTGCTTCGTCACCGGTCTTCGTCGCACGCCACCCGTCGCGCATCATTCCGTTGTTGTTGGACAATTCTTTGCGCGATAGTGGCCACCGGTTGCATCGCCGACGGCGGTGCCACGAATCCCGGGTTGGCGCGGCCGGCGCTGCGCGCGCCGGACGTGCGCTATGAACCTTCGGAGATGGACGTGGTCGAGGCCATGCTGCGACTGGCCAACGTGCGACCCGGCGATGTCGTGTACGACCTCGGGTGTGGTGACGGGCGCATCGTCATCGCCGCCTTACGCCAGCGCGACGTGCGGGGGGTCTGCGTGGACATCGATCCCCAACGCATTGCCGCTAGCCGTGAGAACGCACGGCGAGCCGGTGTCAGCGACCGGATCGAGTTCCTGAACCAGGACCTCTTGGACACCGACGTCGGCCGGGCCACGGTCGTCATGCTGTTCCTGTCGCGCCAGTTGAACCTCACGGTGCGGCCCAAGCTCCTGCGCGAGCTCAGGCCCGGTACCCGCATCGTCTCGCATTGGCACGACATGGGCGACTGGAAGCCTCAGGAGACCGTGTTGATGTCGAGTGGCGGCTTCAAACGTCCGATCTATCTCTGGACGGTTCCCTAAGGCCGGCGTGCAGCCACGGGCGGCGGCGGCGCGGCTGCCGTAGCCTGCGCCGCCCGCGTCAGGCTGAGCGCGCCCGGTGGTTCCCCGCGGTCTCCCTGGTTACGGGGTCTCGCAGGTCTTGCCGAGGGCTGCATACCGCGGGAAGCGGCGCACCAGATCAGCGATCTCGGTACAGGGATCGGGCGGATGTCCGTCGGGGACGGCCTGAGCTGCGCGCTTGACGTGCCAGAGTCGGTTCAGTACGGCAACGTAGGCCTGCTGCTCGGTCCATCCCCAGCCGATCGTGAAGATCTTCACGGCCTCCGCGTTGGCGTCCATCTCTTGCTGATACCGATCCTGGAGTGATTGGACCGGACGCCCAGCGTGATCGAGGACCCAATGGCCCAACTCATGAGCGACCAGAACATCGTCCTTGTCGTCCAGCGCGATGGTTTCCATCGTCATCAGGCCACCAACCCTCATGGTCCCACCAGCGGCGCTGTTATGGGCCCCAACGAGGAAGTACACCTTCCCGACACGATAGGCGGCCGTAACCGTGTTGGCCCGCTCTTGGTAGAAGGCCAGTGTCGCCTGCTGAGCGGGTGTCAGCGTGGTGCAGCCGATCAGCGAGAGCGCGACACCGAGATAGCCCTCGCACAACATCGTCGACACGGTTCGGAGGCGTCTCGGAGCCACTCGCCAATCCTTGCGTTCAGCCCCAACAACCGGGGCTCCTTGCCACGTCGCACACCCGGGGTTCGATGCGCGCCCAGACGGACCCGCGGAGCTCGGCGCTGCCGCCTCCGGCCCACGACAACGCGGCATATCAGACGCCGTGGGAGGTCCTGGAGGGCCCCCCCACGGCGATTCCGCGTCCTGCTCAGTGGCGGTGGCCCGCCGCCTTCTGCAGTTCCGCGAACGGAACGATGCGCCCGTGCAGCGGAAGAATCTGGTCGACCGCGAGGCCCTGCTGGGTGACGTTCTCCAGGAGGCTGATGTTGAACGGGTTGGGCGGGCTCATCGGCGCGGTGTTGGGCGGCGGCGGCGTGTAGGCGTCCGCTTCGATCAGGAACCTCTCCTTGGGCAAGTAGACCATCAGCATATCGTCGGCATGGAGGATGCCAGTGATGGCACGGACCTCCACCGTCCGCGTTCCGTCGGTCAGCACGCGGCGGTCGCGAACCCCTTCCACCGTGGCCTTGCGGCCCGACTTGGTGAAATGATCGGGGTTCACCGTCGCTGGCGACGCGATGGCGCGCTCGAAGTACGGACGGCTGACCTCGTGGGTTACGACCGTGACACCCTCGCCCGCGAACGCGCGCACGCCCCCGGCGTGATCGAAGTGGTGGTGGCTGACGATGAGGTACTTGATCGGTTTGTTCGGCACCAGCGTCCGCGCCTCCGCGATGACGGCAAGCGCACGCTCGTCGTTCAGCGGACCCTCGACGACGATGACATGGTCCTTCATCTCGATGACCACGCTGTGATGGGTGCCGCCGGTCACATACCAGACCCCCTCGGCGGGCTTCTGGCTCGCCACGCGCGTGTAAGGATTGGGCGCCTGCCGGACATTGTCCGGGACCTGGATGTCGACGGCAACGTTGGGTCGAACGTCCGTTACCGTCAGGTCAAGGGCCGGGAAGCCGCCGAAGCTCTGGCGGATCTTCGTGGGGAACTTCACACCGCCGAAGTCACGGTAGTCCCCGTAGGTCACCGTCACCGGCATGTCGCCGAGGACGGGGTTCGGTAGCGTCGCGTCAACGCGCTCGATGAGATTGGCGGCGTCGAGCAGCGCGGTCGCCTTGAAGCGTCCGGGGACGGCAATGACGATCGTGCGGCCCTGCATCGTACCGTTGCCCGCCATCGCCGCCTTGACAACGCCGTGGGGAGTCAACCAGATCTGGAGCTGACGGTCGCTGAGCGCGATCGGCACCGATGTCGACGTCTCGCCCATCACGTTCCAGGCGTGGTCGCCGCTCACGACGAAGACCTGCTTGTGCTCACCCCGAACATACGGGCCGCCACCCCGCGGCGGCTCGAGCGCCCGCGTACGGAGGATCTCGTCGCGGAGGGAGGCCGTTTCGTAGTTCACGACGCGCGTGAAGCTCCGCACGTTGAACTGTGGCCACGCCTCGCCGGGTGTGTAGCTCTGCCCGACCTGGAAGGTCACACCGCTCCCCTGGATCTCAAGCGACTTGAGACCGCTCGCCCCCAGAGCCTTGGCGACGCCCTCGAGCGCCGCGCGACTGTCCTGCGCGCCTGCAGGGACGGCAGGGAGCATCACCAGAGCCGCAGTCATGAGAAGAGCCGGTATACGCATCGCTGACCTCCTTGGATCGTGCGTTTCGATCATCGCGGCCCGCCTACCTCGGCACATAAACCGGATAGACCACGCTGTCAATCTTGACATCGTACCTTCTCCTCGTGCCGCCCTTCACGCGCCGCCGGCCTCGCCGGGAGGTCCTTCATCCGTGCCTTGCTCGCGCCCTTCTTAGTCTCCTGCCTCGCCATCGGCGTTACCTCCGTGCGCCATTATCGCAACCACTCGGACCCTCGGCGCCGCGATGTTTGATCCCGGCTGCGCAGAACGCCAATGCGGCGAACAACCGAAGAGTCGGTGGCAGACCGTACGGGCCAAATACGTGCCGTGATGGATATGTCTGGCGGGAGGCATTTGCCGGCGACGTCGTCTGCGTGGCGCCGGTCGAGCGCGACAAGGCCAAGAAGCAAAATCGCGAGAGCGCCCAACACTCGACCCGCTGACGGGATTGCGCGCTGGCCCTGGAGCACGTCATGCGCGCGGCTTTCCCGAGCCCCGTCCTCGTGACGAGCCGTGTCCATGTCCGCGACGCCAGCATCCCGGCGCCGTTCTGCCTCAATCGACGTAGAGTTGACCAAGTTGACCGGCGACCGTCTGCGCACCATCGGCTCCACGCCGAAGAACGACGAACGCGCCCATCGGCACGTTGAGCCCGGTCAGATCGGCGACGACGCTGCCATGAGTGACCAGCACGAGCGGCGGGCCATCGCGGTGGAGGGCGATCGCCTTCCTGATCTCGGCGACCTGGCGTCGGCGGAGCTCCTCGTCTCTCAGCGCGCCTTGCAGAGGATGCCAAGGCTGCGCCTCCCCAAAGGCCAGGCGGCCCGTGTCCAGGCAGCGACAGCGCGGGCTGGACAGAACTGTGCCGACGACGATACCGTTCGCCCGGAACGCTTCACCGATCCGCCTCGCTTGCGCTCGGCCCCGCTCATCGAGGTTGCGCTGGGTCGAGCAGTCATCGAGTCGGGCGTCGGGCGGATCGAAGGTGCCGGGGGCGTAGCTGTGGCGCAGCACCACGACACTCCCCGGGTTGCGCAAGGCCTCCCAGACCGGCTCTGCGGCCTGCACAGCGGAGGCGGCCACCGCACACAGGACAAACGTCAGCCCGCGGAGGACTGGCGGGCTCGTGAGCCCACTCCAGCGTGAGAGACGCGTGGAGATTACCTTCGCCGCCGCCAAAGCGCCGCTCGAGGTCATGAGAACGCTCACGAATCCTCGCCGCGTTGGAGCTCGTCAGGTGATCGCAAAGGTCCGCCAAGCGAGCCGGGCGCGGTTTGGCGAAGGGGACAGGTTCCAGCCGGGCCGCTTCTCGTCAGGGTTTCA
>Ga0187893_10000683_pt1 | contig 86439 bp, 66 predicted proteins | sample MA1701074metaG_FD_139574 | JGI IMG/M metagenome (GOLD analysis project Ga0187893, IMG submission 139574) | White microbial mat communities from a basaltic lava cave in the Kipuka Kanohina Cave System on the Island of Hawaii, USA - MA170107-4 metaG ... | reverse complement strand
GGGGGGGGGGGGGCAGGGGCAGGAGACGGGGCGGGGGCAGGGGCGGGAGTGGGGGAAGGGGCCGGGGTCGGGGCGGGTGGGGATGGGGGTGAGGGGACGTTCACCGGCGGCGGGTTCGGCGATGGGCTCGGAGACGCCGGCGCGGAGCCGGTTCCCGGGAGCGAGGTCCCCGTTCCGCCGCCGCCCGCGCAGCCGGCGACGAGCGCGAGAGCAAGCCCGAAGAGCCCGATCCTCATGACGTGTCCTCCAGGTCGTGCGGGAGCCAGATGGAGGGGACGGACCGGCGGGCCTCGTTTTGCTAAACTCCCGCCGTGACCGCCGACCCCACGGTCTCCCTGGCCCGGCGGGCGCTCGCGGGCGACGAGGTCGCCGTCGAGGCGCTGAAGCGGACCGCCGCCGCCGCCCTGCACGCGCTCTACCGGGCCGCGCGCGCCGCCCGGCCGACCGTCGGGCTCGAGGAGTCGGAGCTCGCGGCCCGCGCCGTGGTCGTGGCCGCGCGCGAGATCGTGAAGGCCGCGGACCGCGGGGGCGAGGCGCCGGCGATCGCGGAGCGGGTCGCGGCGCTCGTCCCCGGCGACCTCGCCCTCGTCGCCGGCTTCCTCGCGGGCGACCCGGGCGCCTCGCGGATCCTCGCCGACGAGGTCCTGGGCGAGGAGCCGCCGGGGCTCCTGCGCCGCCTCGCCCGCGAGGTCGCGTCCGATCCGGCCGAGGTCGAGGCCGTCGCCGTCGCGGTCGGCGACGAGCTGATCGCCGGCGGCCTCGACCGCTATCACGGGACGGGCTCGCTTCGCTCGTGGCTGCGGGCGGTGATCCGGACGCGGCGGATCGACCGGGCCCGCAGCCCGGCGGCGCGCGAGCGCTCGCTCGACGGGCCGGGCGGCCCGGGCGAGCCGGCGGCCCGCCCCGAGCCGGCGGCGCTCGAGGCCCTCGCGACCGCCGAGGCGCGCGACCAGCTCCTCGCCGTCTTCCCGGACGCCGTTCGCTCCCTCCCGGCCCCCGAGCGCGCCCTGCTCGAGGCCTACCACGGGCGCGGCGAGACGCTCGAGGCCATCGCCCTCCGCCACGGCACGCGCCACGCGAGCACGATCCTGCGCCGGCTCGACCGCGCCGTCTACCCGGCGCTGCGGGCCGCGCTAGAGACGCTCCTCCGGCTGCGCTTCGGGGTGCGGGAACCCGTCCTCGACGGCGACGTCCGCGAGGCCGTCGCCCGGTCGACGACCGTGCCCGAGCTGCTCGGCAAATCCTCGGTCGCGCGTCCGTCCGGAGAGATGAAGAGAGGAGGGGACGGCGCGTGAACCGCTGCCTCGACGAGAACGACCTGGCGGCGCTCGCCGAGGGACGGCTCCTCGAGGCGGCGCGCCCGGCGGTCGACGGTCACCTGCGCGAGTGCGGGCGCTGCCGCGAGCTGGCGACGGCCCTCGTCGCGGCGGCGGCGGTCGACGCGGCGGATGGGGCGGCGAGTGGACACCCTCGCCCTTCCGGAGCGGGCGCCCCGTGGGGACTCCCTCTCCCTCCGGGAGAAGGCCGGGGTGAGGGCGGCTCTGCGGCCCGGACGCTTCGCACCCTCGCCTCCGTCGCCGCGGCCCTCCTCGTCGCCGGCATCGCCGCGCTCCCGTGGCTCCTCGATCCGGGGACCCGTCCGGCCGGACCGCCGGCGTTCGCGGGGCCCGGCGGCTTCGACTCCCCGGCCGCCCGCGCGGTGCGAGCCGAGCTGCCGTCGCTCGAGGCCCTCCTCGCCGTGCCGCTCCCGCCGGTCACGCGCGGAGCGCCGGGCGATCTCGCGGCGCTCTCTCCCCGGGGCAAGGTCCTGGACACGCGCCCGGGGCTGCGCTGGCGCGCGGACGGGCTCGCGCCGGGGCCCGCGCGGGTCTTGGTCCTGGCGCTCGACCCGCGCGACCTGCGCGCGACGCCGGTCGCGCGCTTCGAGGCCGAGGCGACCGCCGGGAGCGCCCCGCTCCCGCCCGCGGTCCTCCTCGAGCGCGGCCGCCCGTACGCCTGGCGGGTCGAGGCGACGGCCGAGGATGGCGGGACGGCGCGCTCGCCCGAGGTGCGCTTCTCGCTCGCGACCGCCGCCGAGATGGGAAGGGTCCACGACCTCACGGCCCGCGTCGCCGGCAAGCTCGACCAGCCGACGACGCTCGCCGTCGACGCGCTCGCCTTCTTCCGCGCCGGGCTCGACGAGGCCGCCCTCGCCCGCGCCGCCACGGCGCTCGAGCTGGCCGCCCACCCGGCCTCGCGCGCCGGCCCGGGCGTGCGCCTGCACGCGGCGGCGGTCGCCCGCGCGGCGGCGGCGCGCCTCGGTCTCGGGGAGGAGGCCTCGCGGTACGACGCCCTCGTCCGCGAGCTCAGCGGGAAGGCGCCCCGACGATGACCGGGGCCGCCCACGCCGACGGGTGGGCGAGCCGCACGTCGCCCGAGTCGAGCATCTCGAGCTTCGCGCGCCTTAGGGCGGCCGCCGGCGCGAGCCCGTCCTTGAGCATCGCGCGGTAGAAGGCGGTCATGAGGGGCCCGGTCGCCTCGTCGTCGACGCGCCACAGGGTCACGCAGCACGCGTCCGCGCCGGCCGCCAGAAGCGCCCAGGGCAGCGCGAGCGAGCCCTCGCCGGCGACCGGCTTCCCGATCGCGGTCTCGCACGCCGAGAGCGTCGCCAGGCGCACGCCGGCGAGGTCGAGGCGCCGGGCCTCGCGGAGGGTGAGGAGTCCGTCATCCTCGGGCAGGGGCGCCTCGCCCGGGTCGGGCACGAGGGCGATCCCGGAGAGCATGGGCCGGTCGAGGTCGAGCCGCCCGTGGGCGGCGAGGTGGAGGTGCGTGGGCCGCGGCTCGGCCTCGAGGGCCGCCCGGACCGCCCGCTCGCGCGCATCTCCGCCGGAGACCACACGGCGGCGCGCCTCGGGGAAGAGGGCGCCGACGGCGGTCGCCTCCCGCGCCGCCCCCGGCAGCTCGGGCCAGCCGGGAACGGCGGAGGCGCCGACGGCGACGACCGCCGGCTCGCCCGCCTTCGCCGCCGTCGCCCGCTCCCGCAGCCGCACGGCCACGCTCGCCGACGGCGCGTAGGCGATCTCGTGGCGGCGCACGAGCGGCGCGCCGTCGACGAGCAGGGCCTCGAACGGGAGCGCCGCGAGCGGCCCGTCGGGGACGACGAGCAGCGCCTTCGCCTCGCCGATCGCGGCCCTGGCCGGCTCGACGAGCAGCGCCGCGGCCTTCGCCAGCGCCGTCCGCTCGGCCTCGCCGAGCGGCCCCGGCGTCGCGATCGCGCGCCGGGCGGCGTCGACGACCGCCTCGACCTCGGCGGCCCCGGGCAGCCCGTGGGCCTCGACCTTCTCGGCGCTCGCGGCGACGAGCAGGCCCTCGTCCTCCGCAAAGGCGTACTCGAGGAGCACGGTGCCGCCGTCGAGGAGCCCGAGGGCGCGCAGCTCCGAGACGTCCAGCGGCCGGCCGCCCGCCACGCCGCCGGCGAGGCGCTCCAGGCGGGCCTCGGCCGCGACCAGGTCGTCGAGGACCCGGTCGCGCTCCTCGCGCAGCGCCCGGACGCGCGACCGGCGGTCGTCGGCCGCGAGCGCCGGGCTCGCGAGCGCGGCGCGCCGCTCGTGATCGAGGGCCGCGGCCCGGGCCTCGAGCACGCTCAGGGCGGGGTCGCCGACCCGTCGGACGTCGCCGACGAGGTCGAGAAGCATGCGGGCGTGCGCCGACTCGAGGTGCTCGAGGGCCCGGGCGGGCTCGCCGCGGTCCGCGCGGACGAGCGCGGCCCGGACGTGGGGCTCGCGCAGGCGCGCTCCGCCGGCGAGGCGGACCTCGGTGGACGTCCCGGCCCCCCGCAGGCGCTCGGCGCGGAGCGAGGCCCCCTGGTAGCTCTCGAGCGCGCTTCGCTGCAGGCCGCTCGCCTCCCGGCAGCGACCTTGCAGGACGAGCGCCTCGATCTCGGTCCCGGCATCGCCCGTCGCGCGCGCGATCTTCAGCACCTCCGCGAGAACGTCCGAGGCGAGGTCGAACCGGCTGCGATCGTGCGAGATCTGCGCGAAGCCGAGACGGGCCCGAGAATCCCCGACCGGATCGTCCGCTTCCTGGAAGAGGGTGGAGGCGCGTACCAGGCGATCCATGGCGGACTCGAGCTCGCCCGCGATCCGCCGGGACTCGGCGAGGTTCGCGAGCGCGTAAGCCTCGAGCGCCTTGTCCTTCGCCGCCTGCGCCTCCACGATCGAGCGCTCGTAGCACCTCACGGCCTCGTCGCCGCGACCCAGCCGGCCGAGGATCACGCCGAGGTTCGTGAGCGTCGCCGAGTCCCGCCGCCTGTCGCCCGACCTCTCGGCGAGCCTGGCCGCCTCCTCCAGCGGGCGCAGGGCGCGCTCGTGGAGGCCCGCCGAGCCGAGGATCGCGCCGAGGTCGGAGAGCGCCTCGGCCAGGGCCGCCGGGTCGTCGAGCTCTCGCGCGGCGTCGATCGCCGCCTCGGCGCGGTGGATCGCGGCGTCGAGCTCGCCGCGGCGCAGGTGGACGAGGGCGAGGTTGCCCTCGGAGATCCGCACGCCATTCGGGTCCGCGAGCGCCAGCGAGAGGGCGAGCGCCTCGCGATGGCGGACGAGCGCGTCGTCCAGGCGGCCGAGCTTCTCGAGGCAGACGCCCTCGTTCGAGACGGCGTCCGCGAGGACGTCGCGCGCCGGCAGCGGGCGCGCGAGCGCCGCCGCGCGGGCGAAGGCGGCGCGAGCGATCTCGAGCTTGGTCGCGCGCAGGGCGGCGAGCCCCGCCTCGCCCCACACCCGGCTCTCGAGCCACGGCTCGCGGTGCGGGGCGAGCGCGCAGGCGGCGGCGACCAGCGTGTCGAGATCGCCCGGGACGTCGTCGCGCCGGATGCCGAGGGTGCGCACCGCCCCGAGCCAGGCCTTCCGCCCGTCGGGCGGCAGGTCGAGGATGGCCACGACGCGCGGGAGGAGCCAGGTCTCGCCGGTCTCCTTGCCGAGACGGCGCGCCTCGTCGCAGAGGCCGGAGCGCAGGTGCTCGCGGGTCGACGCGTCCTTCTCGAGGACGTAGGCGATGGCCTGGAACGCATCGTCCTGCGCCCGGACCGCGCTCGCGAAGAGCGCGAGGATGGGGAGGAGCGCGGCGAGCGCGAGACCGAGGGTTGCGCGCGGAACCACGGCGCGCCGGGCCCTACTTCGGCTTCAGGGGCGCGGAGGCCGCCTTGGGCTTGAAGCCGCCGCCGTCGACGTCGACCCAGATCGGGTTCGTGAACGCCCAGGGCTTCAGGCGGTCGTGGAGGAGGACATCGGCCACGTAGCGCGAGCCCTCGGCGAAGACGACGTACCACGTGTCCTCGGCGGGCCTGAGCATGAGCCGCGTCTCGGGCTTCGGGTCGAACGTCTCGACGGTCACGCCGTTGGCGACGAGCCGCAGCTTCTCGACCGGGATCCAGGGGGCCGAGCGGACGCGGACGATGAGCTCGACCACGCCCTTCTCGGCCTCGATGTCCGCCCCGACGAGCGAGCGGCCCTTCGCATCGACGACCTCGAGGATCGGGCCGGCGCTGACGACGACGCGCCGCGCCTTGACGGCTGCGACGACCTCGTCCTCGGTCGGCAGGCCGTCCTTGCCCGTGATCACGAAGTTGCGCGGCCAGCCGGCGTCCTGGACGGCGACGGCGTGGGAGTCCGAGTTGCCGGTCGCCGCGATCCGGTGACCGTGGTTCAGGATCCCGTACCAGTCGCGGAGGCACTCCTCGAGCTGGGCGAACGGCGACAGGCCGTTGAACACCTCGATCGCGTCGAGCTCGAGGTGGAACGCGGGATCGGGGCTCCTCGCCGTCTCCGGATCGAACTTGAACACCGTGAAGTAGCCGATCCCGCCGTCGCGCGGATGGTTCACCTGGAGGACGCGGCGCGCGCGCGGGCGCTGGGCGTCGACGCGCTCGACCAGGGCGCGCGGCGGCATCTGCTTGATGTCGACGACCCGGTCGAGCGGGAAGGCGTTGAAGTGCCCGATCCGCGGGTCGCGCGAGGTGATCTCGTCGCCGACGGACGAGCGGATCCGGTCGGCGACGCCCATCTTGCGGATCACGGGCGCGTAGTCGGTCGCCTGGTTGTGGTCCGTCGCGACCACGAACTCGAGGCCCTCGGCCAGGTAGCTCGTGATCCGGTCCGGCAGCTGGACGCGGGAGTCCGGGCTCGGGTCGGCGTGGAGGTGGAAGTCGGCGGCGGCCATGCCCGGCGTCTCGACCGCGCGCTTCGGCGCGAGGTCGAGCGGCGTCGCCTCGAAGGCGCCGATCTCCGCGGTCGCGACGTCGAACTCGGGCCCGCGCGACGCCGTGAGCCGGTACCGGCCGGCCGCCGGCAGGTGGAGCTCGAGCGAGCCTTTCGCCGTGAAGCCGGCGCGCCCGGCGGCGGGCGTCGCGTAGTCCGGCCCGAGGCGCGGGAGCGGGGCGCCGTCCAGGGCCGCCACGACGACCTTCGCCGGCCCGCCCGTCCGCACCTCGACGCGGCGCATGGGGGCGAGGCGGATCGCCTCGACCTCGAAGTCGTCGTGGTTCCCTTCCTGGCCCTTCGGCCCCTTCCCGGAGACGATCTCGAGGGTCGCCCCCTCGCGCCACCTCACGCCGGCGAGAGGCACCCAGACCTCGTGGGCGGGACCGTCCTCCTTCTCCACGTAGTCGTTCAGGTTCGCGATCGCGCGCCCGTCCACGCGGACGGCGTCGATGTAGCCCCCGGCCTCGTAGTCGCGGTGGTTCCAGTCGACGACGTGGCGCACCTTCGCCACGAGCCCGTAGAAGCAGCCTTCGGGAAGCGCCGGGAGCTTCGGCGCCTTCCCCGCGAAGGAAAGGCCGTGCGGCTTCTCGGGGTCGAACCCCGGGCCGGCGTTGTCCCCGAGGTGGTAGCGGCCGGCGTCGATGACGACCGGCCCCGGCTTCTCGCCGGACTCGTCCGTCCCCCCGCGCCCCGCCGCGAAGGCGAGGCCGATGACGGTCAGCGCGGCGAGGAGCGCGGCGGTCCGGGTGCGAGACATCATGGGCGGCTACTTCTTCCCGATGCGCTTCAGGCGGATGTGGAAGTGGTCGTCGTGCGGCGATGACGACGGCTCGCGCATGAGCCTCTCGAGCTCGGCCGTGCGCTCGAGGATCGGCTCGGACTTCTTCGGCATCTTCTTCGCGAGCGAGCGCCCGTACTCGACGAGCCGCTTCTCGAGCGGCTCGGAGACGAGGATCCACTCGCAGCCGCCGAAGTACGGGCTCTCGAGCCAGAGGACGAGCAGCTCGAAGTTGCGGGCGTCGTCGAAGACCACGCCCGCCTGCTTCGTCTTCCCGGCGGCGTCGCACTTCATCCACCCGCGGTCGACCGGCTGGCCGTCCGGCGTGCAGTAGAAGAACGACAGGTCCAGGTCCTGGCCGTCCTGGTGATTGATGTGGGGGTCGAGCTTGCCGCCCCTCGGGCCCGAGATGTCGCCGATCGACAGCCACGGCGAGCCGGGGCGCCGCTCCTGGATGTACGCGGCCAGCTCGATGAGCCCGAACACCATCTCGTCCGTGCCGAAGTGCGTCTTGCGCGCCGGCGAGGACGGCTTGTAGCCGAAGCCCCGGGCCGGCAGCTCCGAGGGGTTCTCGAGGCGCCCGTCGCTCACGGTCCCCGAGGCGACGCTCGGCGCCTTGGCGCGCGCCATGGCCTCGACCGTCGCGAGGGCCGCCTTGTACTCCGGCGACGAGCCGCGCGGCTTCCGCGGCGCGCTGTCGCCGGCCGCGACCGCCGCGAGCCCCGCGACGAGGACCGGGACGACGACCCCGAGCGCCGTGCTCCAAGCCGTTCTCTTGAGCGTCATGGGGGCCCAATGATACACTCGCGCGCCATGAAGATCGAGAGACAGCTCAAGTGCCCCGGCTGCGGGCACGAGGCGACCTACAAGTTCGTCGAGGGCCGCGACCCCGCCTGCGTCTCCTGCGGGGCCGAGATCGACCTCACGCCCGGCGTCCAGGCCCACTCGTCCGCCGGCCGCGTGAAGGGCGGGAAGTTCTCGGACAAGCTCCAGAGGTTCGTGAAGACGAAGGTCTCGGACATAGACGACGACCCGACCGACGACCACTTCCTGAAGCCGACGGAGAAGGTCGTCCCGGCGAAGAGGAAGCCGCCGCACGGCGGCAAGTCGCACCACTGAAGCCGGACGGCGGCCGGCGGCTCAATCCCGGGCCGCCGCCGCCGCCACGCGCGCCGCGACGTGCTCGCGCCAGGCCTCGTCGAGGCGACCGACGGCGGCCGGGTGCAGGACCCGGTCGAGGCCCTCCTTCCCCTCCTGGCGGCGGAGCGAGACGTAGATGCGCCGGAACATCTTCCGCCTCTCGTCGGTCGAGAGCAGGAACGAGACGAACGACGCCGCCTCCGCGTAGTGGAGGTTCGTCGCCGGGCCGAAGTCGTCCGGCGCAAACGCCGCCCGGTCGAGCGCGAGCAGCCGCGCGAGCGGCACCCAGCGCTCGGTCCCGAAGGCGTCGCGCACGTCCTGGAACCGGTAGTGCGTGTCCTTCAGGCGGTCCAGGTTGTCGTCGACCGTCCGGCGCACGTCCCACTCCTGGAAGTAGGAGGCGACGCCCTCGTCGAACCACGGAGGCGCGGGCCCGATGAGCGCCGTGACGAGCTGGTGCGTGCCCTCGTGGAGCAGGATCCTCGCGTAGAACGTGGCGAAGTCGCGCTCGCCCTTCTCGACGTCGAGGTAGGTCGAGAGCGTCCTCGTCTTCGGGCTGTAGAAGCCGCGCGACTCGCCGCCGCCCACGACCCGCCGGTAGCGCTCGCGGTCGCGGTAGACGACCACGAGCGGCGGCCTCCGCTCGGGGACGTACTCGCGGAAGATCGCGCGGAGCTGGGAGCGGAAGCGCTCGAGGTAGCACGCGACGTCGAGGGCGAACGCCCGGTCCACGTCCGTCTTCACGAGGTACGCGCCGGCCGCGCACCGGAAGAACCCGGGCTCGCCGTCCTCGTGGACGTACCTCGCGACGAGCGCGTCGCGCGCCGCGCCGGCGGGCGGCTCCCAGGGCTCCGTCGGCCGGGCCGCCAGGAGGACCGAGCCGAGGACGCCCGGGACGGCGAGCGCCAGGGCGAGGGCGGCGGCGGCGGCGGCGACCGGCACTTCGCGCCTCCCTCCTACCCCACGAGCTTCTCGTAGCGGTCGATCAGCCCGCGGACCTCGTCCAGGCCGCCGTCCCAGAACTCGCGCGTCCGGATGTCGATCGCGAACTTCGAGGCCAGCTCGGCCGCCTTCCCGAGCCCCGTCGTCGCGAGCAGCTCGTCGTACGCGTCGATGAACGCCGCCCCGCGCTTCCTGTAGATGGCGTAGAGCCCGAGGCCGAAGAGGAGACCGAACGCGTACGGGTAGTTGTAGAACGAGAGCCCGGCCGAGTAGTAGTGCGGCTTCACCGCCCACATGTACGGGTGCAGCCTCTCGTCGAGCCCGTCGCCGTACGCCTCGCGCTGCGCCCGGGTCATGAGCTCGCAGAGCTCCGAGGCCGACAGCTCGCTCCCCTCGCGCCGCTCGAAGACGCGCGTCTCGAAGAGGTAGCGCGAGTAGATGTCGACGACCACCTGGCCCGCCCCGATGAGGTTCGTCTCGATGATCCCGAGGCGCTCGCCGTCGTCCGGCGCCTCGGCCAGCGCCGCGTTGAAGACGATCGTCTCGCAGAAGATGCTGGCCGTCTCGGCGAGCGTCATGGGCGTCGAGCGCCGGAGCGGCTCGACGTCCTTCCGCACCTCGTTGTGGTAGCCGTGCCCGAGCTCGTGGGCCAGCGTCGAGACCTGGTCGAACGTCCCGTCGAAGTTCATGAGGACGCGCGACGCCTTCGCCTCGGGGACGCCCATGCAGAACGCCCCGCCGACCTTGCCGACCCGCGGCTCGGCATCCACCCAGCGCCCTTCGAACGCCTTCCGCGCGAAGGCGGCGAGCCGGTCGGAGAACGTCCCGAAGCGCTCGACGATGAACCGCTCGGCCTCGTCCCACTTCCAGACCTTCGACGCCTTGCCGACCGGCGCGAAGATGTCGTGCCACGAGCAGCGCGGCTTCAAGAGCGCCTTCGCCTTGGCCGCGAGGTAGCGGCGGAAGTCCGGGAACGAGTCCCGCATCGAGGCGAGCAGGGCGTCGAGGGTCGCCCGGTCGATCCGCGCCCCCTCGACCGACGGCTCGATCGCCGCCCCGTAGCCGCGCCGCCGGTTGAGCTTCGCCGCCCAGCCCTTGATGCCGTTCATGCAGGCGGCGATCGGCTCCTGATGCGCCTTCCAGGTCGCGAGCTCGAGCTCGTAGGCGCGCCTCCGCACGTCCGCGTCGGGGTCCGAGGCCAGGGCGCGGACCTTCGACATCGGCAGCTTCTCGGTCCGGCCGTCGCGCTCGAAGTCGACCTGGATCTGCGACGTGATCACGCCGTGCAGCCGCCCCCAGGCCGCGGCCCCGGCCGGGGCGAGGTCCGCCGCGATCAGCTCCTCGGGCTCCGACATGAGGTGCCGCGCCCGCTCGAGCGTCTCGTCGAGGAAGAACCGGTGCCGCGCGATCCCGGGCGAGAGGGCCGCGATCGTGTCCAGGCGGCGCGCGTCGAGGCCGCGCGACCACGAGAGGAACCGGAGCTCGGTCGCCTCGAGCCGCACCGACCGCGCCTCGAGCTCCGACGCCTTGCGCCGCGCGACCTCGTCGAACGAGTTCGTCGTCGTGTGCGCCGTCACGTAGGCGTCGAGCGTCCCCAGGCGGTCGTTGAGCCAGTTCGCCCGCGCGATGTAGCCGTCGACCGCCGACGCCAGCGCCCAGTCGTCCTCGGGGACGCGCGCCCGCTGGCCGCCGATGCCGTCGCGGTCGAGCGCCGCCTCGTGGTCGGCGAGCTTGCGGTCGAGCTCGTCGAGCGCCGCCCCGTAGGCGTCGCTCTCGATCCCCGGGTAGACGGTCGAGACGTCCCAGTGCGGCAACGGGCCGAGGTCGCGGGCCATGGATCTCCTCCGAAGGGAAGGTGTGGGGCTCGAAAGGCCCGATTCTACTGCCCCGCCGGTCGCCAGTCGAGCAGCCCCCCCGCCCGGCCCCCCGCCGCCCCGCCGCCGTCGCCCCCGCCCCCGCCGAGCGCGCGCCGCAGCCGGAGCTGCCGCCCCGCCTCGCGCCCGGCCGCGAACGCCTCGCCGCCCGAGACGGAGTAGCGGTCCGAGCGCACGCGCGGGTGCCGGCGCTTGAAGAACGCCGCCAGCCCGGGGTCCCCGAGCCACACGAGCGCGTGCGTCACCGCCTCCTCGCGCCGCTGCGTCCGGAGCTTCTCGCCGTAGCCCGTGAGCACGCCCTCGACGTAGCGCCGGCGGTCGCGGTCCGAGCCGACCCCCGCGCCGTCCCGGTGCCTCCGCCAGAGCTCGTCGCCGCTCCGCAGGAGCTCGTGGAAGGCGTGCTCCGCCAGGGCGACGTTCTCGGGCGTGCCGCAGATCTCGAGGACGCGGCCGCTCCCGCCCGTCCGGACGTCGTAGGTCTCGACCCAGATGGTCTCGACGAAGAAGTGGTCGGCGAGCAGACCGCCGAGGATCATGAGCTCGCGCCCGCGCCGCCCCGTCGGCCGCCCGAGCCGCCGGAAGGCGTAGCGCGCCTCCGCCGCCCCCGGCTCCCCGCGCGCCCGGGCCGCGTCGATGTTGTACTTGAGGAGCAGCTCGTGGGCCTTGGCGAGCGCCGCCTCGGCCTCGTTGACGTTCGGGCTCTCGGCGAGCGCGAGGAGACGGCGCGCGCGCCGGAGCCGGGCGTCGACGGGCAGGTCCGCCCGGCGCGCGTCGTGCTCGAGCGGGACGCCGAGCTCGCACGTCGCCCGCGGCTCCGTCCCGAAGATCCGCGCCGCGCGCTGGAAGGCGGCCCCGTGCGGAGGCAGGTCGCCGAGGCGGAGGACCTCGTCCACGTACTGGTGGGCCATCTCGTGCTTCAGGACCTCGACGACCGAGCCCCAGGGCTGCGACAGGAGCACCGCCCGCGCGATCGTGATCGTCCGCGTCGCCCGGTCCCAGGCGCCGAGGCGCGCCTCCGAGCCGTCGACGGCGAGGACCGGCGCCCGGAGCCTGCCGCGCGCGAACCCCCAGTTGAGCAGCCCCCACTCGAACCGCAGCCGGCGCAGGCACTCGGCCGCGAGCTCGACGCCGAGCGCCTCGCCAAGGGTCGAAGCGTCCATGGTGAAGACCCCTCCGTCCGGTCCGCGCGCATTCTATCCGGGGGGTCCGACACGCGGCGGCGAGGCGGTTCCCGAAACGAAAGCGAAAAGGCCCGCGCGCCTTCGTCTTGGGTCGCGCGGGCCCGCTCGCCTTGACGCCTCTCCTCTTTCGGGAGCGTCGTCCGGGTTACGTGTGCTCCTCCATCCCGACCGGCTCCGTCACCCGGGAGCGGTACCGGGCGAGACGTCCCTTCACGTCCTCGCGCAGCTCCTCGCCCGACTTCGGCGCCAGGAACACGCCGATCCCCGCCCCGACGAGGACGCCGAGGCCGAAGATCCCGAGCCCGGGCAAGATCCAGTCGACGACGGTCGTGCGGGACTGGAGGCCGAAGGCCCCCAGCACGTCATCGCGGTCGATGTCGCGGATCTTCCCAAGGTTGCTCCATCCGAACCTCACGCTTCCCTCCTCTCCTCCTCGGTTCTCGTCCTTCCGCTCCGGCTCCGCCCCCGCGAGGGAGCGGGCCCGGCCGCCTCGTCCGCCCGCTACCCCTCGCGGGAAGCGGCCGGCGACTCCTGCGAGCCCGTCGAGCGGACGCCCGGGAACGGGCGCCGGGACGGAGCCTCGTCCGCCTCGTCCTCCCCCTCCTCGAGCTCGTCCGACGGCTCCTCCTCGTCCTCCTCCTCGTAGCCTTCCTCATCCGCCGCTCCGGCCGGGGCGCCGCCCACCAGGCGCTCGATCTGCGCGCGCGCCACCGGCAGGACCGCGAGGCGCAGGCCCGCGCGGATGAGCCGGTTCGTGACGGGGCGGAAGAGCCCGCCGCCGAGCAGGAAGCCGAGCCCCGCCGCCGCCCCGACGACGGCCCAGGGGTTCTCGCGGGCCCGCCGCTCGAGGTCGAGCGCGCGCGCGACGCCGTCCGCCAGCTCGCGCACGTCCGACCACAGGCGGGCCGCGTCGTCGCGGACCCTCTCGACCTCCCGGCCGAGGTCGGGCCCGAGGCCGCCCCCGCCCGCTCCTCCGCTTCCGGTCCGGCCGCCGGTCTGCTTCGCCATGCACTCGTCTCCTTCCCCTCTCGCTCCTGCCGATGCAGGCGCCGGGCTCAGGCCCGCGACACGATCCTCCCGACGACGAACCCGAGCGCGAGCGCCCCGAGCAGGGCCACGGCGGGCCGCTCCCGGATGAAGCGCGCGGCCTCGCGGTTGGCGCTCACGAGGTTGTCGCGCACCTGGTCGATCTGCGGCTTCATGCGCTCCTGCAAGTGGCGGGTCCGCTCCTGCACGTTCCGCGGGATGAGGTCCATGTCCGTCCTCCCTCCTCCTCCATCCGACCCTGCGTCCAGCGATCTCTCCCGGTCCCGGGGCCCGGCGGGGTCAGGCGCGACCCCGTCGCTCCGGCCCGAGGAGCCGCTCGAGCCACCCCTCGGACCGGCGCCGCGCGCCCGGAGGGCGACGCCCCCTTCCGCCGCCGAAGCCGCCGAGGAAGCCGACGGCGAACGCGGCCGCGACGGCGACGCCCAGCCGCCGCGCGACCCACCGGCGCCAGTCGAGCGACTCGAGCACCTCGCGCCGGATCGCGAGCGCGGACGACGTCACCTGCTCGCGCGCCCGCTCGATCGCGGCCCGGATCTCGGCGATCTCCTCCTCGCTCGAGCCGTCGTGGGCGTGGCCGTCTCCCTCGCGGCGGATCACGGCGTCGGCCCTCCGGCCTCGCTCGCCTTCGGCCTCCGCGCCGGCAAGCGCCCCGCGGGAAGGGGCGCGGCCCGCGCCGGAGGCGCCGGGCGCCGCCGCGGCGCCGGCCGCCCGGCCTCGACCGCCGCCTCCTCCCCCGCCTCCCGCTCGATCCGGTCCTCGCGGCGCGCGATCTCCGGGATCTGCTTCAGCTCGCGCGCGGTCTCGCGCGCCGTCTCCCGGCTCTCCTCGAGGACCTGGGAGGGCAGGGCCCCGAGCCTCGACACGGCCAGCGCCGCCCCGAGGCCGCCGAGCCCGATGTTGAAGAGCGCGACGGCCGCGAAGGCCCACGCCGCGCCGATCGCGGGCGCCAGGGCGACGGCGACGGCGAAGCAGCCGAGGGCGTAGCCCAGCAGGGCGAGCGCGCCGAAGACGGCGATGAGGGCCACGTCGAGCGCGGCCTCGCGCGCCGCCTGCCGGAGCTCGACCTTCGCCAGGTGGATCGACTCGGTGCCGAGGAGGCTCAGCCCATCCGCCATCCGCCGGATCTCGGAGGCGATTCCGTGATGGTCGGACGTGGTCTCGTGGGCCATGGTCCGCTCTCCGAAGCTCGCCTCCGTCCGGGCGCCGCCGGCCGCGCGGCCGCCGGCCTGCCCGGTCCGGTCGACGCCCCCAGTATAGCAGCGCCCGGAAAATACGGCAAAACAGCGCATAATCATGGGGATTCAAATGACAATGACGCCAAATAAGACGATATCAGGAGAGGAATCGGCCGGAGGGAGGCGGAGCTCGCCGCGGCGTCCCCCCTCTTTGACACTGCGCCCCCGCGGGTGGTATGCTTCGCCCACCATGCAGGCGCCCACCCCGAACGGCCCGGACCAGCGCAAGTTCCGCCGGCTCCTCGTCGAGGGCGTGACCGCGCGCGTCGTCCTCGAGTGCCGCCTCATCGACCTCAGCATCGGCGGCGCGCTCGTCCGGATCGACCGGCCCCTCCCCTCGGGCACCGCCCTCACGCTCGAGATCCCGCTCGACGACGGCGAGGCCGAGCCCGTCCGGGCGACGGCGCGGGTCGAGTGGATCGGCGACCTCGGGCCCTCGGGCGGCGGGGTCCCGGCGTCGATGGGCATGGGCGTGAGCTTCGTCGCCATGCGGTCCGCCGACGACCGCGTGCGGATCGCCCGGTTCCTGAGGCGGAGCTACGACGTGACCCGCCGGCTCACGAGCGTCGCGACCGACCTGCCCTGCCGCTTCCGGACGGGGCCCGAGACGGCGGCCGACGACGGCGCCGCCGCGAAGGGCGGCCCCGCGCCCGGGACCCCGCTCCCCGGACGGGTCCGCGAGCTCGGCGAGCGGCTCGTCTTCGTCGAGTCGGAGACGATCCCGCCCTCCGATGCGCCGGTCGCCATCGAGATCGACCTGCCGGCCGCCTCGCGTCCCGTGGTGATCCGCGGCCGGACGCCGCCCGCCGGCGAGGAGACCGACCTCGGCGGGAGCGGCGCCCTCCGGCCGGGACGGGCGGCCGTGACCGGGTTCTTCGTCGAGGTGGACGAGATCCCGTTCGCGGCCAAGGAGCTGATCGCCGCCTACATGGCCGAGCTTAGGGACGAGGAGCGGACCTAGGCCCGACCCAGGTCGGGCTATCCTCCCCGCGTCGTCGAGCCCGACGGGGCCGGGCGCCCGAGGATCGCGTCCTCGAGCCCGCCGCGGGCGACGATGATGTCGATCAGGCCCTCGCGGAAGGCGTCGGCGGCCCGCTCGACCGGGACGACCTCGAGCGCGCGCCGCACCGCCGGGCCGAGCCGCTCGGCCTCGCGCGCCGAGGCGGCCGGGACGAGGACCTTGCGCCGGCCGGCGCGCTCGGCGGCGAGCACCCTCTCGGCGACCCCGGCGACCGGGGCGACGGCCCCGCGCAGGGTCACCCCGCCGACGACGGCGATGTCCGGACGGACGGGCCGGTCCGTGAGGAGCGAGACGAGGGCGAGGAGGACGGCGAGGCCCGCCCCGGCCTCGTCGCCGGGCGGGACGGCCGCCGGGTCGGCCCCGGAGATGCGGACGCGGACGTCGCGCGTCCGCAGGCGCTCGGGGTCGATGCGGAGCGCCTCGGCCTGGCTGCGCACGAACCCGTACGCGGTCTCGACGACGGCCGCGTAGAGCCCGCCGGGGCTGCCGCCGCCGCCGGCCCCGTCGCTCGCCGCCACCTCGCCGCGCCCGTCGACCTCGACCGCCTCGACGAGCAGGAGGTCCCCGCCCCCGCGCGTCCAGGCGAGCCCCGTCGCGACGCCCACCTCGGGCCGCGGCGGCTCGGGCGGGCGCGCCGGCTCGCCGAGCAGCCGCGCGAGGTCGTCCGCCCCGATCCGCTCCTCGTCCGCCTCGGCGAGCGCGACCCGGGCGAGCGCCCGCCGGCAGGCCTCGCCGAGCGCGTGCCTGAGCCGCGAGACGCCGGCCTCGGGCGAGTAGGCGCGGGCGAGGCGCTCGAGCGCGTCGGTCGCGACCGTCACCCGCCCCGCGGCCTCGGGACCGAGCTCCTCGAAGACCTCCGCCAGGAGCCGGCGGCGCGCGATCTCGACCTTGTCGGCGGCCGTGTAGCCGAGGAGGGTGACGGTCTCGAGGTGCCGTTCGAGGACGGGCGGCAGGTCGGCCGGATGGTGCGCGGTCGCGAGGAAGAGCGCCCGCGAGAGGTCGATCGGGACGCCGAGGTAGCGGTCGACGAAGGCCGAGCGGCGCGCCGGGTCGAGGACCTCGAGCAGGGCGAGCGCGCCGTCGGCGGCCACGCGGTCCACGCCCGCGACGAGGAAGACCGGGGCGGCGGCGCCGGCGCGGGCGAGGCCGGCGGCGAGCGCGCCCGGGCCGGCCCCGCCCGAGGCGCGCGGCCGGCCGAGGATGTCCGGGCCGAGCGCGCCCCCGACCGGCACGCGCACGAGCGGGCGGCCGAGCCCCTGGGCGAGGGCGGCGGCGAGCGCCGTCTTGCCGGTGCCGGGCGGGCCGAGGAGGAGGAGCGTCGGGCTCCGCGACCGCCCGCCCCCGAGCTTGAGGAGCGCCGCGCGCTCGAGGATCCGGCGCTTGGCCTCGTCGAGCCCGAAGACGCGCCGCTCGAGGGCGTCGCGGACCCGCTCCGGGTCCACGGCGGGCGCCGGCCCGCCCTCCCAGGGGAGGGCGAGGAGCGCCTCGACGTAGGCCCGGGCCGCCGCCCGGTCGGGAGGCGTGAGCCCCGGGGCCGAGAGCCGCGCGACCTCGCGCCGGGCCGCGAGCCGCGCCGCCTCCGGGAGCCGCCGCGCCTCCGCGGCGGCCTCGAGGTCCGTCGCCTCGCCCGCGATCTCGCGCGCCGCCATGATGTAACGTTAAGAGCGCGACGAGCGGCGCGCAAGCGCCCGCTCGAGCGTGTGGACGCGCAGGTCGCGGCCGTCCGAGACGATCTGGATCGCGCCGTCGTCGCCCGTCGTGAGGATCGGGGTCCCGAGGTCGCGAAGCACCCGCCGGATCCGGCGGTTCGGCTTCGGCCAGAACAGCGGGACGTTCACGACCTCCGTCCCCATGGCGACGGCCACGCGCGGGCGCACGGCGCGCAGGAACTCCTCCCCGCCCGAGAGCGGGCTCGCGTGGTGCCCGAGCTTGAGGACGTCGACCGCGAGGCCGTCCGCGCCCTCGAGCGCGAGGAGCCGCTCCTCCTCGGCCCACTCGGCGTCGCCGAGGAAGAGGAAGCGCAGCGCCCCGTGGGTCAGGCGGAAGACGACGGTCCCGCGGTTCTTGTTCTCGACGGCGCCGCGGGCGGACGCGCCGTCGTCGGGGTAGAGGACCTCGACCGACGCGCCCGTGCCCGGCCGGGCGAGGCTCGCCAGCTCGTCGCCGCGCCGGACGACGACGCTAAGGACGCCGCGCGCGGCGAGCGTCGACTCCGTGCGCCGCCAGGCGCCGAGCCGCCCGCGCACGCCGTTGTGGTAGAGGGCGGCCGTCGGGACACGCTCGACGATCTCGGCGATCCCGCCGTAATGGTCGAAGTGCGGGTGGGTGAGGACGATCCCGTCGAGGCGCTCGATCCCGCGCACGTCGAGGTACCGGAGGATGTGGTCGACGTGCCAGCCGATGCCGGCGTCCACGAGAAACGCCCGCCCGTCCGGCAGCTCGACGAGCGTCGCGTCGCCGAGCCCCGTCTCGAAGAACGTGACGACGAGCCGGCCCGCGCCGCGCGCCGGCGTGCGGCCGTCCTCGAGGAGGAGGCGGAAGTCCTCGGCGCGCGAGAGGTGCATCGCCGGGGCGGTGCAGGCGCTGCCGGCGGCGGCGACGGCGCCGGCGGCGAGCGCGAGGGTCACCGCGGCCGCGACGGGGCGCAAGCGGCTTCGTGGGTCCATGGCGGTAATAGATCCACGGGCCCGCGCCCGAAGTCAAGCCGCCTTGACGCCCGGGGCCCGCCGGCTATGCTGACCGCCCCGTGCCCGCGCGCCGCTTCATCGTGGAGGTGTGCCCGTCCGAGCGCCTGCCCGACCGCGAGGGCGAGGCGATCCTGCACGTCCTCCGGGAGCTCGGGATCGCGGGCGCGACGGGCGTGCGCACGGCGCGCCTCTACGAGCTCGCGGGCGCCCTCGACCGCGGCGACGCGGAGCGGGCGGCCGCCGAGGTCCTCGCCGATCCGGTCGCCGAGCGCTACGCCGTCGCCGCCCCCGAGGGCCTGGCCCCGGCCTTCCCGGGCCGCATCTTCACGGTGATCCGCCGCCCCGGCGTCATGGACCCGGTCGTCGGCAGCCTCCGCAAGGCGCTGCTCGACCTCGGGATCGGCGAGCGGGTGACGTCCGTGCGGGTCGGGCGGCGCGCCTACGTCGACGGGACGCTGGCCGCGGACGAGGTCGAGCGGGCCGCGCGCAAGGCGCTCGCGAACCCGCTCATCGAGGAGGTGATCGAGGGCCCGGGCTTCCCGCCAAAGGACGCGCGCCGCGCGCGGCCGGCGCCGCGCCGGACCATCCCGATCGCCGACCTCGAGCGCGCGAACCGCGAGCGGGGCCTGTCGCTCTCGGCCGTGGAGATCGAGGCGATCGCCGCGCACTTCCGCGGGCTCGGCCGCGCCCCGACGGACGTCGAGCTCGAGACGATCGCGCAGACCTGGTCCGAGCACTGCAAGCACAAGACGATCGCGGGCCCGGTGCGCTACCGCGGGCCGATGCCGTGGACCGGCGCCGAGGCCGTCGGCGGCGAGAAGCGCTACGGGAGCCTGCTCAAGGAGACGATCGTCCGGGCGACGCGCGAGCTCGCGCGGCCGTGGTGCCTCTCGGTCTTCGTCGACAACGCCGGCGTCATCGCGCTCGACGACGAGCTCGGCGTGGCCATGAAGGTCGAGACGCACAACCACCCGTCGGCCCTCGAGCCCTACGGCGGCGCCGGGACCGGCGTCGGCGGCGTGATCCGCGACATCCTCGGGACGGGCCTCGGCGCGACGCCCGTCGCCGGCACGGACGTCTTCTGCGTCGCGCCCCCCGACACGAGGCCCGAGGACGTGCCGACCGGGGCGCTCCACCCGCGCCGCGTGCTGCGCGGGGTCGTCGCCGGCGTCCGCGACTACGGGAACCGGATGGGGATCCCGACGCTCGACGGGGCCGTCGTCTTCGACCGCCGCTACGTCGGCAACCCGCTCGTCTACTGCGGGACGGTCGGCGTGATCCCGAGGGACCGGGTGGCCAAGGCCCCGGCCCGCGGCGACGCGATCGTCGTCGCCGGCGGGCGCACGGGGCGGGACGGCATCCACGGGGCGACGTTCTCGTCGGCCGAGCTGACGGAGGAGAGCGAGCGCCTGAGCTCGGGGGCCGTCCAGATCGGCAACGCGATCGAGGAGAAGCGCGTCCACGACGTCCTCCTCGAGGCCCGCGACCGCGGGCTCTTCCGGGCGGTCACGGACTGCGGGGCGGGCGGGCTCTCGAGCGCCGTGGGCGAGATGGCGGAGACGCTCGGGGCCGAGGTTCAGCTCGAGCGCGTCCCGCTCAAGTACGAGGGGCTCACGCCCGCCGAGATCTGGATCTCCGAGGCGCAGGAGCGGATGGTCCTCGCCGTCCCGCCCGAGCGCCAGGACGAGCTGCTCGCGCTCTTCGCGGCCGAGGACGTCGAGGCGACGCCGATCGGCTCGTTCACGGGCACGGGCGACCTCGTGCTCCGCCACGGCGACGTCGAGGTCGGGCGCCTCGACGGGCGCTTCCTCCACGACGGCCTTCCGCGGGTCGAGCGCGAGGCCGCCTGGCGCGCGCCCGAGCGGCGCGAGCCTCCGGTCGGGTCCTACGCCGGGCGGCCGGGGGCGCCGGACCTCACGGCGGACGCGCTCGCCCTGCTCGCGAGCTGGGACGTCTGCTCGAAGGAGTGGATCGTCCGCCAGTACGACCACGAGGTCCAGGGGACGGGCGTCGTCAAGCCGCTCGTCGGCGCGCGCGAGGACGGGCCGGGCGACGCGGCGGTGCTGGTGCCGGCGCGGGTGGTCCGCGGGCGGGCCGCGTCGCGGACGGGGATCGCCGTGGGGTGCGGGATCTGCCCGCGGTACGGCGACCTCGACCCGTACCTCATGGCCCTGGCCGCCGTCGACGAGGCCGTGCGCAACGTCGTCGCCGTCGGCGGCGACCCCGACCGGACCGCGCTCCTCGACAACTTCTCGTGGGGCGACTGCCGCCGCGAGGAGACGCTCGGGGCGCTGGTGCTCGCCTGCGAGGGCTGCCTCGCGGCCGCGCTCGGGCTCGGGGCGCCGTTCATCTCGGGCAAGGACAGCCTCAACAACGAGCTCGAGACGGCCGCCGGGCGGAGGGCGATCCCGCCGACGCTGCTCGTCTCGGCCCTGGCGATCGTCCCGGACATCGCGCGCTCGACGACCTCCGACCTGAAGCGGGCGGGCGACCCGGTCTACCAGGTCGGCCTGACGCGGGCCGAGCTCGGCGGGTCGGCGTTCCACGCCCTCCGCGGTCTCGCCGGCGGCGCCGTGCCGCGCGCCGCGCCGCGGGCCGCGCTCGAGACGTTCCGCGCCGTGCACGCGGCGATCCGCGCGGGCGAGGCGCGCGCCGTCCACGACCTCTCGGAGGGCGGGCTCGGCGTCGCGGCCGCCGAGATGGCGATCGGCGGCCGGCTCGGCCTCGACCTCGACCTCGCCGCGGCCCCGGCGCCGGACGTGCGCGACGACGCCGTCCTCCTCTTCTCCGAGACGCCGTCGCGCTTCCTGGTCGAGGTCGGCGAGGCGGCGGCGCCGGCCTTCGAGCGTCGCCTGGCGGGGGCGGGCGTCCCGGTCGGGCGCCTCGGACGGGTGACCGACGCCGCCGCCGGCGTGCGGATCGTCGGGCTCGACGGCCGCGCCGCCGTCGCCTCCCCGCTCGAGCCGCTGGTGGCGGCGTTTCGCGGGCCGCTCGGGCAGGCGCTCGGATGACTCCGATCCTCTCCGCCGCTCCTCGATCCGGGGCGGCGGGTGCGGGAAACAACGCAGGGCCGGGTGCCGCCCGAGCTGTAGGGTTTTGCAACATCATCGCGGGCGGCTCGCCCTTCGAGGCTCTCCCTATGCCCGGGGCGCGAAGCCGCTGCGGTGTGCCCCGGAGTCGGCTTCCGGGGCGGGGAACCGGCCGAGCGCTTGCATCCACGCCCTTCGGGCGGTAAGATGCCACCGGCGGTCCGGCCTGTCATAGGTGCGACGCCTTACGGAAGAGGCGGCAGTCGAATGAAGCGGCGCGAGCCACCCCGTCCCCGAGATGGCGACCGGTGGCCTGGCAGAGAAAGAGAGCGCGGGTCGAGAGCGCGACCGGCCGGTCCGCGACCGGGTCCGGAGGGGCTCGACGAGGACGCGCGTTCGCCCGCCGCCGCCTCCCCTCCCGTCACCCCGGCTCCCGCCTCCACCGGCGACCGCGCCGGGCCGACCGTCGCTCCTCCGCCCCGCGCTGGCACCGGCGAGCGGGCCGGCGGCGCCGACCGGCTGCGCGCGGTCGGTCGGTTGCTCGAGGTCATCCGCTCCGCCCGCGAGCGCGCTCCCGCCCTCCGCAGCCTCTGCGCGGCCGCCGCCCGCGCGCTCGACGTCGATGCCGTGGTGCTCCTCGACTCGTCGACCGCGGGCGCGAGCGCGGGCGGCCTTCGCCTCGCGGTCGCGGCCTCGCACGGGGCGCCGGCGCGCTTCCCGACCGACTTCGACCTCGCCCCGGGCGACCGCGGGCTCGTCGCCCAGGCCCTCCTCGGCGGCGAGCCGGCCACGGGCGCCGACCTCGCCGGCCGCGAGCCCGCCGATGCGGTCGAGCGGGCGCTCCGGGCGGCCGGCGCGCGCGCGGCGATCGCGGCGCCGCTCCGGGCATCGGACGCGGCCCTCGCCATCGCCGCCCCCGTCGAGGCGGCCCCGGCCGGAGACGACGAGCCGGCGGCCGCGACGGCGCCGGACGCGCGCCGCGCGCGGACCGACCCGAGCGCGAGCGCCGTCGGCCGCGGTCCGTTCGGACCGGCCCGGCCGGTGGTCCTCGCCTTCACGCCCGACGCCGGGCGCGCCTTCGACGACGCCGACCGCGAGACCGCCCTCGTCGCCGTGGACGGGGCGGCCCTGCTCCTCGAGGGGCTCGCCCTCCGCGAGCAGGCGACGCGCGAAGGCGCCGAGGCGGTCGACCGCGAGCGCCGGCGCTTCGCCCGCGAGGTCCACGACGGCGTCGCCCAGACCGTGGGCGCGGCCGCGCTCGAGGTCGAGCGGCTGGCCCTCGTCGCCCGCCGCGAGGGCGCGCCCGGCCGGACGCCCTCGGCGGCGGACCTCGAGGCCCTGGCGGCCCGGCTGTCGGCGGCCTTCCAGGAGCTGCGGGACCTCGGGCGGGCGCTGCGATCGCGGCCGCTCCCGGGGACGGGGGCGCGGCGGGCGGTCGAGATGCTCGTGACCGAGGCGCGGCGCCTGACGCCCGCCCTCGCCGTCGAGGCGCGGCTCGAGGGCCTCGAGGGCCGGCTCGACCCCGACGTCGAGCACGAGGTCTACCGGATCATCCAGGAGGCGCTCTGGAACGCCGTTCGCCACTCGGGCGCGAGCCGCGTCCGGCTGGACGCCCAGAAGAAGGACGGGGCGCTGAGGCTCACGATCGAGGACGACGGGCGCGGCTTCACGCCGCCCGCGCCGGGCCTGGCGCCCGCGCCGGACGACGCCCGCGCCGCCGCGCCGGACGGTCCGGGCGGCGCCCGCGCCGGCCACCGCCTTCCCGGTCCGCATCGCGATCGCGACCGAGGTCGCGATCGACCCGAAGCCATGTCGGTGCCGCCGGCGGAGCGGGCGACGCGCCCGAGCGCGCCCGGCGGTCGGGACGAGGACCGCGGCCGTGCGCGCGGCGGGCCCGCTCGAAGCGGGCTCGGGCTCGTCGGGATGAAGGAGAGGGCGCGTCTGCTCGGCGGCGAGTTCCGGGTGGAGTCGCGCCTCGGTCGCGGGACCGTCATCACCCTCGAGGTCCCCCTAGCCAGGACGAGGCCAGCCCGATGATCAAGGAGCGGCGACGGGAGCGGGCAACCCGCGTGCAACGGGCGCCGGCGCCCACCGAGACGCCGAGCGATTCCATCTCGGTCCTCCTCGCGGACGACCACACGATCTTCCGTCAGGGCCTGAAGCGCCTTCTCGACGAGAACCCGCGCTTCGCCGTGACGGGCGAGGCCGCGGACGGCCGCGAGACCCTCGAGATGGTGAAGGCCCAGAAGCCGCGCGTCGTCCTCATGGACATCACGATGCCCGGGCTCTCGGGGCTGGAGGCGGCGCGCCGCATCAGCAAGATGTCGATCGGCACCAACGTCCTCGTCCTCTCCGTCCACGCCGACGAGGAGTTCATCGCCCGGGCGTTCGAGTCGGGCGCCGTCGGCTACATCCTCAAGGACATCCGCGCCCCGGACCTCTTCGAGGCGATCGAGAGCGCTTCCCAGGGCCGCCGCTACCTCTCGCCGGCGATCTCGGACACGATCGTCTCCGAGTACCTGCGCCTCCGGCGCGAGCGGTCCGAGGCGGAGTCGCCCTTCCAGATCCTCACGGCGCGCGAGCGCGAGATCCTGCGCCTCCTCACCGAGGGCAAGTCGAGCAAGGAGATCGCGCGCGAGCTCAACGTGAGCCCGAAGACCGTCGAGACCCACCGCGCCAACATCATGCGGAAGCTCGATATCCACAACATCGCCGACCTCGTCCGGTACGCGATCTCCCAGGGCATCGTCGAGGTGTAGGGCGAGGGCCCGGGCCCGCTCCCCCGCGTCGCGGGCCGCGTCGCGAGCCGTAAGGCGTTTGACAGCGCCGGCATCCTCGTATATAGAGGAAAGGCTCGCGACGTTCTTCCGGGAGGCCCCATGCCGAACGCCACTCGACGTTTCCGCGCTCTCCCTCCGCTTCCCGCCCTCGTCACGGACCTCGCCCTCCCGGTCGCGCTGGCGCTCGTCCCGGCGCTCGGGCTCGCGGCGGCGCCGACCGCGCGGGCGGAGCAGATCTCGAGCCTCGACGGCGACCACGACGAGGCCCTGATCTCGATCGAGGAGCGGGGCGGCGTCCTCGTGCTCAAGGCGGCGACGCGCGAGATCCCCTGCGCCGACGTCAAGGAGGTGCGCTTCCCCGCGGCCGACCGCGAGCCGCGGCCGGCGCCGGCGCGCGCCATCCTCGTCGGCGGCGACGAGCTCTCGGGCGAGGTCGTGGGCGGGGACTCGGCCGCCGTCTCGGTGCGGACCGGCTCGCTCGGCATCGCCAGGGTGAAGCTCGAGTCGCTGCGCGCCCTCATCTGGAACGGGGATCCCGCGTCCGTCCTGCGCTTCCGGCGCGACCTCCTGCCGCTCGCGAACAAGCAGGACATCGTGATCGAGAAGTCCTGGGGGAAGATCGAGGGCCTGCTCGACCACATCGACGAGAAGGGCGTGACGATCGACTCCGAGGCCTTCGGCGGCCTCGTGCCGGTCGGCACGGACCGCCTGCTGGGCGTGCTGGTCTCGCTCGTCGGGTCCCCGGCCGCGCCCGGAAAGGACCTGAAGGCCAGGCTCGAGCTCGCCGATGGGAGCGTCGTCACGGGCAAGCTCGTCTCCTACAAGAGCTCGACGTTCACGATCGACACGAGCTTCGCGGAGGGCGCGACGGTGAGGGCCGCCGAGGTCCGGACGCTGTCGTTCCTGAACGGGTCGTTCTCCTACGTGTCCGACCTCGAGCCGGTCGAGAAGGAGGAGCGGCCGAGCCTCGTGTACGTGACGTACCCCTACCGGCGGGACGCGAGCGTCGTCGAGCAGGGTCCGATCCGGATCGACGGCCGCGCGTACCGGAAGGGGCTCGGCGTCCACGCGTACTCGCGGCTCGCCTACGACCTCCGCGGCGAGTACCGGAAGTTCCGGGCCGTCGCCGGGCTGACGGACGACGCGCGCGGCAAGCCGGCCCCCGGGTCGGTCCGCTTCCAGGTCCTGGTCGACGGCAAGCCCGCGCTCGGGCCCGAGGGGCTGCTCCTCCTCACGACGGACGGGGCGCGACCGGTCGAGGTCGAGGTCGCGGGGGCCCGCAAGATCGAGCTCGTCGCCGACTTCGGGCCGACCGGAGACACGCTCGCCCGCGGGGCGTGGGCCGACGCTTTTCTCGTCAAGGGCAAGTAGCTCCTGTCCCGCCAGTTAGAAAAACTTTTGAAGAACGTTCGGAAGGTGTCGGACCCCCGTGGTAGACTCCGCGCCGAACGTTGCGGAAGGACTTTTTCGATGGCCGAGACCCGAGCCCGAGCGAGCCTGATCCACGCCCTTTCGCTCGTCGCGATGGCGGCGGTCGCGCTCGTCTCGCCGAAGGCGGCCGCCGCCCAGGCGACGGCGCCGCCGGCCGTCGCGGCGCGAGCGGCCGCGAGCCACGCCCTCGAGCGCCGCGCTCTCGTCGCCGAGGCGCGGGCGGACTACGACGCCGCCTTCGACGCCTTCGCGGCGGCCCTCGGGTCGGCCCTGGGCGAGGGCCTGGCGGCCGGCGGCGACGACGACGCGCGCGCGGCGGCGTTCGCGCGGGCGGAGGTCTACGTCCTCAAGCTCGAGTTCGCGGCCGAGAGGACGGCGCGCTTCGCGGACCTCGAGCGCGTGCTCGCCGACATGGTGTTCTCGACGGAGGGCGGGCGGCGGGCGCCGAACGCGCTTCACGCCCGGGCGGCCTTCGCGCGCATGCAGGCCGCGCTCGCGCGGGGGGACCGCGGCCAGGCGCGCGAGTGGGCGGGATTCCTGGGCTTCATCGGCCGCTTCGCGATCGCGGGCCCGTTCGACAACGAGCGCGGCGGGGGCTTCGCGACGCCCTACGGGCCGGAGCGCGGGATCGACATCGCGGCCCGGTACGCGGGGAAGGCGAAGGAGGTGGGCTGGCTGGTCCCGGTCGAGGAGGCCTTCCTCGGCGAGGTGGACCTGGACGCGATCCTGCGCCCGAACGACGAGTGCCTCGCGTACGCGCTCGCCTACATCTTCGGGGAGGGCGAGACGCCGCAGCCGGCGGCCCTCCGGATCGGATCGGACGAGGGCCTCAAGGTCTTCTGGAACGACGGCGAGGCGCTCGTCCGCGACGCCTACCGCACGCGCGAGCTCGACCAGGACGTCGTCCCCGTCGTCATCCGGCCGGGCTGGAACCGGCTGCTGCTCAAGGTGGCCGAGCGGCGCGGTTCCTGGGGCTTCTCGGTCCGGATCACGAGCCCCGAGGGCGGGCGGGTCGCCGTGCGGACGGCGACCCCGGACCCGGACTCCCCCGCGTTCGACTACACGCCGCCGAAGCCGGGCGAGCCGGGCCACGGCCGCGCCCAGCACGCCGTCGTGCGAGGGGCGATCGACCACCTGGAGGGGCTCGCCCGCACGAAGCAGGCGACCGCCCACGACGCCTTCCACCTCGGCTACCTCGCGTACCGGTCCCGGGCCCACGACGAGAACGAGCATCCCGACCGCGAGGCCTTCAGGCGCGCGGTCGAGCTCGCGCCGGAGGACCCCGTCTACCGGGCGTACCTCGGGTTCGTGAGCGCGCAGGCGGGCGAGTTCAGCGTCAACCGCGAGGAGAACGCGCGGCGGGTCGAGCTCGAGCGCGCGCTCGAGCTCGCGCCCGGCCACGCCCGGATCGCGGTCCTGCTCGCCGATTACTACCTCCGCTCGCTCAAGAACGCGACCCGGGCGGAGGCCTACGTCGACCGCGCCCTGCGGGCGAACCCGGATGCGATCGAGGCGCTGGTCCTGAAGGGCGAGATCCTCGAGCGGCGAGGCTTCGACGTCCTCGCCCGCGGGCACTGGCGCGAGCTGGCGGAACACGAGGCCGGGCGGCGGCTCCCCGACGTCCTCGCCCGGCTGGCGAGGGTCGCGCGGGCGCGGGGCGATGTGGCGGAGGCGGAGCGCCTGCTGAGGGCCGCCCTGGCCCGCGACGCGCGGCACGCGTACGCGCGCCGCGGGCTCGTCGAGATCCTCTGGGCGCGCGGCGACCTGGACGGCGCGCTCGCCGAGATCGAGACCGGCATCGGGCTCGCTCCGGCCGCCGTCGGCCCGCGCCTCGAGCGGGCCCGGCTCCTCGAGGCCGCCGGGAAGCTGGTCGAGGCCGAGCGCGAGATCCGGATGGCCCTCGAGATCGCCCCCGAGGACGACGCCGTTCTCGCCGCCCTCGGGCGGATCGCGCTCAGGCTCGGCGCGAGCGAGCGGGCGCTCGAGCTCTTCGGCCGGGCGCTGGCCCTGAACCCGAAGCTCGTCGACGTCCGCAAGCACGTCGACTTCCTCCGCGAGGAGCGCCCGTTCGAGGAGGACCACAAGCTCGACGTCGAGACGATCGTCGCGGCCGCAAAGGCCGTCCCGATCGACCCCGAGGCGAGCGCGCGCAAGCTCCTCTACCTCGTCGTCGACAAGGTCAACCGCGACGGGACCTCGAGCGAGTTCGTCCAGGAGGTCGTGCGGATCGAGAACCAGGACGGCGTCGACGGCTACGACGCCTACGCCGTGCCCTACGCCGTCGGCGAGCAGAAGGCGACGTTCCGCCGGGCGACGGTGATCCGCAAGGACGGCCGGCGGGAAGAGGCGCGGATCGACGCGCGCGGCCGCGAGCAGGCGAGCGAGTTCACGACCTACTCGCGCATCTCCGTCGATCTCCCGGCCCTCGAGATCGGCGACATCGTCGTCCTCGAGCACCGGGTCGACGACCTGACGCAGAGCTTCTTCGGCGACTACTTCGGCAAGACCTTCTACTTCCAGGACCTCGTGCCGATCGAGCGGACGCGCTTCGTCCTCGTCGTCCCGGCCGACCGCCGGTTCTACTTCAACCGGCGCGGGATCGAGCTCGAGCCCGACGTCCGGCCGGGGCCCGACGGGAAGACGGTCGCGTACGCCTGGGAGCGCACGGGCGTCCCGCGCCTCGAGGCCGAGCCGGACATGCCCCCGCTCGACGAGGTCCTTCCGTGCGTGCAGGTCTCGACCTTCGCCGACTGGGACGCCTTCGCGCGCTGGTACTGGAGCCTCGTGCGCAAGCAGTTCGAGGTCTCGGAAGAGCTCCGGGCGAAGGTCGAGCAGCTCGTCGCGGGCGCCTCGACCCGCGAGGCCAAGATCCGCGCGATCTACGACTTCGTGGTCACCGACATCCGCTACAACGACAAGTGGGAGTTCGGCGTCCACGGCTTCAAGCCTTACAACGCGACCGCGATCTTCGCCCGCCGCTTCGGCGACTGCAAGGACAAGGCCACGCTCATCTCGACGATGCTGGGCGTCGTCGGGATCCCGGCGTACCCGGTGCTGATCGACGGGCAGTCGCGCCGCGGCCGCGAGGACTTCACGCTCCCGCTCATGAGCCACTTCAACCACTGCATCGCCTACGTTCCCGACCCGGCGGGCGGCGAGGGCTGGTTCCTGGACGGCACGGCCCAGCACCACGAGGCGACGAACCTGCCGGCCATGGACCGCGGGGCGACCTGCCTCGTCGTCCGCGAGACCGGCGGGGAGCTGAAGCGCATCGCGTGGCCCGAGCCGTTCGACCAGGGGATCCGCGAGCGGCACCGGGTCGTGCTCGCGCCGGGCGGGGGTGCGACGATCGAGAGCGAGCTTGCGCCGACCGGCCGCTTCGCCTCGGGCATCCGCGAGGTCTTCTCCCAGCCGGGGCAACGGCGCGAGATGCTCGAGAGGATCTACGGGCGCGAGCTCGCCGGGGCCCAGGCGCTCGACGCCGAGTTCGGCGACCTCGGCGACCTCGGGACGCCCGTCAAGGTGCGCTTCCGCCTCCAGGTGCCGAAGCTCGTGAAGACGGGATCGCGAGGCTTCGCGCTCGAGGAGGTGCGGAGCGTGCTCTTCCGCTGGCTCTACGTGGCCAAGGCGCGCGACCTCGCCCCGAAGGCCGAGCGGCGGTTCGACGTCGTCCTGCCGATCCCGAGCGGCGTCGAGGAGGTCGTCGAGTACACCCTGCCCGAGGGGATGACCGTTCGCGAGACCCCGAAGCCGGCCGAGGTCGAGAGCGAGTTCGGGCGGTACCGGAAGGTCTACGAGGTCGACGGGCGGACGCTCAGGGTGCGCCGCATCGTGGAGATGCGGGCCCAGCGCGTGCCCGTCGAGAAGTACGAGGAGTTCCGCCGCTTCGCGGTCGAGGTCGACCGCGCCGACGAGGAGCGCGCGATCCTCGGGGAAGGCCCGACCGAGCAATGACGCGAACCGCGACCCGAGCCGCGATCGTCCTCCTCCTCGCCGCGGCGGCGACCGTCAAGGCGGCCCCGGCCGGGGCCGAGACGAGGAAGGAACCCCTCGTCGACGTCCCCGGCTACGAGGCGCTGACGTCCTCCGCCGAGGCTGCGGGCGACGACGCGGCCTTCGCCGCCCGGCTCGTCGAGGCCGCGATCCGGGAGCCGGGCTCGGCGGGCGCGCACCTCGCGCTCTCCCGGCTCGCCGGCCTCGACCTCGACTCGAGCGCCGCCCGCGAGTCGCTGCGCGCAGGCGTGGTGCGCCTCCTCGAGGCCGAGGCCTCGGGCCCGTACCTCCGATGGAACCGCGACCTCGCCCTGCGCCTGCTCGCCCGGCTCGAGGAGGCGAGGGGCGACGCCGGGGCTGCCGAGGCGGCCCGGGCGCGCCGCGGGACGATCCGGGACTGGCTCGTCCTCGGGCCGTTCGGCTCCTCCCGGCACGCCGTCCACGGCCGGGCGTTCCCCATCGAGGCGGCGCAGCGCACGCGCGTCCTCGCCATCGACGAGGCGCACCCCGGGGCGCGCGGCTCCGTCCGCTGGCAGGCGGCGAAGGTCGCGCCGCTCGCCGACGGGATCGCGCCCTTCGTCTACCTGCGGCCCGAGCGCGGGGCGGCCTACGCGCTCGCCCAGGTGCGGGGCGGCGAGGCCGGGACGGCGGCCGTCCTCGCCATCCGCTGCACCGGGTCGTTCAAGGCGTGGTGGAACGGGGGCCTCGTCGCCGACCTCGACCGCTCGACGGCGTACCTCCCGCTCGGCGTCGAGGTGGAGGTGACCGTCGGGGGCGGGTGGAACCGGCTCCTCGTCAAGGTCGGCGACCCCTACGCGGTCCTCGAGGCCCGCCTCGTCGACCCGGAGGGCGCGGTCCTCCCGGGGATCGCCGTCGAGGCCGGGGAGCGCATCCACGCGCTCGACCTCTCCGCGGCCGGCGCCGCCCCGGAGCCTCTCGCGACGCCCGCCACCCTCCTCGAGCGCGCGGCGACGGCCGCGCCGGCGGACCCCCTGCCGCGGGCAGCGCTCGCCTACGTCCTCGCGGACGCCGGCGTCCCGTCGGAGGCGCTTCCGCACGCGGAGAGGGCCGCCGAGATGGCGCGCGCATCCGCTCACCTGCAGGTCCTGCACGCCCGGATCGCGGAGGACGCGCGGCACCTGCCGGAGACGTACCGGCGCAACGTCGCCCGGGCCGCGGACGAGCGGGCGCGCGCGGCCGACCCCGAGTTCGGGCCCGGGCTCGAGCGCCTCGCCAAGCGGCTCGCCGAGGAGGGACGGCCGGAGGAGGCCATCCGCGCCCTCCGCTCCCTGGCGGCCCGGCGACCGAAGCGGGCGTCGCTCCACCTCGAGGTCGCCGAGCTCTGCCGCGAGCAGGGCTTCGAGTCCGACGCCTTCACCCACGTCGCCCGCCACCTCGAGCTCGTCCCGGACTCGGCCCGCGGCTGGTACGCCCAGGCGGACCTCCACGGGCGCAAGGGAGACGTCAAGCGCGAGCTCGAGTGTCTGAGGAAGGCCGCCTTGCTCGATGCGGCGATGCCGGGTCTCGAGGAGCGGATCGCCTCGCGGCTCGAGGGCGCCGGCGACCTGGAGGCGGCCGAGGCCATGCGGCGCCGGCTCCTCGAGCGCCGCCCCCAGGACCCCTCGCGGATCGAGGCCGTCGCCCGCGTCGTGCGGGCCCGAGGCGACCTGGCGGGCGCCTCGAAGCTCTACCTGGCCGCGGCCGACCTCGTGCCCGCGGAGGCCCGCTACCCGCGCCTCGCGGGCGAGGCCCTGCTCGAGGCCGGCGCGCGCGACGACGCCCTGAAGCTCCTCGACCGGACGCTCGCCCTCGACCCGGCCCAGGCCTCGCTCCGGCGCATGCTCGAGCGGATGCGGGGCGTCGACTGGGACTTCGCGAAGCCGTACGAGGTCGATCTCCGCGCCGCGCTCGCGACGGCGCCCGGTCAGACCGAGCACCCGAAGGCGAGCTCCATCTGCCTCATCGACCTCTCCGTCACTCGCATCTACGGCCGGGGGGCGCGGACCGACATCGTCCACCAGGCGTTCAAGATCCTGGACGCGAAGGGGGTCGAGCGCTACCACACGATCCGCATCCCGGGCGAGATCCTCGAGGTCCGGACGATCCTGCCCTCGGGCGAGGTCCTCGAGCCGGTCATCACGGACGCGACCGCCGAGATCCTCATGCCCGGCCTGGCGCCGGGCTCGGTCGTCGAGTACCGCTACCTCGAGGACCACGACGACGCCGACGAGTTCCAGGTGTCGCCGGGCAAGTTCTACTTCCAGGATCCGTCGCTGACGGAGCCGTTCGTCCTCTCGCGCTACGTCGTCATCGCGGAGCGGGGCGTCGAGCTCGACCCCGTCTCCCGGAACTTCCGCGAGCCCGAGGTCACGGAGCGCGGCGGGGCCCGCATCTACCGCTGGGAGAACCGCGACGTCGGCCGGATCGACCCCGAACCGCTCATGCCCGAGCGCGACGAGATCCTGCCCTGGGTCGAGGTCATCGAGCGCCGCACCTGGGAGGACCTGCACGAGCTCTGCCTGGACCGCTGGCTCGGCCGGACGGCGCTCGTCCCCGAGCTCCGGGCGGCGGCGGAGAAGGCGACCGAGGGCCTCGCGGGCGACCGGGCGAAGGCCCTCGCCCTCCACCGCTTCGTCGCCGACCACGTGAAGGGCGACTCCGGCGGCCTCACGGCCGCCCAGGTCTTCCACGAGCGCGCCGGGCCGCGCGACCTGCTCCTCAAGGCGCTCCTCGAGGCCGCCGGCGTCCCGTGCCGGCCGGTGCGGGTCGGCACCAACCCCGACCTCTCGCCCCCGGTCGAGTGGGAGCGTCCGCGCCCCGACCTCCTGCCGGGAACGGCGCTCCTCATCGAGCCGCGCGACGGGCCGCCGGCCTGGATCTTCCGCGGCGGCCGCTTCCTCCCCTACGGCATGGTGCCGCTCGAGTACCAGGGGGCGACCGCCCTCATCTGCTCGCCCCTCGGGGGCGAGCTCGCGGTCGTGCCTCGCGACGACCTCGTCGCCCGCGCGACCCGCACGCGCCTGCACCTCCGGATGGACGGCGCCGACGCCCGCTGCGATGCGGAGATGGTCTTGCCGGACGCTCCGGGTTTCGGCATCAAGGAGCGGGTGCTGACCATGCCGCGCGCCCAGCTCAAGAGCATCGTCGAGCGCCAGGCGAACGAGATGTTCCCGGGGGCGAAGCTCCTGAGCTTCGACGTCCCCGACCTCGACAGACCCGATGCGCCGTTCCGGCTCGTCTTCGCCTGCCAGGCGCCGCGAGTCGCCGTCGAGTCCGACGGCCTCTTCGCGATCAAGACCGGGATCCCGCCCCTCGAGCTGACCGAGCGCTTCGGCGGCAAGAGCCGGCGCGAGCACCCGATGCTGTTCCGGCGCGCGGGGGCGCAGGTGGACGAGGTCGAGATCGACCTGGGCGAGGGCTACGACGTCGCCGCCCTGCCCCCGAACCTGCTCGTGCGGGATCGCTTCGGCTCGTACTCGTTCCGGGTGTCCGCCGAGGGGCGAAAGATCCGGGTGGCGAGGACGGTCATCAACCTCCCCGACCGGGTGGAGGCCGCCGACTACCCGAGGTTCCTCTCGGCCTGCCGGGAGGTCGATGCGGCCGAGTTCCGGCGCATTCACCTGCGCAAGCGGGCGGCCCCGGGATCCGGCGCGGGCGGCGGGGCCGGAGGCGAGCACCGGTGACCTCCGACGGCAAGCTCGAGAACCTGGGCGGGGGCCAGCTCGTCGCCCGGGCGCTGAAGAAGGAGGGCGTGACCCACATCTTCACGCTCTGCGGCGGCCACATCACGCCGATCTACATGGCGTGCCACGACGGCACAAGGTCCCGTTCGTGACCGTGGTCGCGAACGATGCCGGCTGGGGCCAGATCCGGAACCCTCAGCTCGCCATGCACTCGGGACCGGCCGCCGCGCTCGCGACCGACCTCGCCTGCACGCGCTACGACCGCGTCTGCGAGGCGCTCGGTGGCCACGGGGAGCACGTCGAGCGGCCGGAGGACATCCGGCCGGCCCTCGAGAGGGCCATGGCGGCCAACGTTCCGGCCTGCGTCAACGTAGTGATCTCGAAGGAGACGATGGCCGGCAGCAACTACATGCGCGGCCTCTGACGCCGCGCGCGACCGGGCCCCCGGGGGAAGGGTCCGGTCCGTGATCGTCTCGATCGCCGAGGGGGGGTGGGGATGCCCAGGGGACTCCACGGCCACGCCGCCGTTCGTGAAGGACACGGGAAGGGCCGGCCGGCTTCCGGTGCGTCCGGACGGCGCCGCCGCCGGCTCTCCACCGCCTGGGCCGCCGCGGTCGCCTTCGCCGTGCCGGCGATCGCCGCCGTCCTGGCGGGCCCCGCGACCGGTGCGCCGGGCGGGGACGAGGGCCCGCGCCCGGCGGTCGGCGAGGGCCTCGCCGGGGCCCCCGAGACCCGGGAGGCGGGCCACGCCGACGGCTGCTGCGGCGACCTCGAGGCGGCGCTCCTCGCGGCGCGGTTCGCACACGCGACGCGGATCCCGACCCGCCGTCACGACGTCCACGTCCTCCGCCGGCCGGGCTTCGCTCCGCAGCTCGTCGTCCGCGACGAGGCCCTGCTCGTGCTCGACCCGGCGGCGCGCATCGAGGAGCTGGCGGGACGCCACGGCCTCGAGGTCGTCCGGGCCGTCCCGGACCTCGCCGTCTTCGCCGTGCGGCGCGAGGGCACGACCGTCGAGGGCCTGCTGGCCGAGCTCGAGGGCGCTCCGGGCGTGCTCTCCGCGGAGCCCCACGGGGTGGCCGTGACCGCGTTCCGACCGAACGACGAGCTCTACCCGCTCCAGCCCGGGGCCCGCGGCATCGACATCGAGGCCGCCTGGGACCGGACGAAGGGCGATCCGAGCGTCGTCGTCGCGGTCCTCGACACGGGCGTCGACTTCGCCCACCCAGACCTCGCCGGCGCGTTGCTCCCCGGCATCGACATCGTGAACGGCGGAGCGGGCGGCGCCGGGCCCGGACCGCGCGACGACAACGGCCACGGGACGGCCGTCGCGGGCATCATCGCGGCCCGCGGCGACAACCGTCACGGCATCGCCGGCGTGGCGTTCCGGACGACCGTCCTCCCGGTGAAGGTCGCCGACGGCAACGGCCGCGCGACCTTCGCCGACCTCGTCGCCGGGCTCGACTACGCCGCGCGCCAGCAGGCCCCGATCATCAACGTGAGCCTCGGCTCGACCATCGACTCGCCGGCTCTCCGGCTGGCCGTCGACCGGGCCATCGCTTCGCGCGCGGTCGTCATCGCCTCGGCCGGCAACGAGAACGTGAACCACCCGATGTACCCGGCGGCGTACCCGGGGGTGATCGCGGTCGGGTCCTCGGGCAACGGCCCCGAGGTCGGCTTCTCGACGGTGCTCGCGCCCGGCCTCGCGACGCTCGCCCCCGGCGAGCTGGTGGTCGCGCCCGTGCCGGGCGGCGCCTACGCGTACGTGGGCGGGACGTCGGCCGCCTCGGCCCACGTCGCCGGCATCGCCGCCCTCGCCAGGGCCCTCAACCCGGCGCTCGGCGGCCCGCAGCTCGCGCAGGCGCTCCGCCAGGGCGTCGACCCCATCCCGGCGCTCGCGCCGGTGGTCGAGACGTTCGCCTTCGGGCGGATCAACGCCCTGAAGGTGCTCCAGCGCGCCGACCCCCTGTATACGGACATCGCCGTCACGGGCATCGTCGTCACCCCCCGTGTCCCCAACCCGGGCCAGGCGCCGACCGTGCGCGTGCGCGTCGAGAACCAGGGGAACGGGCCGACATCCGCCGGCGTCCTGCGCCTGCGCTATGACAGCGGGGCCCGGATGGTCCAGGTCGGCGAGGTCGCCGTGCCGGCGATGGCCATCGGAGAGCGAAGGACCCTGGCCCTGGCGTGGCCCGCGGGCATGCTCCCGCCGCCGGGCGCGCACGACCTCGAGGCGACGGTCGACGCCGTTGCGGGCGAGACCGAGCGCGCCGACAACGTGCGCCGGATGCGCGTCCGGGTGGACCCGAGGGCCGAGGTCGACGTGGGCGTCGCGACGATGGCCGTCCGTCCCGACCCGAGCGGGACCGCGGTCGAGGTCGACGCGGTCGTCCGGAACTCGGGCAACCGCGGGACGACGGCCGAGGTCGTGTTCAGCGCCGACGGCACGCCCGCCGGCAACCGATCCGTCCCGCTCGCGCCGGGCGGCGAGACCCGGGTGACGTTCCGCTGGGTCGCCCCGGCCGCGGCGCCCGAGCGCGTGACGCTGGAGGTCCTCGTCCGGCCCCAGCCGGGCGAGGTCACGCCCGACGACAACGCCGCCCAGCTCATCGTGAAGCTCGGCACGGCGACGGCGACGCCGATCGGTCCCCTCTACCAGCAGTCGAACGGCGTCGACGTGATCCTCGACGCGCCCGACTGCGTCATCGCCGGCCGGCCCTACGTCCCGCTCCAGGTGTTCGTCCCGAGCAAGGGCGACACCTCCAACGACAGCTTCCTGCGCGTGCGAAGCTGCGAGGTCGTCGCCCGGGACCGTCCGGAGCGGACCGCTCCGGGGACGACCGTGTACCTGGACGGCGCCGGCGGGCCGCCGACGACGGCGGCGCCGGGGATCCTCCTCGTCGACGAGATGGGCCAGGTCGCGACCGCCGGGGGCGGCCCCGACCTCAACATCTTCAAGGACCAGGACCTGAAGGAGAACGGCTGCCACAACATCATCCGCGTGCCGCGGCAGGCGATCGGCGTCCCGGCGACGCCGACCCAGCTCACGACGAAGTACTTCGACTCCGCCGTCCAGTGGGAGTACCACCGGCGGATCCTGTGGGTCTTCAACATCACGCGGAGCGGCACGACGCGCAAGGTCGTGTCCGTCGACTTCCTCTCGAGCGCGTTCCCGGCCCTCCCGGGCGAGAACCGCTACTACGATGCCCACGTCCACACGATCGCCGAGTGGTTCTTCGACAGCCCGATCAACCTCTTCGCCCCGCGGAAGGCCTACGGCGGGCCGCTCCAGATGATCGCCGAGTGCGCCTATGCGAAGGGCCTGATCGCGTCGCCCGCGGACGTGCGCGACAACGTCATCACGACCGACCACAACTGCTTCTACAACGTCTTCGGGAACCCGGACCACCCCGACCGGCGACCGCCGCGCGGCCCGTCCTCGCCGGCGGCGAGCCCGGCCCCGGGCGGCGGGGCGCTCTCCGAGCGCGAGCGCTACCGCGAGATCTTCGGCGCGGCGTCGGGCGAGGAGCTGGCCGTCCGCCAGGACAACATCCTGTTCCAGCTCGGGATAACGATCTCGCTCCCTCTCGGGGCGCACATGCTGCACTACCGCGCCGACCACGTCGAGGGTCCGTGGCACGGGGGCGGGTGGATCCCCGATCCGGGCAGCCCGAGCATCGACGTCGTCCTCGAGGATGTGCTCCGCGACAGCGCCCAGCAGAACCAGACCCCGCTCGGGAACCTGCATGCGTTCTCCTACGCCGCCCACCCGTTCGGCGGCTTCCTCGGCTGGAACGACGACCACCTGAAGGTGGCCCTCGGGCTCGACCCGAACCTCCGGACGCGGGACCACGTCCACGCGAGCCCGCCCGCCTTCGTCTTCAAGGGGCTCCAGCTCTGGAACGGACGCGGGGCCCGCTCCCTGCCGAGCTCGGCCATCGACTTCGAGGACCTGAACCCCTTCACCGACCCCGACTGGCAGCGCGGGAACCGGAACTGGGACCGCCAGGTCCAGGAGGGGCTCGTCTACTGGCACCGCGCGATCGCCGAGCTGTTCGCGTACGGCTTCGTCAACGAGCCGGACCGCAAGTTCCCGCGCAAGGTCTTCATCGCGGGCGGGTCCGACGCCCACGGCGACTTCAACTACGACATCTCGCGCCTCGCCACGCCGCTCGCGCTCCAGGAGACCTACAGCGTCGGCTCGAGCCCGTTCGGCTGCGTGCGGACGTACGTCTTCGCCGACGGGCAGCCGGGCCTGACCTCGGGGGAGCGCGGCATGGCGGCGTACGCCGCCGGGATCTCGGTCCTGACGGACGGCCCGGTCCTCACGTTCTCGATCGACGCCGACGACCGCTTCGACTCGGCGCTCCTCAAGTGGCGCGACGGCGGCGGCGCCCGCGGCGACGCCGACGGCCGGATCGGCGGCGGCGGCGCGCTCGACGGGCTCGGGACGGCGCTCGTCCGGAAGGGCTCCGAGGACGTCTTCTTCCGCTATCGGTACTCGCTCCTCCCGGACCTCGGCGCGAACGGCGGGGCGATCGCGGCGATCAAGATCTACAAGGATGAGCCGGGCAACCCGAACCCGACGCACACCCTGCGCGGCTTCGAGGAGCCCGCGGGCCGCGGCTCGCTCGCGCCCGCTGCGCCCGACACCGACCTCGTCGAGCGCATCGACGCCGCCGAGGAAGGGACGGTGACGGTGCCGGCCGCCTTCTCCCTCGGGGCGTTCACGGACGACGATCCGCAGGTCGCGGCCCTTCCCGTCGACGCGCGCCGCTGCTACACGAACCCCATCTGGGCGCTGCCGGTCGAGATGAAGGTCACCGCGAGCCCGCAGCCCGGCGCCGCGCGGATCGAGGCGGGCGAGCTCGCGGTCGAGGTGCGGTTCCCGATCACGATGGACACGAGCGGCGCGACGGCGGAGGTGAAGCCGCTCGACGCCGGTGGCGACAGCACGGACGCCACCCAGCCGGCCGCGGCCACGCTCGCGGCGACCTGGAGCGCCCAGCCGGGGCTGCAGGACTCGGTCCTGACGCTCGTCAACACGACCGCGATCGACCTCGGCGGGGCGGAGTACCCGGCCTCGAGCGGCGACGTCTCCTTCGTCGTCTATCTCCGCGATCCGCGGGACATGAGCGGCAACGCCCTCAACCCCATCGCCGTCACGTTCCGCGCGCCGAAGTCCCCGGGATCGACCGGGACGACCTCCTCGCCCACGACGCCGGGCGCGGGGCCGGGCGGGTTCGGCGGCGGCGGCGGCGGAGGGGGCGGGGGCGGGTGCACGCTCGGCGCCCCGGTCGGCGCTACGCCCTGGTCGCTGGCGCCCATCCTGGGGCTCCTCGCGGGGCTCGCGCTCGCGCGCCGGCGCCGGTCGCCGCGCTGAGGACGGCCGGGTGCCGGGATCGACGCCGGACGCGCGATCTAGGGCAGACCGCGTAAAAGGAGTTGACAAGCCCCAAGCCATCGTTACAATGGCGCCCGGCTTGGCACGGCGGCCCGCGCCGAGCCGTTGCAGCCAACAGAGAGAGAGCCCGAGCGACGCGCACGCGGAACGGCAAGGCCAGGCCAGGCCTGGCTTTTCGTTTCGCGCTTCCGGGGGAGCCGGGGGGAGAGAGAGTGACCCCTGACTCTTCCTTCACGCCGACGGCTCGCGGCTGGGGGTGCTTCGGAGACCCGCCGTTTCCGGGTCTCCGGGCGAGGTCGGTGGCTCCGTCCGCGGGGCGCACGACGGTCGCACGATGATTCGCGGACCCGTCGCGCCGCCCCCCGGAGAAAGGGGGTCTATGATCTGCGAGAAGTGCGGCAAGTCCATGGTCTTCGACTATCAGGTCGAGGAGCGGAAGGTCCTCTTCAAGCTCTGGAACTGCGAGTGCGGTCATAGGATCCTCGAGAAGAAGAACCTGAGGCAGCTCGAGCGGGCGCTGAAGTAGCGCGGCCGCCACCACGGGTCGCCGGGCGGACCCGCGAACGAAGTCAGCGATCGAGAAACGACGAGACCGCGCGCCTCCAGGGCGGAGGCACGCGGTCTCGTCGTCTTCATCTCGCCGGGTGGAAAGGGCGGGCCGCCGGCTACTGCCTCGTCGCAGCTCCCAGGGGTTCCGCGTCAGGACATTAGATCACCATCGCCCGGGGACGCCGCGGACGCTCGGGCGGCGCCGGCGTGTTGGGACGGGCCGGGCGCTCCTGGCGCTGCGGCTCCCGGGCCCGGAGCTCCCGCAGCTCGCGCCGGAGCTGCTCGACCTGGGTGCGAAGCTCCTCGACCTGGCGCCGCAGGGCGCGGATCTGCGCCGGCATCCCGTCGTCCTGAGGGGCCTGGGAGCGCCGCTCGGCCCGCGGCTGCTGCTGCCGCTCGGGCTGGCGCCGATCGGGCTGCTGGCGCTCGGGCTGGCGCCGCTCGCCCTGCTGGCGGCGCTCGCCGTCGCGCTGACGCTCGGCCATGCGGCGCGCCTGGGCGCGAAGCAGGGCCGCGAGCTCCGGCCGGTCGGCCTGCTCGAGGCGGCGCGCGAGCTGCTCCAGCAGCTCGGCCCGCCGATCGGTACCGGGCCGGTCGCGCCGGTCGTCCTGGCGCTCGCGCCCGCGGCCGTCGTCGCGCTCGCGAGCCCGCTCGCGCTGGCGGCCTCGCTGCCGGTCGTCGTCGTCGTCCGCGTCGTCGTCCTCGTCGTCCTCGTCGTCGTCATCGTCGTCATCGTCGTCATCGTCGTCGTCCACGGCCCTGGCCGCGCCGCCCGGGCACCCCGGGCAGCTGCCATCGCCATCGGGCGCGGCGAGGGCTACGGACGGCGACCCGAGCAGCACGGCGAGCGCCGCCACGGCAAGGCTGAACCTCATGAGTTCCCCTCCGAAAAAGGTAAGCACGCCCGTGGTCGGGGTCTCGGCCCCGGCGCCCTCGAGCGCGATTGCGTGCGGTTCCCCCGTCGTTGATACGGAGGGAACGGCCCCTCCTGTTGGTAACGCTCGGCGACCGGCCGGAGTCGCGGACGAGGGCTCGAGACGGAGGCTCGACCGGGCCTTCACCGAGCCTTGACATGGCGCGTCATCGTCGCGTAGAATGCCGACCCCGAGCCGCTTTTCGGCCCAGCCGCCCGAGGTCGCCGCGCCGTCCGGGGGCCCGAGCCGGAGGCGGTGACGAAGGCCTCGACGCGAGGAGCGGCATGATCTCTTTCGAGCCCACCGACGAGGAGAAGGCGATCCGCGAGGAGGTCCGCAAGCTCGCGGACAAGGAGCTCCGCGCCCGGGCCCGCGAGTGCGAGAAGGCACACGACATCCCCGACGCCCTCCGGCGCACGTACCACGAGCTCGGGCTCGCCGTCCTCGACCTGCCCGAGTCGTGCGGCGGCGCCGGCCTCGGAGCGGTGACGCGGGCGATCGTCGAGGAGGAGCTCGCCTTCGGCGACGGCGGTCTCGCCTTCGGGCTCGGCGCCTCGCTCTTTGCGAGCTACGCCGTCCTCGAGCTGGGCGACGATGCCCAGCGGAAGGCCTTGATCCCGCGGCTGTCCGACCCGGGCGCGCCCGCTCGCCGCGGCACGCTCGCCATCGCGGAGGGCGACCTCGGCGCCGAGCTGCTCGACCGGCTGAAGACGCGGGCGGAGCGCGCCCGCGAGGGCGGATACGAGATCTCGGGGGCGAAGCTCTTCGTCCCGGACGCGCACGCGGCCGAGGTCTTCATCGTCCTCGCCCGCGGGGAGGGCGGCCCCGAGTCGACGGGCGCGCTCAAGGGCTTCGTCGTCGAGCGCGGGGCCCCGGGCCTCTCGGTCGGCCGCGAGGACGACCGGCAGGGCCTGAACGCGGTCCGTTCGTTCGCCGTGGACCTCGCCTCGGTGCGCGTCCCGGAGGCGGCGGCGCTCGCGGGCGGCGACGCGCCGGACGCGGCCCTCAGGCGCCTCCTCGCGCGGATCTGGATCGTCAACGCGGCCCGCCAGGTCGGGATCGCGCGCGCCTGCCTCGAGTACGCGTCGTACTACGCCCAGGAGCGGAGCGCCTTCGGCCAGAGGATCGGCCAGTTCCAGAGCATCGCGTTCAAGGTCGCCGACATGGCAATGGACGTCGACTCCGCCCGCTGGCTCACTTGGCGCGCGGCCTGGGAGCTCGACAAGGGCCGCGAGACCGCGGCCCGCTCGGCGGCCCTCGCCGGCGTCCACGCGAACGACGCGGCCTGCCGGGCGGGGATCGAGGCCGTGCAGATCCTCGGCGGCGCGGGCTTCATGGAGGATTACCCCGTCGAGAAGTGGTACCGCGATGCGAGGTCGCTCGCCGCCGTCGGCGGCGTCGACACCCTCCGCAACCACTTCCTCGCCGACACCGCCTACGGCCCGCTCGGCGAAGCCGGCGGCGCCGGGCCCGACCCGTCGTCCGCGTTCGCGGCGTTCGGCCAGGCCTTCGGGGGCTGAGACTGAGGGACGGGCCATGATCGACTTCGAGCTCGACGGCCTCGCGACGATCCGGGACATGGTGCACTGGTTCGCCGAGAACGAGGTTCGCCCGCGCGCGATCGAGGCCGACCGCCGCGGCGGCGTCTCCGAGGACTTCATCGTCAAGGCGCAGCAGCTCGGGCTCTCGGCCGGCGGCGCCCCGCGCGAGTACGGCGGCGAGGGCGACGGCCTCGGCGAGAGGAAGGACCGGACCGGCCACCGGACGGCGAACCGCCTGGCGGTCGTCGGCGCCGAGGAGATGGCCTGGGGCGACCCGGCGGTGATCCTCGCCTTCCCGGGCCCGGGCCTCGGCGGCCCGCCGGTCGCGCTGTCGGGCACGCCCGAGCAGAAGAAGCGGTTCTTCTCCGTCTTCACCCCCGGGAAGCCGCCGGCGTGGGGCGCCTACGCCACGACCGAGCCGGGCTGCGGCTCCGACGTGGCCGCCATCGCGACGACGTGCAAGAAGGACGGCGACCACTACGTCCTGAACGGACGCAAGTGCTTCATCACGAACGGCGGCCGCGCGAGCTGGGTCGTGGTCTTCGCCACGATCGACCCGGCGCTCGGCCGCGCCGGCCAGCGCGCGTTCGTGGTCGAGCGCGCCACGCCCGGCTTCACCGTCGGCAAGATCGAGAAGAAGCTCGGCCTGCGGGCGAGCGAGACCGCCGAGCTCGTCCTCGAGAACGTCAGGGTCCACAAGGACAACCTCCTGGGCGGCGAGGAGCGCTACGAGCGGGCGGACAAGGAGGGCTTCAAGACGGCGATGAAGACCTTCGACTCGTCGCGCCCGATGGTCGGGGCGATGGCGCTCGGCATCGCCCGGGCCGCCTTCGAGGAGGCGCGCGCCTTCGTGAAGGAGCACTACATGCTCGGTCGCCCCGTCGTCCGCTACGGGGCGGTCCGCGAGACGCTCGTCGAGATGGAGCGCCGGATCGACGCGGGGCGGCTCCTCTGCTGGAGCGCGGCCTCGATGGCCGACGCCGGGCAGCCGAACTCGAAGGAGGCGTCGATGGCGAAGGCCTACTGCGCCCGGGTCGGCCAGTGGGTTACGGGGAAGGCCATGGAGCTCATGGGCGGCTTCGGGACCGAGCGCGAGCGCCTCGTCGAGAAGCTCTACCGCGACATCAAGGTCTACGACATCTTCGAGGGCACGGGCGAGGTGCAGCGCCTCGTGATCTCGCGGCGGCTCATGCCCGAGATCGCCATCCGATGAGCATCCCGGCCGGGCCGGGCGCCCCCTCGGACTTCCGCAGCGACACCGTCACGCACCCGACCGACGCCATGCGCCGCGCCATGGTCGAGGCGCCGCTCGGCGACGACGTCTTCGGCGACGACCCGACCGTGAACGCGCTCGAGGCCGAGGCCGCGCGCCGCTTCGGCAAGGAGGCCGCCCTCTTCCTGCCGAGCGGCACCATGGCCAACCTCGTCGCCCTCCTCGTCTGGTGCCGCCCGGGCGACGAGGCGATCGTCGAGGAGCGCTCGCACAGCTTCAACAGCGAGCAGGGCGGCCCGGCGCGCTTCGGCGGCATCCAGCTCCGTCCGCTCGCGAGCGACGGCGGGGCGTTCGACCCGGACGAGGTCGCGGGCGCGATCCGCGGCGGCGCCAACGCGCGTTCCCACGTCGACGACATCCACTCGCCGCGGACGTCGCTCGTCTCGATCGAGAACACGCACAACTTCACGGGCGGACGCGTGGTCCGGCTCGAGAACGTGCGCGCGGTCTCGCGCGCCGCCCGCGACCGCGGCCTCAAGGTGCACATGGACGGGGCGCGGATCTTCAACGCCTCGGTCGCGTCGGGCGTCGACGTGGCGACGTACGCCGCCGAGTGCGACTCCGTCATGTTCAGCCTCTCGAAGGGGCTCTCGTGCCCGGCGGGGTCGATGCTCGTCGGCGCGGACGACTTCATCGCCGCCGCCCGCCGGACGCGCAAGGTCCTGGGCGGCGGCATGCGCCAGGCGGGCGTCCTCGCCGCGTGCGGGCTCGTCGCGCTTAAGGAGATGGTCGCGCGCCTCGCCGACGATCACGCGAACGCGAAGGCGCTCGCGCGTCGCCTCGCCGAGCTGCCGGGGATCGAGTGCGACGCCGAGCGCGTCGAGACGAACATCGTGATCGTCCGCCTTGCCCGCGGGCCGGGCGCGCACGGCCCGTTCGTCGCCGGGCTGAAGGCACGCGGCGTGCTGTGCGCCTCCCTCGGCTCCATCGGCGTCCGCTTCGTCACCCACCGCATGGTCGGCGCGCCCGACGTCGAGCGCGCCGCCCTCGCCGCCCGCGACATCGCGCGCGAGTTCGCGGGCTGACGTGAGGGGCATCCCGCTCGCTCTCGTCCTCGCTCTCGCGTCCGGCTGCGTCTTCCCGATCTACGAAGGAGCGCAGGTGGGCGTCCAGCACTCGACGCAGGAGGGCGAGGCGAAGGCGCTCGAGCGGGCCGTGCAGAGCGTCGACTACTCGCTCGTGCGCGGCCGGGCCGTCTGGGTCGCGGGCTTCGAGCCCGCGGGCCTGGTGGCGCCGCCCGCCGAGGACCGGCGACTCGCGGGCGCCCTCGCCCGCGACGCCTACCTCGCGGCTCGGCTCGTCGAGCGGCTCGTCAATCTCGGGAACCGCGTGGTCGCCGAGCCGCGCGAGGCCGACATCTGGCTGCTGCCATGGGTGCGGGTGCTGGGCAGCCAGACGACGCACCGCGAGTACCGCGAGTCCCTCCTCTTCTACTACCCCGTCTACGTGCACGACGAGAGCCACGCGCAGGCCGCCGTCTCGATCGGCCTCTACGACCGCGGGTCGGGCGAGCTCCGCGACCTCGTCTCCGGTCGCAGCTACGGGCTCATCGTCGAGCCGTTCATCCTCGACGTCCTCGGCTTCCGGCTGGGCTTCTAGGGGGCAACGGATGAAGACCACTCCGCTCGTGCTGGTGCTCGTGCTCGCTGTCGGCTGCGCGACGAAGATCTACGAGGGCCCGACGAGCGGGAGGGCCGCCGAGGCGCAGGTCGCGATCTCGCTCGCCGCCGACAGCGCGCTCGAGGCGTTCGACGCCGAGCCGTACCGGGCGCAGGCGGTCGCGGTCGAGGTCTACGGCCTGACCGAGAAGCTCGAGGGCTACTCGCCGGAGGAGGGCTACCTCCGGAGCCTGGTCGTGCGCAAGCTCGTGCAGGCGGGCGCCCGCGTCGTCGAGGGCCGGGCGGACGCGGACATCCTGCTCGCGATCTCGCTCGACGCCGCCGGCGTCGACGTCATCCGCCGCGACCTCCCGCTCATCTACCACCACACGACGTTCCGCGGCCTCGTGCGCGGCCGCGCGGTCGCCTACTCCCTGCGCGAGCGCGCCGTCACCGGGATCATCGCCGCCACCGGCTTCTCGCGCGAGTCGATCTACCGCGAGATCTACATCTTCTACGTCTTCGGCCCGATCACGACCCGCGAGGCGGTCGCGCCCAAGCTCGAGCCCGCGCCGCCGGCGAAGTAAGTCAGGAAGGAAGGAAGCCGGCCACCTTGAAGGCCATCCGGCGTCCCGATATAATGCCCGACCGGCGTGGCGGCGTAGCTCAGCTGGTCAGAGCGAGGGACTCATAAGCCCTAGGTCCCCGGTTCGAGTCCGGGCGCCGCTACCCACCTCCCCCGCCTCCTCCCGCGCCCGGCGGTCGCCACTTCACTTCCCCTACGGACGGCGGTATACTTCTTCGCCTTACCGTTGAGGGGGTAACGCGGCTTGAGGAGGGGTAGAACACCATGTCGGGAAGCGTGACCGGACCGGGGCGCCCAGGGGGCGTCGATCCCACCACGACGACCACGCCGAGCACGACGCCGACGCCGGCGCCGACGGCGCCCACGACCGACACGCCGTCGACGAGCGTCGGCACCGGCGGACCGCGGACGTCGGTCCCGCTCGATCCGGCGGCGGCGCGGCTCCTCGCCGAGCTCCAGCGCGCCAAGGGGTCGGGCCCCGCGTGGCTCAGCTTCCTCGACGGCTCGAGCAGCACCCGGGCCCTCGCGGAGAAGGTCGTACGCGACGGCAAGGTGACCGGCGACGAGGTCCTCTCCCTCGTCAAGGACGCGAAGGACTACGGGAGCATCAACCGCGACGAGCGCAAGGTGCTCGAGAAGCTCGTGAACGAGCGGGCGAGCGCCTTCGAGCCGCACGCCCTGACGGCGCTCCGGCAGTTCCTGGGCCTCCCGGCGACGACGCCGACCACGCCCACGACGCCCACGACGCCCACGACCCCCACGACCCCGACCACCCCGACGACGCCGACGACCCCGACGACCCCGACGGCGCCGACGCCCGGCATCCCGCCGGCGAACATCCTCGAGAAGCACGGGCTCAACAAGACCGGCGAGCCGACGAAGAACGAGTACAAGGGCGACCCCTGGAAGATCACCTACTACCCGTACTTCGGCGACGAGCAGTTCGCGACGTTCGGGAAGTACGCGGGCGCGTTCGGAAAGCCCCAGGCCGCCGAGGACCTCCACGGCTACTGGGAGTCGTACTCGAACCCGCCGTCGAACCTGACGCCCGGCTCGTGGATCGCCGCCGGCACGATCTCGGAGAGCGGCTTCGAGGCCGCGACCGGGATCGACATCACGGGCAACCGGCCGATCTCGAACGACGCGTACAAGCTGCTGCGCGAGAGCGGCGCGCCCAAGGACGCGAGCTTCGCGCTCCGCGGGTCCGACGGCAAGGAGCTGCCGATCCGCGCCGGCGACCGCCTCGTGCCGACGATCGCCGAGGGCGGGAAGTTCGCCGAGGTCGAGATCCGCGGCGACGAGGGGTACTTCAAGAAGGGCACGAACGACATGGTCCGGGGCGACGTCGTCTGGCGCGCCAAGGGCACGGACGGCGCCGTCCGCGGCTCGGCGGCCGACAAGGTCGAGGACCGCCAGACCCTGACCGGCGTCGACTCGAGCGCCAAGTTCGACTTCCTCGACGCGACCGGCGACCCGATCAGCTACAGCCCGACCTCGCAGCGCATCGTCCCGACGTACAAGGACGGCAGCTCGACCCACGCCTTCAACCCGACGCGCGACGCCTCCGGGAAGATCACGGGCTACGAGCACCAGACGCTCGACTCCGAGGGCCAGAGCGTCCGCAGCCGGGCGAACATCTCGACCGCCGACTACGACCGCCTGACGCGCGGCAAGGACGTGATCTACCGCATCCAGAACCAGTCGAGCGGCTCGCTCGAGGGCGACGGCAAGGTCTCCGAGAGCTACAACATGGGCTGGTGGGGCAAGTGCCACAACGTCGCCTCCATCGGCACGTCGAACATGAAGCTCCCGGAGAAGGACGTGCGGATGGTGACGAACCTGGACGCCCGCGCCGGCGACGTGCTCGGCCTCCAGTACGCGGACGGCGGGGCGAACCACGTGCTCGTGCCCAAGCGCGACGGCGAGGGCAAGATCACGGGCTACGCCGACCAGACGCGCAACGCCGCCGGCGCCGTCACCGGCAGCCGCGACCTCTCGGCCGCCGACGCGGCGGCCCTCGCCGACTCGAAGAAGGCGCAGGCCGTCATCGTCACGCGCTCGGGCGCCCTCAAGGCGGCCGAGGTGACGACGTTCTCGAAGCAGGACGTGACGGCGCTCACGGCCCACATGAGCGACGGCGCGGTCGAGTACAAGGGCTCGATGGGCAACCGCTTCTACGGCATGCCCGACGAGATCCGCCTGAAGGACGGCCGCACGGTCCGCGCCTGGGTCCAGGACGTGACGACGGACGCCGGCAAGAAGACGACCGTCGGCACCAAGAGCGGACCCGAGTTCAGCGAGTCGGACCGCTCGATCCTGCGCGGCGAGGGGCTCGACAGCAAGACGATCCGCAGCGCCGGCGGCCGCTCGCTCGGCTGGTCGACGCAGGACTTCGCGAAGCTGAACGGCGGGCGCTCGGACAAGATCAAGGAGATGACGCTCGTCCACCCGGACGGCCGCACCGAGAAGGTGAAGGCGAGCGACGTCCGCGAGATCGGCTGGGAGAACAAGTTCGACCTCGCGCCCGACAACCTCTGGAAGCTCCACGGGCTCGTGAACGACAAGCAGACGACCGTCATCGAGTCGTCCTCGGGCACGCAGGTCTGGAACTACTCGATCAAGGGCGTCGAGACGAAGCCGCTGAAGCCCGCCGACGTGCCGGCCCACCTGAAGGAGAAGGCCAAGGCGCCGGGCATGCTCAAGGGCACGACGGGCGACGACGGCAAGTACTTCTTCAACACGACGATCAACGGCAAGAACTACCCGTACTGGGTCAAGTTCGAGGCCGACGGCAAGATCAAGGACTTCTCCTACCTCGAGGACGTCCCCGACTTCTTCTGGACGCAGCACGTGAAGGACCCGATCACGTCCACGTGGGAGGGCGAGGCGCAGGCCCCGGGAGCGTCGATGCGCGACATCCAGCGGCTCTACAACGCGTCGACCGGCGCCTACGATCCCTACGCGCTCCCGGGCGGGCTCGTGTCGCGGAACGACCTCGAGTCGCTGAAGCCGGTGAGGCCGCAGGGCTAGCGGTCCGGAGATGGCCAAGGCGAAGGAACCAGGCAAAGGAGATGATCGAATGCCTCAAGCCATGGAAGCGGCCATCCCGGCCGGGTTCACCGAGGGCGGCGTGAGCCCCATCGTCTCGGAGCGGGTCGTCCGCACGCTCGAGCGGATCCCCCCGCGCGGCGGGCCGATCCGGCTCCTCGTCGTCCAGGCCGAGAAGGCGAAGCCCGAGGCCCTCGAGGAGCTGCTGAAGAAGAAGATGCGCTGGGCCATGAAGAAGAAGGCCCCGGGCGTCTTCGAGGTCGAGGCGCTCCCGGCCGACGTCGACGAGCTCGCCCTTCAGACCGCGCTGATCCGCAGGCTCGACCTCGCGACGCGCTTCTTCGGCGCGCGCGTGGAGGGAGAGGAGCAGAAGGCCGTCGCGGCGGTGACCGTCGATGACGCGGCCGCGGCGAGGAAGGGCCTCGCCGGCCTCGGCGCGGAGGTCAAGAGCGAGGAGGCCGGGCCGACGCTCGTCGTCTCGATCCCGGGGAAGGCCCTCGCCTCGCTGGCGGTGGCCTCGTGGGTCCGGGCCGTAGAGATCCGGGAGGCGGGTAAGGGGAAGTAACGAAGCTCGGATCCCCGGCGAGAAGCGCAGCCGGCGCCCGGGCATCCCCGGGCGCCGGCTCTTCTTTTCTCTCGTCTCTTCTCCGTGTCGAGAACCTGCCGGGACGCAGGATCAAGCGTCTCTTACGAGCGCCAGGACGCGGAGCGAGACGAGCACGACGAGCAGCCCCACCCCGACGTACAGCGCGTACCGCGCCGGCCGCGCCCGCACGTAGGGCGTGAGGTCCTCCCGCGGCTGGATCTCCGCCCGGAGGACGGCCTGCGTCCCCGCTTCGGCCCGCGCGATCACTCTCCCGCGATCCGAGATGACCGCCGAGACCCCCTGCGGGATCGCGCGCAGCACCGGGCGCCCCGTCTCCGCCGCCCGCAGCCGCGCCCGGTTGAGGTGCAGCTCCGGCTCGCGCGTGCCGAGGAAGACCGCGTCGTTCGAGAGCGCGCAGAGGAACCGGGCGCCGGCGCGACCGAGGTCGCGCGCGGGACCCGGCTCGACGTCGTCGAAGCAGAGGAGCACGCCGAAGGGCACGCCGCGGACGGAGAAGAGGCCGCCCTCCTCGCCCGGCGCCTGCTCCCGATAGGGCGGCGGCCGCTGGGCGCCGAGGACGCGCGCGCTCCCGTCGGGCGCGATGCAGACGACGACGTTGCGGTCGCCCTCGTAGGTCCCGAGGACGATCGACGCGTTCAGCTCGCGGGCGAGGGCCGCCGCCTCGGGCGGCACGACCTCGCCCGGCAGCTCGTACTGCGGCCAGACGACGAGGTCGGCGCCCGCCGCCCCCCCGCGCGTGAGCGCGACGAGGCGGGCGAGGATCTCATCGCGGTGTGCCTTCCGCCACTCCCAGTCGTAGGGGAGGTCGGGCTGGATGATCGCCGCCCGGACCGGCGCCTGCCCCTTTCCCGGCGCCCGCTCCGGGCCGATCACGGCGTAGACGCCGGCCAGGGCGAAGCCGGCGCAGGCGCACGTGGCGAGCACGGCCTCGCCCGCCCGGCGTTCGAGCGCGGCGGCGACGGCGGCGGCGGCGAAGAAGAGGGCCGCGGCCACGCCGTCGCCCCCGATCCCGGCCGCCGCGCCGAGGAGCCGCGCCGGGGCCAGGTCCCCGGGCAGCGCCCAGACCGACCCGAGGGGCGTGAACGAGAAGGCGAAGGCGAGCGACAGGAGCGCGGCCGGGCCGGCGAACGCGCCGGCGACCGTGCGCCCGCGCGCGGCGCGGCCGAGCGCGGAGGCCAGCGCCCCCGCGGCCGCGAAGGCGGCCCCGACGAGGAGCACGGAGGAGAGGTAGGCCGCGACCTCGTGGCGCGGGAGCCAGTAGCACCCGACCGCCGCGTAGGTCGCGCCCGCCGCGGCCCCGGCGAGCGCCGCCCGCCCCGCCCCGTGCTTCCGGAAAAGGTAAAACAGCACGGCGAGCGCCGGCAGCAGGAGCGCGTGCCCCGGACCGCCCTCGATGAGTCGGCCGGCCGCCAGCGCCAGGCCCGCGCCCGACCCCGCGCCGGCGACCGGCGCGAGGCCCCGCAGGCTCTCACGCACGCGGCACCCGGTTCAGGCGCTCGTCCAGGCGCCGGCTGAGGCCGTACCAGCGCTGGACGGCGTTCTCGAGGCGATAGTAGTGAAAGAGGTAGGGGACGAGGAGGACGAGCAGGAGCGCGAGGATCGCGGCCAGGGTCCAGCCGGGCGCGATGAGCATCCCGAGCATCGACCCGAGCGCCAGCAAGGCGACGGCGAGCATGACGAAGAGGTGCGCGAAGCGCTCCGCCTGGAGGTAACCGAGCTGGCGCTCGTGGTACGCGCGCAGCCTCCGGATGGCCGCGAGGTCGCCGGTCGCCCCCGCGCCACCGCCTTCGTCGAGGAGCGCACCGACGAGCCGTTCGTGCTCGTCGATGAAGCGCTTCACGCGTGCATGGTAGCGGGCGGGTTCGCCTTGACAAGCCCGGGACGGAGGGCGTATCATCGCGCGATCCTTCTCCGCGCCGCAATCCCTTTCACCTCCGACTCTTCACGATTGCGACGCGCGAGGCCTTGATTCGCCGGGAGGTCCCATGGCGCCGTTGAAGGTGGGCATCAACGGGTTCGGCCGCATCGGCCGGGTCGTCTTCCGCGTCCTCCACGAGCGACGCGCCGAGTTCGAGGTCGTCGGCATCAACAACTACCCGTTCGACCTCGAGGGCCTCGCCTACCTCCTCAAGTACGACAGCGTCTTCCGCCGCTTCCCGGGCGACGTGAAGGTCGCGAACGACCGCCTCGTCGTCGACGGCCGCGAGATCCCGTGCTTCGGCGAGAAGGAGCCGGACAAGCTGCCCTGGCGCGACCTCGGGGCGATCGTGGTGGTCGAGTCGACCGGCGTGTTCCGCAAGCGCGACCAGTGCGCCCTGCACCTCAAGGCCGGGGCGAAGAAGGTGCTGCTCTCGGCGCCCGCCAAGGGCGATGTCGACCTGACCGTGGTCATGGGCGTGAACGACGAGCTGCTCGGGCCGAAGCACGATGTCATCTCGAACGCCTCGTGCACCACGAACTGCCTGGCGCCGATCGTCCACGTCCTGAACGGCCGCTTCGGGGTCGTCCACGGCCTCATGACGACCGTCCACGCGATGACGAACGACCAGTCGCTCCTCGACCTCATCCACCCGAAGGAGGCGCGGCGCGGGCGCGCCGCCCCGCTCAACATCGTCCCGACGTCGACGGGCGCCGCGACCGCCGTCGCCAAGGTCATCCCCGAGCTCAAGGGAAAGCTCGACGGGGTCGCCCTCCGCGTCCCGGTCCCGACCTCGTCGATCGTCGACCTCACCTGCCAGCTCGGCCGCGACGCCTCGGTGGAGGAGGTCAACGGGGCGATGCGCGAGGCCGCCCTCGGCCCCATGAAGGGGATCCTCGAGTACGGCACGGACGAGATCGTGTCGAGCGACGTGATCGGCAACCCGCACTCCTCGATCTTCGACTCGACGGTCACCATGAAGATCGAGGGCACGAACCTCATGAAGGTCTTCGCCTGGTACGACAACGAGTGGGGCTTCTCGTGCCGGTGCGCGGACCTCATGAAGCGGATGGCGAGCCTGCTCTGAGTCCGGGGCCCCGGAGCCGCGAGCGGAGGGCGGACATGCCCAAGCTGACCATCGACGATCTCGACCTCCACGGAAGGCGGGTCCTCATCCGCCTCGACCTGAACGTCCCGATCGAGGGCGGCAAGGTGCAGGACGACCGGCGCATCGTCGAGTCGCTGCCGACGATCCGCAAGGTCCTCGGCGACGGCGGCCGCCCGATCCTCCTCAGCCACCTGGGGCGCCCGAAGGGGAAGAAGGACCCGAAGTGCTCGCTCGCGCCGGTCGCCCGGCGGCTCGAGGAGCTGCTGGCCGGCCCGCGCGTCCTCAAGGCCGGCGACTGCTGCGGGCGCGAGGCCGCCGAGGCCGTGCTCGGGCTCAAGTCGGGCGAGGTCCTCGTCCTCGAGAACCTGCGCTTCCACCCGGCCGAGGAGGTGAACGACGCCGAGTTCGCGCGCGAGCTCGCGAGCCTCGGCGACGTCTTCGTGAACGACGCCTTCGGCACGTCCCACCGGGCCCACGCGTCGGTCGTCGGCGTCGCCCAGTTCGTGAAGGCGGCGGCCGGCTACCTCCTGGCGAAGGAGCTCCGGATCCTGACGCCGCTCGTGTCGGGCGAGGTCGCGCGCCCGTTCCTCGCCGTCCTCGGCGGGGCCAAGGTCTCGGACAAGGTCGGCGTCCTCGAGAACCTCCTCGACCGGCTCGACGCGCTCGCGATCGGCGGAGCCATGGCCTACACCTTCCTGCGCGCCCGGGGCGTCCCGACGGGCGCCTCGCGCGTGGAGGAGGACCGGGTCGACGTCGCCCGCTCGATCCTCGAGAAGGCGCGGGCCGCCGGAAAGTCGGTCCTCCTCCCCGTCGACCACGGGGTCTCGCGCGCGATCGACGACGAGGCGGGCGCGCGGACCGTCGAGGGCCCCATCCCGGATGGCCTCATGGGCCTCGACATCGGCCCGAAGACGCGCGAGCGGTTCGCCCGCGAGGCCTCGGGGGCGCGGACGATCGTCTGGAACGGGCCCATGGGCGTCTACGAGCGGAAGGCCTTCGCCGACGGGACGGCGGCGGTCGCGCGCGCCCTCGCCGACGCGGCCGGGCGCGGGGCGACGGTCGTCGTCGGCGGCGGCGAGTCGGCGGACGCCGCCGAGCGCTTCGAGGTCGCGTCGCGCCTCACCCACGTCTCGACCGGCGGCGGCGCGTTCCTCGAGCTGCTCGAGGGCAAGGAGCTGCCGGGCCTGGCCGCGCTGACGGACAAGTGATGGCCCCCGCGACCACCAGGACGATCGCCCCGCGGATCGCGCCGTCGATCCTGTCGGCCGACTTCGCCCGCCTCGGCGAAGAGGTCGCGCGCCTCGAGGCCGCCGGCGCCGACTGGGTCCACGTCGACGTCATGGACGGGCACTTCGTCCCGAACCTGACGATCGGCCCGCCGGTCGTGAAGGCGCTGCGTCGCCAGACGAGGCTGCCGCTCGACGTCCACATCATGATCGCCGCGCCCGACCGCCTCGCCGAGGCGTTCTGCGACGCAGGGGCCGACTACCTGACGTTCCACGCGGAGGCGTCGCCCGACCCGGTGCGGACGGCCGAGGCCATAAGACGCTGCGGCACGCGGCCCGGGATCGCGATCAAGCCGCGGACGCCGATCGACGGGCTCGACGACGCCATCGGCGCCTGCGACCTCGTCCTCGTCATGACCGTCGAGCCCGGCTTCGGCGGCCAGGCGTTCATGGCCGACCAGGTCGCGAAGGTCGAGGCCGCGTGGCGGCGGGCCGGCGGGCGGGCCGAGATCGAGGTGGACGGCGGCCTCGACGACTCGACCGTGGTGCCGTGCGCGCGCGCGGGCGCGAACGCGGTCGTCGCGGGGACGTACGTCTTCCGCGCGAAGGACATGAAGGCGGCGATCGAGGCCCTGCGCCGCGGCGTCGTCGCGAACCACCCCTCGCTCCGAGGATCCTGACCATGCTCGGCTGGACGAACGGCTTCAAGCGCATCCGCTTCCGGAAGAAGAAGGAGATGCCGGGCGGGCTCTGGCTCCGCTGCCCCGGCTGCTCGAACCTCCAGTACCGGCGGGCGGTCGAGGAGAAGCTGAACGTCTGCCCCGAGTGCAACTACCACTTCGAGATCTCGGCCCCGGAGCGGATCGCGATCCTCGTCGACGAGGGCACGTTCGAGGAGCGCTTCGGCGACATGGCGCCGCTCGACCCGCTCGGCTTCGTCGCCCGCAAGCCCTACGCGGAGCGGCTCGAGCAGGCGCAGAAGGCGACGGGCCTGAAGGACGCGTGCGTCGCGGGCCTCGGACGCATCGAGGGGCAGGAGCTGGCGCTCGTCGTCTCGGACTCGCGGTTCCTGCGCGGGTCCATGGGATCGGTCGTCGGCGAGAAGATCACGCGGACGATCGAGCTCGCCTGCGAGCGCCGCGTCCCGCTGGCGATCGTCTCCGGGTCGGGCGGCGGCGCGCGCATGGACGAGGGCGTCCTCTCGCTCATGCAGATGGCCAAGACGGCGGCCGCCCTCGCCCGCCACGACTCGCTCGGCGGCTTCTACGTCTCGGTCCTCACGAACCCGACGATGGGCGGGGCGATGGCGAGCTTCGCGGCCCTGGGCGACGTCCTGATCGCCGAGCCGAAGGCGCTCCTGGGCTTCGCCGGGCCGAACGTGATCCGCGAGACGATCAAGTCGGACCTCCCGGACGGCTTCCAGACCTCCGAGTTCCTGCTCGAGCACGGCTTCCTCGACATGATCGTCAACCGCCTCGACCTCCGGACGACGATCGCCCGCCTCCTGCGATTCGCGCAGGGGAGCACCGAGGCGGGCCGGCGACGCCGCGCGGCCGCCGCCGTCTAGCCGGGAGATGGCGCCGGCCTCCGCCCCCGAGCTCCGCGACCGCGCGCTCTCCCTCTTCCGCGTCGCCCTCGACGCCGTCGAGCCCGGGAGGCTCACGTGCGCCGCCCTCTCCCGCCTGCCGAGCGAGATCCGGCGGGCCCTCGAGCTGAGGAAGGGGCGGCTCATCGCGATCGCCGCCGGGAAGGCCGCCTGCCCCATGGCCCAGGCCGCCGAGGACGCCTTCCAGGGGCTGCTCTCCCGCGGCCTCGCGGTCGTCCCGCGCGGCCACGAGGGGAAGCTCCGCCGCCTGCGGACCCTGACGGCGGGGCACCCGCTCCCGGACGAGGCCGGCGTCGCCGCGACCGCCGCGGTCGTCGAGGAGGTCGCCCGCCTGACCGAGGCCGACGTCGTGCTCGTGCTGCTCTCGGGCGGCGCCTCGGCGCTGCTCGGCGGGCCGGTCGAGGGCGTGACGCTCGAGGACGCGCGCGCGACCGTCGCCCTCCTCCTCGAGAGCGGCGTGCCGATCGACGCCGTGAACGACGTCCGCAAGCACATCTCCGTCCTCGGCGGCGGTCAGCTCGTCCGCGCCGCGCGCCCGGCCCACGTGATCGCCCTCGCGATGTCCGACGTCCCGGGGGACCGCCTCGACGTCGTCGCCTCCGGCCCGACCGTGCCCGATCCGTCGACCTTCGGCGACGCCCTGGCCGTCCTCGACCGGTACGGCCTTCGCGCCCGCGTCCCCGAGGCGGTGCGGAAGCGCCTCGAGCGCGGCGCCCGCCGCGGGTCGGGGGCGCCGAAGGAGACCCCGAAGCGAGGCGACCCCCTCTTCGAGCGCGTCGAGACCGCCCTCATCGGCTCGAACGCGACCGCCCTCGAGGCCGCGGCCCGCGCGGCGCGCGAGGCCGGCTACCGCGTGGCCCTGATCCGCGAGCCCGTGCAGGGCGAGGCGCGCGAGGCGGGCGCGGCCCTCGCCGCCACGCTCCTCGGCGAGCGGGCCGCCGGGCGCGCGCCCGTCTGCCTCCTCGCCGGCGGCGAGACGACCGTCGTCGTCCGCGGCGACGGCCTCGGCGGGCGCAACCAGGAGGTGGCGCTCGGCGCCGCCTTCTCGCTCGGCGGCGAGCGCTCGGTCGCCCTCCTCGCCGCCGCGACCGACGGCCGCGACGGCCCGACCGCCGCCGCCGGCGCGGTCGTCGACGGGGGCACGCTGCCGGACGCCGAGGCGCGCGGCCTCGACGCCCGGGCCGCCCTCGCCCGCAACGACTCGCTCCGGTTCTTCGAAGGCCTGGGGTACGGCCACATCGTGACCGGGCCGACGCTCACCAACGTGATGGACGTCTACGTCGGGATCGCGACCTGAGACCGGGGCGCCGCGCCGGGAGCGGGGGCCTCCCGCGGCGCGCCTCCGGCGCAGGCCTTCCGGGCCATCCGGTCGGCCTTGACGCGCTTCACGTTCCAGGCGAGGCCCAACGCCTCGAGCAGGCGGATGAGGAGGCCGGTGACGTCCACCTGCCACCAGCGCAGGCCGTGGAAGGCCGAGGCCGGAAAGGCGTGGTGGTTGTTGTGCCACGCCTCGCCGAACGACGGGATCGCCAGGACCCAGTTGTTGCAGCTCTCGTCCCCCGTGCGGAACGGTCGGGCCCCGAAGTAGTGGCAGATCGAGTTGATGCTCCAGGTGACGTGGTTCATGAGGGCGATGCGGACGAGGCCGCCCCAGAGGACCGCGCCGAGCGCGCCCGCCGCCGTGCCGGTCCACGCGAGGCCGATCAGGGCCGGCAGGCCGAGCGACAGGGCGATCCACAGGGGATAGAGCCGGTCGACGGCGACGACGATGGGGTCGGCGAGCAGGTCCGGTGCGAACTTGCGGACGACCGTCTTCTCGTCGTCGAAGAACCAGCCGACGTGGGCGTAGGCGAGCTTGCGCAGGGCGGCGAGCGGGCCCTCGCCGGGTCCGAGGTGGGGCGAGTGAGGGTCGCCGTCCCGGTCGCTGAACATGTGATGGCGGCGGTGGTCGGCCGCCCAGCGGATGACCGGCCCCTGGACGGCCAGGGACCCGGTGAGCGCCAGGAAGGCCTTGAGCGGGCGCGCGACCTCGAGGCTCAGGTGCGTGAAGAGGCGGTGGTAGCCGAGCCCGATGCCGACGACGGTGAGCGCGTAGAAGCCCGCGAGGAGCGCGAGCTCGAGGCCGCTCACGCGCCCGGTGCGCAAGGCGAAGGCGAGGGCGAGGCCGAAGCCCAGGAGCGGCACGACGACGATGGCAAGGACGAGACGCCGCTCACGCCGGAGGTCGCCGGCAGGAGGACGCTTGGTGATCGGCAGGCCACGCGGACGCGGCACCGTCGGCGGGCCTCGGCGCGGCCGCGAGGGTCCACTCCCTTGCATGGTTCTACCTACGCCGGCGGCCCAGGGCTCGAGACCCGCGGACCGCAACCCCCGACTCGCCCGGCCCCCGCGCCGGGCGCCGAGTCCACCTTACACCGCAAGCCCGACTTGTCGTGGAGCCCTTCGATGCTCCATAATTATAGCTGATTCTCACGGCACATTTTTTCCGTAAGGGTCAGGGCCCGGCGCGCGCGCGCCCCGCGGCGCCGGATGGCCGTCGGGACCGGAGCGAGGATGAGCATCGAGGCGACGCCTGAAGCCAGGTCGGAGCGGGCCTGGGAGCCCGGCCGCTCGACGGAGGCCCGCCGGGCCCCGCGCCGCCGCACCTTCGCGCGCGTCCGCGTCCTCGCCGGCCCCGCCCTCGAGGCGGAGGCGGTCGCGACCGACTTCAGCGCCGATGGCGCGTTCATCCGGACCCGGCGGGGACCGGAGCGCGGAGCGCGCCTCGCGCTCGAGCTCGACCTGCCGACCGACCCCCGCCCCGTGAAGCTCACGGCGGTCGTCGTCCGCGCCGGCGAGCGCGGCATCGGCGTCCGCTTCGAGGAGGTCTCGGCGCGCGACCGCACCCGCCTGCGGAGCCACGCGGGCTTCTACGAGATGGACGAGGCCATCGTCCGCGTCCAGCGCGCGCTCCCGGACGAGCTGCCCGGGAACCTGCTGCCGCTCGGGGAGAGGGTCGAGGTCGAGGCGGTCCTGGCCGCCGCCGCCGAGCGGAGGGTCGCCGTCACGGCGATCCCCGCCCAGCCGGGGGCACCGCAGTCCCGCGGCGTCTTCGTCGAGCTGTCCGCCGCCTTGGACCTCGTCCACCTGGCCGACCTCGAGCCCGCGATCCCCCCCTCGACGCGCGCCATCTACGTGGTCTTCACCCAGGCGCCGCTCGTCTACGCGTTCGAGGGGATCATCGCCGCCGGCCGCGACGGGCGGAGCTCCGTCCTCTTCCCCGAGCGCATCTACCTGACCGAGCGCCGCGGGGCCGGCCGGCAGGCTCCGGAGGGCGGCGTCTGCGAGGTCGAGGCGCCGCCCGGCGTGGGCGGCGTCTTCCGGCTGCCGCTCCTCGACCTCGGGGCGGCGGGGGCGTCGGTGCGGCTCGAGCCCGGCTTCTTCTTCGTCCCAGGCCTGCGCCTGCCCGCCTTCACGGTCGTCACGAGGTCGGGCCATCCGGACGAGGAGCGCCGCCGGGTCGCCGGCGCGACCGTCCGTTACGTCGTCCCGACCGCCGACGGCAAGGGCCTGCGCGCCGGGCTTCGCTTCGAGGACGACGCCCCCGAGCGCGAGACGTTCCGCGCCGTGAAGCGGCGCGATGCCGTCGAGGCGGGGATCGCGGCCCGGCTCCGGCGAGGCTTCTCGCTCCTCCGGGGCCGGGTCGCGGGGCTCTTCTCCGGTCCGCGCCGGAACGGCGAGGTCCAGGCCGGCGAGGACGTCGAGGTCGTGCGCTACCGGAACCGGCGCGGGGACACGGTCGCCGCGATCATCGACGCCAACTTCGACACCCGCGACCCGACCATCCGCCCCGACCTCGCCGTCGTCATCGCCCCGGCCTTCCTCAAGCGCAAGGAGGCCGTGGGACTCCTGGCCCGGACGCTCGTCGACGACCTCGGGCGCGACGGCCGCCGGATCGTCTGCCTTCGCTTCGACGCGACCCACACGATCGGCGAGAGCGCGGTCGACCCGACGCTGGCCGCCGAGGACCGCCCCTACTACCGCTGGACGTTCGGGCTCATGAAGGCGGACATGCAGGCCTCGCTCGCGTACGTCGACCGGCGCTTCCGCCCGGCGCGGCGGGCGCTCGTGAGCCTCTCGATCTCGGCGATCTCGGCGCGCAAGGTCGTGCTCGAGGCGCCGCCGCAGGTGCCGGTCGACCTCTGGGTCGCCCCCTACGGCTGCCCGGACGCCCAGGACATGCTCAGGAACTACCTGGGCGGCCTCGACCTCTTCGAGGTCTACCGGGCGGGCGGCCACTGCGAGCCGCTCCTCATCCACGGACGGCCGATCGACGCCGACTACATCTACCCGAACGCCATGCAGGAGGGGTTCGCCTTCCTCGAGGACGGGCGCGCCGACCTGAGCCGGATAGGGACCCCGGTCGTCTGGATCCTGGGCGAGTACGACTGCTGGGTCACCCACTCCCGCGTCCGGGCCATGCTCGAGGCCCCGGGCGGCGGCGAGCGCGAGGTCTTCGTCCTCCCGACGGGGCACGTGCTCCGCTCCGCGCCCGAGGCGCTCGAGCTGTTCAAGCTCGTCTCGGAGTCGGTCGCGCGCCACCTCTTCAACGTCGACCGCCCCGCCCGCGACCCCGACCTCGGACGCTACCACCTCCAGAGCGAGGCCGAATGGGCGCGGGTGAAGCGGCTCGAGCTCGTGGACCCGCGGAGCTTCTGGCACGCCCACCTCTTCGGCGGGCGCGGCCGGGAGACGGGCGCGGCCGACGCCGGCGCTCCGGGCGCCGACGACCTCGACCCCGGGCCGAGCCAGTACGACGTCCTCCTCGACCTCCCGGACTACCGCGAGTTCCTGAAGACCCAGGTCCGTCTCCTCGACCCGAAGCCGGGCGAGGACATAGCGGACCTCGGCTGCGGCACGGGCAGCCTGCTCCTCGCCATGCTCGACGCCTACCCCGAGGACACGGCGCCCGCCTCGATCACCTTCCTCGACCTCGTTCCCGAGGCCGTGCACGCGACGGCGCTGAAGCTCGCCGCCCGCTTCCGCGAGCGCGGCCAGAAGCTGCCGCCTTACAAGGGGATCGTCGCCGACCTCGAGGTCTCGCGCCTGAGCGCCCTCGTCGACTTCCTCGAGGGGCGGGTCGCGGGGATCGAGGCGCTCGCCGACCGGCTCGAGGGGTTCGAGCGGGCGACGGCGCGCAAGCTGGCGCGCCGGTACGGCAAGGAGATCCACGCGATCCTCCGCGGGCTGCCGGCCCCGCCCGCGAGGCTCCGCGAGCTCTGCCCGGACCTCACCGAGGAGGAGGCCGAGGCCGTCCTCGAGATCGGGCGCGCGGTCCGGTTCCTGCGCGGCGACACGCTGCCCGAGGACCGCCTGCCGGGCGTGGCGGAGCCGCGGACGCCCGTGGACCTCCGCCTCCGGTGGCTGCGGCTCGGCAAGTCCGGGCACGGGCTCGGCGTCGGGCTGCCGGACGCCGGTTTCGACCGGATCGGCTGCTCCCTCGTCCTCAGCTACCTCTGGGACCCGATCGTGCCCCTCCGGCTGATGGGCCGCGCGCTGCGCCCGGGCGGGACGCTCGTCCTCTCGGTCGTGCGCCGGGACTTCGACCTCTCGAAGCTCTACCTCGACCAGGCCGCCCGTCTCCAGGGCGATCCGCGCAAGCTCGACGCGACGCGCTCGCTCGCGAGCTTCATGGGGAAGCTCGTGGAGCTCGAAGAAGACGGCCGTTTCCGGTTTTACGACCCGCACGGGCTCGTCTCGCTCGTCGAGGAAGCGGGGTTCGTCGACCCAAAGCCCGTGGACGGGTTCGGGTTGCCGCCGACCGCCGTCATCGTACAATGCCGTAAGAGGCGATGAGCGATGGCGATGCGATAAACGCGCCTCGACCCCTCCTCCACGATGCCGATGTGGAAGAGGTGCTCGAGGTCGAGCGCCGGTCCCTGTTCCTCTCGCGGACCCGGTTCATCCTCAAGGCCGCGATGATCCTCTACCCGGCGTTCTGGCTCCTCGACGTGGCCAGCGTCCCGACCCGCGACCTCGCCCTCGCGTGCCTCATCATCCGGCTCGTCATGGTCGCCGCCTACGGCGCGACCGTCGCCGTCACCTACACGCCGGTCGGGGCCCGGCTCGTGACGCCGCTCATGGTCTTCAACACCTGGGGCTCGGCCCTGGGCGTCTCGCTCATGTCCACCCGCCTCGGCGGCTTCTCGAGCGACTACTACGTCGGCAACATGATCGTCCTCTTCGCCGCGGGCCTGTTCCTGCCCTGGCGGCTCAAGGACTCGATCGCCGTCGCCGTCGCCGTCCTCGCCTCGTACCTCGGCGTGAACCTCTTCACCCACGGGTCGTCGCCGGCCATGGTCGCGCCCCTCTTCTTCCAGGCCGGGGCCTGCGCGTTCATGTGCCTCGCCACGGTCGCGAGCGACCGGACGCGCCGGCAGGACCTCGAGCTGCGCCGCATGCTCGAGCAGACGAACGAGGAGCTGAAGAAGGCGAACGAGGCCAAGACCCGCTTCTTCGCCCACGTGAGCCACGAGCTGAGGACCCCGCTGACGCTCATCCTCGGCCCCCTCGACACGCTCCGGGCCGCGACCGACGACGCCCACCGGCGCTCGCTCTTCGACGCCGTGGGCGCGAACGCGAGGCGCCTCCTGCGGCAGGTGAACGCCCTGCTCGAGGTCGCCAAGGTCGAGGCCGGCCAGCTCCGGCTCGAGCTCGCGCCCGGGAACATCGGCCGGCTCGTCGGGCAGATCGTCGCCGCCGCGGCCCCCACGGCCGAGCGGCGCGGCCTCGCCCTCGCCGCCCTGGGCCTCGACGCCCTGCCGGACACGCGCTTCGACGCCGACAAGGTCGAGACGATCGCCGCCAACCTGCTCTCGAACGCGCTCAAGTTCACGCCCCCCGGGGGCCGCGTGACCGTGCGGGCGCGCGCGGATGAGGAGCGCGTCGTGGTCGAGGTCGAGGACACGGGTCCCGGGATCCCGGCCGACGAGCTGCCGAGGCTGTTCGCCCGGTTCTACCGCGCCGAGAGCGCCGAGTCGTCGGGGACCGAGGGCACGGGGCTCGGCCTCTCGCTCGCCCGCGAGCTGGCGCGCCTCCACGGGGGCGACATCTCGGTCGCGAGCGAGGACGGCCGGGGGTCCACGTTCCGGATGGAGATCCCGCGCGAGGTCGCCGCGCCTCTCGAGCGGCGCCGCCAGTTACGGCGCCGCGAGGACCGGCTCGCCGCCACCTGGCTCGAGTCGGTCGTGGCCCTCGAGGCCGGGCGCCGCGGCCGGAGCGAGACGCTCCTCGCCGATGCCGCCCTCCCGGTGCTGGGCCCGGCCCCCGGCCCGGCCCCGGCGGCGTCCAGGGCGGGAGAGCCTGCGCCCCCGGCGGGGCCTCCGCCCGGCGCCCCGCGCGTCCTCCTGGTCGAGGACAACGCCGACCTGCGCGCCTTCGTCGCCGGCCAGCTCTCCGCGCGCTACCGGGTCGAGACCGCCGCCGACGGGGTCGCCGGGCTCGAGGCGGTGCAGCGCGTCCCGCCGCCCGACTGCGTCGTCTCGGACATCATGATGCCGCGCATGGACGGCTGCCGGCTCTGCCGGACGATCAAGGCCGACGAGCGCCTGGCGACGATCCCGGTGATCCTCGTCACCGCCAAGGCCGGACGCGAGGCCGTCATCGAGGGCCTCGAGGTCGGCGCGGACGACTACGTGACGAAGCCCTTCGACCTGCGCGAGCTCGAGGCCCGCATCGAGGCCCACCTTCGCGCGCGCGTGCTCGAGCGCCGGGTCGTCGAGCGCGAGAGCCGGCTGGCGGCGATCGGCCGCATGACGAGCGCGATCGTCCACGACCTGAAGAACCCGCTCTCGGCCGTCACCGGCTTCACCGAGCTCGCCCTCGTCGCCGCCCGGGAGGGGAGCCCGGCGCACGAGATCGCCGAGGATCTGACCGGCGCCGTCCAGGGCTGCACGCGCCTTCGCGACATGCTCCAGGAGCTGCTCGAGTTCGCGCGCGAGGGCTCGTCCCAGATCCAGACGCTCCCGACCCCCGTCGCCGACCTGGTCGAGCAGATGCTCGCGCCGCTGGCGCCGATCCTGGCCCGCGACTGCGTGCACCTCGACCTCGACTTCGAGCGCGCCCGCGGCTTCCGCTGCGACCTCGACCGCGGCCGGTTCCAGCGGGTGATGGAGAACCTGCTCTCGAACGCGCGCGAGGCGGTGCTCGCCCACGGGGCGGGCGGCGGCCGGGGCGAGGGGGCCATCGCCGTCCAGGCGCGGGTCGAGGGCGGGCGCCTCCTGCTCCGCATCGCCGACAACGGCCCGGGCATCCCGCCCGAGCTCAGGCTGCGCCTCTTCGAGCCGTTCGCGACGGCGCGCAAGGAGCACGGCACGGGCCTCGGGCTCGCCACGGCCCGCAACATCGTGCGCGCGCACGGCGGGGACCTCGACGTCGAGGCCGACCCGCCCGAGGGCGGCGCCGCCTTCGTCATCCGCCTTCCCCCGAGCCGCGCCACCGGGGCCGGTCAGGCCGTCGCACCCGGCGGGACGGGCGAGCCCCCGACCCCCGTCCCAGGGCCGGCCTCGCCGCCGCTGGGCGTCGCCCCGGTCGGCGGGGGCGCCCGGACGGGGGCCCGCTGACCGAAGAACCGCATCGCCTTCGCCCCGGCCGTCGCCATCCCCGTTCCTCGCGGCGGCCCCGAAGGCCGCGCTCGGCCCGGGCGCAAGGCGAACCGCCCCTCGCGCCGATCTCCCTCTCCCTACTTCAGGAGCCGTTGCCGGCGCCGGCCTTCGCCCCGTGCCCCTTCTCGAAGGCGATCTCCGAGTCCCGGTACGAGACGAGGATCGTGTCGCCCTCGGCGAACTGGCCGCCGAGGAGCTTGCGGGCGAGCGGGTCCTGGACGCGGCGCTGGATCACGCGCTTCAGGGGCCGCGCTCCGTAGACGGGGTCGTAGCCCTCCTCGGCGATCGCCTGCTTCGCGACCTCGTCGACCTCGAGCGCGAGCCCGCGGTCGGCGACGAGCTTCCGGAGCCGCCCGAGCTGGATGTCGACGATCTTCACGATCTCGTCTCGCCCGAGCTTGCGGAAGAAGATGATGTCGTCGACCCGGTTCAGGAACTCGGGGCGGAAGTGCGAGCGCAGGAGCCCGAGGATCCGCTCGCGCGTCTCGTCCTCGATCGTCCCCTCGATCTCCTGAAGGACGTGCGAGCCGAGGTTCGACGTCATGATGACGATCGCGTTCTTGAAGTCGACCGTCCGCCCGTGCCCGTCCGTCAGGCGCCCGTCGTCGAGGAGCTGGAGCAGGACGTTCAAGACCTCCGGGTGCCCCTTCTCGATCTCGTCGAAGAGGATCACCGAGTACGGGTGCCGGCGCACGGCCTCCGTGAGCTGGCCGCCCTGCTCGAACCCGATGTAGCCGGGCGGCGCGCCGATCAGGCGCGAGACCGTGTGCTTCTCCTGGTACTCGCCCATGTCGACCCGGATGAGCGCCTGCTCCGTGTCGAACAGGAACTCCGCGAGCGCGCGCGCGAGCTCGGTCTTCCCGACGCCCGTCGGCCCGAGGAAGATGGACGAGCCGATCGGGCGGTTCGGGTCCTGGAGCCCGCTGCGCGAGCGGCGCACGGCGTTGGCGACGGCCTCGACCGCCTCGCGCTGCCCGACCACGCGCCGCTCGAGCTCGCCCTCCATGCGGAGCAGCTTCTCGCGCTCGCCCTCCATGAGCTTCGCCACGGGGATCCCGGTCCAGCGCGACACGTTCTCGGCCACGTCCTCGGGCGTCACCTCCTCGCGCAGCATGCCGCGCCCGTCCTTCTGCTGCTCCTTCAGGCGCCGCTGCTGCTCCTCGACCTCCTTCTCGAGCTTCGGGATCGCGCCGTAGCGGATCTCGGCGACCTTCTCGAGCTCGCCGCGGCGCTGGTGCTGCTGCTCGCGCGTGCGGGCCAGCTCGATCGCCTCCTTGACCTCGCGGATCCTGGCGACGATCTCCTTCTCCGCCTGCCAGCGCGCGCGCATGGCCGCCTCGCGCTCCTTGAGCTCGGCCAGCTCCCGCTCGAGCCGCTCCAGGCGGTCGCGGCTCGCGCGGTCCTTCTCCTTCTTGAGCGCCTCCTTCTCGATCTCGAGGCGCAGGATCTCGCGCCGCACGGCGTCGATCTCGTAGGGCATCGAGTCGAGCTCGATCCGCAGGCGCGACGCCGCCTCGTCGATCAGGTCGATCGCCTTGTCGGGCAGGAAGCGGGCGCTTATGTAGCGGTGCGAGAGCGTCGCCGCCGCCACGAGGGCCGCGTCCTGGATTCGCACCCCGTGGTGGACCTCGTACCGCTCCTTCAGGCCGCGCAGGATCGCGACCGTGTCCTCGACCGACGGCTCGTCGACCGGGACGGGCTGGAAGCGGCGCTCGAGCGCCTTGTCCTTCTCGATGTGCTGGCGGTACTCGTCGACCGTGGTCGCGCCGATGCAGCGCAGCTCGCCGCGCGCGAGCGGCGGCTTCAGCATCTGGGCCGCGTCCTGCGACCCCTCGGCCCTGCCGGTGCCGACGACCGTGTGCAGCTCGTCGATGAAGACGACGATCTTGCCCTCGCTCGCGAGGACCTCCTGGATCACCGCCTTCAGGCGCTCCTCGAACTCGCCGCGGTACTTCGCCCCGGCGACGAGCGCGCCCATGTCGAGGGCGACGACGCGCCGGTCCTTCAGGCCCTCGGGCACGTCGCCCTCGACGATGCGCCGGGCGAGGCCCTCGACGATCGCCGTCTTGCCGACGCCCGGATCGCCGATCAGGACCGGGTTGTTCTTCGTCCGCCGCGAGAGGACCTGCGTCACGCGCCGGATCTCCTCGTCGCGCCCGATCACGGGGTCGAGCTTCCCGCGGCGCGCGAGCTCGGTCAGGTCGCGGGCGTAGCGCTCGAGCGCCTGGTAGCGCTGCTCGGCCTCGGGCGAGTCGACGCGCTGGGCGCCGCGGACCTCGGCGAGGGCCGCGAGCACCGGGTCGCGCCCGAGCCCCGCCTCCTTGAGCGGGCGGGCGAGGTCGGGGTCGTCGAGGGCGGCGAGGAGCACGTGCTCGGTCGAGATGTACTCGTCCTTCAGGCCCCGCGCCTCGCTCAGGGCGCGGTCGAGCAGGCGGCGCAGGCGCGCCCCGACGTAGACCTCGCCGGCGCCCGCGACCTGCGGGAACCGCTCCAGCGCCGACTCGAGCCGCGCCCGCACGTCCTGCGGCTTCGCGCCGATCTTGCGGGCGACGGCCGGGACCGGCCCCTCCTCGTCCTCGAGGATCGCGGCGAGGACGTGCTCGGGCTCGAGCTGCTGATGGCCCTTGCGCTCGGCGAGCGCGCGGGCCGCCTGGAGCGCTTCCTGGGTCTTGGTCGTGAGCTTCTCCGGGTTCACGGCTCCGCTTCCCGAGCGTGCTCTGGCTCAGGTCTTCCGGTTCTCGGGCGCCGGCTCTCCGCGCAGGCGCGACTTCAGGTCGGCCAGGAGCAGGTCGAGCTCCTCCCGGCCGACCACCTCGATGTCGAGGAGCTTCTTCGCCAGGCTCTCGAGCTCGGGCCGGTTGGCCATGAGGACGGCCTTCGCCCGCGCGTGCGCCTCGTCGAGGATGCGCTTCACCTCGAGGTCGATCTCGCGGGCCGTCTCCTCGCTGTAGCGGCGCTCGCCCAGCATGTCCGGCGCCATGAGGAAGCGCGGCCGCCGCCCGGCGCCGTCGAACGACACGAGCCCGATCCGGTCGGACATGCCGTACTCGACGACCATGCGCCTCGCGAAGTCGGTCGCGACCTCGAGGTCGTTCTGCGCCCCCGTCGAGACCTGGTCGAACACGAGCTCCTCGGCCGAGCGCCCGCCGAGCATGACGGCGAGCCGGTCCTCGAGCTCGCCCTTCGTGACGAGGTAGCGGTCCTCGGTCGGGAGGTGGATCGTCATCCCGAGGGCGGCGATCCCGCGCGGCACGATCGACACCTTGTGGACCTTGTCGGCGCCCGGCAGGACCTCGGCCAGGATCGCGTGCCCGGACTCGTGGTAGGCGACGATCTCCTTCTCCTTCGGCGACAGCAGGCGCTTCTTCTTCTCGAGGCCGGCCATCACGCGGTCGATCGCCTCCTCGATGTCCGCCCGCGAGATCCCGTCCTTCTCCTTCCGCCCCGCGAGCAGCGCCGCCTCGTTCAGGACGTTCGCCAGGTCCGCGCCGACCATGCCGACCGTCCGCTTCGCGACCGTTTCCAGGTCGACGTCGGGCGCGTACTTCTTGTTCTTCGAGTGGACCATCAAGATCGCGAGCCGCCCCTTCTGGTCCGGGCGGTCGACGACCACCTGGCGGTCGAAGCGCCCGGGCCGGAGCAGCGCCGGGTCGAGGAGCTCCGGCCGGTTCGTGGCGGCGAGGAGCACGACCCCGGCGTTCGGCTCGAAGCCGTCCATCTCGACCAGGAGCTGGTTCAGGGTCTGCTCGCGCTCCTCGTGGCCGCCGAGCGCGCCGACCGAGCGGCTGCGCCCGAGGGCGTCGAGCTCGTCGATGAAGATGATGCAGGGCGCCTTCTCCTTCGCCTGCTTGAACAGGTCGCGGACGCGCGCCGCGCCGAGGCCGGCGAACATCTCGACGAAGTCCGAGCCCGAGAGGTGGAAGAACGGGACCCGCGCCTCGCCCGCGAGCGCCCGCGCGAGCAGCGTCTTGCCCGTGCCCGGGAGCCCGACGAGGAGGATCCCCTTCGGGATCTGCCCGCCCAGGCGCCGGAACTTCTCGGGGTTGCGCAGGAACTCGACGACCTCCTTCACCTCGTCGACCGACTCGTCCACCCCGGCCACGTCCACGAACGTCGTCTTGATGTCGGTCTCGGCGTAGATCTTGGCCCGGCTCTTGCCGAGGCTCAGGACGGTCTCGCGCTCCTGGCCGATGCGGCGGAAGAGGAAGAACCAGATCGCCCCCATGAGGAGGAGCAACGGGACCCAGGTGAGCAGGACCTCCAGGACCGCGCTCCCCGTCTCGCCCTTGTAGTGCTTGAGGCCGTGCTCCCTCTTCGCGGTCTCGAGTTCCTCGATCAGCTTCGGGTCCTCGAGGCCGCCGATCTCGGCCCGGAACTTCCGCGGCTTCCCCTTCTCGACCGCGCCCTCCTTCAGCTCGCCCGTGATCGCATCGCTCGAGACCTCGACGTACTCGACCTTTCCCTCGCGGATCCAGTCCTTGACCTCGCTGTAGTTCTTCTCCTCCGTGACGCTCGTCATGTAGCTCTGGAAGAGGACCACCGCGAGGACGGCGAGGAAGATGTACCAGACCGAGAACTGAAGCCGCCGCTTGGCCGCCTTCTTGTCCTTCTCCTTGGGCTCGGGTCTCTCGGTCCTCAAGGGGTCTCCTTCCCGATGGCGCGAATCCATGATCGCAGTGTAGCAACGGCGATGCCGAAGCCTCAAGCCCTTTTCCCGCTTCACCTACGCGTGAGACGGCCCCCGCCCGAGGCTGCCCTTCTTGCGGGCGGAGACGGGGTCCGCTGCCGTTTCGACAGGCCTCTGGCGAACGCCGGAGGCGAGCGGCGCGAGCCTTCGCTCGCCCGATCCGACCGACCCTCGGACGGGGTCGCCCGTCGTCCGCCGAACCGCTTCGCGAGGGCATCCGCGGCTGGCGGGCACGTGGGAGCGCCGCGCGCGGCTATCGTTGATGCTCTCCGAGTGCGCATGTTAGAATGCACCCGTCAGCGGCGGAGAGGGCATGCACGCGGTCATACGGATCGAACAGGGCGGCGCCAGTGTCGGACAGGTCCGCCTCGACCACCGTCCGCTCGTCTACGGGCGCGCCCCCGACTGCGACGTCCAGATCGCCGACCAGCGGCTCTCCCGCCACCACTGCCAGACCGAGCTGGTCGAGGGACGGGTCGTCCTGACCGACCTCGGGAGCAGCAACGGCAGCTTCTACAAGAACCAGCGCGTCCAGATCGCAACCCTCGGACCCGGCGAGTACTTCTTCATCGGCCGGACGCGCGTGATCGTGGACCGCATCCAGGAGTCCGGGACCAACGACTTCGGCGACGCCAACAACCTCCCGACGCGCATCGTGATCGGCTTCGGGCCGCCCGCGGCCCAGGCGCCCGGGCCGCCGCCGGCCCCCGCCCCGGCCCCCGCCCAGGGGGCTTACGCCCACGGGCCCACGGCGCCGCACCAGGCGTACGACCCGTACGCGGCCCCGCCCGCCGCGCCGCCCGCGGCCCCCGCTTCCGCACCGGCTTACGCGGCGGCGCCGGCCGGCGCCGGCCCCCCGGGCTCGCCGTGGCCGCCGCCCCCGCCGCCGCCGACCGGGGAGTATCCCCCGCCCTACGGGGCCCACGTCAACGCGGGCGTCTCCGCCGTCGCCGTGGCCCCGGCCGAGCCGCGGGCCCCGGCGCCCGGACCGCCGCCGCCCGCCCCGCAGCGGACGCCGCCCGCGGGGTCGGTGCTCGCTCCGGGCGCGGCGCGGGCCGCCTCGCCGCCCGTGGCCGCGCCGCCGCACCTCCTCGAGACCGCCTCGGCCGAGCCCTCGCCGGTCGAGGGCTACCAGATCTTCGAGCGCCTGGGCGAGGGCTCCATGGGCACGGTCTACTCGGCCCAGCGGCTCGAGACCGGCGAGATCTGCGTCTTGAAGCTCATCGAGTTCACGGGGAGCGCGAAGGACGCGATCTTCTTCATCCGCGAGGCCCAGGCCGGAAGCCGGATCAAGCACCCGAACGTCGTCGAGACGGTGGACTTCGGCGAGTCGAACGGCTTCCTGTACCTCGCGATGGAGTACATCGACGGAGGGAGCCTGCTCGACCGTATAAAGCAGCGCGGCCCCCTCACGAACCGCGAGTGCCTGGATCAGCTCCGGCAGGTGACGGACGCGCTCTCGTTCGCCTTCAAGAAGAAGATCGTCCACCGCGACATCAAGCCGGCGAACATCCTCCTCATGCGCGACGGGACGCCCAAGCTCGCGGACTTCGGGCTCGCCAAGGTCATGCAGCAGGCGGGGACGCGCGGCCTCACCCAGATGGGGGAGGCGCGCGGGACCCCGATCTACATGCCGCCCGAGCAGCTGACGGGCGCGGTCACCGCCGACCAGCGCTCCGACATTTACTCGCTCGGCGCGACCTACTACCACGCGCTCTCCGGGCACCACCCCTTCCGCGCGCCGACCGTGCCCGAGATCCTGCGCCTGGTCGTGACCTCGGCACCCCAGCCGCTGCGCGAGCGGAACCCCGCGGCCCACCCGGCGATCGTCGCCGTCCTCGACCGGATGCTGAAGAAGGACGCGAACGAGCGCTACCAGACGCCGGATGAGCTGTCGGACGCGCTGGCGGCGCTCGACAAGCAGGTCACCTAGGCCGCCCGGCGCCCCCCGTCAGCCCGCCGATCCGCGCAGGACGTCCACCGCCTGCTCGACCGTCTCGGCCTTCACGAGCGCCTCCCGGACCCGCCGCTCGTTGACGACGCGGGCGATCTCCGCGAGGGTCCGCACGCGCGTGATCGCCTTCTGCGTCGGCGTGACCAGCAGGATCACGATCTGCGCGGGCCGGCCGTCGAACGAGTCGAAGGGGATGCCCTGCGGGGACAGGCCGATCGCGGCGACCTCGTCGTCGACGGCCTCGCTGACCCCGTGCGGGAGGGCGATCCCGTGCTCCATGCCGGTGGACATGAAGCGCTCGCGCCCGTACACGGCACCGAGGACGGGCTCCCGGGCCGGCGCCGGAAAGGCGCCGCCGGCGGCCATGAAGTCGACGAGCTCGCGGATGGCGGCGAACTTCTCCGCCGCCGCCAGGCGCGGGACGATGAGCTGCGAGCGGATGAGCTCGAGGAGCTTCATGCGGCCGCCGTCCGTGAGACGGGGGCGGCGGCCGCACCTTCAAGCCGCCGCCGAGCTACAGCTCCGCCTTGAACCCCTTGCCCGGGCGGAAGGTGACCGTCTTCCCGCCCTTGATCTGCATGACCTCGCCCGTCTGCGGGTTGCGGCCGCGCCGCGGCGCGCGCTTGCGCACCTGGAACGAGCCGAAGCCCACGAGCTGGACGTTGCCTTCCTTCTTGATCCCCGCCTTGACGCCGTCGATGATCGCGTTGACGTAGCGCTCCGCCTGAGCCTGCGTGTCGCCGAGCGTCTCCGACAGGTTGCGGATCAGGTCCTTCTTGTTCACGCGTCTGCCCTCCTTGAAACGGCTCTCCCTCGCGGGGCGACGTTGTTCCCCGCGTGCCCCCTTTCCTCTTATTTCCGCCTTCCGACGGCAGAACTTTAGGCTCTTCCGTCACCGCCCGGCCGCGACCCCGGCCGATCCGCGGCCGCGCGCGACGTAACCCATGATACGGTAAACGAGCTTGGCGGCGAGGAACTCCGAGACGGCCTGCCCCTCGAGGGGGATCGTCTCGACGACGTCGAACCCGACGACGCGCCGGGCCGCGGTCACGGCCGCCAGGATCGCCGTCACGTCCCACCAGGAGAGGCCGCCCGGCTCGGGCGTGCCCGTCCCCGGCACGAAGGCGGGGTCGAAGGCGTCGACGTCCACGCTCAGGTAGACCGGGTCGTCGAGCCCGGCGAGGATGGCGTCGAGCGACCCCGCGACGCCGGCGCTCCCCGGGCGCACGAGGTCCCGGGCGAAGAACGTGCGGAGCCGGCCCTCGGCCCCGAGGCTCACGAGCTCGGCCTCCTCGGTCGAGAGGCTGCGGATCCCGACCTGGACGAGCCGGCAGCCGAGGCCGAGGATCCGCCGCATCACGCAGCCGTGGCCGTACTTCGTGCCGTCGTACTCGTCGCGGAGGTCGGTGTGGGCGTCGAGCTGGAGGACCGAGAGCGTCGGGTGCCTCGCCCGGGCGGCCCGCACCGGGCCGAGGCTGATCGAGTGCTCGCCGCCGATGGTGACCGCGACCTGTCCCCGGTCGAGGACGGGACCGGCGAGGCGCTCGAGGCGCTCGACGACGACCTCGGGCGCGAGCGGCTCGAGCTCGGGCGTCGGGAGGGTGTGGATGCCCTCGCGGAACGTCTCGGCCAGGAGCTCCTCGTCCCAGAGCTCGAGGTTGCGCGAGGCGTCGATCACGGCCGAGGGCCCGCGCGCCGTCCCCTTGAGGTAGGTCGTCGTCCCCTCGTAGGGCGCCGGGATGACGACGAAGCGCGCGCCATCGAGGCGCGCGTGCTCTTCCGGGAGGCCGCCGAAGTTGAGAGGGAGCTGCATGGGGGCTCGCCGCTGCTACCCGGATCGACTCGACCGCAACGGTCTCAGAGCGTGCGAATCCACCGATTCACACGCTCTTCGCCGGTCTTCGTCTTCGGGGGGCTCCGCCCCCCGAACCCCCCGCAACGGAGCGCGCGGCAAGGAAGTCGACACGGTCTTCCGCGCGCTCCGCTTCAGAGGACGAACGCGGCCGCCGCGATCACGGTCGTCCAAAGACCGCGCTTGCCGACGGCGCTCTGGGTGACGTTCACGGTCTGGACGATCTGGCCGCTGATCTTGAACGTCTCTTCCTTCTCGTTCCACGCGAGGTTCGGGTCGAACTCGACGCCGAGGACGGTCGCGAGCATGCTCGCGGCCAGGTCCTCCGCGTAGTCGGCCGCCTCCTCGTCCGTCTGCCCGTACGCGTGGTGCTCCGACAGGTAGCCGAACTTCGAGCGGTCGCGCGGCCGCGCGAGGCCGACCGAGGCCGCGATGAGGCGCGAGTTCTCGTTCGTCTCCGCCCGGCTCATGACGACGAAGAGGACCTGGCCGGGCGTGAGCTTGGGGATCCCCTTCTCCCGGTTCACGAGCTTGCAGCCCGGCGGGTAGATCGACGACACCGTCACGAGGTTGTAGTTGGCGATCCGGGCATCGCGCAGGGCCTCCTCGAAGCTCGAGAGGTGGTCCTTGTGCCGGCCGACGCCCTTCGTCAGGAAGATCTCATGCGGAACGAGGGAGCTCATGGGGGGCGGATGATAGCAGGAGGTCGGGCGCTGTCAACGCCGGGCGCCCGCCTACACCCGCCGCCGTCTCTCCTTCAGCACCTCGACGAGGGCGCGGGCCGTCAGGGTCCCCCTGGGCGCCGGAAGGTCGCGGCCGATGGCCACGCGCGGCGTGAGGCGGACGACGACCAGCTTGCCGTCGGCGAAGGCCTGCGCCTGCTCGAAGCGGCCGTCGCAGAAGCCGCCGAGCGCGACCCGGTACTCGAAGGCGGCCGCGCCCTCATCGGGCGCGAACGCGGCCAGCGGCTCGACCTCGAGCTTCGCCTGCGGCGTCCCCTCGATCGGGAAGTGCAGGACGCGGCCGAGGAGGTCGCGCAGGCCCGCGTCCGAGTTCGCGTCGAGCGGACGGCGGCGCCTGAGGAGGAAGAAGAAGTCCCAGCACTTCGCCCGCACCTTCCAGTCCTCGTCGGCGTAGCCGAGGGCCAGGTCGCCCGAGGGCTCGACGAACATGTGGCGCTCGAACGGGTCGGGCGGCGGTCCCTGCCAGCGCACGGTCGCGTCCATGCACTCCCGGAAGGTCCGGGCGATGGCCTCGAGGCGCGCCTTCTCCTCGTCCTTCGCGGCCGCGAGCGCCGCCGCGAGCGGGTCTCCCTCGGCCTTCGTGACGCCGGCGAGGACCCGGGCGAGGGCGAGGGGGAGCCGGCGGAAGACGGCGTCGTCGAGGTAGGGAGAGGACGTCGGGAGGGCGGCCCCGGCGTCGGCGCGGGCCGCGCCCTCCTCGCCGGACGGCGCCACGTCCGCGGGCGACGTCTCGGCCGGGATCACGCCCGGGAGCTTGGGCTCGAAGGGCGGGCCGTGGCGGTTCTTGAGGGTGACCTTGCGTCTGGTCATGGCAGGCCTGAGGGATCGTGTCTCGTCGTCCGTCAGTTCCCTGGCGCCGGGGCCGACCACCGGTCGTACGCCGCCTGCGCCTCGGTCTTGAAGATGCCGCTCGCGCGGCTGTCGAAGGCCGCGAGGTGATCCAGGTAGGCCTTGTAGCGGGAGGCGACCTCGCGCCGGTCCGTCTCCGTCGCCTCGAGGTCGTCCTTCACCCGGCGCTCGGCCCTCTCCGCCTCGCGGAAGTACCCCTCCTCGCGGGCGAGGGGCTCGAGGTCGTTGACGCGCTTCGCCGCCGCGGCGAAGTCATCGTCGAGGACCTGAGCGTCGCGCGCGAGCCTCAGCGCCCCGCGGAAGTCCTTCGCGCCGCGACACGTCTCGAGCTCGGCCAGCAGCTCCGCCAGGTAGGCCTTGCGGGCGTCGGGCGCGAGCGTCCGCTTCATCTCGGCCACGAGCGTGTCGAGCCCTCGCTGCGCCTCGAGCGCATCGACGAGCCTCAGCGCCTGGCGGTACCTGGCGGCCGCCTCCTTGTCCTGCCCCTGGCCCGCGAAGTAGCGGGCCTGCTTCAGGAACCGCGCGTGCTGTGCGCGCGCCAGCAGGTCCTCGAACTGGGACTCCGGCAGGTGCTTCCTCGCCTGCTCGAGCTGGGCGAGGGCGGTGTCGGGCTCGTCCTTCGCGAGCTCCTGCTTCGCCCGCTCCGTGTGCTCGCGGGCGGCGTCCACCCGCTTCCGCCAGCGCAGCCGGTCGACACGCTTGCGGATCGCCTCCTCGTCCCGGACCTTCAGGGCCCGCTCGTAGAGGTCGATCGCCATGTCGCGCGACCCCTCGGCCTCCGCCCGGGCGGCGTCGGAGACGAGGCGGTCGAACTCCGCCTTCCGCTGGACCTCGGGGTCCACGGGGACGGGCGTCGGGGAGGACGGGGCGCCGCCGCCGGACGAGCCGCTCCCGCCGTCCGTGCGCTTCCCCGGCCCGGCCCGCCACCAGCCAAGGCCGTACCAGCCGCCCGCGCCGAGCGCCCCGAGGACGAGGACGACGAGGACGAGCTTCACGAGCCGCCGCCCGCCCTTCTTCCCGCCCCCGGCCTCGATCGCGGGGGCGACCGTCCGCTCGAGGTCGTCCAGCATCTCGCCGGCCGTCTGGTAGCGGAGGTCCCGGCTCTTCTCGAGCGACTTGAGGAGGATCCGCTCGAGGTCCTTCGGCAGGTCGATGTCCGGGCGCGCCTCGCGCGGCGGGATCGGCGGCTCGACGATGTGCTTGCCGAGGTAGCCCATGGCCGTGTTCGACTTGAACGGCAGCTCGCCCAGGACCATCTCGTAGAAGATCACGCCGATCGAGTAGAGGTCGGTCCGGTGGTCGATGTTGGGGTCGCCGGACGCCTGCTCCGGCGACATGTACTGCGGCGTCCCGGTGACGACCCCCTTCTTCGTCTTGAAGCTCTGCTGGTTCGAGAGCCCCATGACGGTCTTCGACTGCTCGACGGCCCCCTCGAAGAACTTGGCGATGCCGAAGTCCATGATCTTCGCGACCTCGGCGCCGCCCGGCCCCTTCGCGATCATGATGTTGTCGCTCTTCATGTCGCGGTGGACGATGCCCTTCCGGTGGGCGTCGTCGACCGCCCCGAGCGACTGGCGCATGATCGCGAGCGCCCGCGGGAGCCCGAGCGCGCCCTCGCGCTCGATGATCTGCTTCAGGGTCTCGCCCTCGACGTACTCCATGACCATGTAGTGCGTCGGCCCGGCGTCCTCGCCGGCGTCGTAGATCTGGACCACGTTCGGGTGCGAGAACCGGCTCGCCGCCCGCACCTCGCGCTGGAAGCGCTGGACGGTGTCGGGGTTCTCGACGATGTCCGGGTGGAGGATCTTGACGGCCACGACCTTGTGCATGAGCAGGTGCTCGGCCTTGTAGACCGCGCCCATGCCGCCGGCGCCGAGCCGCTTCATGAGGCGGTAGCGGCCCGAGAGCACCCGGCCGATGTTGTAGTCGACGACGGCCTGCTCGCCGGCCATGAGGACCGGGGACTCGAGCTCGGGCCGCGTGTGCGGCTCGTCGAGCAGGTCCTTCGGCAGGCCGGGCGGGACGATGTCCGAGGCGTCGAGCTTCTTCGACACCTCGATCTGGGTCGCGCGCCGGCGGGCGACCGCCTGGCGCATCTCCTTGAGGTCGACGTCGAGGGCCGAGTCGGGCGCGAGCACCGTCTTGTCCGAGTGGGGCTCGCCCTCTATGAGGCCGACCTCGGCCGCGAGGCCGTTCAGGTCGGCGATCAGCATCTCGTAGTCCGTGTAACGGGCCTCGGGCTGCTTGGCCGTCGCGGCCCGCAGGAGGCCGAGGAGCCGCGGCGGAAGGGCGACGCCGAAGCTCGCCGGGTCGGGCAGGTCGGCCTCGTGATGGGCCCGGCTCACCTCGACCGTCGTCGGCCCGTCGAAGGGCGCGCGCCCCGTGAGCCCGTGGTAGAGCGAGACCGCGAGCGAGTACATGTCGCTCGACGGGCCGAGCGCCTCGCCGCGGATCGCCTCCGGCGCCAGGTAGCGCGGGAGGTCGGTCGAGGGCGGCGGCTCCTCGGGCGAGAGCGCCTCGGGGACGGGGGCGAGGCCCACGTCGCCGAGCCGCGTCCCTTCGGGCGAGAAGAAGATGCTCTCGGGCCGGACGGCGCCGTGGAGGACGCCGGCCCGGGCCAGCTCGGCGAGGGCGCCCGCGAGATCGAGGCCGACCGCGACGGCCTCGGCCGGCGCCAGCCGCTCGCCGGCGCCGATCCGCGCGACCAGGCTCTTCGCGTCGGGGAGGTCGAGGGCGAAGTAGAGCGTCTCGCCGCTGATCCCCGAGTCGATCGCCTTCGCCAGGTTCGGGTGGTCGGCGACGGTGAAGGCGCCGGCGCGGCGGCGGAAGGCGTCCACGCGGCGCGGGTCGCGCGAGAGCGGCGGCGGCAGGAGGTGGAGGGCGACCGCGCGGCCGTCGCGCTGGCGGCGCCCGAGGACGACCGGGCCGTCCGGCGAGAAGCCGAGCGGGGCGACGAGGTAGTAGCCCTCGAGGTTGAACTCCGCCCCTTCCGCCTCGATCTTTAGCGCCGCGTCGATCTGGGCGAACTGCGGCGCGGCGAGCATGCCGAGGCCGAGGAGCGCCGACCCGAGCGCCCACGCGTCCTCGCGCGCCTGCGGCGGCGCCCCGGCCAGGGCCGCCTGGAGGTCGTCCGCGGACAGGATCTCGTCCCTAAGCGCCGAGGCCGCGAACTCGCGGGCCGCCCCGCGGAGGCCGAGCGTGCCGAGCAGCGAGCTGCGCATGCCCGACGGCGTGGGCGCCCGGGGCGGCGGGGGCGGCGTCTCGGGCGAGACGGGCGGCGGCGGCGCGGCCGGGCGCGGGGCCGTGTCCTTGGCCCCGATCGGCAGGGGCGGGGGGGCGCCGGGGCGCGCCCCGGCGGGCCGCCCGCCGCCCGGGGGCGGCGGGAGGAGCGAGGCCGGCACGGGGACCGGCCGCGGGAGGGTCGCCTGGAAGTCCGTCGGCACCAGCGGCGCCCCCGGATCGAACGACGTCGGGGGCGGCGCGGGCGCCGGCGCGGCCGACCCCGGAGGCGCGTAGGGTGCGGCCTGGCGGGCCGCGGTCGCGCGCGCGTCCGGCGGCACGGGCGGCGGCGGGGCGGCCGGCGCGTGAGGCGCGGCCTGACGGGCCGCGGTCGCCCGGGCATCCGGCGGCACGGGCGGCGGCTGGCTCTTCGCGAGGAGCGAGGCCGGCACCGCCGTCGGCCGGGGGAGGGTCGCCTGGAAGTCCGTGATCGGCGCGCCCGGCGAGGGCGGCGGCGGGGCCGGCGCGAACGCGGGCGACGGCGGCGGGGCGACGGCGACGGGCGGAGGGAAGGCGGCGAGCGACGCGCGCGCCGAGGACAGCCCCGCGATCGAGCCCGCCCCCGAGGCGGAGAGCGAGCCGGCGCCCGGCGGCGGCGGCGCGGCCTGGCCGCGGGCGAGCCCGCCGCCCTCGCCGTGGGTCACGTCGCCCGAGCCCTCGGCCTCGGCCCGCATCCGCGCCTCGAGCTCGGCCGTGATCCACTGGTGCTGCTCGAGGGTAAGAGCGCCGCGCTGGACGAGCAGGTCGCCCACCCGGACGCGGTACTCGCGGGCCTTCTGCTCGCCGAGGGCGGCGTCGATGACCTCGGGGAGGACGTAACCGCAGTGGACGGCGAGCCGCGCGTAGGCGAGCTCGGTCTTGACGAACTGGGCGAGGGCGACGGCGCGGCGGGCCTTCTCGGCGGCCTGGGGGGTGAGGACGCCGCGGCTGACCATGACATCGGCGAGGGTCGGCCCGTCGCCGTCCCGCGGCCCGCCTTCCAGCGCCCGCAGACACTCGCGGACGGCCGCCTCCGGGGCGAGCTGGTTCTTGATGACGATCTTGCCGAAGAGGAGGTCGACGGCTCGCGGCACGGTGTCCTCGGGCGTCCGCCGGCTCCTCGGGCCTCCCCTCGGCCGGCCTCGGGTCCCCTCCGGGCGATCCCCGGGCGGGACACCCGAGACGCCCCCGCCCGCGCGAGGGCGCGCGCCCCACGAGCCAGCCGGGCGGTGGCCAGGATTATATCGGCTCGCTTCCCGCTCCGCAAAAGGAAAACGGGCGCGCCCGCCGCCCCCGAACGGGCGCCGGACGCCTTGTTTCACGGCATCGGCGAGCGCGCGCGGGGTCGCGACGGGACGGGCTCAGGCCGGGAGCAGCCGCTCCAGGAACCGGCGCACGTCGTCGACGGTGAAGGGCTTGGGGAGGATCGCCCGCACGCCCGCCGACTGGGCCCGGACGCGGGTCCCGTCGTCCAGCCCGTGGCCCGTGACGAGCCCGATCGGCGCGGCCGTCCCGGACTCGCCGAGCCGTCCGGCGAGGGAGATCCCGTCGAGCCCCGGCAGCGCGAGGTCCGTGATGACGGCGTCGAACTCCTCGCTCGTCGCCCGGGCGAGCCCCTCGTGCGGGCTCCCCACGACCGCCACGTCGCAACCCAGGCGTGCCAGGGTCCTTCCGAGCACGCCACGGACGAGCGGGTCATCGTCGATGAGCAGGATGCGTCGCGTCGCCATGGCGTCGCCAGCGAGATCTTAGGCCGCGGAACGGACGACCGCAACGAGGAAAATCGTTCGCCGCCGGCGAACGCCCGATGAGAGGCCAGCGATGGGCGGGGGATGGGTCCCCGGACTCGCGCGATGTCACGAGCTCCGAGACCGGCACGGTCGCCGGGAACCGGGTCTCCGGGGCCGACCGTGCTCCGGATGGCGCGTCAGTGCAGCTTCACGCTCTCATACCACTGCTTGTAGTGGGCCTGGTGCGCCTTGTAGTCTTCCTCGGTCGTCTTCAGGAAGCACAGGTAGCTACCCTTCGGGCCGGTCCCGTAGCCGGCGAAGACCAGGGTGTGGCCGTCGCTCGCCTCCACCGTCCGCCACCACTTCCAACCGTTCCTGCTCTCTCCCTTGTCGATCACCTTCCAGTGTTTCCCGTCGATCCCGGAGATCTTGACCCCGACCTTCTCGATCTCCTCGGCCGTCGCCTGGGTACCGAGCTTCGCCAGGGCGAAGAACTCGACCCCTTCGCTCTCGGCGTGCAGGAAGCCCCAGCCGTCCGCGGCCTCCTTCTCCTCGAAGGTGGCCCCCGCCGGGATCTTCATCGAGAACCCGTACTCGTCGGACTTGTACTCGCTCCAGTCATCGGCAAGGACGGCAGTCGCAGCGAGGAGCACCCCCAGAAGGGTCAACGCGGTCCATCGTCGAAGGTTCATCCGTTTCCCCCGTTGGCCATGAGTTGAGTCGCGCCCGGCGAATCGCCGCACTCGCGGAAGACGACACCTGATCGCCGAAGCTCATATCCTATCGGCGTCCCCGGGTCCGTCAAGACGGCCACGCAGGATTTTTGAGGTGGGATCGAGATGCTACTGGAGCGGGTGGCGGGTTTCGAACCCGCGACCTCAACCTTGGCAAGTTGACGCTTGACTCCGAGCAAAGCCGTGTGGTATCTTCGTCTCCGGCCAACAGCGCGTGGCGACTGTGTCGTAAACGTGACATGGGAGCGCCCTTCCGCGCCCGTTGGCGACCTTGACCGGAGGCGACGCATGGCCCGCAAGCAAGCCCTCCCGACCGGCCTCTACCTCCGCGGCGGCCGCTACTGGATGGACTTCACCGACCCGCTCGGGCAGCGGCACCGCGGTTCGCTCGCGACGGCGGACCTCGCGACCGCGAAGGCGATCCTCGAGAAGGAGAAGGCGAAGCTCGTGGCCCAGGCGCACGGCCTCGCGCCGAAGGAGACGGGCGTCTCGGCCTTCCGGACCGCCTACCTCGACGCGGCCCGCCTCCGCCTCGCGCCGCCCGTTCTCGAGGCGCGCCGGCGCCAGCTCGACGCCTTCCTCGACTACTGCGGCGTCCAGCGCCTCGACGCGATCCGCCCCGAGCACATCTCCGGCTTCGCGGCCTCGATCCTCGAGCAGAAGCGGAAGGGCCCGCGCGACGAGGCTGGCGTCCACGTCCTGAAGCCGTTGAAGCGCTCGACCGCGCTCGACTACTTGAAGGCGGTCCGGGCGGCGCTCCGCTGGGCGGTCCGTCACGACTACCTCGAGCGGAACCCCTTCGACCGCGCCGACCGGCTGGCGCCCGACGAGGTCGACAAGCGCATCGTCTTCCTCACGCCCGAGGAGCGGGACCGCCTGCTCGACGCCTGCGACGATCCCATCCCGAACCACGGCCGCGGCCGCAAGGGGAAGGGGACGGCCCGCCCCCGCCGCACGCGCCTCCGGGCGATGGCCGCGATCGCCGTCCATGCCGGCCTGCGCCTCTCCGAGATCATCTGGCTCGACTGGCAGGACGTCGACTTCGAGCGGGGCGAGATCACGATCCGGAACAAGGACGGGTGGAAGACGAAGACGCGGAGCGAGCGCGTCATCCCGCTCTTCCCGACCCTGCGGGCCGTCCTCGAGCCGATGCGCCTCCCGGCCGGCCCCGTCTTCACGACGAGCACCGGGCAGCGCTACACGCGCCGGAACCTGCTCCGCGAGCTCGAGCTCGCCGTCGACCGTGCGAAGATCGCGAAGAGCGCGAGCTGGAACGTCCTCCGCCACACGTTCGCGACGACGCTCGTCAGCGCCGGCGTGGCGCTCTTCGCGGTGTCGCGCTGGCTCGGGCACAAGACGACGCGCGTGACGGAGGCGCACTACGCCGCGTTCGCGCCGAACGACGCCCTCGTGAAACAGGCCGCGATCGCGCTCGGGGCGGCGGCGAAGGGGAAAGGGAAGAAAGGCGCGGCGGTGGGGTAGGGGCGCTACCCCTTCGCGCCCCTCTGGACGAGGAGCATCTTCTCGCCGGTGAACGGGTTCACGATCGCGTCCTCGATGTACCCGGCCGGGACGGTCCGCAAGTCGTTCTGCGGGATGAGGGCGATGAAGTCGTCCCGCTGCAGCTCCAGGGCGGCCCGGTCGAAGGCCTCCCGCGAGGCCGCGACGGCGCGCCGCAGCCGCGGAACCGGGACGAAGCCGTACTCCTCGGCCGCGAAACGCTCGAAGGCGCGCATGACCTCGGCCTTCACGTCGACCGCCGGGGCGAACGGCGCGGGCCCCGCCGTGAGCCGCTCGATCGCCTCGCGGATCGCGCCCGACCTCGTAGCGCCGGCCGCCTTCGCCCAGGCGTCCACGCGCGAGAGGAGCGCCGGCTCGAGGCGGAGCGCCACGAGGACGCCGGCCTCAGCCCCGAGGGGCGGGCGCCCCGTGCGGCGGGGGTCGGGGCGGGCGCTCCCGGCCTTCCTCGCGTTCGCCTTCGTCGTCCGGGCCATGTCTTCCTCCCCTCGACCTAAATTATACGCATCGTATAACGCAAGTCAAGAGGGAAATCGGAAGGGCCGTGGAGCCGCGCCTCACGCTTCGCCCGCGAGACGAGCGAGCCGGAGACGTTCAGGAGGGCGGCGGCCTGCTCGCGGGACTCGCGGGCGTGGGGGTCGATAGGTTCCGGTAGATTTACCGGAACCTTTTCGTCTGCCTTCGGGCGGCCGCGACCGGCGATCTTCCCGCCTTCCCGCTGCCGCTCCTTCGCGTCCTTCTCCATCAGTTTCTCGACCCTCGACGGCGACGCCCGCTGGGTCGCCGGGTTTCGCCATGCGTCCTCACTTCGAGGACGCAGGCCCGCCGGCAACCCACCTCGAGACCTCGGCGCGCGCCCGCGCCTCGGGGTCCTCGAAGCGCGCGAAGTAGGGGACCCCGTGGCCGTGCCGCTCGCGGGCGCCGGCCGCCTCGTCGTACATCTCGAGGAAGTTCGGTATCAGGAACCGCAGCGCGTCGCCGAGGTCGAAGAGGTCGGCCGTCCCGTGGATGTGCCAGACGTTCCCCTCGCGCGTCGCCCATGTCGCGGCGTGGACTTCCTCCGTCGGCTCCGGCGGCGGGTCGCCGGCGAGGCCGCACGCGACGCGGCCGGCGCGGATCTCCTTCTCGGTCATCTTCGGCTTCAACCTCAGGCTCGCGACGGCCCGCCGGCGCGTCGTCTTCTTCGGCTTCTTCCGCATGGTCCCCTCCCGCTACACGACGGCCCGCAGGACGATCGGCCCCATGCCGTCCGTCCGGGCGTCGTCGATGTGACCACCCCTCGCTTCGAGGGGCCGTGCGGCCGGCGCCTCGTCGAGCCGCGCGACCGCGGCCCGCAGGTCCCCGAGGCCGAACCGGCTGTAGATGTTCGCCGTCAGGACCGGCGAGCTGTGGCGCATGAGCTTCTGCGCGAGCCCGAGCTCGACCCCCCGGCGCTGCAGCCGCGTCGCGAACGAGACGCGCAGGGCGTGACGGTCGAGGACTCCGTCGCCGGTCTCGCGCTCGATCCCCGCGGCCCGGAGGTCGCCATAGAACGTCCGGATGTCGGGCACGCACGCGAAGACGTACTCGTCGGGCTTCCGCCCGGCGACGAGCGGGCGAAGCGCCTCGACCGCTTCCGTCGGCATGGGGAGCGTCGCGCGCTTCCCGCTCTTCGCGACCGAGGCGCGGACGACGACGGTCCCGGCGTCGACGTTCACGTCCGCGACCCGGAGCGCCGCGAGCTCGCCCATGCGCAACCCCGTGTCGAGGGCGACGCGGTACACGGCGGCGCGGTCCGCGGGCGCCGCCGCGAGCAGGCGCGAGATGTCGTCCTCGGAGAGGGCGCGCCGCACGCGGTCGGTCTCGTGCTTCACCCGGCGGACGCGGCGAGCCGGGTTCGCGCGGTCCCACCGCTCGTTCCGGATCAGCCACTCGTAGAAGGACACCAGGGCACGCCGATGGGCGTTCTGCAGGTAGGCGCTGCCCCCGAGCGCCGCGAGGGCGGCCGCGATCAGGGTGGACGTCACCTCCTCGATCGTCTTCGCGGCCGTCCCGACGAGAACGCGCAGGAGCTGGCGCGCGACGTCCGCCAGGTAGGCGGGCGAGCGACGCAGGCGACGGAGCTCGGCGAGGTACTCTTCCACGATGGCCCCGAGCGGTGCGGGCACGTCCGCGAAGGTGTAGCGCGGGAGCGTGCCCCGGACCGCCCTGCGCGTCTCGACCCCATCGGCCTTCACGCGCTCGAGCTCGCGGGCCGCCTCGTCGCGCGAGCCGCGCACGCCGAGGGCGACCGTCCGCAGCCGGCCCGTGTCGTCCCGGAACTGCGCGTACCACGTCGCCCCCTCGCGGCGGTTCCCATCGCGGTCACGCCAGGGCTTTCGGTACATGGTCCCGCGCAAGGGGCGCGGGCAGGCGGCGGGGTTCGGTCTCGAGAAGAGGCCGGCGGCGCGCGCCCACGAGAAGACGGCCGACAGGTCCTCGCGCGCCTTCCGCTGCACCGACGGCTTCGACGAGACGAGCGGTAGCGACGCGGCGATCCGTTCGGGCGTCAGGTCCTCAAGTCGAACGGCGCTGGCGAGCCGGGCGAACCGCGCCACCCGGCAGCGGACACCGTGCGTGTAGTCGCGACACCGGCCCGCCGCGAGTTGTCCGGCCTCGAAGGCGGCGAGGGTGTCTTCGAGCGGCGTCGGGGGCGGACCCGGGGGCTCGGGCGGCGCCGCCGCCTTGTGCAGCGGGTGGGGTCCCGGCAGCCGTCCGGAGGCGATCGCCCACGAGAGAACCGCCGAGACGGCGAGGCGGTACTTCTCCCGGCTCCGCGGGCTCGTGATGGGGATCGCCTCGAGCGCGCGGTCGACGGCGGGCGCCGTGAAGTCCTCGAGCCGGGTCGCGCCTACGAGGCAGGCGACCCGGGCCGCGCGGTTGCGGGTCTTCCTCGTGTGCAGGACGCCGACTGTGCTCGTCGCGCGCTCCTGCTCGAAGGCATCGAGGAGGTCGGCGAGCTCGGGCACGGCCGCCCCCTCCTGCTTCCGGCGGCCCGGCTTTCGGGCCGTGGCGCTCATGGCTTCCTCCTCGCCGGCCGGCCCTGGCGTCCGGTGCGGGGGAGCGGCGCGGGGCGCGCCGGCGGGTCGACGGCGACGAGCTCGTCCCCCGAGTCGGGGAACGGCCAGAGGCGGACGATCTCGAGGACGGCGAGCCGGCGCTCGCCGCAGCGGGGCGCCCTCACGGGCTGCACCCGGATCAAGTGAAACGCCGCGCCGGCGAAGGTCGTGAAGGACCGCCGGAGCGCCCCCTCGTCGAAGGCCGGCGTCGGGTCCGCCCGCGAGAGCGAGAGCATGCCCGCCTGATTGGCGGCGACGAGAAGGGCCTTGAAGCCGGCCTCGTCGAGCCCGAGGTCCTGCGCCCGGTCGAAGACGTCGCCGATGTAGACCTTCTCGCCGGTCGCCGCGTAGGGGCCGGCGCCGGGGCACTGGCGGGCGATCTCGTTCACGCGGGCGGCGAAGGCCTCGAGCGACGTCGCCGGCGCGGCGACCGGGGCGCCGTTGATCCGCCCGAGCGCCAGCCGCGCCCCCTCGAGCGCGACCGCGTGCCGCGCCATCGCCATGACGTCGCCGCAGGGGCCGTCCTGGCTCCAGCCGGCGAACCGCTCGGCGAGGGCGGGCTCGTCGACGAGGTCAAGGTCCGTCAGGACCCGGGCGGCGTCGACGAGCGTCAGGTCGAGGTTGAAGGGCTGGTCGACGTCCGCCTCGCCGGCCGCCTCGAGCAGCGCGTCGGGCGTCCACTGCGAGGGCTTGATCCGGCCGGCCCGGTGCGCGTCGAGGATCAGCTCGGCGACGCGCTCAGCCTCGGTCGAGAAGTCGAAGCGACGCGGCTCGAGGACCGGAGCCGGCGCCGCGGGGGGCGACGTTCGCATGGGCGGGACCTCCGAGGCGCGGCCGGGGCGAGGCCTGTGACGGCGCTCGCGAAGGGGCAGCCGCCGACGGCCTCGCGACCGCCGGGGCCTCGCCCCGGTCGCTACGTCAGGTTCGGGAGGTCGGGAGCGCGAGCGTTCTCACGGCCCCATGGTAGCGGGATGCATCCCATCCAGTCAAGAGGCTTGATGCTTTTCGCGTAACCTGCTTTACCCCAAGGCATGGCGACGAAAGGACGACAGCTCCCGGTGAGGGTCGACAACGACCTCGCCCAACTCCTCGACGAGACGGCCGAGCTGTACGGGCGCTCGCGCGCCCAGGTCGTGTGCGCCGCCCTCTGGATCTTCGCGAAGATGAAGCCCGAGGAGCGGAAGGCGGCCCTCGTCGACTACCTCATGCGCGGGTCGGCGACGATCGAGAAGCCCCCGAGCGGACGGTTGCCGAAGGGAAAGAAGTAAGAAGGGCCCCCGCGGAGCGCCTACGCCGCGTCTGGGCCCGCGATGGGCCTCCGAGTCCTCGGGGACCGGTCGCGCCTCGCCACGGCCTCGGGCGGGGCCGTCTCGCGGGCGACCTCGACCCGGACCGCGACCTCGCCAAGCAGAGGATGCGCGTCGACGTGAACGGCGACCGTCGGCGGCGCGATCCCGACCGCGCGGAGCGCGGACGCGATCGACTCGCCGAGGACGCGCGCCGCCTCGGGCCAGCCCTCCCACGAGACGACGGGCGCGGGAGCGGGGATCGCGACCGAGCGCGAGGCGGAGACGGCCGGTCCGGCGCCGTCGAGGGGCGAGGGCGGCATCAGGCGCCGTTGATCTCGCCCTCAAGCCGCGCGACCTCGGCCGCCGCGCGGTCGGCTTCCTCCTGCGCGGCGGCGCGCACGGCCGCGGAGCGCCGGCCGTCGGCCGCGAGGGCGAGCGCGTCACCCTTCCGGCGCTCCGCCTCGAGCAAGCCGCGGGTGTCGCTCTTGAGCCTCTGCTCGGCGATGAGGGCGGCGTGCGGGATCGCGCGCCTCGTCGCCCGGTCGTAAGTGAACGGACCGTACCCCGAGGGCATGGCCGCGACCTCGACGAGCTCGGCCCCCTCGCGGGCCTGCGTCGAGCCGCTTATCTCCACGAGCCGCCCGTCCGGGAGCAGGTGTCCGTAGACCTCGCCCATGTTTACCTCGCGGTCAAGAGGAACTGCTCGTGTCGCCCGACGGGGCGCGGTAGCCCGATGACGTCGATGTGCTCGAGGCCTCCTCGGATTCGAGCAGGGACCTCCGCAGGCGCACGAGCGCCCGGCTCTCTACGTGCCTCACGGTTTCGCGAGAAACGCCCAGGTCCGCGCCGATCGCGTCGAGCTGTTCCGTCGGCCGCCCGTCGAGGCCGAACCGTCGCGCGATAACCGCGGCCTCGCGCGCGGGCAGCGCCGCGACGGCCGCGGCGAGGTCCATCTTCACGTCCAGGTCGACGCCCGCGTCCCGCGCCGCGAGGAGGTCGCCCAGCGTCATGCCGTCCTCGCCGTTCCCGATCGCCGCGTCGAGGCTCGCGACCGGCCTCCGGGCGCGCGCGACGTGACGGTCGTTCTCGTCCGCGACGTGGGCAGGGAGGCGAACGCCCGCGGCCGCGGCGAGGTCGCGCGAGACGCGGAGCAGCGCGAACCCCACGCTGCCGGCGATGTACGTACTCACCTTCGCGCCCCGGTCCTCCTCGAAGCGCCGCGCGGCCTCGACCGCGACAACGGCCGCCTCTTGGCAGAGATCTTCGACGTGGACCCGCAGCCGGGGCCGGCTGGCGACGAGGGACGCGACCTTGCGCGCGAGGAGCTTCTCGACCGCGGCATAGAGGGCGCCCTCGGCCTCGGTGTTGCCGGCCGCAGCGGCGGCAGCGAGAGGCGCGAGGGGGTCGACGAGGGCGGCGGCCGTCACCTACTGCCTCTCCGCATCGGCAAGCCGCGGCCCCCGGCCGGCCGCGAGCTCGGAGATGATCCGCCGGGCCTCGGGCTTCGACGCCGCGACAAGGGCGATGACGGCGGCGCTCGGGTCCGGCTCGTCCGCAACGAGGCGGCCGAGGACGTCCCGAACGTACTCCTCTGCGAGCGGTGGCGACATGCCGGCGGCGGTCGCGAGCGCGCGCGCCGCGAGGGCTTGAACGCCCGTCATCCCCCGCTGCCCCAGTTGG
>Ga0187893_10000682_pt1 | contig 86518 bp, 93 predicted proteins | sample MA1701074metaG_FD_139574 | JGI IMG/M metagenome (GOLD analysis project Ga0187893, IMG submission 139574) | White microbial mat communities from a basaltic lava cave in the Kipuka Kanohina Cave System on the Island of Hawaii, USA - MA170107-4 metaG ... | reverse complement strand
GCAGGCCCGTTCGCTCTCGCGCCTCTCGGATCGACCCTGCCGGGCTTTAGCGGGCGGAACCCTTCTGGAATTCCCGCGGCCGCGGTCCTTGACCGCGGTGCCTTGGTCAGTTCCAGCTTTCCTATCCGCTAAAGCCTCGGTGGGTGCCCCGATCCTTCGGCGAAGGTCGCTCTTGGCCTGCCACCCTGCCGGCGCGTCTCCCATTTAATAAAAAATGAACGGTGACAGACCGCTTGAAGGCCTGTCACCTCAACCCGCATGATCCATGGCGGCTTCTACTGCACCCGCCGATACGCCGCTGCGACACGCCGGCCTCTAGTTTCACGCGGCCGGCTGGGCGGGCTCGCCGCTCAGTCGGTCACCGTACTCTTTGAGTACGCCTCCCTCCCTCACGTCTCCGCGCGCCCGTCTCGCCCGGCGTCTTGGCGGTTTCGTCACGAACCCTTATGAATCATGCGGGTTCCCGCTTCGCCAAGCTCAACGGGCAACGCGAGCAGTGGTTCCCCCCAAAATATTGACGCACTTCTTAGGAAAGCGTAGCCTGCGTCCACGCGAATCGGTGAATGTCCTCAGTTTTCCTTAGGGTTATCATGGACGTTTGGCTGGGAGGAATAATCTCTGTTTTAGGAATTACCGCTGTCGCCTTAGGTCTTGCCTGGTGGATAAACTCTTTCGAAGTGGTCCGGGCGAGACGGGAACAATACATTCGTTCCTATGTGTTTTCCACTCCTCTCTTCAACAAGCTTGTCCAGAAACATCCGCACTTCACCGTGAAGGATTGTCAGCTCGTTGCCCGTGCGTTGCGTCAATTCTTCTTGATTCACTTGGGGAACAAACGGCGCGTTATCGGAATGCCAGCGCGGGTTGTTGATGACCTATGGCATGAGTTTATTCTGTACACTCAGGAGTACAAGGCGTTTTGCGATAAAGCTTTCGGTCAATACTTTCATCACATCCCATCGGGCATGCTCGGCAAGGCAAGCATGGCAGATAACGGCCTTCGTCTCACGTGGCGTCAGGCATGCCTCGAAGAAAATATCAACCCGACACAGCCGACTCGCCTTCCTTTGCTATTTGCTATTGATGACAAACTCCAAATTGCCGCGGGCTATCACTATTCCCTCCAGAAACAAAAAGAGGTAACCAAGGCCGGGTCCACCGGTGGTTGTGGAGGGGAGGGGGCGAGCGGCGCTGTTGAAAAGCAACCAGAGCACCACGCATGTTTTGGCGATGGACTTATCGGTGATGGCGCTGGCACCTCTTGCTCGGGTGGAGGTTGCAGTGGGGGATGTGGTGGTGGGTGTGGTGGTGGGTGTGGTGGGGGAAGCTGACGCGGAGGAAAACGGGGACGTTCAAGGATTATAGGGAATGCTACAGGCGTAGCCCACTGAACGTGGCGAAGCGTTGAAAGGCGACAGGCTTGGAAGCGACCTGTCGCCTTTCTATTTTAATATTATTCGACGGCATACTTTTCTTGCGAGTGCGGCATGGTCTCCGACGACTGCGCGCATCGAGGGAGCACATTCTGATCGTGCGGCCTCTGCGAGCAAGGGAGGAGACCATGCTGCAGCTCGCTCCCTTCTTCGCGCGTTGCGCGAGCACAGAAGGGAGACCGGGCCGCCAAAGCTCGCTCCGGGAGGTACGGGAGCGAACAGCCATGCCACCACGGCTAAGATTCAGTGCGAAAGCGCGTGCAGGGACAGCTCGATCCGGGGATGGTGGGCGTCCCGCGTCTTGTACAGATGGATCTCCGTGACGCGGTTGTCGTTGAGGGCGAGCGCTTCGCAGAGGGCGTCCTGCGCGATCTTCAGGCCGCCGTCCACGTCCCGCCGGAGCGGCGAGGCAAAGTAAAAATGAATCGAGAGCGTCAGATCGTTCCCGCGCAGGGCACGGAGCAGGGATTCCTTATGGGGCGAGCGGGCCAGCGCGATGAGTATCTGTTGCGCGACCGTTGCTTTGTAGCTCCGACCGGCTGAAGACAACAGCCGGCGTCCCTTAACGGTGGCATATTGATGATTGATGCTCGGGGGAACCGGCAAGGTGAGTGTCAGGCGCTGCGGAGTAATGGAGGCGCGAAGCTCTGGAAGCGGCTCCGATCCTGGGCGCCCCAACAGGGCAAGAGGAAACGCCCGCCGGGGTGATTGTTTGTTTGCGGGAAGCGGCGCAGGCGTGCTCGAACGTTGAGGCGCCGGGGCGCCGGTTCGATAGGAGGTCACTCGAAGGGAAACAACGGGAAGTCGCGTGAGATGTTTGGGGCGGCGCTGTGGCGCGCGTCGCATCACAGGAGATTGTGAATCTTGCTGAACTGCTGTTCGTATTTTTCTTCCGACTTGCCGACGTAGCGACGCCACTCGGCCGGGTTCCAGATTTCAAGGTGGTTGTAAAGGCCCACCAGGACAATTTCCTGGTCGTCCTCCACGGGGATCAGCTTGCGGAGCTTGCCGGGGATCAGAATGCGCCCGGCCTTGTCCACGTCGGACGTGCCGGCTTCCGCGACGACGAAGTGCATGAACAGCCGGCTCTGGTCCTCGTCGAGTTTGGCGCGTGTCCGCTCGAGCACCTTTTCCCATTCGACCGGGGAATAGGCCCAGAGCGCCTGTTCGGGCCCCTTGAGAAACACGACACCGTTGCCCTCGGTCTCCAGCCGCTCGCGCATGGCGCCGGGGACGATGAAGCGTCCCTTCTCATCCAATTTACACAGGTACTCACCGGCAAACACAGGCATCTCTCCCCGTTACACCGATTGTGAGTGGACCGACCGGCGGCGCAGCCACTGATCCAGATCGGAGCGCACGAACCGCCATTCCTTGCCCAGCTTGAAGGCGGGCATATGGCGAACCTGGATATACCGATAGAGCGTTCTCGGCGTGACCTTGAGATAGCGGCAGGTTTCGGCCGCCGTCAAGAGTTCGCTCTGTGTGGATGCTGCCATCGGTATCTCCGCCCGTGAAGGACCATCTGATCATTGAAACCGACGATAGGATCAGACCGGAAAAATGTCAAGCAATTCCGCATGACAATGCATGACAGTCCATGTCAATTGAGGCCGGTTCAGCCGTCGCATGCCGGCGGTCTGCGGTCGTTATACCGTTCGTGCCAGCGTGACGACGAACACCTCGTCGGCCCCGGCCTTGCGCAGCACTTTCGCGCATTCATTGACGGTTGTGCCTGTGGTCATGACGTCATCCACCAGTAACACGCGTTTGCCTTCAACCTCATCCGGCCGCCGGACAGCAAAGCACCGGCGGAGGTTGGCCAGCCGTTCCGACCGGCTCAACTCGGTTTGCGGCGGGGTGGCGCGCAGGCGCACGAGGTTGTCGTAGACGAGCGGCAGGCGCAGGGCACGGTTCAACTGATCGGCCAGCAGGAGGGATTGGTTGTATTCGCGGTCGCGCAGCCGGGAGGGATGGAGCGGGACCGGCATCAGAATGTCGGCATCCACCGGCCGATGCCATGCATGGCGTATCAGCATGCCCAGCGCTCCGGCCAACGCGATCTTGCCACGGTATTTGAAGAGGTGGATGGCGTTCTGCAGCGGTGGCTCGTACGTGTAGCAGGCCCAGGCCCTGGTGAACGCCGGTGGATCCTGCCGGCAGGCAAGGCAGCGATGCTCGGGGCTGTAGGTCAGTGCCACATCCGATGCGAACGGCAGGCCGCAATGGGGGCAGGCCGGTCCGGCGAGCGGCTTGACGGTCGCCCAGCAGGTCCGGCAAAAAAATGGAACCGGATCGTCGGTCAGCGCCACGCCACACGCGGCGCATTCGACAGGGAGCACGGCGTGGAGCAATCGTCGCAGGGCTGTCGTCAGGGAAAGCATCATGCCGGGCATCCTAGCACGGAATGTTCAATGCTGAAATTTTCCATCACGACTCCTGTTCGCCTGGTTGTGGGCCTCTTGGCGGATATGGTATAGGAGAAACGCATCCATTCACTCAGGCGCAACGTGATCCGGCTCGATCATGTCTCCAAGGAATATCGCAGAGGTGAAACCGCCGTGGCGGCGCTTCGGGATGTCAGCTTCCATGTGGCGGCTGGCGAGTTCTGCGCCTTGATGGGGCCGAGCGGATGCGGAAAGAGCACGCTGCTGAACATCGTCGCCGGGCTCGACACGCCGACATCGGGCGGCCTGTTTCTGGAGGGACGTCCCACGCATAATCTATCCGACAGGGAATGGACCGGATTGCGGCGCTCCCTGATCGGCATGGTCTTCCAGTCCTTTCATCTCCTTCCCACACTGACGGCCGAGGATAATGTGGCGCTGCCGCTGCTCTTGCAGGGCGAACCGGGTTCGTCGGCCAGCCGGCGCGCGGTCGAGAGCCTGGCGCGCGTCCAGATGGAACCGCGCGCGCGGCACAAGCCCGGCGAATTGTCCGGCGGCGAGCAACAGCGGGTGGCGATCGCGCGGGCGCTGGTCCATCGGCCTCGCCTGCTCCTGGCCGACGAGCCGACCGGCAATCTGGATTCGCGCAGCGGGGCGGAGGTCATCGCGCTGCTGCAGTCGCTGTCGAAGGAATTACAGCAAACCGTCCTGCTGGTGACGCACAGCCGGGAGGCGGCATACGCCGCGGATCGGTTGCATACGATGCGGGACGGACAATTGGACGGGATGCCGGCATAGCCATGAAGGACCTTTCAGTCACAATTGCCGGCGTGCGTTTCCCTACCTGCATGATGAATGCGGCCGGCGCCTTGTGCGTCACGCGCGAGGAACTGGAGGCCCTGGGCCGTTCGCGCGCAGGCGCCATCGTCACCAAATCCATGACGCTCGAGTCGCGGCAGGGGAATCCGGAGCCCCGGTATTACGGATTCCCCGGCGGGTCGATCAACTCCATGGGGCTGCCGAATCTAGGCTATCGCGCCTATGCCGCGCTCATCCCCGAACTGAAAAAATTCGGCAAGCCGGTCATCGCCAGCGTGGCGGGGCTCTGCGAGGACGATTTCATCACGATCGCGACCGCGATCAACGCCGCCGCGCCGGACCTCATCGAAGTCAACCTGTCCTGTCCCAACATCCCCGGCAAGCCCCAGATTGGCTACGACTTGGAAGCGTCGGAGCGTCTGATGAAGCGGGTGCGAAAGATCATCACAGTCCCGATGGGCGTGAAACTTCCCCCCTATTTCGATCCGGCGCACCACGAACAGACAGCCAGGGTCATCGAACGGGTCGGGGTGGACTTTCTCTCGCTCATCAATTCGGTGGGCAACGGATTGGTGGTGGACCCGGAGCGCGAAACGGTGGTCATCAAGCCCAAAGGCGGGTTCGGCGGATTGGGCGGGACGCTCATCAAGCCGGTGGCTCTGGCGAACGTGCGTGCCTTCTGGAAGCAGTTCAAGGGGCGGCTGCCGATCATCGGAACGGGCGGAGTTGTCTCGGGAACTGATATCTTCGAGCATCTCCTGTGTGGAGCCACGGCGGTTCAGATCGGCACGGTGCTGGTCGAAGAAGGATTGGGCGTGTTCGACCGGCTTCAGAAGGAACTGACAGCCGTTCTGGAAAAGAAGGGTTATTCCTCTCCGGCAGCCTGCATCGGGAAGTTGAAAGAGCTGTGAGGAAGCAGGGGATCGTTACGAGAGGAAGCTTTTCGGCAGCAGGCGCAGCACCAGCGCCTGGCGGAGCAGTTGGGCGACGTTTCGGACCCTGAGTCGCCGCATCAGATTAAACCGGTGGACCTCGACGGTCCGCACGCTGATCCCGAAATGTTGGGCGATTTCCCTGTTGGTCAGCCCCTCCGCGACGAGGCGGAGTATTTGTTTCTGGCGGGGCGTAAGGGCCGGCAAATCCTTCTTCTTCGTTGAACGTCCGCCGCGCACGGCCTTGCGCATCACGCGAGACATGGAAGAAACCCTTTCGTTGCGAACACGTAGGCACTCTAACACGCGTTTTCATACCGGTAAATAAGCAGCATTACTGAGGCCGCGGGCTCGCGAAATGCTGAGAGCACTCCAAATGATCGCCCGGTCCCACGTGATGGAGCGGCCTGTCCGCACGGCCATGACCATTCTCGGCATCGCGCTGGGCGTGGCGGTCTCAATTGCCATCCGCACGGCCAATGTGGAGGTGCTGCGGTCCTTCGAGGAGGCGGTTCTCACGGTGGCCGGGCGGGCGACTCTGCAAGTTTCAGGCGGCGAGCTGGGACTGGACGAGCGCGTGATCGCCAGGCTGCGAAATCAACCGGACGTGGTGTCGGCCTCGCCGGTGGTGCAGCAGCAGACGCAGGTGGCGGAGGGACCGCATCGCGGCAAGGTCCTGGTCGTGATGGGCCTGGATCTGCTCGAGGCCGCCGAACATCGGAATTTTCGTCTCAAAACCGGGGCAGGTACGGAACCAACGCTCGATCCCCTGTTGGAACCGAACGCGGTGTTCATCGGGGCCCGCCTGGCTGCCGACTGGTCGCTCTCGGCGGGAGACACGCTCGATCTACTGGCCGGAACCTCGACCCATCGAGTGGTGGTGCGCGGGGTGGTCGAGTCGGGCAGCGGGGTCCGGACCGCCTGGGAGCATCTGGCGGTCATGGACATCGCCGCCGCGCAATCGCTGCTCGGATCGGTCGGCAGACTCGACCGGATCGATCTGGTCACGGATCCGGCCCGTTCTGTCGAGGAGGTCGCCGATGCGATCAGGCCGCTCCTGCCTCCTCCGCTGGTCGTGCATCGGCCGTCCCACCGCAACGAGCAGGTGGGACGCATGGTCAGGGCCTTTCAATTGAACCTGGCGACCTTGAGCGGCGTCGGCCTGCTGGTCGGGCTGCTGCTGGTCTACAACACGATCGCCTATTCGGTGGTCCGGCATCGCCGCGAGATCGGGATTCTGCGCGCGGTGGGGTTCTCGCGTCCCGGAATCATGACCTTGTTTGTTGGCGAGGCGGCGGCGATGGGGCTGATCGGCGGCCTGGCCGGGAGCATCCTCGGTGTTCTGCTGGCGAATCGATTGGTTTCCCTGCTGAGCCGGACCGTGTCCGATCTCTACGCGCCGGTCAACGTGGCGGTCGACACACTGGCCTCGCTCACACCCGCGCTGCTGATCGAGGGAGGACTCTTCGGGCTGGTGGTGGCCACGCTGGGCGCGTTGGCGCCCGGTTGGGGCGCAAGCAGGACGGCGCCGGCACGGGCCCTGGCTCCCGGCGAATACGAGGATGCGCAGGCCTTCCGTGCGGCTCCCCTGGCCTGGTTCGGCGGCGGGTGTCTCGCGCTGGCCGGGCTGCTAACCTGGCCGGGCCCGGTCGCCGGACTTCCTGTGTTCGGGTACGCGTCCGCGTTCTGCCTGCTGCTTGGATTATCCTGCCTTGCGCCGTTGCTGATCTATGGCGTCGGAACGTTCATGACGGGCCGGCGCGTCAGCGCACTGGGTGTGATTGCCGCCGAACAGATTGCGCGGGCGCCGGGCCGCAACGCCATCACCGTGTCGGCGCTCATGGTCGGCATCGCGATGATGATCGGAGTGGGCATCATGATCCAGAGTTTCCGGCAGACGGTGGAGGCGTGGATCAACCAGACGGTCATGGCCGACTTGGTCGTGGCCACGCCGGGCTGGCTGACGGGCGAGGAAAGCGGCATGCAGGCCAAGCGGATGCCGCTGGTTTGGATGGAGCGGGCCGCGGCGGTTCCCGGCGTGGCGGCGGTGGATACCTATCGCGACCTGACGGTTGAAATAGACGGCCGGCCCGTCTCGCTGGTTTCGCGCGATCTCCGCCTGCATGGCGAGCGGAGCCGGTATCTGTTCGTGCATGGAGATTCCTCCGGGGTCCTGTCCAGAACCGTGGCGGCGCGCGGTGTCGTCATCTCGGAAGTACTGGCGGGCCGTCTGGGCCTGCGGGAGGGGAGCCTGCTTACACTGACGACGCCGGAGGGGGAACGGTCGTTTCCGGTGATCGGCATCTTTTACGACTACGCGACCGACGGCGGGAAACTCGTCATGGACCGGTCGCTTTACCGGACGCTCTGGGACGACGATACGACGACTGTGATGGCCGTCTACCTGGCGCCGGGCGCCGATGCCGGTGCGGTGCGGCAGCGCCTGGCCGACACGATGGGGAAGGTCGGCCGGATTGTCGTCATCACCAATGCGGAGATCAAGCGGGAGATCCTGGCGATCTTTGACCGGACCTTCACCGTGACCTATGCGCTGGAATTCATTGCGGTCGTGATCGCCCTGCTCGGAATCGTGAATACGTTGCTGACGTCGGTATTGGAGCGGCAGCGTGAGATGGCCACTATACGGGCTATCGGAGCCAGTGCCGGACAGATCAGCCGGCTGGTGCTCTGGGAGGGGCTCTATCTCGGTCTGCTGGGGGCCTGTCTCGGCGTCGTGGGCGGCGTGGCTCTGTCGTTCCTATTGATTCACGTGATCAACAAGCAATCGTTTGGGTGGACAATCCACTTTCAGTTTCCCGCGTGGCTGGTGGTCGAGGGCGTGGTGCTGGCGCTCGGCGCGGCGCTCATTGCCAGCTACCTGCCGGCGCTCTGGGCGGCGCGGCAGCCGGTGGTGGAGGGGCTCAGATACGAGTAGCGGTTACGCGCTCGGCGCGGCCGGCTGATAATCCATTTCGATCTCGAAGCCAAGATCGGTGATCATCTTCCAGGCGTCCGGAGCCAGCTGGCCCGGCGTGGTCAGGTAGCCATTCACGAACAGCGAGTCCGCCGCGTAGAGCGCCAGCGGCTGCAGGGAACGGAGGTTGAATTCCCGCCCGCCCGCCACGCGAATCTCCGTGCGCGGGTGGAGGAACCGGAAGAGGCTGAAGATTTTCAGGCACCGTTGCGGCGTCAATTGCCGGCAGTCCTGCAAGGGTGTGCCCTCGACCGGGTGCAGCATGTTCAGCGGGATCGAATCCGGCTTCACATCCCGCAATGCCAGCGCCAGATCGATCACGTCGTGGTCCTGCTCGCCCATGCCGATGATTCCGCCTGAGCAGATTTCCAACCCTGCCGTCCTGGCATGCCGGATCGTCGCCAGCCGGTCCTGGAAGGTGTGCGTCGTGCAGATTTCCGCGTGGTAGGCCTCGCTCGTGTTGAGGTTATGGTTGATCCGGTCCACGCCGGCGGCCTTCAGCGTCCGGGCCTGTTGTTCGTTCAGCAGGCCCAGCGAGCAGCAGACCTGGATCGGAATCTCCTCCTTGACCGCGCGCACGGCGTCCGAAATTTCCTCGATCTCACGGTCGAGCGGGCTGCGCCCGCTGATGACGACGCAATAGCGCTGGGCCTTGGAAGCGGCAGCCCGCCGCGCGCCGTCCAGCATCTGCTCCTTGGAAACCAGGCCGTACCGTTCGATGCCGGCGGTGGAGACGGACGATTGCGAGCAATAACCGCAATCCTCCTGGCAGGCGCCGCTCTTGGCGTTGAGCAGCATCTGCAGACGGACTTTCTTCCCGAAGTAGCGCTCGCGAACCTTGAAGGCGGCGGTCAGCAGTTCCATCACGCGCTCGTCCGGTGTTGCCAGCACATCGCGGCACTCGTCCCGCGTCAGGACTTCGTCGCGGAGGGCTTTGTCGGCATAACGATCGTACGACGTCATCGGCAGATTCCCTTCACACTGTTTCAAATGGTGTTCCGAAGCCGTGATAAGCGACGGAGCGGGCTTCCGGCATGCTGGCTTCCGCCTGCGCGGCCGTGCTGGAGGCGTCCACCCAGGGCAAGGCCACGAACGAGTTCCAGGCACCGCACCGGCCGCAGCGGCCGGACCAGTCCGCAGACTCGTGCTGGCACTGGGTGCAGCGATAGGGCACCACGACCCGCTTCTTGAATCCCAGGGCTTTCTTCAACTCCTCCACCGCCAGGTCCATGTGCTGCTTGCGCAGGTACAGGTTGGCCATGATCTTGTGGTAATCGGCCATCTGGTCCGACGGGCCTTCCAGGCTGGAGAGGAGGTCGTAGGCGTCATCCACCATCTCCAGACGGTAGTAGAGCTTCCCCAGATAAAACTTCAACACGGGGTTGCGCGGATCGCGCTGCGCGGCCTGCTGGTAGATCCGGATGATCTCGCCTGGCTCGCCCATGTCCAGATACAGTTCTTCCAGCCGGTGCAGCAGGATCACGTTGCCGGTCTTGCCGTAGACCTTCTCCAGAATCTCCGCGGCCTGTTTGGTTTTGCCTTCCTGGACGAGAATCTCGCCCATGCCGATGTAGGCCGGCAGGAACTGCTTGTTCCGCTTGATCGCAGCGCGGAAATAATGGCGGGCCTTGTCCGGTTGCCCGCGCTCCAGCAGATGGCGGCCCACTTCGTAGGTCAACCCGACGAGGACGCCGCCTTCCTTCTGCTGCTCGGCTTCCGACAGGTGGGCCTTCATGAGGCGGTGCTGGATCTCCAGCGCGTCGTTCCAAGACTCCAGCCGGACGTGCAGGTCCCGTTTGCCCATGAGCGCCGTGAGATTGGCCGAGTCCAGCTTGAGAATGTCCCGGAGCACTTGAAGGGCCTCTTCGAAACGCTTGGCTCCTTCCAGGTCCTTGGCCAGAGCCAGCAACACCTCGATGTTGCCGTCTTCGATGCTGCGCGCCTTGCGGTGCAGCCGGATGGCTTCCGTGTAATTTTTTTCGGTCCGGTGGATGTTGCCCAGCCACAGCAGTGAATCCACATGGTTGGGGTCCTGCGCCAGCGCCTTTTGGAACAGGCCGATGGCTTCGGACGTCCGCTTCGACAGGAACGCGTGGGTACCTTCCCGGTGCAGGGCGGTCACCTTTTCCTCGCGCCGGCGCAAGCGCCCGCTGCGCCAGTTGACGATGGCGTGCACGGTTTCCCGGATGCCGACGATCATTGTGACGATCGCGGCGCCGACGGCCATGGACAGCAGCACCAGCGAGGCCAGGCTGAACTCGTGTCCGCTGGTCGAGTTGAAGCGCAGCGTGATGGAGCCGGGATTCAGCTCGCGAAAGTGCTCGTAGAGCAGGCTGGCGACGATGACGAGGAAGACGGTCAGAAGCAATCGCAACATGGGCCCGTTACCCCCGTGCCCGCGCCGGTTTGGTTCGTGCGGGGCTTGCGTTGGCTGCTGCAGGCGCCGGGTGACTGTCCGGCAGCCGGATCTGCCTGGCATCTCCCCACAGCCGCTCCAGGGCGTAGTGGGCCCGCACATCCGTCCGGAAGATATGGACGACCACGTCCCCGTAATCCATTAAAACCCACTGTGACGTGGATGTGCCTTCGATGCTGAGGGGGTGGATGCGTTGCCGGGCCAGGCTGCCGTCGATATGGTCTGCGATGGCGCGAACCTGCCGGTCCGACCCGCCCGAGCAGAGCACCAAATAATCGGCTACGGAGGTGAGCTTTCCGACATCAAGCACGACGATGTCCTCGGCTTTTTTGTCGAGCGACGCGGCGGCGATGACGAGCGCTTTAACCCTTGAATCCAGGACGATCGGGTTCCTCCTGATAAAGCCTGTGGGCCATTATATAGGATTCAACAGAGGCAGGCAACAACGGGGCGACGCTCGCCCCGCCGCGAATTTTTCGGCGGATGTCCGATGCGGAAATATCGCAGGGCGGAAGGCGGAGGAAGGTGAGACGGGTGCCTCCGGGCACCGGCACGTCGAGCCGGTCTTGTGTTCTGAGGTCCAGAGATTCGAGCGCCTGGCGCGGGATGGGCGGCAAGGGAGGACGATCGGCCAGGGGCGCGAAGGCCATGCCGGTTCTCGACACGACGGCGAAGTGGCAGAGTTTCAGCAGATCAGGAGCCTGTCTCCACGTGGGGAATTCCAGGAAGGCATCGAGTCCGATGATGAAGGACAGTTCTGCATGGGAGCCGTAGTGGTCGCGGAGCGCGCGGACCGTCTCGATCGAGTAGGATTTCGTCGATTTCCGTACTTCCACGTCAGAGACGGCAAAAGCGGGATGATCGGCTGTGGCCAGCCGGACCATTTCCAGCCGATGCGATGCGGGTGCCAGATCGTCCTGCGGCTTGTGCGGCGGGTCGCCGGCCGGGATGAACAGAATCTGATCCAGGGCCAGGCGTTCCCTGAGCTGCGTTGCAATCGTCAGGTGGCAGTGATGGATGGGATTGAACGTGCCGCCAAATAAGCCGATGTGCATAGTTCAAGTTATGAGTGATCAGTCATCAGTGATGAGTGGGATGAAATCCGCGGCCTTTTCGTTGCAAAATTTCTCATCACTCGTCACTCATAACTCATCACTTCAGAGGATCACCAAATTATCCCTGTGGATCGCTTCTTCGTATTCCTGCGTCCCGACCGATTTGTGAATGTCGGCGGTCTTGAGTCCCTTGATCCGCTTGAGCACGTCCGAAGAAAAATTGACCAGCCCCTTCGCGATTTCTTTTCCGCGGCGGTCGGTGCAGGCCACGGCGTCGCCGGCGCTGAAGTCGCCCTTGACCGCGGTGATGCCGGAAGGCAGCAGGCTTTTTCCGCGCCGGACTAGCGCTTCGACGGCGCCGTCGTCGAGCGCGAGCTGGCCCTTGGCCTTGAGCGTGAAGGCGATCCAATGCTTCCGGCTGGTCAGCCGCGTGCCTTTCGGCAGGACAAAGGTGCCGGCCTCGGCGCCGTCGAACACGGAGGGGAGGAGACCGGTCTGCTCCCCGCTCATGATCAGGGTCGCGCCGCCGTACTCGGCGACTTTCTTGGCCGCCTGAATCTTCGTGGCCATGCCGCCTGTGCCCTCGAAGCTCTGCGTGGCCCCGGCGCGCCGTTCGATGTCCTTGGTGACGTCGGTGACAAGGGGAATGAGCGTGGCCGATTTATTCGTGCGGGGATCTTCCGTGTAGAGCCCCGCCACATCGGAGAGGATCACAAGCACGTCCGCGTCGATCAGATGCGCCACCTGCGCCGCCAGGTTGTCGTTGTCGCCGAACCGGATTTCGTCCACGGCGACCGTGTCGTTCTCGTTGATGATCGGAATCACTCCGAATCCGATCAACGCCGCCAGCGTGTGGCGGGCGTTCATGAAGCGTTTCCGGTCTGCCAGGTCCTGATGCGTCAGGAGCACTTGCGCGACCTTCTGGTTCAGCGACTCGAAGGCCTTTTCGTAGGCCCACATGAGCCGGCTTTGGCCGACCGCGGCGGCCGCCTGCTTCTCCGGCAGGTTCTTGGGGTAGGCCGTGAGGCCGAGCTTCTGGATGCCGGAAACGATGGCGCCTGAGGAAACGACGAGCACGTCGCGGCCGCTTGTCTTCAGCGCGGCAATGTCGGCGGCGAGCTGTTCGATCCGCTCGGGACGCAGGCCGGCGCCCCTGGACGCCACCAGGCTGCTCCCGATCTTGACGACCACCCGCTTCGCGTCTTTCAGGATGCGGTCTCTCATGCCGCCCTCAATGTCGCCACGCGCTCGCCCACGAATTGCACCAGTGTGTCCAACCCTTCCCGCGTGGCGGACGAAATCGAAAAGAACTTGATGCGTTTCTTCTTGCAGAAGGCTTTCAATTCTTCCAGCCGCTTGCCGTTGCCCTTGACGTCGAGCTTGGTGCCGACGACGGCAAAGGGCCGCGTCTTTAAGGCGGACGCATAGGCCGCCAGTTCGTGCCGCAAGGTCTCGAAGCTCGCCACCGGATCGTCCGCCCATTCCGAAATGTCCACCAGGTGGAGCAGGAACGACGTGCGCTCGATATGCCGGAGGAATTGCACACCCAGGCCCTTGCCCTCGTGCGCGCCCTCGATCAGGCCGGGAATGTCGGCGACGACAAAACTCTGTTCCTCGTTGACGGCCACGACGCCGAGGTTGGGGACCAGCGTGGTGAACGGGTAGTCGGCAATCTTCGGCCGCGCCGCCGAAATGGCCGCGATCAGCGTGGACTTGCCCGCGTTCGGGAACCCGACCAGGCCCACGTCGGCCAGCAGTTTCAACTCCAGATGCAGCCAGCGTTCCTTGCCGGGCCCGCCCGGATCGGCGCGGGTCGGCACCTGCACGGTCGGTGTCGCGAAATGCGAGTTGCCGCGTCCGCCGCGTCCGCCGCGCGCGACGATGTGGGACTGTCCTTCGACGGTCAGGTCGGCCAGGAGTTCGCCGGTTTGCTCATCCTTGACGATCGTGCCCAGCGGCACGCGGATGACGACATCCTCGGCGGTCTTCCCGTGACAACGGGAGCCTCCGCCCGGTTCGCCGTCTTTGGCTTCGTACTGTTGTTGATAGCGAAGATCCAGCAGTGTCGTCAGCCGGCGCGAAGCCACCATCACCACGTGGCCGCCGTTTCCGCCGTCGCCTCCGTCGGGTCCGCCGCGCGGGACGTATTTTTCCCGCCGGAAACTGCAGGCGCCGTTTCCACCGCGGCCGGCTTTCACATAAATTTTGACATCATCGATGAACATGGCGATTCCAATCGTGTTAACCACCCGCCTACACGCGGTTGGAAGAGGAGAATACAGCAATTAGTTGGAAACTGGAAGAAACCGCGTACGGGGATGGAATCAGGAGCCGGACGGGTAGACGCTGACCCGCTTGCGGGTGCGCCCACCTTCGAACTTGATGACGCCGGTGACGCGGGCGAAAAGCGTGTGGTCCTTGCCCATGCCGACGTTGAAGCCCGGGAAGATTTTCGTGCCGCGCTGGCGGATGATGATCGAGCCGGCCGGCACCGTTTCGCCGCCGTAGGCCTTGACGCCGAGGTACTGGGGATTGCTGTCCCGGCCGTTTCTCGATGATCCGCCGCCTTTATTTGTTGCCATGACTCAGTCCGTCCTCTAGGCCGTAATGTCGGTAATCTTCAGTTGCGTAAAGCCCTGCCGATGGCCCTTGGTCCGCCGGTAGTTCTTGCGCCGATGCTTCTTGAAAATGGTAATCGAGCGGGTGCGGCCCTGTTCGATAATTTCGGCCGTCACCCTGGCCTTGTCCACCCAGGGCTTGCCGATCTGGAGGCCCTTGTCGCCATGGACGAGGCACACCTGCTTCAACTCGACGGTCCCGCCGACATCCCCCGGAAGGGACTCGACCTGGACGACTTCGCCGGGCTGAACCCGATACTGTTTCCCACCTGTTTGGACGATCGCGTACATCTCTAATCTCATGTCAGCAGGATGTGAACCTGCGAGCCGTTCTAACGTTTTCAGTGTTTGCCGTCCGTGCAGCTGCTGGAGGGCCTGAACTGATCTTTCACAAGTCCGTTAGCGAGGTATTTTGTAACACAGGGCTTTTTAGAGTGTCAAGCCGGGAGGCTTCGACTGATGGTATCCGAGCGGCTTCACAGGGCCTGGGCAGAGGCGTATGATGCGCGGCAATGGGGTGATCCGTATGCTCTCCGCGCTAATCGGTATGGCTCTATGGCTGAGTATGGCCGGTGCGGCAACTGCTGGCGACCGGTTCACGGTGACGATGAACGGGGAGGGGGTGAAGGACGGCAAGACCGGCCTGGTTTGGGAACAGTCGCCGGACAAGATTTTCGATGTCTGGAACGCGTCGGTGGCGCGGTGCGTGACCAAGGAGATCGGCGGTCAAAAAACGTGGCGGGCGCCGACGAAAGACGAACTGGCCACGCTCATCGATCCTGAGCGCAACGATCCCTCGCTGCCGGAAGGCCATCCCTTCTCCAATATCCGCTCCGACATCTTCTGGTCCTCGACGCCGCACGCCTCGGACGACATCCTGGCCTACTATGTGAGCTTCTTTACGGGGAAGGTGATCTCAGATCAAAAATCCCAAACTAGGCGGATGTGGTGTGTGCTCGGGAAGAAGTAAACGGATGTTGAAAAAGGCCTCCGGCGTCGTTCTCGCATCGCGTCCATCCTCGACGTACTTAGAAACAGTACGCCTCGGCTGTTCGCTCGCTGCGGCCTAGCCGGAAGACCTTTTTGAACATCCTCGAAGAGAATTTTAGAGCTGTCTGCTACGCGGTAACTTGCTAGAGCTGGTTCAACTGAAAGCGATAATAGAGCCCCTGCCCGTTGCCTTCCAGAAGATGCGTCGGTGCTGTGAGGGAGCTGCCCTGGGCGGCGAAACTGCCCCGGTGATGGCCGACCGTCAGTTTGGTTTGAAGCTGCGGTAAATTCGTCAGCAGTTTCTCGTCTGTCTCGGGGCCGACTCTACCCACCATCGACAGGAGGCCGATCGGATCGTCGAGCCGCCGCAGCGGATCGGCCGTCGCAATCACGATCACTTCGCTTTGCCCGGCCGCGTCATTGAGGGAAAACCAGCCACGGATGGTGCTGGGGGCGGGAAGCCAGAGTTCCGTCCCGGCCAGCACGGGATTTTCCTGTGGCGTGACGGCGGGGTTTGGAAACACCCTGGTGACCTCGCCCGACGTGGATACCCTCAACACATAGACATAGGTCGTGTCCTTCGGCTTGACGTAGACTGCCATCCGGTCGCCGGGCAGGAGCGAATCGCCCTGTTTCAGTACAGCCGGCGTGCCCTGCTGGTCCTGCCTCATCACGCCCAGGTGAATCGCCACAGTCGGCATCAGCGCGGCTTTGGCGATAGGCCAGCCTAGCCACCCGGCTGCCGGCAACACGACCAGCATCAGTCCTGCGACCAGCGCGGCTGACGGGAACGACCTCTTGCCGCCTTTTCTAACGGACTTCTTAGTCTGCACCTCTTCTTCCTGCCCGGCCGGCTGCGCCGGCTCGCTGGCCTTTATCGCGAGTCCGCCGGTTGAGAATCCCGGTGTCTGCTGGACCGGCGGCGCAGGAGCGGCTTTCGGTGCCGGCGTCGCAAGCCGGGGAGCCGCCGGAGCTTTCGGCTGTTCGGCTGCTTGTGGCTGCGCCAGCGCTTTCTGCAGCGCCTTCTGCATCTCGGTCCCACGGGGATAGCGGTCTTTTGGATTTTTCGAGAGGGCCTTCATGACTGCGCTGCTGAGCGCAGGAGGAATGACGCCGGGACGCACGTCTGCCGGCGGTATCGGGGTGTCGGGCGCCAGCGCTGCTGTCATGATGGCGGGCAGCGAGTCGCCCGGGAAGGCCTTCTGGCTGGTCAGCAGTTCGTAGAGGACCACGCCAAGTGAAAACAAATCGGACCGCCCGTCCGCGACTTCGCCGCGCCACTGTTCCGGAGACATGTAGTGGGGCGTGCCCAGGAGGGATTGCGCCTGGGTCATGTTGGCCCCCTGCAAGCGCGCGACGCCGAAATCCACGAGCCTCGGCGTCAGGGAGTCCACGTCCACGAGGATGTTTGCCGGCTTGATGTCGCGGTGCACGACGCCGGCCTGCGCCGCGTAGTCGAGCGCGTTGGCGACGTGGCCGATCAGGGCGACCGTATCCTCGAAGCTCAGGATCTTCTTCGTGTGCAGGGACCCCAGAGGCACGCCCTGGATGAATTCCATGACGATGAAGGTCCGGCCGGTGACCTCATCGTCGCCCACGTCGTAGACCGAGACGATGTTGGGATGCTTGAGCTGGCGGCTGATCTTGACTTCCCGCACGAGCCGATGGAGTTCTTCGCTGGTCGCGGGGTCTTTTGGATCGGCGAGCAGCACCTTGATGGCGACGTCCATCTCGAGGCGGGTGTCCCATCCGCGATAGACCACGCCCATGGCGCCCTGGCCGAGGGTGCCGCGGATTTCGTATCGTCCAATTTTCTGCGGTTGGTCAGCCATAAACAGGATTGAGCGGCGCTACCTTACCGATTCTTTCCCGGCGAATCAATCTCAATAGTAAGCCGTCTTCTACGACCTGTCATTGGGCGCTGGAATGCTTGACGGTTCTTCGGGGGCGCTGTTATAGTCCGATCCATTCTGCAAGAGTAGGCTGAGGAGTGTACGCGCGATGCTCGAACCCAGCGACAAAATCTGGATGGACGGAAAGTTCGTCAAGTGGGCGGATGCGACCGTGCACGTCCTGACCCATTCCCTCCATTACGGCCTTGCGGCCTTTGAGGGCATCCGCTGCTACAAAGGCAAGAGCGGCTCCGCCATCTTCCGTCTGCCGGAGCATGTGGATCGCCTGTTCGAGTCGGCCCACATCTCGATGATCACGATGCCCTACGACAAGAAGCAGATCTCGGAAGCGATCGTGGAAACCGTGCGCATCAACAAGCTGGACGCCTGCTATATCCGGCCGCTTGCGTACATCGGCTATGGGGCGATGGGGCTCTACCCGGGCGACAATCCGATCAAGGTGTCCATTGCCGCCTGGACGTGGGGGAGTTATCTGGGCGACGAAGGCCTGGAGAAGGGCATCCGCGCCAAGATTTCGACCTTCACCCGCCACCATGTGAACGCGGCCATGGCGCGCGCCAAGATTTCCGGCCACTACGTCAATTCCATCCTGGCCAAGCGCGAGGTGAAGGCGGACGGGTATGACGAGGCGATTCTGCTCGATTCGGACGGTTTTGTGGCCGAGGGCACGGGTGAAAACGTGTTCATCGTCCGCAACGGGCGGTTGATCACGACGCCGCTGACGTCCATTCTTGAGGGCATCACCCGCAATTCCGTCATGCAGCTCGCGCGCGAGCGCAACATCCCCGTGGCCGAGGAGCGGTTCACGCGCGATGCCATGTATGTGGCCGATGAAGTGTTCGTCACCGGCACGGCGGCGGAACTGACGCCGGTGCGCGAGCTGGACGGGCGGAAGATCGGCAACGGGAAGCCGGGCCCGGTCACCAAATCACTGCAGAAGGCTTTCTTTGAAATCGTGCGCGGCGAGGATAAGGCCCACGCGTCCTGGCTGATGCGCGTCTAACGCCAGTAGGACGTTGAAAAAGCCCGCCAGCTTTGTTCTCGCATCGCTCGGAACCTCAACATACCGAAAAGAGCATGCCTCGGTCCCTCGCTCGCTGCGGCCTCGCTGAACGGGCTTTTTGAACGTCCTGAAAAACTGAAAATTGTTACGGCTTCGTTGGTTCGGACGGAGGAGTCGTCGTGGCGGCCGCCGGGGTTTCGTGGCTGGCGTCGCCCTTGTGGTCCGGCGTGGCGGAGGACTCTTTCTTGTTCACGTCGATGACGGTCGAGGAGAAGGTCCGCTCCTTGGACAGGACGGCCAGGCCGAGCGAGGTCAGCATGAAGATGATGGCGGCGGCGACGGTGACCTTGCTGAGGAACGTGCCCGGTCCGCGGCTGCCGAAGACGGTCTGGCTGGATCCGCCGAAGGCCGCGCCGATCTCGGCGCCCTTGCCCGATTGCAGCAGGATGGATGCGATCATCAGAAAGCATACCAGCACGTGAATCACGACGGCTAACGTATACATCGGGTTCCTTCCTCTTTCTTGCGCGCTACTGCGTCACAGTCTGTGTCCGGGCGATGATTCTAGCAAAGGACTTGGGATCGAGACAAGCGCTGCCCACCAGCGCGCCGTCGATCTCCGCGGTTCCCATAAATTTGGCGATGTTGTCCGGTTTCACGCTGCCCCCGTACAGGATGCGCAGGCGGTCGGCGGCGAGCCGCCCCCATGTGCGGGCGATACGGGCCCGAATCGTCCGGTGCACCTCGTCAATCTGCTCAGGCGATGCTGCCCGGCCCGTGCCGATGGCCCACACCGGTTCGTACGCGATGGCGATATGCCGGCCGGCTTCCCGGGAAATTCCGCGTAACCCAGTCTGGAGTTGACGGAGCACCACGCGGGTCGTCTGCCCGCGCCGCCGTTCGGCCAGCGATTCGCCGATGCAGAGGATCGGACGGAGCCCGTGCCGGAGCGCGGCCAGGACTTTTTTATTGATCGCTGCATCGTTCTCGCCGAAGAGCCGGCGCCGCTCGGAATGGCCCAGAATGACATAGCGGCAGCCCAGCGCCCTGAGCATCGGCGCGGAAATTTCCCCGGTATAGGCGCCTGCGTCCTCCCAGTGCAGATTCTGTCCGGCAAAGACAAACTTGCGAGCAGCCGGCAGGGCGGCTACGGAGAGGGCGGTGAAGGGCGGCGCCAGCACGATTTCGACCTTGGCGCTCTGGCGGACCAGCCCGGCCAGCCGCCGCACGTCGGCTGCGGCCTCGGCGGCCGTCTTGTGCATTTTCCAGTTGCCGACGATCAGATGCCGACGCACGGGACCTCGAATGGAGTGAGCCGGCCGGTCGGGCGGTTCACGCGTCCTTGGCGGGAAGGGCGGCCAGACCGGGCAGTTCCTTGCCCTCCAGCAGCTCCAGGGCCGCACCGCCTCCGGTGGAGATGAACGACATGCTTTCGGATTCGCCCGCGCGATGGACGGCCAGGGCCGTGTCACCTCCGCCGACGATCGTGAGCGCATAGGCGTTGGCGACCGCGTGCGCGAGCGAGTAGGTGCCGCGCGAGTAGGCGTCCGTCTCGAAGAGACCCATCGGACCGTTCCACAGGATCGTCTTGGCGTTCTGGACGGCCTCGCTGAACAGTTTAACGGAGGCCGGGCCGATGTCCAGCCCGCACCAGCCCTTCGGAATCTCCTGCACCGGGACGAGCTTGGTTTCCGCGCCGGGTTCCCGGCTGGCCGCCACCACGCAATCCACCGGCAGGTAGAATTTCACGCCCCGCGACATGGCATGTTCCTGGATGCCGCGCGCGAAGTCCAGCATGTTGTCCTCGACCAGCGAACTGCCGATTTCCATGCCCATGGCCTTGATGAAGGTGAAGGCCATGCCGCCGCCGATGATGACTTTGTCCACGCGCTTGCCGAGGTTCTCGATGACGCCGATCTTCCCGGACACTTTCGCGCCGCCAAGGATGGCGACGAACGGCCGCATCGGGTTGGCCACGGCGCCTTCCAGGTACTCGATTTCCTTCTTGAGCAGGTAGCCGGCCGCGGCGACCTTGATGAATTTCGTGACGCCGACGATGGACGCGTGGGCGCGATGCGCCGCGCCGAAGGCGTCATTGATGTAAACGTCGGCCAGGGCGGCCAGGGATTTTGAAAAGGCCTCGTCGTTGTGTTCCTCGCCGGCATGGAAGCGCAGGTTCTCCAGCAGCAGCACGTCGCCCAGTTTCATCTTGGCGACGAGCGCCTCGGCCGCGGAGCCGATGCAATCCGGCGCAAAGGCGACTTCCTTGCCGAGCAGCCGCTGCAGCCGCTTGGCCACCGGCGCGAGACTGAGTTTCAGATCGGACGGGCCCTTGGGGCGGCCCAGGTGCGAGCAGAGGATGACCCTCGCCCCCTCGTCCACGGCGCGGTTGATGGTCGGGAGCGTGGAACGGATGCGGGTGTCGTCCGTGATCTGGAGTGCGTCGTCGAGCGGGACGTTGAAGTCGGCCCGGATGAGCACGCGCTTGCCGCGCAGGTTGACGTCCTCGATCGTTTGCTTTTTCAGGTTCATTCCGACTCGCGATCAGTGCGGAATCAGGATTTCGATGCAAGAAACTTGATCAGATCGCGCACGCGGCACGAATAGCCCCACTCGTTGTCGTACCAGGCGAGCACCTTCACCATCCGGCGGTTCGACACGATGGTGAGCGGCGCGTCCAGCGTGGCCGAGTGGGGGTCGCCGTTTTGATCGACGGAGACGATCGGGGCCTCGGAATATTTCAGAATGCCCTTGAGCGGACCCTGTGATGCCTGCTTGAAGGCGGCATTCACGGACGCGACATCGCAATCCTGTTCCACTTCCACGGACAGGTCCACGATCGAGACGTTCGGCGTGGGGACGCGGATCGCCATCCCGTCGAGCTTGCCCTTCAGTTGCGGCAGAACCAGATGCAGGGCCTTGGCCGCGCCGGTGCTGGTGGGCACCATCGAGAGGGCGGCGGCGCGCGCGCGGCGCAGGTCCTTGTGCGGCAAATCAAGCAACTGCTGATCGTTCGTGTAGGAATGGATCGTCGTCATGGTGCCGTGCTTGATGCCGAACGTCTCCATCAGTACCTTGGCCACCGGGGCCAGGCAGTTCGTGGTGCAGGAGGCGTTGGAGACGATCGTATGTTTCGAAGGGTCGTAATCTTTCTCGTTGACGCCCAGCACCAGGGTCACGTCCGGATCCTTGGACGGGGCGGTCACGATGACCCGCTTGGCTCCGGCTGAGAGGTGCTTGCTGGCGCTCTCCCGGTCCGTGAAGCGGCCGGTGGATTCGACCACGATGTCGACGCCGAGGTCCTTCCAGGGGAGTTCCTTGGGGTCCTTCTTCGCCAGCACCTTGGTGGGTTTGCCGTTGATCAGGATGGCGTCTTCGCGGGCTTCGACCGTGGCCGCGAGCGTGCCGTGCACCGAGTCATATTGCAGCAGATAGGCCAGTGTCTTCGCATCGGTGAGGTCGTTGACGGCCACGAACTCCAGCGTGGGGTCGCCCAGCGAGGCCCGCAGCACGTTGCGCCCGATCCGCCCGAATCCGTTGATGCCGATCCTGGTACCCATGTGCCGATTGTGCTCCGTTTTCTATGAGTTGGACAAACAAAAAATGCCGGCCGACTTGCGGACCGGCATCGAGAGCCGCATCGTACTCAGCCACCTGCGTGAAGTCAAGACGACTTATGGGGCGGGCGGCTTCGTCGGCGATGCGTCCGCGCGCTTGGTCAGCGTCACATAGATGTCGTCGTCGAAGGTCCAGAAGCCGCCTTCCTCGCGGTCGTTCGCCACGCACCAGTAGATCGCCGGCAGACACCAGAGGTTCCACCAGACCCATCCGGACATGTGGCGTTCGATCGTGACGGTAACCGGTTCGTACCCGTCCTTTTCGATGACGGCGATATGGTCGGTGAAGCGGCTCAGGTTGACCGTGCCGGCCGTGGTCAGGTGAAACCGGTCATCCACCGTGACCGTGGCTTCGCCGGGCGTAGAAAAAATCCTGACGGATTGGTGGTCTGCATGTATCAGGGTCGCACAACTCGACAGGAGCAGCGCCGTTCCGGCAAGCAGATATGCAACAGATAGCGGCCGTGTGTGCATAATTCGCCCTCTCATATGTTCATGGCGTCGTTGACCTCTGCCAGTGTCCGGCGCGCGACTTCCTCGGCGCGCCGGCTGCCTTCCTGGACGATCTCATCCACCTGGCCCGGCTTCGCGATGAGCTTGCTTCGGCCCTCCCAGATCGGAGCCATGCGGGCTACCATGCCATCGGCCACCAGCTTTTTGCAATCAATGCAGCCGATTGCGGCAGTCCGGCAGTCCCGGTCGACCTGTGCGATCGTCTGCGCGCTCGAGAAAATCTTGTGGAAATCGAACACCGGGCAGACATCGGGATTGCCCTTGTCGGTCCGTTTGACGCGCGCCGGATCCGTCACCATCGTTTTTAACTTTTGCCGCACGACCGGCTCGGCATCGGAAAGATTGATCGTGTTCCCATAACTCTTGCTCATCTTCCGGCCGTCGGTGCCGAGCACCTTGGGGAATTTCGTCAGATGCTCCTTCGGTTCCGGGAAAACGGGCCGGTAGAGGCTGTTGAAGCGCCGGGCGATCTCGCGCGTCAATTCCAAATGGGGCAACTGGTCCTTCCCGACAGGGACAAAGTCCGGCTTGTACAGCAAGATGTCGGCTGCCTGCAGGACTGGATAGCCCAAAAATCCGTAGGTGGAAAGGTCCTTCTCCTTGATCTCCTCCTGTTTCTCCTTATAGGTCGGGTTCCGCTCCAGCCAGGGAATCGGCACGATCATCGAGAGCAGCAGATGCAGGATCGCATGCTCGGGAATGTGTGATTGGATAAACACGGTTGAGCGATTCGGATCGATCCCGGCCGCCAGCCAGTCGATGATCAGCTCGCGGTTGAACTCCTTGATCCGGCTGGTGTCCGCATAGTTCGTCGAGAGCGCGTGCCAGTCGGCGGCGAAAAAGAAGCAGTCGTACTGGTCCTGAAGCGCTTTCCAGTTCTCCAGCGCGCCCAGCAGATTGCCCAGGTGGAGCAGTCCGCTCGGCTGCATGCCGCTGAGTACGCGAGGCTTGGTCGGTTTATGCGCGTTCACTCGATGACTCCAGTGGTGGATAGGATCGTGCCGGCCATGATGTTGACGAGGGTGCCGGTGATGGTTCGGATCACGCGAATCTGAGGGTCGAACATGATCAAGGCGACGATGATCAGCATGCCGTAGGGCTCGAGCCGGCTCAAAGCCATGGCCGGCTGCGCGGGCAGCAGGCTGGTCAGGATGCGTCCGCCGTCGAGCGGGGGGATCGGGATCAAATTAAACGCCATGAGCAGGACATTGATAAAGACGGAATAGAGCGCCATGGCGGCGATCGGCACCAGCAGCATGCCAAGGAGATCCCTTCGCGGGGCTTGCCCCGGCCGGGGCGGCCAGGATTCCATCAGGGTGGGATCGATGGACAGGAGCGTGCTCAGGATCACTCCGCTGGCGATGGCCAGCAGGAGATTCATGCCGGGTCCGGCGGCGGCGACCAGCGCCATGTCGCGGCGGGGATTGCGCAGCCGGGCCGGATTGACGGGAACCGGTTTGGCCCAGCCCAAGAAAAAGCCGCCGGGCAGCGCCAGGCAGAGCAGCGGGAAAATGACCGTGCCGAAGGGATCGATGTGCGCCAGCGGATTCATGGTCAGCCGTCCTTCCATCCGGGCGGTGGAGTCCCCGTAGCGGTCGGCGACCCAGCCGTGCGCGTATTCGTGGAGCACCATGGCGAGCAGCAGCGGCAGCGCCATGTAGGAAATCGTATGAAGAATCTGCGGCAGCGAGTTCATCTCAGTCCACCTGCACGAACTTGCCCTTTTTGACTTCGATGACGAACAGCCTGCGGTCGAGCGTGCCGTTGGGGCCGAAGGCCGCCGGCCCGCTCAGGGCCGGCAGGTCGGGACTGCGCGTGAGCTGGTCGCGGATCGTGCGGCCGGAGGTCGCGCCCCGTGTCACGGCTTCGAGCACCAGACGGGCCGCATCGTACGCGTGCGCCGCGAAGCTGGTCGGGTCCACCTGGTGCCGCAGCCGGTACCGGACGACGAAGTCGTGGATCGTCGGATTGGGGCTGTCCGCGAAAAATCCGTCCACGAAAATGTCGCCCTCGATCGTGCGGTCGGCGAAACGCAGCAGGTCGGGCGTGTTCCAGGTGCTGTTGCCCAGGAAACCGACCTTGACGTCGTAGAACAGCAACTGGGAGGTCAGGAGTCCGATCTGGGAGGAGCGACCGGGGAGGAACACCGCATCGAAACCGGGCTCGTAGACCACGCGGACGCCGCCCTTGCTCATCGGGACAGTCTTGGCGTGGCCGTGGCGCTTGAGATCCTCGGCTTTCAGGCGCTTGATCTGGGCGCCGAAGTCCGTGTCCGTCTCCTTGTACGATTCAATCGCCACGATTTCGCCGCCGAATTGTTTTGCCTCCTGGGCGAACAGACGGGCCAGCTCCTGTCCGTAGGTGATGTCGGGATACAGAATGCAAAAGCGGGAATAGCCCAGGTACTGCACCGCATAGTCGGCCAGGCGGTGGGCCTGCTGGGAGAAGCTGGTCGAGGTGTTGAACAGATAGGTGCCCAGGCGCCGGACGTCCGCCAGCGCGGCCGTGGGGGTGAGGAAGGGCGTCTCGGTTTTCTCGGCCAATTCTGCAACGAGCGAAAGATCCCGTGAGAACAGCGGTCCGATCACGGCCAGCGGCTTGTATTCGGCGATCGCCTCCGCCAGCTGGAAGCGCAACAGGGCCTTGTCGGTTTCGCTGTCGATGACGATCAGGCCGACCGAAGTCAGGCCCAGGGTTTCCTTCCCCTTCTCCAGCGCGAGCTTGATGCCGTTGTAGACTTCGGTGCCGAACTGGCTGTGCCGTCCCGACGTGGGGATCAGGGCCACCAGAACGAACTGGCTGGCCTTGAGCCGGCCCTTCAGCGCTTTCAGCGACTCGGTGGCGGTTCGGGCGTATTCGTGGGCCGGAAACCGGTTCAGGAAAATGCGCAGATTGCGTTCCGCCTGGTGGTCTTCGCCCTTGCCTGTGTAGAGCTCGATCAGGCGGATCAGGGCAAGGTCGCCCGGGAATGTCGTGGGGTAGGTGTCGCGCAGCCGGTGGAGGGCTTTGCGATCCATCTTGTCCTTGATGAGCGACTGGATTCGCGTCCGCACGTCGGGCTGCTCGTTGTCGGGGGTCAGGCTCAACTCGTCCAGCCAGGCCTGGATCGCGCGCGGATAGTCGCCCTTCGTGATCAGAATCTCGCCGCTCAGCTTGAGCGCGTCGCGCTTGATCTCCACCGAGTCCTCGAGGCTGCGCGCCTCGGCAAGCGTCGCCAGCGCCTGGTCCGGATTGCCGAGATCGGCATGAGCGGTGGCCAGGAGCACGCGCGCGCGGCCGATCAGGGGCGAGGTCGGATGGTCGGTCATCAACTGCTCCAGGTAGAACATCGCCTCCGTGGCCTGCTTGTTATTGAGCAGCGCGGTGGACAACAAGAGATAGGCGTCGTCCACGTAGCTGGAGTTGGGATAGCCGGCCAGGAACGTTTTCAGCGCGGCGGCGGCCGCGTCATACTGGTGCGTTTCGATCAGCGCCTGCGCCTGCTCGATCATGATCTGCGCGGCGCGCTCGCTTTGCGCGCTGGCCGGACCCGTTTGCGCGAACGCGGCCGGGCCCGGGCTGACACAGATGAGCAGCAATGCGAGGAGAAGCAGGGAGGCGGCGTGTCTCTCTAAGTCAGCAGGATTGGGCATCGGTGGTGCGCCAGACGCATGTCCGACCGCGAAGCGCACTATACGAAGGCATGCGGGAAGGTGTCAAGGTCGCCGACAGGATGGTGAAAAAGTCCGCCAGCTTTGTTCTCGCATCGCTCGGCACCTCACCATGCTGAAACACGTATGCCGCGGTCCCTCGCTCACTGCGGCCGCGCTGAGCGGCCTTTTTGAACATCCTGAAATTCATTTTCTGACAAGGTTGTCTTCATGGGAAAGCTTGGCTATAGTCGGCCACAAGTCCAATGGATACGCTCGCGCTCATCGACCGGCATCTCAGCGAACTGCGGATTGAAGGCGGGGTGTCGCGCAACACGCTGGCGGGCTATCGGAACGATCTGGGAAAATTTCAGGCGTTTCTCAAAGCGCAGAACGTCCGCGATCCCGCGCGCGCGTCGCAGCGGACGGTGGCGGCTTTTGTCAGGCAGTTGTCGCAGCGCAAGCTCTCGCCGGCCTCGATCGCGCGCTGCGTGTCGGCCCTGCGCGGGTTCTACCGGTTTCTGGGCAAGGAGCGGCTGGTCCGGGACAATCCGACGACGGATCTGACGACGCCGCGGCCCTGGCTCCGGCTTCCCAAGACGCTGTCGGCGGATGAAATAGACCGGTTGCTCCGGGTCGCGGCCGGGAAGAAGCCGGAGAACCTGCGCGACGCCGCGATGCTGGAGCTGCTCTATGCCACGGGGCTGCGCGTCTCGGAACTCGTCGGCCTCGATCAGACACGGCTGAATCTGGACGTCGGCTATGTGTTGGTCAGCGGCAAGGGGGACAAGCAGCGGGTCGTGCCGATGGGGGATCCGGCCCGGCGCAAACTCGAACGGTATTTGGAGGAGGCGCGCCGGCCGCTGTTGAAGGGGCGGACCTCGCCACATGTCTTTGTCACGAGGCGTGGGGGAAAGCTCACGCGGCAGGGGTTCTGGAAACTGCTGCGTGCGAGGGCGCGGCAGGCGCGCATCACGAAGCCGATCTCTCCGCACATGCTGCGGCATTCCTTTGCCACGCACCTGCTGGATCACGGGGCGGATCTGCGATCCGTACAGGCCATGCTCGGCCATGCCGACATTTCGACCACGCAGATCTACACGCACGTCGAGCGCGCGCGGCTCAAGCAATTGCATCGCGAGCTGTTTCCCCGCAAAGCGCGACGCAATACCGGAACCGGACGCGGTTGACTTCCCACGGGGGCCTTGATACCATCCGCAAGTGCTCGGCAATTTTGAACATTCGGGCGGATAGCTCAATTGGTAGAGCGCTGCCCTTACAAGGCAGAGGTCACAGGTTCGATCCCTGTTCCGCCTACCAATATTGCCCTTCGCAACTTGATCCTTAACGGGGCCGTCGTTCAGCTTGGTTAGGACGCCAGATTGTCAATCTGGAGGTCGCGGGTTCAAATCCCGTCGGCCCCGCCATTGTTTCGGTTTAAAACGCTCGCACGGATGACCGCGCCGCCGCCAGGCGGCGCGGTTGTTATGTTGGAGGCTGTATGCCGGCCGGTACCATGGGAGCCGTTGCGTCACTGGGAGTCGTCTCCAAACTCGTCCTCTTCGTCCTGTTCGTTTTCTCCGTTGTCTCCTGGGCCATCATCATCGCAAAGTGGCGCGGCTTCCTCGTCGCGGAGCGGGACGAGCAGCAATTTCTGGGCGCCTACGCAAAACACAAGGATCGGGATGAGTTGCGGCGCCTGGCCCGCCGCCTGCCGGCCAGCCCCAGCGCGATCGTCTTCCTCGGGATCATGGACCGCCTCGCGCCCGATCACGACGGCGAGGCCACCGGACGCCGTGGAGACGCCGAGGATCCGCCGGTGCCTGACCGGCAGTATCTCGAGCGCGTGGTCGGACACATCATGCAGGGCCAAATTTCACGGCAGGAAGCCTACCTGCCGTTTCTGGCGACCACCGGCAACATCACGCCCTTCGTCGGATTGCTGGGGACGGTGCTCGGCATCATCGACGCCTTCCAGGAAATCGGGAAAATGGGGACGGCCAGCATCGCCGCGGTGGCGCCCGGCGTCGCGGAGGCGCTGGTGGCGACGGCGGCAGGCCTGCTGACGGCGATCCCGGCCGTCATCGCCTACAATTATTATCTGACGCGCATCCGGAAGTCGGTCTTCCGCGCGGAATCCTTCAGCATCGAATTCATGAACGCGCTGCCGTCCAAGGGCAAGCATGCGGGGGCGCGCGCATCATGATGTTCGACACCCGGCGCCGCCGGTTCCTGGCCGAGATCAACATCATCCCCCTGGTGGACGTCGTGCTCGTCCTGCTGATCATCTTCATGGTCACGGCGCCGATGCTCTATCGCGGGATGGACATCAAGTTGCCGACATCGCAGAGCAATACGATCAGGCCTGACGAGCGGCTGGTCCTGACCATCGAGCGGGATCAGAAAGTGTATCTGGACAAGGATCAGCTGAGCCTCGAGCAACTCGAGTTCAAGCTCAAGCAGGCCAAGCGGAACAATGCGGACGTGTCCATCTATCTGCGCGCCGACCAGGCGGTGCCCTACGGGACGGTGGTGCGGGTGATGGACCAGGTCAAGCAAGCGGGCATCGAGAAGCTCGGCATGGTGACTGATCCCGTTCCCGGCGCGAGGGCGCGGGAAGAGCGCATTCAGTAGGCCATCGTATGACGGCACAGGTGCATCCAGGCTGGCTGGACGCGGGCATTCCGGAGGATTCGTTTGTCCTCGTCAAGCGCATGCTGGCTGTGTCGCTGGCGCTGCATCTGGTGGGGCTGGCCCTCGTTGCGGGCGTCCGGTTCACGCCGAAGATCGAGCGGCTGCAGGCCACGCAGGTGACGCTGGTCAGTCTGCCTCAGCCATTACCGGCGCCGGTCGAGCCGGAGCCGCAGGCGACTCAACCGGAGCCGCCGCCCCCTCCGAAGCCGGCCGCGCCACAGCCGAGAGCGAGCGCGCCGGTCGCCGCGAAGATGCCGGTGTTGCCCTCGATCAAGGAAAACATGACCATGCAGGCGGCCGATAGCAAGTTGCGGGACGCCTTGCGGGGCATTGAGCGGCCACCGGAAGCTCCGCGGCTGGGAGAGTACCAGCGGGCTCCGGTTCCTGTTCCGCCTGTCGCGGAGAGCAAACCGCAGGAGAAGCAGCCGTCGCTCTCCGAGCTGGCCAAACAGCTGGAGCAGGCGCAGCGCCCGCAGCCGAAGACGGCGGTGGCGTCGAAGCCCAGGCAGGCGGCCAAGCCGGTCACGAAGATTCAGGTTACCGGCGACGACTCGGGATTGAGCCGGTACCTGGCCATCGTGCAGAGCAAGATCAGCGAACAGTGGGTGGCCCCTCCGGTGGATGCGGCCACCAAGTCGTACCAAGTCGTGATCAAGTTCCGACTGCACAAGTCGGGCCGCATCAGCGACGTGACGGTCGAACGGGAATCCGGCAACGGGTATTACGACGATGCCGGAAAGCGGGCGGTCTTGTCGGTGGGACAGCTCCAGCCGTTTCCTCCGTATGTGACCGAGGACATGCTGGAGACGCATTTCAGCTTCACGGTGGGCGAGGAGGCCGGATGACACGACGAACGAGTTCGCGATCGACAATCATTCTCGGAGCGGTGCTGGGCCTTGCCGGATTCGGCGTGCCGGGCAGCGTGCCGGAATCGGACGCGGCGGACGTGTACCTGGAGGCAACCAGGCCGGACTTTCAGAAAGTGCCCATCGGGATCCTGGGGTTCCAGGACGGCGCGCTTCCGTCTCGCCCGGGTAAGGAGATGGCGGATGTGCTCGGTGCCGACCTTCGCCGGTCGCAGGTGTTTGCCGTTGCCGATACCGCCAAACTGGGCATTCCCTTGACCGGTTCCAACGCGCCGGACAGGCAAAAAATGAAACAGGCGGTCGACTCGGGCGTCAAGGTGCTGGTGTGGGGCGCGATCGGCACGCGCGACCCCGACTATCTGCTGGACCGCTTCGTTTATGACGGAGGCGACGAGATCGGCGCCTCCAAGCGCTACGTCGGCTCCACGGCGTTGCTGCGGCAGATGACGCACAGGCTGGCGGATGAACTGGTCGCGCGCTACACCGGCGAGCCGGGCATCGCGCGGACACGGATCGCCTATGTCTCGGAACAGAAGGGCGCCCGCGAGCTGTATGTCATGGATTACGACGGGCACGCGCCCCGTCAGATTACTTCCGACGGGTTCTTGAACCTCACGCCGCAGTGGTCGCCGGATCGCAAGGTGCTGGTCTTCACGTCCTACCAGAGCCGCACGCGTCAGAATATCGAGATGGTGGATCTCGCGACCGGGAAACGCTCGCCGATGGTGTCGCTGGCAGGGCTGAACATCACGCCGGCGTTCTCTCCGGACGGCACGAAGCTGGCGTTCGCCACGAGCCAGGACGGCAACTCGGAAATCTACACGATGGACATGCAGACCAAGGGGCTGCAGCGCCTGACCGTCCATTCGGCAGGCGACCTGTCGCCCTCTTGGGCGCCGACCGGCAAGGAATTGGCGTTCACCTCCGACCGCGGCGGCGGACCTCAGATATACTTGATGAGCGCGGATGGGTCGAATGTGCGCCGGCTGACCTTCGACGGGGATTACAATGCGGCGCCGGCCTGGTCGCCCCGTGGCAACTGGATCGCCTACGTGTGCCGGAGCGAGCAGCGGCAGTATAAAATCTGCCTGATCAGTCCGGACGGGCAGAAACGCGCGCAGGTGACGTCGGGGCAGAGCATCGACGATTCGCCGTCCTGGTCTCCGGACGGCCGGCACCTGGTCTTCAGCTCGACGTCCGGCGGGAAAACGCAGATATTCATGATCAACAGCGACGGCAAGGAGATGGAACCGTTGACGTCCGGCGGGTCGCATAACAGCATGCCGGCCTGGTCCACGGCGGAGATCCAGAAGGTCGATGTTCAACCCACAGAGAAGAAATAATGTCTATGCCAAATGATCGACAGCGACGGCAAGGAGATGGAACCGTTGACGCCCGGCGGGTCGCACGACAGTATGCCGGGCTCGTTTTCAGCGGAGATCCAGAAGGTCGACGTTCAACCAATGGAGAAGAAGTGATGGCTACCCCAACACAGGAGCGTGATGTGATGAATAGCACGTGTCAGACAGTCTGCGCGGTGGCGATGGCGGGGGTTCTGCTGGTCGTTGCGCAGGGATGCGAGAAAACGGTGCAGGGGACAGCCGGCTCGAAGACCACGGAGCAGGGACTGGCCGGCAAGGCGCCGGTCACCCTGCCCGGCGAAGAGCGCGTGTCCGATGACATCGTCGTGGCGAAGGCCGAACCGGAAACGGCCCGGCAGCGCGCGCAGGAAATGCAGCAGGAGGCGGCGGCGACGGCCGGTTCGGGTCTGCAGGATGCGTTCTTCGGATTCGACAAGTGGACCGTGACCGACGAGGGCAAGCAGGCGCTCGGGGCGGACGCGCAGTGGCTCAAAGCCAACGATGGCAAGGCGCTGATCATCGAGGGACATTGCGACGAGCGGGGGACGCAGGCCTACAATCTGGTGCTGGGCGAGAAGCGGGCCAAGGCGGTGCGCAACTACCTGGCGGACCTGGGCATCGACACCAAGCGGCTGGCCGTGGCGTCTTACGGGAAGGACCGGCCCTTCTGCCGAGAGCACAACGAGGACTGCTACCAGCAGAACCGGCGCGGCCATCTGGTGCTGCGGGTCAAGTAACAGGCGAGGGGCGAGTGGCGCGAGGCGAGGGGAAAAGACGCGGGTCTGTTCGCAGTGCAGCGCTGGTCAGTTGTGCCTTGGCGACCGTGCTGCTGCCCGGCTGCGCCCAGCAATCCGATCTCGTCAAGCAGGAAAAGGAACTGACGGCAAAAATCGCCAAGCTGGACCAGGCGATCGGCGAAACCAGGGCCAAGTTCAACCAGGACCTCACGACGCTCCGGGAGGATGAACTACCGGCGCTCCGTGGAAACCTGGACAAGGGCTCCAACCGGTTCGAAACGATCCAGCGCCGTCTGGACGACGTGGAGAATAAATCGGCCGCGCGGCTCAACGTGCTGGAAAAGATTCAGCACGACCAGGCCAATCTCTTGAAGACCGATCGCGATCGCGTGCAGGAGGAACTGGCAAAGCTGGCCGAGACCGTCGGCGTCCTGGCCAGGACCGTGGACGCCAGGCTGGGGGGCCACGACAAGACGCTCGAGCAGCTCAGCCGTTCCCTGACGGACCTGTCCGCCAAGGTGGAGGCCGACGGCAAGCTGACGTCGGAGCATCTGGCCGAGGTCAACAAGAGCGTCAGTTCGGTGGCCAAGGCCCTGCGGACGGTCGGCGAGGCGATCGAGACGCGGGAAGCGGAACAGGATCGCCGCCTGGACGAGATGGCCAAGGCCATGCACGGCATGGCGGCCCAGGCCGGCAAGGTGAAAGAGGGAAAACCGGCCAAGGGCGGCAAGCAGGCTCCACACGCAGGAGATGCGGCGGACGCGGGTCCAGCCAGGGGAGCCGCGCCGGTCGTGGCAGCTGAGGGAGCGGCGGCGGACGGGGAAGACAAGAACTACGAGCAGTCGCTGCAGGCCTTCAGGAACGGCGATTTTGACGGGGCGCGGAAGGGGTTTTCAGACTATCTCCAGCATCATCCCGACTCGAAGCTCGCCGGCAACGCCCAATATTGGCTCGGCGAGTGCTATTATGGAGCGAAAGACTATGGACAGGCGATCGAGGCCTTCGATCGCGTCCAGCGCTCGTACCCCGACAGTGCCAAGGTGCCGGCGGCATTGCTTAAAAAAGGGTTTGCCTACGTGGCCTTGAACGATCGCGGACGCGCCTCATCCACGCTCAAGCAGGTCGTCGAGGCCTACCCGAGAAGTCCCGAAGCGACGAAAGCAAAAGAGAAACTGGCCCAGCTCCAGTAGCGGCAATGAACATTCGGAGGATTCACGAGCGTTCCATGCGATCGACAGCGAGTTCCCTTGTGCCGCTTCTTGCCTGTGTGCTGATCGTGGCCGCCGCCGGCTGCGCGAAGCATGCCGATTTTGTCGAAGTGCGGGAAGACCTCCGCGCGGTGACTAAATCGCAGGAACAGGCGCACAGGCAGCAGGACGCGTTGCAGAAGCGTTTGCAAGCTGTCGAAGCCAGGCTGGGAGGAGATGCCGGAAAGGATACGGCGGCGGTCAGGCTGCAGACGGATGAACTGCTGGACCGGCTCAAGCAGGTTGAAGGCCGGCTGGCGAATCTCGAAGGCGCGCTTCGGCCGATGCCGGCAAAGCCGGATGGCGCGGCCGGAGAATCGTCCCGCCAGTCCAAGCCGGCCGCCATGGCGCCCCGGGCCGAGCCGGTGCTTCCGCTGCCCGGCACGCCAGACATTTCACCGACCTCGGCCTACAATCTCGCGTACAACGACTATCTCAACGGACGGTACGAGCTGGCCGTGGCCGGGTTCCAGCGGTTTCTGCAGGATTTTCCGTCCACCTCGCTGGCGCCGAACGCGCAGTACTGGCTGGGCGAATCCTATTACAGCATGAAGGACCATGTGAAGGCCATGCAGGCCTTCGAGAAGGTCGCGGCCGATCATCCGCAGAGCGAAAAGGTTCCGGCGGCGCTCTACAAGCTGGGGCTGGCGGCGGCGGAGACGGGCAACGCGAACAAGGCACGCGAATACCTCAAGCGCGTGCTGCAGGACTTCAAGGACTCCAACGAGGCCAAGCTGGCGAAAGGCAAGCTCGCGGAACTGCGATGAGCGTCGCCAGCGGCGTCGGGAAAATCCGGGTGTTGCCGGGTGAGGTCATCAGCCGGATTGCAGCCGGCGAGGTGGTCGAGCGCCCGGCGGCCGTCGTCAAGGAATTGATTGACAACAGCCTGGACGCCGGCAGCACCCGCATTACCGTCGACGTCATGGATGGCGGACGGAAACTGATCCGCGTCAGCGACGACGGCGAGGGCATGACGCCGGCCGATGCGCCGCTCGCCTTTCAGCGCCATGCCACCAGCAAGCTGCGATCCGAACATGATCTGTCCACCATCCGGACGATGGGATTCCGCGGCGAGGCCCTGCCCTGCATTGCGTCGGTGTCGAAGGTGCGGGTGACGACTGCCTGCCGCACCGAGCCGGTGGGGACCAGGCTGATCCTGACCGGAGGCGCCCTCACGAAGGCTGAGGAGGCCGCCGCAGCACCCGGCACGCAGATCGACGTCGAAGAGCTGTTCTTCAATACGCCTGCCCGCAAGAAATTTCTCAAGACCACGACGACGGAATTCTCCCACATCTGCCAGGCCGTCCAGCAGGCCGCGCTGGCCTGGCCGGGCACGCGATTGCGTCTCACCCATAACGGGCAGGAGGTGGCGGATTATCCGGCGGCCGGCTCGCGGCGAGACCGAATTTTACAGGTCTATGGACTGCGCTTCGTGGAGCAATCGGCAACCGTGTCCGGGGAACGGGCCGGGGTCCGGGTGGAGGGCCTGACGATCCAGCCGATGCACACCAGGGCCGGCCGGACGCCGCAGGAAATTTTCGTCAATCGGCGCGCCGTCAGGAATGCCGCTGTGTCGCATGCGGTCTATGAAGCCTACGGCGCCTATCTGCCGAAGGGGCAGCATCCGCAGTTCGTGCTGTTTCTCGATGTGGATTCCGAGCGGGTGGACGTCAACGTGCACCCGACGAAACGGGAAGTGCGGTTCGCCGACCAGGATCTGGTGTTCCAGGCCGTGCGGGCGGCTGTCCGGGCGGCGATCGGCGCTGACACTGGCGTGGCGCAGGCTCCGCGTGAATTCGGGGCGTCCATGCCTCCGTTCGGCCAGCCGTTTCAACCGGCCGCCAGGCCCGGAATGTTCGGATCAGCCGAGACCGGTCCGGCGCCGGTCCTTTACAGCCTGCAGGGCGGAACGGAATCCGGCATGCCGGTGGCCGGCGAACAGATGAAGACCTTTCTAACCGGCGCGGAACGAGAAATTGTTCCGTTAGGACAACTCAGCCGGACCTATCTCGTGGCAGAATGCGGGTCGGAACTCTTTGTGGTCGACCAGCACACGGCGCACGAGCGGGTGCTCTTCGAGCGGCTCTGCCGGGCCAGGCTCGGCGAGGCAATGCCTTCGCAACCGCTGCTGATCCCCGAAACGGTGGACGTGCCGGCGCAGCATGCCGCGCTCTTGCAGCGGCATCTGTCCGAACTGGAACAGGCCGGATTGAAGATCGAGCCCTTCGGCGCGCACTCGTTCATCATCCGCGCCGTACCGGCTCTGTTGAAGCCGCTCGATTATGCCGCGCTGGTGCTCGATCTGGTGGACGACCTGTCGCAGTGGAATACGGCCTCGCCTCTGGAGACGCGGCTGCGTTCCGTCATGGCGTCCATGGCTTGCCACGGCGCGGTGCGCGCAGGCCGCGCGATGGAACTGCCGGAGATCAAGCGGCTGATCGAGGAATGGATCGAGGAAGGCCTGCCGCCCACCTGCCCGCACGGCCGGCGCGTCGCATTGCGGCTGCCTGAAGAGGAATTGGCCAGGATGTTTGAACGCTGACGCGACATGGCGACCACTTCAACCATATCGGGGAAACCGCTCGTCGCCATCGTCGGCCCGACGGCGGTCGGGAAGAGCCACATTGCGATTCTCGTCGCGAAGGCGCTGGGGACGGAGGTGCTGACCGCGGACTCCCGGCAGGTCTATCGCGGGATGGACATCGGCACCGATAAGCCATCTGAAGCAGAACGCCAGGGAGTCGTTCATCGGTTGATCGATCTGGTCGATCCTGACCAGCCGTTCAACACGGGGGGATTCCGCCGGCAGGCCCTGGCCGAAATTGCCCGGCTGCACGGCGAAGGGAAAGTGCCGCTGCTGGTCGGTGGAACTGGTCTCTACGTGCGGACGGTGCTGCGCGGCCTGTGGGAGGGTCCTCCGGCCGATTGGGAATTCCGGCGGAGTCTTGAGCGAGACGCGGACGCGCATGGAGCGGACTGGCTCTACCGGAAACTGGCGCAGGTGGATCCTGAATCCGCCCGCCGGCTGCATCCCAACGACCGCGTGAAGATCATCAGGGCTCTGGAAGTCCATCATCTGCTGGGCCGTCCCCTGTCGGAGGAGCACAAGCGGCATGCCTTTGCCGAGACGCCGTTCGCGCCGCTGCTCATCGGCCTCACGCGCGAGCGGACCTCGCTGTACCGCCGCGTCGACGACCGGGTCGAGCTGGAACTGGCCAAGGGGCTGGTGGAGGAAACGAAGCGGTTGATGGAGCGGGGCTATGGGAGGCAGATGGGCTCGATGAAGGGGCTGGGTTACAAGCAGATGGCCGGCTATCTGGCGGGCGACTATGATTACGACGAAGCGGTCCGCCGTCTCAAGCGCGATACCAGGCATTTTGCCAAGCGGCAGATGACCTGGTTCCGCAAGGAACCGGGCATGCAATGGCTCCCGATCGAGGAAAACGAGACGCCGGCGCAGACTGCCGACCGGATTGTCGGCGGGGTGCGGCGGTTTCTGCAGGCAATGAACGGCCCGGCCGGCGCATCGGCCGTGCGTTCGACGGTGCTTGCGAAGTAAAGGGAAGATCATGGCGAAGCCTCAGGCTGACATCGGCATCATCGGCGGCAGCGGCCTCTATCATATGGACGGGCTGACCGGCACTCGCGAGGTCAGGGTCCGCACGCCGTTCGGCGATCCGTCCGACGCGCTGATCGTGGGCACGCTGGACGGCGTGCGGGCGGCCTTTCTCTCCCGGCACGGCCGGGGGCATCGCATCGCGCCCGCCGACATCAATTACCGCGCGAATATCTACGCACTCAAGACGCTCGGCGTGACACGGGTCATTTCCGTGAGCGCGGTGGGGAGCATGAAGGAAGCGCTCAAGCCGGGCCATGTCGTCCTGCCGGATCAGTTCATCGATCTCACGAAGCGTCGGGCCGGCACATTTTTCGAGAAGGGAATCGTCGCGCACGTGTCCTTTGCGGATCCGATCTGCGGCGCGCTGAGCCAGACGCTGCACAAGGCGGCGCAGGGCGTCGGAGCCACGGCGCATCGGGGCGGCGTCTATCTCTGCATCGAGGGCCCCCAGTTTTCTTCGCGCGGCGAATCCTTGTTGTACCGGCAGTGGGGGGTGGATGTGATCGGGATGACCAACATGCCGGAAGCCAAGCTGGCGCGCGAGGCAGAATTGTGCTACGCCACCATGGCGCTGGTGACAGACTATGATTGCTGGCACAGCGGCGAGAAGTCGGTGACGGTCGAAATGATCCTGGCGACCCTGCACAACAATGTGGCGCAGGCCAAGCGCATCCTGCGCGCGGCGGTGCCCGCAGCCGCCGGTGCGCGGACCTGCCCCTGCGCAACGGCGCTCCAATACGCGATAGTCACGGCGCCGGAGAAGATTTCCCCGGCCATGCGCAAGAAACTGCAGCCGCTGATCGGGAAGCACGTCAGGAAGCCGTAAGGAGTGAAAGAAAGGCGCAATGGGTAAACTGCTGGTGGTCGGTTCTGTGGCGCTGGATACGGTCCAGACGCCGTTCGGTCAGGCGGAGGAGGTCCTGGGCGGCTCCGCCACCTACTTCTCGACCGCGGCGAGCTATTTCACGAGCGTGGACCTGCTCGCGGTCGTGGGAGAGGATTTTCCCGACAAGCACGTGACGTTCCTCAAGAGCCGCGGCATCGATCTGACAGGGCTCGAGCGGCGGCCCGGCAAGACCTTTCGATGGAAGGGCGAGTACACGTATCAGATGAACGAGGCGCACACGCTCGATACGAAGCTGAACGTGTTCGAAACCTTCCGCCCCAAGGTTCCGGCGGCCTATCTATCGCCATCCATGCTGTTTCTCGGCAACATCGATCCGGAGCTGCAGCTCGACGTGCTCCGTCAGGTGAAGCGGCCGGCGCTGGTCGCCTGCGATACGATGAATTTCTGGATCGAGCGCAAGCGCGAGGCGCTCTGGAAGGTGCTGGAGCAGGTGGACGTGCTGATCGTCAACGACGCGGAGGCGCGGGCGCTGGGCGGCCATTCGAGCCTGGTGCAGGTCGGCAAGACGATTCTCTCCCGCGGGCCCAGGCATCTGATCGTCAAGCGCGGGGAATACGGGGTCTTGATGTTCAACCACAAACAGACGTTCGGGGCTCCCGCGTTCCCGCTGGAACAGGTCCGGGATCCCACTGGTGCCGGCGACACCTTCGCGGGCGGCTTCGTGGGCTATCTGGCGGCGACCGGGAACGTGTCCGAGTCCTCGTTCCGGCAGGCGGTCATCTTCGGCAGCGTGATGGCTTCCTTTACCGTGGAAGCCTTTAGTCTTGACCGGCTGCGCGGTCTCGATTACAAAGAGATCGAAGCACGGTTCCGCGAATTCAAGCGGTTGACGCATTTTGAGGATTTATCAGGAGCCTAACTGTGACACTTGAGCACCGTGACCTCATTCGTCGGACGTCGATGTGGAGCGCGGTCGGCCTCTGCCTCGGCCTGCTGGCTGTGGCCGGCTGCGTGTCCGAAGAGCGCGTGAAAAAAGCAGACGGCTATTTCCAGGAGGGCGTGGCGGTTCTCAATAACGACCAGCAAAGCGCCTTTGTCTCCTTCCAAAAGGCCTTGAAGGAAAACCCGCGGCATCGCAACGCGCATTATTACGTCGCGCTCATTTACGCCACGCAGGAGAAATTCACGGAGGCCGAAGCCGAGATCCGTGAGGCGATCAACATCGATTCAGACTTTCCGGAAGCGCACAATTTTCTTGGGCAACTGCTCGTCAAGCAAAACCGGCGGCCGGATGCGATCCGCGCCTTTCGCAAAGCGCTGAGTTATCCGCTCTACGCGACGCCGGATGTGGCCAATTACCAGTTGGGCCTCGCGCTGGAGATGGAGGGGGACATGCAGGCCGCGAAGCAGGCGTTCGAGGATGCGCTGAAAGTCACCCCGCCCACCGTGCCCCAGGCCATGGTCTATCTGGAACTGGGGCGCGTACACTACAAGCTGGGTGAAGATGGCAAGGCGCGCGAGGCGCTGGCGCGCGCGGTGTCGCTGGACAAGGATAAAAGCGGGGCGGTCACGGCGGAAGCCAAGACACTGATGGAGCGGCTCAAATTATGACGGGCCAGACGGTGGAAACCAAGGAATCGGTCGGTGAGTTCTTCCGGCAGGTCCGCGAGACCAAGGGGCTCACGCTGGACGAGGTCGCCATCAAGACCCGGATTCATCCGGAGTATTTGAAGGCGCTCGAAGAGTCCAACTTTGCCAAACTGCCGGAGCAGGTGTTCGCCAAGGGGTTCGTCCGGTCGTATGCGCGTTCGCTGGGGCTGGATGAAGACGACGCCATGCGCCGTTTCACGGTCTCGGCCGGGACCTTCTACGATAAACATGAGGAGCGTGAGCGGCTGCGGCAGCAGCAGATGGAGGACGAGCGCAAGCGGAAGGCCAACCGCAAGGCGGTGGTCGCCGCGGCCGCGGTGGCGGTGCTGGGATTGGTGCTGCTGCTGACGCGCGAGCAGGGATCGGTGTCGGTCATGCGGCCGTCGGAGCCCGCGAAACCGGCGCGCGAGACCGATCGCCGGGGCAAGACCGACAATGCAACGACAGACCATGCGGCCAAGCCGCAGCCCGTTGCGCCGGCCCAGTCAGGGAAACCGGCCTCGCTGCCGACGCCGGCGACGACGGGCGATCCGCTGGCCGGCCTGCCGTTCGATGGCGGGGCCTCCGCAGAGACAGGGCTGGTGCTGGCGCTGGAAGCGTCGGAGTTGAGCTGGGTGGTGGTGCAGACGGACGATGCGAGCCCGCACGAGGCGCTGCTGCGGCCGGGCGACCGGCTGACGTGGAAGGCGCAGGAGAAGTTCGCGCTGACGATCGGCAACGCCGGGGGCATCCGCGGCGAACTGAACGGCAAGCCGCTGGCGCCGTTCGGGCCGAAGGGCAAGGTCGTCAGGGATATCGTCGTCACCAGGTAGTGGTGTTCCTGCCAGTTCCTCATTTCATGCTGTGGCGGTTCTGAGCACGCTGTGGCGGAAATGTCGGATGCCGCGGTTGTGCCGATTGATGGGCCGTACAACTCCTTAATAATGCGACAGGCCGGGCAGGACTGCCGGTGGCATGGGGCTGAAATCTCAACAGGTGGACGGTGCGCCGTTTGCTTGACAATCCCGTGGGCGCGTTGCTATAGTGCCGCGAATTTTTCGCCCGACGGACGGTCAGGCGCCAATCATGGCTGCGGACACGCATCGTTGGAAGTTGGGTCTTAACAAGGAGGAAGTGATGGGTTATCTCAAGGCAGTCGGTCTCATGACCGCACTCATGTTTGTCGTGGCCACCACCGCCGTGGCCGAGGAGAAGGATCCGCTCAAGCCCCGCGTTCCGGCCGAGGAAATGGCCGATGCGAAGGCGATGAAGAACCCGGTTCCCGTGAACGATGCGAACCTGGCCAAGGGCAAGGCGCTGTTCGAGGCGAAGGGCACCTGCTTCAATTGCCATGGCAAGACCGGTGAGGGGAATGGCCCTGCCGGCGCGATCCTGAACCCGAGCCCGCGGAATTTCACGAACTGCAAGTTCCACAAGAAGCGGAAGGACGGCGAGCTGTTCTGGGTCATCAAGAACGGCAGCGCAGGCACCGGAATGGTGTCGCTGGTTCCGGGCACGATCACGGAAGAGGAAGCCTGGACGATCATCAATTACGAGCGGAGCTTCTGCAAGAAAAGCGCGGACGAGTAGTCGTCAACTCTGATCGAGCAACAAAACAAGGCGGAGGGGCATTTCCCCTCCGCCTTTTGTATTTCGGCGTGACTGTCTTACCGGCCGGCTGACTTGGTGAGAACGAGGCCGGTGGATTTGCTTGATGGGAGCAGGGGCGGAATCACGAACGGGTGCTGCTCCTGACCGAAGTCCTGCCGGGCGGCAGCCGGTACGGTCCGTTCGACGAACGCCGTCAGTTCTCCCAGGGTCACGTCACCGTCTCTGTTGGCGTCGGCTTCCCCCTTCAATCCCCGCAACAAGTAATAGGTGAAGAGGCCGTGGCGGAGCTTGGCCGGCTCGAGCCCGTCGCGAAGCCCCGCCGTGCCGATCAGATGGAGCACAGGACTTTTGCCCGAACCCCAGAGCGGTCCCCGGCGTTTCACCGTTCCCGTGGGGCCGATGGAGAAGATGTTCCCGTCGAAGATGAACAGCGTCTGCTTCGTTTTCAGGCGTGCCAGACCCGCTTCGAGATCTTTCAACGGATAGAGCCGCGCGGTCGAGTTGTGCGTGCCGTCGTATGGGACCAGGTAGGTCTCGCCGCCGGGCGATACGGCGGCGTGGCCCGAAAAATACACGACGACGACCGAGTCGTTGGTAAGGCGTTTCGGCAGCCACTCCAGAATGAACTCTTCGATATCGGACCGCAGCGCTTTCCAATCCTGCAGGAGCCGGATATTGGGGGCCGGGACTCCGCCCACCGTCTGGAAATAGGCCGCGACCAGTTCCGCATCCAGCGCCGCAAACTTCCTCGCCGCGATCTGCGGATCGCGATAGCTGCTGACGCCGACCGACAGGACGTAGGTCCGGGGGTGCTGGGTCGCCGAGTTGGCTGGAATCTGGTCCACCGAATCGAACCGGCCGCCGCCGCGGAGCGTCGCCGTCATGGTCTGCGCTGCCGGGGCACTCGCGCCGGAGGCGGCGCTGGCCGAGACCGTCACGTCAGCCCGGCCGTCGACAGATTGCGGCAGCGTGGCGGCGAACTCGACGGATCGGGATTCGCCCGGCTGCAGCGCATCCACGGACAGCGTGGGCGAGGGGAAATAGCCGACGAACGAGGGCGTGCCGCCGAGCGTGACGACAATGCCGGTGATCGGCGCCTTGCCCGAATTGGTCAGGTCCACGCGGATCTTGACGCGTTCGCCGCCTTCCAGCATCGAGTTGCCGTTTTCATCGAGGACGGTGGTCTTGAAGCCCAGCGCCGAGACCGCGCCTGGTGCCCCGCCGGCCGTCTGGTTGTTCGGATCCAGCAGGTCGCGCGAAGCCCTGGCGAAGAGGGTGGCGACGCTCACGACCGCATCATGGACGAACGGATCCATCAGATAATCGCAGCGTCTCTGATCGACCGAAACAAAGATCCGGTCGCGGTGCGTAACTTTCAGCGGCGCCTCGCGCAGCACCTTGCCGGACACATCGCGATAGACGACCACGGCCTCCAGCACCAATTCGGCAGGCACGCGGTCGTACAACGCCGCCGGGAACATCTTGAATCCCTGTTGCTGAAGGACGATCTGCGCAGTCACATCGGATTTGATCTCGCCGGATTGCTTGCCGGCGATGCGGACGGTTTTGAAGGTTTGGTCGGCCGCATCCGTCAGCGCCGATTCCAGCTCCTGCCCCAATAAGACCGGGATTCCGGGTTGTCCGCAGGAGTTTGTGTAGGTGTATTGAGCCGAAACGAGCGACGGATCGAAAGTCAGCGTCACCGACATGGGCAGTTGCGGCCCCATGTCCGGCAGCGCGACTCGCGTATAGCCGATTTTGTCGCAGCCTGTTGTGAGCAGGACCAAGAAGAGAACGAACACTGAGATCGGTGGCAGAATGCGCGTGGTTCGATAGTGCACGGTCAGCCTCACAGTCGAGATGATACGAGGCGCCACCGTACCGAAATCAACGCCGGATTGCAACTTTCGCGATGACTTGCCAGCCCGGTCGGCCTCGTTTATCCTGCCCGCATGCTTGTCGTGGGCCTCTCGAACATGCGCGATGCGGCGGCGGCAGTGGTGCGGGACGGCCGCATGTTGGCGGCAGCCGAGGAAGAGCGCTTTGTCCGCATCAAGCATGTGACCGCGCTCCCGGTTCGGGCGATGGTCTCGTGTCTGCGCCAGGCCGGTGTGAGCCTGGCCGATGTGGATGCGATCGCAGTCCCATGGAAGTATTGGGTGATCGGCCGGCGCGCGAGGCTGGCCCTGGGCGCGATGCTGCGTTCGCCGGCGCTCTTCCGCGTGAAGGGCCGGCGCAGCGCGGAACGGCTCAGGCAGGAGTGGGCGGAACTGGCGTTTCTGCCGCGACATCTGCAGCGACACTTCGGCCCCGGCCGGTATCGGCCGACCTTTCTCGATCATCACCTCTGCCACGCCGCCAGCACGTTTCTCGTCTCGCCGTTCGAACGGGCAGCCATCTTGATTGTCGACGGCGCCTCCGAAGCGCACACGACCATGCTGGCGGTCGGAGAGGGCCGGCAGATTCGCGTGCTGCAGCGCACATCGCTGCCCCATTCGCTCGGCCAGTTCTATGCGGCAATCACCGCGTATCTGGGATTTATCCCGGACCAGGACGAATATATTGTGATGGGGCTGGCCGCCTATGGCGAGCCGAGGTTTGCAGATGTCTTCCGCCGGCATGTGCTCAGTCCGCGGCCGGACGGCCAGTTTTGGCTGAACACGAGTCTTCTGGACTTTCATCTGGCGAGGGTCGATCTCTTCACGCCCGAATTGGAGCGGCTGCTGGGCGTCCATCGCAAGCCTGGAGAAGACATCGGGCAACGGCACCGTGATGTGGCGGCCAGCGCGCAACTGGTGTTGGAAGAGACGTTGCTGCACATTGGCAGACATCTGAAGCAGCTGACGGGCGCGGACCATCTGTGTCTGGCTGGAGGGGTGGCATACAATTGCGTGGCGAACAGTCGTTTAAAGGAAGAACTGGGATTCACGCAGGTGTTCGTGCAGCCCGCGGCCGGCGATTCGGGCGCGGCGCTTGGCGCGGCCCTGTGGCTGGCCAACCGGCGCGGCGAGGCCACGCAACGCGAGCCCATGACACATGCCTATCTGGGGCCTGCGTTTTCCGAAGAGGAGTGCCGTCGCTCGCTGGAGCGCGCGGGGCTCTCCGGTCAGCGGCTATCGGATGAAGCCCTCTGCGAGCGGGCAGCGGAGGAACTGGCGAACGGCCGTCTGCTGTTTTGGTTTCAGGATCGCATGGAGTGGGGGCCGCGGGCGCTGGGCAACCGGAGCCTGCTGGCGGATCCGCGACGGGAAGACATGCGCGAGCTGATCAATGCCAAGGTGAAATTCCGGGAACCGTTCAGACCCTTCGCGCCGGCCGTGCTCGAGGAACGGGCCTCCGACTATTTCGAGTTGGCGGGTCCTTCGCCCTTCATGCAGTTCACCTGCAAAGTGCGGCCTTCCGCCAAAGGCCTGCTGCCGGCTGTGACCCACGTGGATGGGACGGCACGCATTCAAACGGTGGACCGGCAGTCGAACCGCATGTTCCGGATGTTGCTGGAGGCTTTCGGACGGAAGACCGGCGTGCCGGTGCTCCTGAACACCTCCTTTAACGTGCAGGAGCCGATCGTCTGCACGCCCGACGAAGCGATCCGGTGTTTTCTCCGCACGCAGGTGGACTGGCTGGTGCTGGAGAACCTGCTTATTGAGAGGCCTCGTTAATCGTTAACTGTGAACCGTTAGCGGAAAATTTTGTGACGAATAGCGATTCACGAATAACGAGTAACGTTTCGTTCCCCGCTCTTGATGCCCTCCTTCTTCTCTTCATCCTGAGTCTCGCGCTCCAGACGCCCCGCGAACCTGATTTCGGCTGGCATCTGCGCACCGGGCTGGACTTGCTGCAGCACGGCTGGCAGATGCCGACGACCGATCCGTACTCGCATACGATGTCCGGCTGGCCGTGGGTGGAGCACGCCTGGCTGACAGACGGCCTGCTGGCGCTGATCTATCGTGGATTGGGAGCAGCCGGGCTGCTGGGTGTCATCGCGTTCTTTGCTTCCGTGACGGCCGTTGCTTTCCTGGCGGCCGCCATGCCGGCTCGGACAGATCGGACATCCAAACTGGTTGCGGTTGCGTCAGTCCTGTGGGTCGCGCGACCGTTTCTCGGCGCCAGGACTCAGTTGATCACGCTGCTGGGCTTCGCACTGGTCCTCTGGATCTGGCGCCAGAGCCGGGAGGGGCAGCCGTCGTGGCTCTGGGTGCTGCCGCCGCTGTTTCTGCTTTGGGCGAATCTCCACGGGGGCTTCACCGCCGGACTATTCCTGCTGGCTGTCATCCTGGCTATGTCGGCGGCGACGCGCTTTGCCAGCACCAAATGGCCTGGAGTGATGCAGCGGGTGGAGGAACCGGTGCCGGCCTGGCTGCTGATCGGCCGGCTGGCCCTGGTGATCGGCATGGCGGTGGCGCTGACCTTTATCAATCCCTACGGTTGGCGGTTGTACCAGGAAATCATTGTGTCGCTCTCCAACCGCTTCATGATCGAGACGCTGCATGAATGGCAGCCGTTGTCGCTGGAGACCTATGCCGGACGGCTCTATGTCGTGTACCTGATCGGGCTGGGGGCGGCCATGGGCCTGTGGTACCGCCGGATCGAGCCGGCGCGATGGGCGCTGCTTGCTGTGTTCCTGATCGTCTCGATCCGTCACTGGCGCAACATCCCCTTCTTTCTGATCGTCAGCCTTCCGCTCGCGGCGGAGTTACTGGCAACGGGCGCTGCGCGCGCCATGGCCTGGCTGCCGGCTGCGGTGAATCGTCCCAAGGAATGGGGCCTGGCTCTGGTCTGCGTGGTGGCAATCAGCCTGAGCCTGCTCGGTCCCGAACACGTCATCCGCGTTGTCCGGTCCGGTCTGGCGACGGAGGAGTTCTTTCGCGACACGAGCTATCCGATCGAAGCCGTGCAATGGATCAAGGCCAATCGGGGGCAGGTCGGCGCGCGCATGTTCAATGAGTACGGCCATGGCGGGTTTCTGCTCTGGCGGTTGCCTGAGGAACGGATTTTCATCGACGGCCGGATGCCGGCCTGGCGGATCGACGACCGGCATATCTTCGAGGATTATCTGGCGCTGACCAATTGGGATCCCCCGGCGCTCGGCGTGCTCGACAAGTATCTTGTGGATTGGGCGCTGGTAAAGAGGGACAGTCTGTTGGAACGGGCGCTGGGCGGCGCGCGCGGCTGGCGGGCGGTCTATACGGACGAGAAAGTTACGATCTACGTGCGGCAGCCCGGGTAGGCTGCCGGATGTCGTAGAGCCCGCGTGCGCTGTTCCGCCGTATCCTCAGCAACTCTCCCAGCATGCGGAGGCCGTCGGAGAACACCCGCACCTTCGAGCCCGGCTGGTCCGTCCAGTTGATCGGAACTTCCGCGATGCGATAGCCCCACCGTTGAGCGATGTAGAGCAACTCCAGGTCGAAGCCATAGCCGTCGATGCGGGCCACGGAGAACAGATCCTGCGCCACGGACTGCCGGAAGAGCTTGAAACCGCACTGCGTGTCGTGGATATTCCGGATGCCGAGCAGGCGGACGATGCGATTGAACAGATTCCCCAGCAGCGTCCGGTGGAGGCGGGCCTGCACCAGGTAGCGGCTGTCTCGGGAAGCCAGGGTGCGGGAGCCGATGGCCAGATCGGCGCCGTTCGCGATGGAGGCTTCCAGCCGTTCTAATTCCTGAATCGGCGTGGCTCCGTCCGCGTCGGCAAACAACTGGAGCGCTCCCTGCGCGGCCTGCATGCCCGCCCGCACGGCAGCGCCCTTGCCGCTGTTGCGGGGAAGCCGGATCAGGCGGATATGCGAATCCTGAATGCCGGCCTGTTCAATCAATGTCGCGGTGTCGTCCGTGCTGCCGTCGTCGACAACCAGGATTTCGTGGGAAAGACCGCGCTTAGTGAGATAGGCGGTGACCGACTGGAGATACGAGGGCAGCCGGCGGGCCTCGTTGTAGGCCGGGATGACGATGGAAAGCGACACGACCTTGCAGGGTTCGGTGTCCGTCACGTGTCTCCAAGGAGCCTGTCCGACGTTGCCGTTCGTGACGAGGCGCAGGAGGTGCGGTCAGATGCAAGGCCGCAGGTCCGGGAAAACCGGAGGTGTATTCGCCGGAATACATTGAGGATTTTGCCGGGCCAAGAACGACGCAGATGGCCGCAGATCATTCGCCGCAGTAGAAGGGTCAATGTCGGACAGGCTCCTAGCGTAGCGGGAGGGTAGCTGAGCGTGACGGGGATTGCAAGGCAAGGGCCTTGACAATCCGGCGATTGCAAGCGAACGTATAGGTATCAGAGGGCAACGAATCGTGCAGAGGAGGACGACATGCGCATAACAGGAACATCCATGGCGCTGGTGGCCGGAACCCTCATGCTGACGGCCTGCATGAACGATGTCCCGCCCAGCCGGATCGCGGATTATATGGGAATGGCCGGCAAGGCCGCTCCTGAAATGGCGCCGCCGCAGGAAATCCAGGCCGGGCTGGTGGTCATTGCGGACGTCTCCGCGCCCGATGCCTCGCCGGCCCTGCCGGATGAAGCGTTGCAGCGGATGGCCGAAAGCCTCTCGCAGGAGATCAGTCAGAATATGCCGATCAGGATCACCAAGATCATTTCTCCCGAAGGGCTGAGGCCGGTCAAGGGCGGCGATCCGGATCAGTTCGCCGAGTTTGGGCGCAAGCACGGCGTGGATCACCTGGTGGTCGTCGTGGCGTCCGGCACGGAACAGGAATATCCCATGATGGTCTTCCTCGGTTGGACGGCTCACAGCCAGCCTGGCCTCCGCCGTGACAACTGGTCCCTGCTGGAAGTGGCGGTCGTGGATGTGAAGGCGGCGCAGCCCATCACGCGGGCCGAGGGCCGCGGGTGGGCCACGCTGGATCGCCCAATGGCGCCAGGGATCAATCAATGGTATCCGGTCGTCTGGCTGCGTCCGATGGAGCCGAGCCGGCGCTACTGGCCGCCGACCTACGAAGGCGCGGCGAATACGTTGCGGGTGATCGCCATGCAGGACGCCTCCAAGCGGCTGATCCTGAATCTGCGCAAGGCGTGGAGTGAAAGGCGGGATGCGGCCTCCGTTCCGGCTTCGATGCCGGCACGCGGCTGACCCATCGCACGGTTCAGCAGTGAACGAACTCCCTTCCGGGGCCATCAGAAGCCGCCTCGGAAGGGAGTTTGTCTTTGAAGGTGGGCTCGGGGATGGTGTAGAATGCAGGACGTCATCGTACCGCGGAAGATCAACCGAAACACTTAATAATTGAGGACATTTATATGCGGATGAGTGAGTGGTTTGGCATGGTTCAGAAGAGGGGTGCGGTGAAACTGATGCTGCCGGTTCTCATTGTGATGGTGCTTGCCGGGGCGTCCTGGTGGCAGATGGCCGCGCCGTCCCAGGTCGATGCGGCGGTGCCACCGGCGCTGGCGCAGGGCTTCTCCGAGATCGTCAAGAGAGTCACGCCGGCGGTGGTCAACATCGCCGTGACGGGCAGTCATGAGGGCCGTCGTGGCGGTCGGCGCCAACTACCGCTGCCGCCCGGTCCCTTCGGCGGGCCTCCAGGCGAAGAACCTCCGGGCGAGGAGCCGGGGCCGCAGATTCCTCCTCCGCCGGGACCTCCGGGCCGCCCGGAGCAAAGCGCGGGGTCCGGCGTGATCATCGATCCCAAAGGCTACATCGTCACCAACAATCATGTGGTGGACAATGCGTCGCAGATCACCGTGACGTTGAGCGACAAGCGGGAGTTCCCGGCCAAGCTGATCGGAGCCGACCCCAAGACCGATCTGGCCGTGGTCAAGATCGAGGCGGAGAACCTGCCGGCGCTCAAGTGGGCCGACTACGAGAAACTTCAAGTAGGCGACGTGGTGCTGGCGGTGGGCAGCCCTTTCGGACTGAGCTCGACGGTCACGCTCGGCATCATCAGCGCGCTCGGCCGCGGCAACGTGGGCATCGCCGATTACGAGGATTTCATCCAGACCGACGCGGCGATCAATCCCGGCAACTCGGGCGGCGCGCTGGTCAACATGAACGGTGACCTGATCGGCATCAATACGGCGATTTTCTCGCGGACCGGAGGGTCGGAAGGCATCGGCTTCGCCATTCCCAGCAGCATTGCGGTGGACATCGCCGAGGCGCTGACGAAGACGGGCAAGGTGGTCCGCGGCTGGATGGGCATTGCGATTCAGGAGGTCACGAAGGACCTCGCCAAGTCCTTCAAGCTGCCGGAGCAGCGCAAGGGCGGGGTACTCATCAGCGAGGTGAACGAGAACGGGCCGTCCCACGCCGCCGGCGTCAGGCGCGGTGACGTCGTGGTGGCCTTCAACGACAAGGAAATCCAGAACGTCAGCCAATTGCGGAACATGGTGGCGCGCACGCTGGTCGGGACGACGGCCCGGGTCAAAGTCTTGCGCGACGGCAGGGAGCAGGTGATCCCCGTCAAGATCGGCGAGCGGCCGTCGGATGAGATGCTGGCGCGGCGCGAGCCGGCCGGGTCCGTTCCCATTCCAGCCGATGGCGAGAAGCCGCCCGATAACGTCCTGGCGTCGCTCAAGGTCCAGGCGCTCGACGGGGCCCTGCGAAGCCAATTGAACATCTCGTCGAAGACCAACGGCGTGGCGATCCAGCACGTCGAGGCGGGCAGCCCGGCGGAGGCGGCCGGCCTCCAGCGTGGCGATGTGATCCAGGAGATCAACCGCGAATCCGTCAAGAGCCTGGAGGACTACAAGAAGGCATCGGCCAAGATTAAGAAGGAAGAAATGGTCGTGCTACTGTTGAGCCGTCAGGGGAACACGCTCTTCGTGGCGGTCAATCCGAAGTAGGCCGAAGCAGGCCGAAGCAGGAACGCACGACGTATGATCTGGTGATTTGGTGAAGTTACTTCGAGCTTCACCGGATCGCCACATCACCCAATCGCCAAATCTGTATGGCTGACTGGAACGATTTCCAAAAGTGGCTTCAGGACTCGGTCTTCACACCGCTGGAAGACCGGAAGATGCCGGTCATGGAGCACCTGGTGGAGTTCCAGGCCCGGCTCACCCGCTCGGTGCTGGTCGTGGCGGCGGTGTTCATCGGCACGTTCTTTTATGCCGATACGCTGGTGCAGTGGTTGAGGGTTCCCCTCCAGAACGCGTTCATTCCAGGAAAATTGCAATGGGTGCCGACCGATCTGCCGGTCGTGCCGTTCGTGTTTTTGGCGCCGGGTGAGGCCCTGTGGCAGAACGTGAAGGTGGCGGGACTGTTCGCGCTCGTGCTGGCGACGCCCTATGTACTGGCGGAACTCTGGCAGTTCGTCGTGCCGGGCTTGCACGCGCAGGAACGGCGCTTCGTCGGGCCGTTTGTCCTGTTGAGCACGCTGGCCTTTTACTCGGGCATCGGGTTTTCCTTCTTTTTCGTGCTCCCCTTCGCGTTGAACTTCCTCGTGTCCTACGGCGTCAACGCGGGGTTCATTCCCCAGCTCTCCATCGCCCAGTACGTCGGCTTTGCCCTCTGGTTCCTGATGGTCTTCGGATTGATCTTCGAGGTGCCGCTGGTCATCACGCTGCTGGCCAAGCTGGGCTGGGTGGATGCGCCGTTTCTCAAGCGCTACCGGAAATGGGCGTTTCTGGGCGCCTTCATCGTCGCGGCGATCCTGACGCCCACGCCGGACCCGTTCAACCAGTGCTTGATGGCGCTGCCGATGTATATTTTCTACGAAGTCGGCATCATCAGCGCCGGGTTCTTCAAGAAGAAGCCGGCGCCGGGGCCGGAACCGTCGGCAGCGGCGGGCGCCGCGGTGCGCAGGCCGGTGGCGGCCGCCCCGGTGATGGGCGACGATCCCTACGTCAGCGTGCCCGGTTCGGGCCGGCGCGGATAGATCAACGTACAAGGTAAACGGAGACACGAATGGCCAAAGAACTGAAGGTGGTGCAATCTCCGGGCGGCGGGAGCGGTGACGCCTGCACGTATCTGTGGGCCTGCGCCATCTGCGACGAGAACGAAACCTGCCAGAAGGACAAGGAAGGGCACAGCCGCTGGCTCGTGTCGAAACGGCTGGAGCGGATCGAATATACCGTCCTCGTCATGAGCAACAAGGGCGGGGTGGGGAAGAGCACGGTGACCACGAACCTCGCCGTGAGCCTGGCGCTCAAGGGTTGGCACGTCGGCATTTGCGACATGGACATCCATGGCCCGAACATTCCCAAGATGGTCGGGGCCGAGGGCAACAAGCTCAAGGTCAGCACGTCGGGCGGCATCATCCCGTACCAGGCCTACAACATGAAGATCGCCTCCATGTCGTTCCTGCTGCAGAATTCTGACGACCCCATCATCTGGCGTGACGCGTATAAATATGAATTCATCAATCAGTTGCTCGGCGGTGTGGAATGGCAGGATCTGAATTTTCTGATCGTGGACCTGCCGCCCGGCACCGGCAACGAATCGGTGACGACGATCGATCTCATCGGCAAGGTGAGCGGCGCGGTGATCGTCACGACGCCGCAGGAAGTGGCGCTGCTCGACTCGCGCAAGTCCGTCACCTTCTGCCGTGACAGCCAGGTGCCGATCATCGGCATCGTGGAGAACATGAGCGGCCTCGACTGTCCGCACTGCCATCAGCACATCGAAGTCTTCCGCAAGGGCGGGGGGGAAGCCTCGGCCGACGACATGGGCGTGCCGTTCCTGGGCCGCATCCCGCTCGATCCCGAGGTGGTCATGCAGAGCGACGCCGGCGAGCCCTACGCGCTGTTCAATTCCGACACGGCGACAGCGCAGGCCTACCACGACATCGCCAACCAGGTGGAAACGTTCTGCAAGAAGAGCGGCTCGCTGATCAAGATGGGGCCGTCCCGCAAGGGCTGATCGCGCATGGCTGCAAACGTTCAGGGGCTCACGTCATTACAGGAGGCGCAGAAGATCGTCCTCGATGCGGCGCACCCGCTCGGACTCGAAAAGATCGGCCTGCTCGAAGTGCTGGGTCGCGTGCTGGGCGAGGATATCATCGCTGCGCGGGACAACCCGCCGTGGGACAACTCCGCGATGGACGGTTTCGCTGTCCGGCACGACGACATCAAGCAGGAACATGCCATCGGCAAGGCCGTCACGTTGAAAGTGATCGAGGACGTGCCGGCCGGCAAGATGGCCACGAAGACCGTCGGCCCCGGCCAGGCGATCCGCATCATGACAGGCGCGCCGGTGCCCAAGGGTGCCGATACGGTGCTCAAGGTCGAGGACACGGAACATACGCCGGACTCCGTCAAGGTCTTCAAGCCGGAGCCGCGCGGCTCGAACATCCGCCCGCAGGGTGAAGACGTCAAGAAGGGCGAGTGCATCATCGCCAAGGGGACGCAGATCCGGCCCGGAGAGGCCGGCATGCTGGCGATCCTGGCCAAGTCCTTCGTGTTCGTCTACCAGCGGCCGCGCGTGGCGATTCTCTCCACCGGCGACGAACTGGCCGACCTCGACGAGCGGTTCAGCGAAGAGAAGATCATCAATTCGAACAGCTGGGGCATCGCGGCGGCCGTGCAGGAGGCAGGCGGGGTGCCGTTCCTGCTCGGCATCGCCAAGGACAATCCGGCCGCGCTCAAGGAAAAAATCATGCACGGGCTGAACGCCGACATCCTGGTGCTGTCCGGCGGCGTCTCGATGGGCGATTACGATTTCACGAAGGCGGTCTTCAAGGACCTGGGAGCCGAGATGCATTTCTGGAAGCTGGCAATCCGGCCCGGCCAGCCGCTGGCCTTCGGAAAAATCCAGGGCAAGCTCGCCTTTGGGTTGCCCGGCAATCCGGTCTCGTCCATGGTGACGTTCGAGCAGCTCGTGCGGCCGGCCATGCTCAAGATGAGCGGACAGCGCAGCTACGGGCGTCCGGTCGTGCAGGCGCAGTTCCAGGAGAAGTTTTCCAAGCGGACGGACCGTCGGCATTTCCTGCGCGGCATCCTGACCAGGGAGGATGGCGTGTTCAAGGTCCGGACGACCGGCGATCAAGGATCCGGCATCCTGACCTCGATGGTCAAGGCCAACTGCCTGATCGACATTCCGCAGGAAGTCGAGAAGCTGAATCCGGGCGATACGGTCACGGTGCAAATTCTGAGCGCGAACCTGTGGGACCGGGAAGGCGGCCAGTCGCATGCGCACAGCGGCAAGCTGTCCTGCTGTTGAGATGAAAAAGGCAGGCGGCATGTCCATCCCAGTGCTCTGCTTCGTGGGGCGGTCCAACAGCGGCAAGACCACGCTGATCGAGAGGCTTATTCCCGAACTGGTGAAGGCCGGCTACAAGATTGCGACGGTCAAGCATTCGGGGCACGGGTTCGACCTCGACACCGAAGGCAAGGACAGCTGGCGACACAAGCGGGCCGGCGCCAGCACGGTTCTGGTGCTGTCCAAGGGCAGTCTGGCCATGTTCTCGGACGTGGACGATGACATCCACCTGACCGATCTGCGCGACCGGTTCCTGGACAAGTCCATCGATCTGATCATCGCCGAGGGCTGGAAGAGCGATAACTTCCCCAAGATCGTGGTCGTGCGCGACCAGATGGGCGAGGTGCCTGTGTCTTCGGAAGGCCTGCTCGCGGTCGTCTCGAACAAGAAAGTCGAGGTCAAGGTGCCGGTGATCGATCCGGACGACATTCCCGCGGTTGCCGCGCTGATCGTCAAGCGGTTCCCCATCAAAAAATCGCGGCATGTGGAAACCTAGACTGACCGTCATTCTGGCGATCGTGGCCGGGGCCATGGCCCTCGGCGGCGCCGCCGTTCCCCTGACCGACCACCCGAAATTCTGCGCCACCTGCCACAACATCGCCCCGTCCTACGATTCCTGGATCAAGTCCTCGCACAAGGAGGTCGAGTGCGCCACCTGCCATGTGCGGCCCGGACTGGAAGGGTTCCTGCGCGACAAGGCCTATGCCGGCACCAGGGACGTCCTGATCGCGATGTTCGGCTCGCCGACCGATGCGCATAATCTCAACGCGAAAGTCCATTCCGAGGTCTGCCTGAGCTGCCACCGCGAGATTCTGCGCGTTTCCGAAGTGGCGCCGCGCGATTTGCCTCCGCCGGTGAAGGACGTCGGGCTGATCATGAGCCACCGGAAGCATATGGAAGCCTTCGGCAAGCGCGGGCAGGGAGAAGGCTGCACGACCTGCCATTCGCGCGTGGTGCACGAGACGCCGATCAAGGGCTATCCCATCGTATTGCCCCGCGGCCACATCTCAGTGGACAGCAAGCCGCTCTATCCCGATCATCCGAAGGACAGCGTCCTCTGGAAGAAAGGCACCGCCGACTGTTTCCGGTGCCATGACGGCAAGGCCGAATATGAGGGCAAGGTGCTCAGCAAACAGTGCGAAACCTGCCACTTGCCGGACAAGATCAAGGATTATCTGTTCTAGCGAGACGACTCACGCCATGCCCGCGCCCATTCTCGAGGTCAGGAACCTGACGAAACGCTTCGGCGATTCCACCGCCGTCGACGACATTTCCTTCGACATCCTGCCGGGGGAGATTCTGGGTCTGCTCGGGCCGAACGGCGCTGGCAAGACCACGACGATTCAAATGCTTCTGGGGTTGGTCACGCCGACAGCCGGCTCGATCCGCATGTTCGGCCTGGACCTGGCCGCGCACCGCGAAGAGATTCTGCAGCAGGTCAATTTTTCCTCCACCTATATCTCCATGCCCTATTCGCTCACGATCGAGGAGAATCTGTGGGTCGTGGCGAAGCTTTACGGCATGACGGACATCGAGCGCCGGATCAACGAGGTCTTGAAGAAGGTGGAGATGGAGGACAGCCGAACGAAAGTCACGCGGAAGCTTTCGTCCGGCCAGATGACGCGGCTCGCGCTGGCCAAGGCGATTCTCACCGAACCGAAAATTCTCTTTCTCGATGAGCCGACCGCCAGCCTCGATCCGGACATCGCCCACAAAATCAGGGCGCTGTTGAAAGAAGTGCGCAAGTCGGCCGGCTTGAGCGTCCTGTACACCTCGCACAACATGAAAGAGATGGAAGAGATGTCCGACCGGATCATCTTTCTCCAGAAGGGCCGGATCGTCGCCCAGGGAACGGCGCAGGAGATCACGCAGCGCTTCGGCCAGCGCGATTTGGAAGAGGTCTTTCTCAAGCTCGCCAGGGAATCATGAAACTCCATCGCATCAACGCCCTCGTCCAGCGGCATCTGTTTCTCTACCGGCGCAGCCTTCCCCGCCTGATGGAAATTTTCTACTGGCCGTTTCTCGATCTCGTCGTGTGGGGCTTTATCACGGTGTATCTGATGAAGTTTCAGGGACAGTTGCCCGGCGTGGTGACGTTCTTCCTCGGCGCGCTGATCTTGTGGGATGTGCTGTTCAGGGCCCAGCAGGGGATTACCATCTCGTTTCTGGAAGAGATCTGGGCCAGAAATCTCATGAATCTCTTTGCGAGCCCGCTGACGCCTGGTGAATTTCTTGCCTCCACGATGGTGTTGAGCATTTTCAAGGTAACGGCGGTCGCGATCGTGATGGCCACCTGCGCGCTGGTCTTTTACGATTACAACGTCTTCATTATCGGCCTGTCGCTGATTCCGTTCGTGCTGAATCTGATCATTGCCGGCTGGATCATCGGCGTGCTGACGACCTCGATCATCATGCGTTTCGGGCAGGAGGCGGAAGTGCTGGCCTGGGGGATGGTGTTTCTCTTTCAGCCGATCTCCTGCGTGTTCTATCCGATCGAGATTCTGCCCGGATGGCTGCAAGCCATTGCCTGGGGCAATCCCGCCGCGCACATCTTCGAAGGCATGAGGGGGGTGCTGAACACGTCGGTCTTTCCCGCCGAACACCTGGCCTGGGCAGTGGGGCTGAACGTCCTGTATTTCACCTTGATTGTCGGTTGGTTCCACTACACGTTCAACATCTGCAAGGAGCAGGGCCTGCTTGTCCGGGTCGGGGAATAGGAACGCCAGTGTGCAGGAAAGAAAGGTTGCTATTTGCCCGGGGGCATGTTACGGTGCAGGTACTTCATCGCATGGGCCTGGCGGTGACAGTCAAAGCATGAGGCCCATAACCGATGTTGTGTTGTTCGGGAGTCTGATCGGAAGCCAGACCTAAGTCGCTGCAGAGTTCGCGCCTTCGGCCCGTTCCTTCTCTTCTGCCCTCGCGTCCAAGACAATGTCACAATAGTAAGGAGGACCCCAGATGGGTTCTAAAATTTATGTCGGTGGGTTGCCGTATGCGGCGACCGAACAGCAACTCAGTGATCTCTTCGCGCAGCACGGCGCTGTCGAGTCGGCGCGGGTGATCACGGATAAATTCACGGGTCAGTCCCGTGGCTTCGGCTTCGTGGAAATGACCACGAGCGAGGATGCGCAGAAGGCCATTGGCGCCCTGAACGGGACGCAGATGGACGGGCGGACCCTGACCGTGAACGAGGCCAAGCCGATGGAGCCGCGCACTGGCGGCGGGGGCGGAGGCCGTGGTGGTTTTGGTGGTGGCGCCGGCCGCAACAGCGGTGGTGGCGGCGGCGGAAACCGCGGACGCTGGTAATCTTCTAGCGAAACCGACGAATGAACGGGGCTGCTGTCTTCGGATGGCAGTCCCGTTGTATTTGTGCCGCCCGGCGGAGGCTCCCGCAGTTGCGCTTTAGAACGGCCTGTGATACGTTTTCGATACTTCACCGTGGGGGCCTGGCGGTGGGGTTTAGGACAATGAGGCCTGCACTGATGTTGTTTTGCCCCGGGAGTTTGATCGGAAGTCAGACCTAAGCCGCTGCAGCGTTTGCGTCTTCGGCCCGCTCCTTCCCCTACGAAATCCTCGAGTCCAAGACAATATCGCAATACCAAAAGGAGGACCCCTCATGGGTTCTAAAATTTATGTCGGTGGGTTGCCGTACGCGGCGACCGAACAGCAACTCAGCGATCTCTTCGCGCAGCATGGCACGGTGGCCTCGGCGCGGGTGATCACGGACAAGTTCACGGGACAGTCGCGGGGCTTCGGCTTCGTGGAAATGTCCTCGGACGAAGAGGCCCAGAAGGCCATTGCGGCCCTGAACGGGACGCAGATGGACGGCCGGACCTTGACGGTGAACGAAGCCCGTCCGCAGGAGCCCCGCACTGGTGGAGGCGGCGGCCGTGGCGGATTCGGTGGCGGAGGCGGGGGCGGCCGCAGCGGTGGTGGTGGCGGCGGAAACCGCGGACGCTGGTAATCTTCTAGCGAAACCGACGAACAACGGGGCTGCTGTCTTCGGACAGCAGCCCCGTTTTATTTGCGCAGCCAGTGGCGGGCCGCGGTTCGGCGCTAGCGGGATTCCTTGAGCCGGTCAAGCCGCCCGCGATCGAGCTGGAGAAAGATGGCCTTCTCCTGCGTGACTGTCACGGTGCCCGGAGACCGGCCCTTGGCCTTGCGAACGTATTTCCTTCGCGTGTAGATCACATCCCCCTTGCCGCTTTTCTTGAAGTCGCTGTAGAGCAGCGCCAGCGTGGCGGCGTCCTTCAGAGTTTCGGGAGGCGGGTTGACACCTTTTTCCAGCCGCACGACGACGTGCGAGCCCGGCACGCCCTGCGCATGCAGCCAGAGATCGTCGCCGTGGGCGAATTTCAACGTCAGCTCCTCGTTTTCCCTGGCATTCCGGCCGACGTAGATCGGCAGGCCGTCGGCCGAGGTAAACCGGCGGAAGGGGCCGATGCGTTGCGAGTGCCGAATGCTTGGTGCTGAGTGCTGACCGGAGGATCGGAAACGACGCCTGTCTTGTGCGGAAGCCGGTGAGGCTGATGGTGTCCATGTGCCGTCCTGAATAATCTGTTGTTCCTTGCGCAACATCGAGAGTTCCCGCTCAATTTCCTCGATCCGTGGTGCGATCTCCTGCCCGGCAGCCAGAAACTTCCGGTGCTTTTTGAAGTAATCGTCCATGTTGCCCTGAGGAGTCCTGGACGGATCAAGCGGGATGACCAATTCGGGCTGCGCTGGATCGAAGTAATCCACCACCGCGATGCGCTCCTGGCCTTTTTTGATCCTGCCCAGGTTGGCCTTGAGCAACTCGCCATAGCGGGCATAGTCCTGGTAGCGTGCTGCCTTCTCGACATCCTCTCGAAGGGCTTCGATCCGGCGCGCTGCCTTTTTGATGCTTTTGTTGAGTTCCGCCAGCCGGGTCTGCCGCAGCCGCGCTGCCGCCAGGGCGATCTCGCGCTGTCCATACCGTTCCTCCAGGAGAGCGGAAATCGGAAACGGCTGGTCACGGTCCGGCGACGGCCAAGACCCGACCGGCTCGCCGGAGACATGAGGCCGTTGAGCGGGAGGCCGGTAGGGTTTTCCGACACGGTCGCGATCCTCGTTCAAGGAAGACAGAACCCTTTGATGACCGTCGAGCAGCAGCAGATCGGCCTGGCGGCCCGTCAATTCGGTGACGAGCGTGCAGGGACCCTCGCGCGCAGTCAAATTCATGCGGATGATCCGATCGCCGGGCACCTGTGCGATGGCGTCAATGCGCGCGCCCTGGATATGGGCGCGCAGGAACTGGCAAAAGGCCGGCGGCGCAGGCGGATTGGGAAGCGGCCGGCTGACAAGGTGCAATCGCGCGGTCTCGGGGTCGGCGGCGATCAGGAGCGAGAGCGTCCGGCCCGGCGTGCGAATTTCAAAGGTTACGGCATCGGGACCCGGTTGGTGGATTTTTTGAATCCACCCTCCGGTCAAGGCAGGAACAATTTCCTCAACCACGGCGGCGATATCCGCTGTGGATAGTCCCATGAACATCCTCTTGGTGAGCGTTGTCGGCCAGTCTGACCGCGCTGAAAGGAGAATGCAAGACGGCCGACGCTAGCCTGGCCTGCCTTCCTCGTCGCAGCGGAGGCAGTTGAGTTCGCTGCCGAGCCTGCCTTGACGGCCTTCTTCCGTTGTCGCCCAGACCCGCACGCTCAACGGCGGCTGGTGGCGGACATGCTGCCCATGCCCGCAGGCCAGATCGGCCACCCAATCCCCCTGTTCATCCTGATGAAAGCCAACAATCTTCCGCTTCATCCAGCCCTCGCGCGCGTTTTCCGGTGACATAGCACGGCCCGTGCCGATCGGCAAGCCGCGGTTTGTGGGCCGGCGCATTGGTGAGCGGCCGAAGGCGGAGATGGTGGACCGTCGTCGAGTTGAAGTCGTGCCTGTTCAGGCTGCGTTGGCGAGCGGGAATTGGATGCGGAACGTTGTTCCGTTGCCGGGCTGGCTGATCGGCTCGATCAGGCCGCCGTATTTCTTGATGATCGTCTGCACGATGTAGAGTCCCAAGCCCGTGCCTGCCCCACGCTCCTTGGTCGTAAAGAACGGAGCGAACACCCTGGCCAGATCCTGGGGCGCGATCCCCGGCCCCGTATCCTGGATGGTTACGGTCAGATACCCGCCCTCGACGCCGGTCGAGAGGGTCAGGCGGCCGCGGGCGTTCATCGCCTGCACCGCATTGATGACGAGGTTCACGAATACTTGATGTAGCTCGCTTGGATTGGCCTGCATGCCAGGAACCGGCGCATAATTTCTGACGACGGTCACTTCATCGAGCATGGTGGAGAACGCCGCCATCTTGATGGCCTCATCGAGCAATTGCGGGATCTGGACATCTGTCATCTCGGGCATCTGGCCGGTACGGGCGTAGAGATTGAGCCCTTTCGTCATTTCCGAGAGCCGTTTGGTCAGCGTGATGATTTCCCGGCTGAATTCGTTGATGATCGCAGGGTCCGTCTCGCCCTGCAAATGCTGGGCGAACCCCATGATGCCATGGAGGGGATTGTTGAACTCATGGGCGATGCCGGCGGTGAAAATGCCGAGCGTCGAGAGCTTTTCCGCATGCGCAAGATGCTCGTACATCTCATGCTCTGCTTGGATCAGGCTCCAGATCAGTCTGGCGGCGGTGCCTCCCAACACTTCAGTCTTTGGTGACTTGTGCCGGGTGATCAGTTCGGGGATTGCCGGGTCGCCGGTCACGTCGATGATCAGGTTGGTGTCGTCCCTGCTTACCAGCCAGGCGGCATCCGTAGTAGTCGGGATGTAGTGGTACCGGGCCAGTTGCAGGCCGGGGGCGTCGGGACTGTTGTCGGCCACGCCGAGGATGCGGATGCCCTTGCAGCGGGTCAGCAGTTCGATCAGGGCGGAGCCGCCCTTGCCGGCGCCCAGGATGACGATATTGAGCGACTGATCGGAAGCCGTCGGCTTCATGTTCGACCTCGGACCCGCCGGTCGTCAACCGGCCGGCGGGCGGTGGCACGTGAGACCGAACGAACGGCCCGTCAGGTGTTGCAGATGGTGCGTTGCTCCACCGCTTTGGCGACGGCGGCGAGCAGTTTTTCTTTCTCGACCGGCTTGACCAGATAATCCACGATGCCCTGCTTCAAGAGCGACGTGGCCAGGTTCAGATCCGGAAAGCCGGTTTGCACAATGACTTGCACGGAGGGGTACTGGGTCCGGAAGTAGTGGATGGCTTCGACCCCGTTGATCTTCGGCATCCGGATGTCGCAGAGAATGACATCCACTGTCAGGGGGTTCTCGCCGGTATTGAGGACCTCGATCGCCTTTTCGCCGTTTTCGGCTTCAACCACCTCGTAGCCGGCCTTGGTGAGGGTGAGGCGGGAAATCTTGCGGATGCTTTCCTCGTCGTCAACGACGAGGACGACCCCCAGGCTGGGGTTTTCCCGGTCATGTACTCCAAACGGCCATAGTGCCATGGTGCCCTCCTTGTTGTTGGAGCCCACTGCTCTTGGACCAGCCAATAAGTACGATGAGCGGGATGAACGAATGATTACGATGATACTCCTTTAAAGGGTGAATGCAAGGGGGTTAAACGTCGCTCTGGGACCAGCGAATCTGCGTTGCGGTGTTTTTGATCGCCAGACGGACGTTGCGAAGAAAGCCTGCTCGCTTGGCGCGTTTGAGGGGACTCTGCCGGAAGGTTGAGGTGAAACTCTGTTCATCCATGGCCGCAAGCTGTTCGAGATCGGGGGCCAGCGACAGCGGCGTTGGCTGGAAGGCCGGTTCGGCGGCCGGCGTGGCCTGGACGTTAAATGGGCAGATGTCCAGGCAATCGTCGCAGCCGAAAATGCGGTTGCCGAGCTTGGGAGCCAGCTCGTCAGGAATCTCGTCGCCGGGCTTGTGCAGTTCGATGGTCAAGTAGGAGATGCAGCGCCGGGCATCCACGATATAGGGTTCCGTGATTGCGCCGGTCGGGCAGGCCTTGATGCAGAGGGTGCAAGAGCCGCAGAGATCGGTCGCAGGTTCATCGGGTTCCAACTCCAACGTTGTCAGCACTTCCCCCAGCACCAGCCAGGAGCCGTAGCGGGTGGACACAAGATTGGAATGTTTACCGATCCAGCCGAGACCGGCCTGCTGCGCCCAGGCCTTTTCCATGACCGGGCCCGTGTCCACGTAGGAACGGGTTTCCACGCCAGGCGCCAGGGTCTCGATCCGGCTTTCCAATTGTTCCAGCCTGGCCTGGAGCACGTTGTGGTAATCCTCTCCCCAGGCGTAGCGCGCGATGCGTCCGAATCCTGGCCCTTCGTCTGCCCGACGGTCGGCGTAATAGTTCATGCCCAGGGAAATGACCGAACGGCAGCCGGGCAGGACGGTCTGCGGATCGGAACGGCGGGCCGGTTCGCGGGCCATCCACGCCATGGCGCCGTTGTAGCCGCGGCTGAGCCACTCGAGCAGGCGGGTGGAAAGTGCTTCCGGAGGCGATTCTACGCGGGCAATCCCGACGGCGTCGAAGCCGAGCGCAAGGGCCTCCTGCTTGATGGCATCTGCGAACGACACGGTCATTTTCTCTGAGAGCAGTCAAACTTCACTATAAATTGTACTGAACAGTGGCCTGTCCTGCACTTTCCGCATGTGCCGATGATGCGGGTTTTCCAGTCCGTCTGCTTGTCGTCGAACTTGCATTGCGTATTTCCGCCCTTGGAAATGTTCGTCCAGGGTTTGGCCGTGCCCGGAAAATGGGCAACCACGCAGCCGGGCGGGATCGGAACCTGGCAGCTCTGCGCGACTTCGCCTTTCCCCATGCCGAAGCTGCAATTGAATTCAGTGGTTGCTGAGGAGTCGGACATGGGAGGCGGGGTTGGGGCGGCCTGCGACGGGTCCGGCAAAACAAGGCCCAGGGCAGCGGTCACTGCGACGGCCAACAGCGCGGGATGAATGCTCAATGGGCGCATGATGCCTCCTTTGTGTATGAAATCCTAGCATAGCGGGCGCAGTTGCGGCGACTGCGGAGGCTGCATGGAATCGCCAACGAGCAAGTATGAGCGTAGAATGTAGAACGATGAACGTTAGAATTTCACTGGCAGCGATGCTGGCGCTGTGCTGCGCGCTGTCCGCCCCGGCGGGCGTGCGGGCGGCGGATGCTCCGGCCACGGTACTGGACATCCACGACGATCCGGCGGGGGGCAAGAAAGCCGTGGCCACCCTGCGCATTGCGGCTCCTCCGGACGCCGTGCACGCGGTGCTGAGCGACTATGAACGGTGGCCCGATCTCTTCGATGGCCGGTTTCGTATGGCCAGAGTGGAGCGGTTGGACGGACGCGTCGTGACCGATCTCCTGATCAAACGGTTGCCGCTGCCGGGTGAGCTGCGCCTGCTGTGTGAAACCAGGGAACTGCCGGGCGGTGACATTGTCACCAGCCTGATTGAGGGAGACTTCAAGCGCTACCGCCGCCAGTGGCGGTTCGTGCCGGAGATGAACGGCGGCGCCGTCCACACGCGCGCGGAAATGGAATTGCTGGTCGATATGGACTCGTGGGTGCCGGACTGGCTCTTCGCGACGATGCTGCGCCGCGATCTGGAGACGCACTTCAAGATTTTGCGCGAACGGGCGATCGAGCGGGCCGGGGCCAGATAGTGGTCAGCGGACGGCGCCTTTGTAGGAGATCAGCAGCTCGCCGTTCAGGACCTGCACGTCGGCGATATGCGTCGGGAGAACGAACTTCTCGCGATTGGTCGGCGAGTCGAACAGGCTGGCGGTGGCGCTGCCGAGCGTGGCCTTCGGAATGGGCAGGGTGCCGAGCATGCCTTCGGTCGCATCCAGGCGGATGCGGCCATCCTTCACGTGCAGTTTGCCCGTCAGTTGCAGCGTCACATCCTTCCCGTACAGATTGAACAGCGTATAGGCCTGGAGCTGATTGCCGACGAGATGGAGCTTGATATCCTTCATGGAGGATTGCACTTGTGCCTGGGTGGGCGGCGCGCCTCCGGCCGGGGCCGCGCCGCCGGACGAGGTCAGATTGGACTGCAGCCAGGCGTTCAATTCGGCTTCCGTGAGCGGCATGGAGAAGGATTGGCCCTGCGTGGCGGCTTCCTGGGCGGCGAGGAACTTATCTCCCACCTTCTGCGCGCCTTCCGGATCCACCGCCACCACCGGCGGAGGGGCTGTCCGGAACATCATAAACAGGGCGATCAGGCACCCCAGCACGATGGCCCATTTGCCGATGCTGAACAATTGAGAGAACAGGCCCGGTCCGGCAGGCGGCGGAGTGATCTCCTTCATCCTGTCGATGGCTATCTGCGCCTTGCTTTTTTCCGGGGGCGGAGGGGTGTAGGCCGGCGCGGCAGTCTGCGAGGGCTTGTAGCGGGCAACGACGATCCCGCATTTGGCGCAATCCGGGCTTTCGGGTTGCTCGAACCCGCACTTCGGGCAGGTCATGGTAGGCGGAGGTCCGCCCGGCGCTTCAGATGGTTTGAGCGTGAAATCCATAGGATTGGGGCGGCATTGTGCCGGGAAACAGGTTGTAAATCAAGCCGTGGGGATGCTTAGGGGTAAGAGAATTCCGCCAATTCCGTTTTGTCCAGCCCCTGTTTGACCAACGTGTCGATGTCGAGCCCTCGCTCGACTTTTTTGATGTGGTCCAGACTGGTTCTGGTGCTGGGATGGGCCGGCACGAACAGCTTGCAGCAGTCCTGATCCGGCTCGATGGACGTTTCGAAGGTGCCGATCCGCTGCGCCTGCTCAGTGATCTCGAGTTTGTCCATGCCGATCAACGGGCGCAGGATGGGCAATTGCGCCGCCTCTTCGACAACGCCCAGATTCTCCGGCGTCTGCGACGCCACCTGGCCGAGGCTGTCGCCGGTGACGAGCGCCCAACACTTGTCCCGTCTCGCCAGTTCCTCGGCGATGCGGACCATCATCCGTCGGTAGAGCACGACGCGGAACGGCGCCGGCGCGCCCAGCACGATCTGCCGCTGGATTTCTCCGAATGGCACGAGATAGAGGCGCGAATAGAGCTGGTAGCGCGTCAGCAGCTCGGCAATCTCACGGACTTTCTCCTCCGACGCCCGCGTCACGAACGGCCGTCCGTGGAAATGGACGAAGGTGGCCTTGCAGCCCCGTTTCATCATGCGCCAGGACGCGACCGGGGAATCGATCCCGCCGGACAGCAGACAGGCCACCTTGCCGCTGACGCCGGTCGGCATCCCGCCAGGGCCCTGCTCCTTGCCAGCCGCCATATAGGTCTGTCGGGCCATCATCTCGATGTAGATGGTGAGGTCGGGATCGCTCAGGTTGACTTTCTTGCCGGTCAGGGCGCCGATATGCGCGCCGATGGCGCGGTCCACGTCCATCGAGGTGAGGGGGAACCGCTTGTCGGCGCGCCTGGTCGTCACGCGGAAGGTCGAGAAGGGGATGTCGCGGACGGCATCGGCAGCGGCGGCCTTCAACGGTTCGAGGTCCGGCGTGCTCAGATCGATCGGCAGGCCATGGTTGAGCGAGAAGTTGGCGATGCCGAAGATGCGCGCGAGCCGCTCCCTGACCGGTTCCCAGCGCGCCTCATCCTTGAGGACCACGCGGATGCGTCCCTGCAGTGACTCGACGCGCGCGATCCCCAGGCCCTTCAACGCGGCGCGAATGTGCCGGACCAGCTTGCCTTCAAAGTAAGGCCGGTTGCGCCCCTTGAGCGCGAGCTCGTGATAATGAATGATCGCGCACTTCATGGCTGGGCGTGACCGGCTTCAAGAAAGCGTTCCGCATCAATCGCCGCCATGCAGCCGGAGCCGGCGGCGGTCACAGCTTGGCGGTACTTTGAATCCTGCACGTCGCCCGCGGCAAAGACGCCCTGCACGTTTGTGGCGGTGCCGTTCTTCGTCAGGATATAGCCCTTGGGGTCCATCTCGATCTGGCCCTTGAAGAGATCAGTATTGGGCTTGTGCCCGATGGCCACGAAGACGCCGGCGCAGGGGAGTTCCGAGGTCTTGCCTGTGACAAGGTTCTTCAACCTGACGCCAGTGACGACCGGGTCGCCCAGGATGTCCTCGACCGACGAATTCCAGACGAAGGTGATTTTCTCATTCTTCATCGCGCGGTCCTGCATGATCTTGGAGGCGCGCAGCTTGTCGCGCCGGTGGACAACGTAGACTTTGGTGGCGAATTTGGTCAGGAAGTTGGATTCCTCCATCGCGCTGTCGCCGCCTCCGACCACGACCAGTTCCTTTCCGCGGAAAAAGTAGCCGTCGCAGGTGGCGCAGGTGGAGACGCCGTGCCCCATCAATCGGGATTCATTGTTCAATCCCAGGTGGATAGCCGAGGCGCCGGTGGCGATGATCAACGTCTTCGTCTCCACCGGCTGCTCGCCCTCGATCACAATGTTGAACGGCTTCTTCTTGAGGTCCACGCTCGTCACGTCGCCCTGAGAAAACGTCGTGCCGAAGCGCTCCGCCTGGCTCCGCATCTCTTTCATCAGTTCCGGGCCCATGATGGCGTGGGAGAAGCCGGGATAGTTCTCGACCTCGGTCGTGGTCGTCAACTGTCCGCCGGCCTGGAGGCCCTCAATGACGAGCGGAGACAGGTTGGCCCGTGACGCGTAGATCGCGGCGGTCAGGCCGGCCGGCCCCGAACCAATGATGGTGACGTGACGCATTATTTCTTTTTCCCCAGCGTGGCGCGAACGATGCTCTTCCATTCATCCCGCTTCACCGCCGGCATCGTCTTGATTTCAATGTGTCCCATGGACGCGTTGAGCAGCGCCGCCTTCATGGCCGCCTGGTTGTTCGGGAACTCCCAGATCGCCACGACGTCGTAATCGCCGAGGCAGTAGTAGGCTTCCTTCAATTTTCCGCCCAGTGACCGGGCGTTCTTCTTGACCAGGTCCGCCCGCTGGACGCCACGGTCCTTCATCGTGACCAATCCGTGCTGCGTGAATTTCACGAGGCTGACGTAGGTCGGCATGGGGCACCTCCTTGTTTGAGGATACTACGCGTGTCAATGGCGCGGATGAATCTTAAGCCAAAAAGATGGGGGCTACAAGTCGAACGGAACGCACGAGGAACGGCTGCGCAGGGCTGATCAGGCGAGCTTTTTCAGTTCCTCGTAAATCCGTTCCACTTCGTGCCTGGTCTGCTCGTAGGAGAGGGTGCCGTCGATGACGTAGTCGGCGAGCGCGACTTTCTTGGTGAGCGGCATCTGGATCTTGATGCGGCGGAGGGCTTCCGTTTTGGACAGGTGGTTGCGGTTGCGGAGCCGCTTGATCTGGGTCTTTTCGTTCGCGGACACCACGACGATTTTATCCATGCGCTTGTGGGCTCCGGCTTCCATCAGGACCGGCGCGTCATAGATGACGACGGCCTGGGGTTCCTGGGATTCGATTGCGCGGGTCATCCTGGCCTGCTCGCGCGCCACGCGGGGATGGACGATGGCGTTGAGTTTCTTCAGCTTGGCCGGGCTGGCAAAGACGATCTTCGCAAGGGCCGGGCGGTTGAGCGTGCCGTCAGGGAGAAGCGCCTTCTTGCCGAACATGCGCGCGATGTCCTTGAGGGCCGGCGTGCCTCGTTCGACCACGGTGCGGGCGAGCACGTCGGCGTCGATGAGAACGGCGCCGCAGTCCTGGAACAGGCGCGCCACGCTGCTTTTGCCGCAGGCCACGCCGCCGGTGAGTCCGACCAGAATCATGGCGGCAGCATAGCACGAACTCGTCGACGAGCGTCAATTGTCGTCCGCCTCTTGAAAATAACGATTCGTGGCGACGGATAACGTCTTCCGCTCTTGACTTCCTGCGCGGCCCACCTGTATCACCCAGTCATGCCGCGATCCTGGTCGTCCCAGTTTCTCGTGCTGCTCCTGTCCGCAAGTTGGCTGACGGCCTGTTCAGGGCCATCCGCGGTTCCCATGCTGTCTGGTGGATCGATACCGGTCATCGACGGGGCGAGGACGCTGGTCGTGGCGCTCGACGGCAGCGGGCAATATAGCTCGATTCAGGAAGCCATCGATGCGGCCCGCAAGGGCGACGTCGTTCGCATCAAGGCCGGGGCCTATCCGGAAAACGTCACCATCCACAGCAAGGACAGGATCAAGATTGTCGGCGACGGCGTGGAGAAGGTGAAAATTCTTGGGCGCGATCTGGTCGGCTCGTTCCACATCGGCAAGTGGCCCTACGGCGCGTCGAACATCGAGATCAGCGACCTCACGATCCAGGAACACGGCGGGCTGGCAATGGGTATTTTCAACGGCAAGGGCATCGTGCTGCGCCGCGTGGCGGTCAACGGCAAGCTGTTCGGACAGCAGGTTCATGGCGTCAGGATCGAGCAGTGTACGCTGGGCGGAAGCGAAACGACCGGCGTGCAGTTCGCCGACTCGCAGGCCATGCTCGTCGACAATGTGATCCACGATAACGACCACGGAGTGACGGTCGGCGGAACATCCGATGTCCGGCTTGAACGCAATGTGATTACGCGGAGTCTCTTCGAGGGCGTGGTGGTGACGGATCAGGCCCGCGCCATGCTGCTCAGCAATACCATTGCGAAGAACGGCGGCGGGGCCTCGTTCCTGGGCGCTTCGCAGAGCGAGGCCACCGGCAACATCATCGGCCTGAACACCGTGGGCGTCATGATTGCGTCTTCGGCCCGCGTCAGCCTGTCGTACAACGCGCTCTATAATAAGGACGATTATCTGCGCGCGGGGCCGCCACCCACCCCAGCCTCCGACTTGAAGGCCGAGTCCGATGTCCGGGAGGATCCACGCTTTGTGAATCCCAACGAGGGGGATTTCAGGCTCCGCGTCGACAGCACGCTGCGAATGATGGGGAATTTCGACTATTTAGGAGCACTTTCCCCCGTCAGTGGCACACCGTAAAATGGCATAGTATGATGAAGGCAGCTTCAAGAGGATCAACGCAATGGCTGCTTTCCGGTCTGAAAACGAAAAGGCGATTCTCCGGTCGCTTCCTGCGCTCGAGCATATGGAGTCGGGCAGGCCGATCGGCGCCGTTGTGCCGATGTCCGAAAAGGCCCAGCGGCTTGTCCTCGACCGCATGGAAATGATCGATTTCCTCATGCACGAGGATGACGTCACCTGGAACTGACCGATCCTTCCGGTTCCTCCGCCCTTCCGTAAATTTACCTGACGCGTTCCCTCACTTACGCTACAATACCGCCGCTATCCGACCGATAGGCCTTGAGTCTTTGCACGCGAGTGACGGGAGGGATTCTATGGCGACGCAGCCGATCGAAACGCTGGCCGTGAACACGATCCGGACCCTGTCCATGGACGCCGTGCAGCAGGCCAACTCGGGCCATCCCGGCACGCCGATGGCCATGGCGCCGGTAGCCTACTGCCTCTGGCAGAAGTTTTTGCGCTTCGATCCGCAGGACCCCATCTGGCCCAACCGCGACCGCTTTGTCCTTTCCATGGGGCATGCCTCCATGCTCCTCTATTCAATGCTGCACCTGACAGGCGTCAGGACCGTTAATCGAGCCTATGAAACGCTGGGACAGCTTTCGGTCACGCTCGACGACATCAAACGGTTCCGTCAGTTGGACAGCCGGTGCCCGGGCCATCCGGAATATCGCTGGACCTCCGGCGTCGAGACGACGACCGGTCCGCTGGGGCAGGGCTATGCGACCAGCGTCGGCATGGCCATTGCGGGCAAGTGGCTGGGCGACCATTACAACCGGCCCGGGTTCGACATGTTCGGTTTCAAGGTCTACGCGGTGGGCGGCGACGGCTGCATGATGGAGGGCGCGGCGAGCGAAGCGGCGTCGCTGGCGGGCCATCTCCAGCTCAACAATCTTTGCTGGATCTACGACAATAATAAAATCACGATAGAAGGCAACACGAGCTGGGCCTTCAGCGAGGATGTCGCCACGCGGTTTCTGGCCTACGGCTGGAACGTCGTGCGCGTGGGCGACGCGAACGATCTCGACATGCTCAGCCGTGCTTTCCAGACTTTCCAGAAGACAATCGACCGGCCGACGCTGATCATCGTGGACAGCCACATCGCCTGGGGCGCGCCGAGCAAGCAGGATACGCACGCGGCGCACGGCGAGCCGCTGGGGGAAGAAGAAATCAAGGGCACGAAACGTAACTACGGCTGGCCGGAGAACGAAAAATTTCTGGTGCCTGGCGAAATCACCGAACATTTCAAGCAGGGGATCGGCAAGCGCGGCAGGGAGCTGCGCGACGCCTGGATGGCGCTTTACGAGCAGTACAAGGCCAAGTATCCGAACGAAGCGGACGAGCTGATGAAAATCCAGCGGCGGGAATTGCCGCAAGGCTGGGATAAGGACCTGCAACCGCTTCCCCCCGATCCAAAGGGCGCGGCCGGGCGAGATACGTCTGGGAAGGTACTCAATGCCATTGCGAAAAACGTTTCGTGGCTGATCGGGGGCGCGGCCGATCTGGCGCCCTCCACCAAGACGCGGTTGACGTTCGATGGCGCAGGCGATTTCCTCCCGCCGACCAATCACGGCGATCCGTATGCCAAGACGGTGATGAGCTACGGCGGCCGCAACATGCACTTCGGCGTGCGCGAGCTGGCGATGGGCGCGGTGCTCAACGGCATGTCACTGACGAAGGTGCGTCCATACGGGTCCGGCTTCTTTGTCTTCAGCGATTTCTCGCGCCCGGCCGTGCGGCTCGCCGCCATCATGGAAATTCCCGTCATCTATATTTTCACCCACGATTCGATCGGAGTCGGTGAGGACGGTCCGACTCACCAGCCGATCGAACACCTCGCTGCCCTGCGGGCCATTCCAGGGTTGATCACGCTCCGGCCCGGCGATGCGAATGAGATTCTTGAGGCCTGGAAAGTCGTCATGCACCTGAAGCATGAGCCGGCGGCGCTGATCCTGAGCCGTCAGGCGATGCCGACGCTGGATCGTGGCAAATATGCGACGGCAGCCGGTGTGACCAAAGGCGCGTATGTGTTGGGCGATGCGCCGGGCGGGAAGCCGGATGTGATTCTCATGGCCACCGGCACGGAAGTCGGCCTGGCAGTCGAGGCCTACGAGAAATTAACAGCGGAAGGCGTCAAGGTTCGCGTCGTGAGTATGCCCTCGTGGGAACTCTTCGAGCAGCAGCCGCAGGACTATCGAGACTTGGTTCTGCCTCCATCGGTCACGGCGCGGGTGTCTGTCGAGCAGGCGTCCACGTTTGGTTGGGAGCGGTACGTCGGCCCAACCGGCATCAGCATCGGCATGAAGACGTTTGGCGCTTCCGCGCCGCTCAAGGAGCTGCAAAAGAAATTCGGCTTCACTGCCGACCGGGTCATCGCGGCGGCGAAAGAGCAACTCACCGCTCGACAGAAACGGTAGAAAGATCTGAGACTATTCAAAAGGCCGTTCAGCGAGGCGAGAACGCAGCCGAGCCTTTTTCAATAGCCGTTAGATACCGGCATACCATTCGTACCCCTGATCCTCCCAGTACCCGCCCTTGCCATCGCCGATGGCGTCGAGGCTTTCCACGGCTTCGATCTTCATGACGTACTTGGCCTGTTTGTAGCCGAGCTGCCGCTCGACCCGCAGGCGGATCGGCGCGCCGTGCGCGACCGGCAGGGCCTGGCCATTCATTCCGTAGGCCAGGATGGTCTGGGGATGGTAGGCCTCGTCGAAATCAACGCTCTCGTAATATTTCTGACCGTCCTCGTCCGGGTCGGCGCAATAGAATACGATAAAGCGCGCCTCCGGTTTCGGTTGTACATGCTCGAGCAGGTCGCCGAGCTTCACGCCTGTCCATGTCGCGATGGCGCTCCAGCCTTCCACGCAATCGTGCCGCGTGGTCTGCGTGCGCGACGACATCTGGCGCAACTCCGCCAGTGAAAAGCTCGCCGGTTTCTCCACGAGCCCGCCGATCTCCAGTCTCCAATCGGCAAACCCCTTCGTGACCATCGCCTGATAGTCGGGATTCTCCGGGTTGCTGTTGCCGTTGGCGGGAAACACCACCGAGCGGTCAGCTTCCGTGTATTCCCGTGCCATGGCCCGTTTGGACGACAGGGCCCGCTGGGCCTTCTTCGTGAGTTTTTCCGTGTTGCCCATCAACGACGGGAACCAGTCGCTCTGGGAGAGGCTGTCGCAGCCAGCCAGGGCCAGGAGGCTGGCCGCCTGGACCGCGCCGCTGAGGAATCGTCGCCGGTCAATGGGTTTCGGACTGTTCATGGGCTGCTCCTGTGGTTGGGACGGTGAACCAGCCGGTCAGCATGGACCGGATGTTGTTGAAAAACCCTGTGAGGATCACCTGGGAGACGTGAATGGCGATGAAGCCGACGAAGAGAAAACAGGTCACGAAGTGAATCGTTCGCGCCGACTGCCGGCCTCCGAAAAGATCCAGCAGGAACGGGAACGCCGCATCCATCGTCGGCGACATGGTCAGCCCCGTCAATACGATCAATGGCAACAGCCCGAAGATCACACCCAGGTAGGACAGTTTCTGGAGGACGTTGTAGCGTTTCGCCGCCTCGCCGGTTTCGTGGCGGAGCAATAAATGATCTTTGACAGCCGTGGGGATGTTGCGGAGGTCCGGTCCGGTCGGGACCAGATCTTTCTTCACATGCCGGCTGCCGAATCCATAGGTCATATAGAAGAGCACATTGAGGGCCAGGATCCAGGCGAAGAAGAAGTGCCATTGCCGTCCCATGGACAGCCATTTGCCGCTTGGAATAGTCGCCCAGGAGGGGAAGCCCCGGACCTTGTCGCCTGAATAGCCGAAGACACCGGTCGTGTCGAACTGCCGGCCGAGGATCGTTGTGACACCCGTGATCTCCCCGGTCTCCGCCTTCATCGCCCGCATGGCCAGCAGCGGCTTGTCGCGATCGGACCGGTCGCCCCAGTAGAGCGCAGGGTGCGCGTTGAAAATCTGGAGCCCCGTCATGATCAAGATGAAGAGGCTGATCGCGTTGGTCCAGTGCCAGATCCGCACCGGCAGGGTATGCCGGTAGATGCGCTCGGGCTGTGATTCGGTATTGGGTGTCTGTTCCTGCATGGCGTCCTCACAAAGTTCTGAAAGTTCTGGCTGTTACCCCTTGGTCAGTTCCGGACGGTTTTCCTTACAGCCCCCTCATCGTTGCGTTGCTGGTAAGGATTGTCAAGCCTCCGCGACTAACGGACAGTAACGGTTGGGGTTTAGTCACAGTGCATGTCTACTAATGGGGGAGGCCGTGGATGGAAGCTGTCGAATCGGCAATCTTTCAGGAAGTGGCCTGGCAGGGGCCGCTGAAATTTGAGGACTTGATGGATAAACTGCCTGCCTACAGTTGGAACCAGGTCTTTGCCGCGTGCTGCGGTACGCGCTGGACGAGAAGGAATTTCTCTCGCCCTACGGCATCCGTTCCCTGTCACGCGTCTACATAGACAAACCCTATATGTTCCACACGAACGGCGAGAGTTATCAGGTGGATTATGTGCCGGCGGAATCGAACACCGGACTCTTCGGAGGCAATTCCAACTGGCGCGGGCCGATCTGGTTCCCGGTGAATTTTCTTCTTGTGGAGGCGCTGGAGCGGTATCATCACTTCTATGGCGACTCGTTCAAGGTCGAATGTCCGGTGGGATCGGGCAAGATGATGACGCTGCAGCAAGTGGCCCAGGAGATCGCGCGCCGGCTGTCGAGCATTTTCCTGCCGGACAGGCAGGGTCGGCGGCCCGTCCACGGAGAGGATGAGCGTGACGCCAAGGACGAGCACTGGAAGGATCTGGTGCTCTTCAACGAATATTTCTGCGGCGAGACGGGTCGGGGCGTCGGTGCGACGCATCAGACCGGCTGGACAGCGTTAGCCATCCGTTGCATCGAGGATTTAAAGCGTCCACACTGCAGGCAGTGATGAACATCGGACCCAAAGACTGCCAGGATCTCGAGCGGTCGCTGCAGCTCGAGTGGCTGGAGACGAACGGCCGCGGCGGGTTTTCCTCCGGCACGGTGGCCGGCCCCAACACGCGCCGGTACCACGCGCTGCTGCTGATTGCGCGCAACCCGCCGGTGGATCGCTTCGTCCTCGTCAACCATCTGGATGAAACAGTCGAAATCAACGGGCAGTCTGTTTCGCTCTCCGCCAATTGCTATCCCGGCGCCGTCCATCCGGACGGCTACTGGCGCTGCGTTGGATTCTCGGCCGCTCCCTGGCCGACCTGGACCTTCGACGTCCACGGCGCTCAGATCACCCGAGAAATCTTCTGCCCGCAGGGGCGGGACATGGTCGTCATCCGCTGGCACCTCACGGGAGCAGTCGGCCCAGCTGCGAAATTGATCGTCCGGCCGATGCTCTCCGGACGCGACTATCACTCAACGCACCATGAGAACGGCTCGCTGCAGGCCGGCGCGACGGTCAACGGCCATGTCGTGTGGCAGCCTTACAGCGGCCTGCCGGCGGTCACGGCCTTCTATCGCGGCATGTACCGGCATGAGCCTGATTGGTACCGCCGCCTGCAATTTCCAGTCGAGCAGGAGCGTGGGCTGGACGGCGAAGAGGACTGGTGGTCGCCCGGCGGCTTCACGATGGAGCTGTCCGGCGATCAATCGGGATATCTCGTGTTCACGACGGAAACACGCGAGGCCATCGACGTCGAGACACTGGTGCGGGATGAACGGCGGCGGCGGCAGAAGCTGGTGGAAGGCGCGCCAGGCAACGACCCTCTGGTTCGTTCGCTCTGGCAGGCGGCCGAGGCCTATCTCTCTGACCGCGGAACCCAAAAAACGGTGATCGCCGGCTATCCCTGGTTCACCGACTGGGGGCGGGACACGTTCATTTCGCTGCCGGGCCTGTGCCTGGCAACCGGCCGCCACGAAATTGCGCGGCAGGTGATCATGGCCTTCTCCGAACATGTCTCGCAGGGAATGATCCCGAACCGGTTCCCGGATGCGGGCGAAACGCCGGAGTACAACACGATCGATGCCTCGCTGTGGTTCGTCCACGCGGTCGGGCGGTATCTCGACTATACGAAGGACGAGGCCACGGTCCGCCGCATGGCCTGGCCGGCCGTGCGAGCCATTCTGGATGGTTACCGGCAGGGCACGCGCTACGGGATTCGCATGGATGGAGACGGGTTGATCACGAGCGGCGCGCCGGGCGTGCAATTGACGTGGATGGATGCCAAGGTGAGCGACTGGGTCGTCACGCCGCGCCGCGGCAAGCCGGTTGAGATCCAGACCCTCTGGGTGCAGGCGCTGGCGGTCGGGCACGAACTGGCTGAGAAATTCGGTGACAAGGCCTATGCGAAGCGTTGCGAAGAGGATCGCATCAGGGCCATCAAGTCGTTCCGCGCGCGGTTCTGGTACGAGCAGGGCGGCTATCTCTACGATGTGGTGGATGGGGAGGGAGGCGACGATGCGTCGCTGCGCCCCAATCAAATCTATGCCGTGGCGTTTCCCGGCGAGTTGCTGGATGCGAAGCAGGCGAAACAAGTGGTGCAGGTGGTCGAGGAGCGGTTGCTGACGCCGGTCGGCTTGCGCACGCTCGCTCCGGGCGATCCGCAGTACCGTCCCCGCTACGAAGGTGGCGTGCACAGTCGCGACGGGGCCTACCATCAGGGGACCGTCTGGCCGTTTTTGCTGGGTCCCTTCGTGACGGCCTGGCTGAGGGTCCATGGCGAGACTGCCGGTGCGAAACGCAAGGCACGGGGGTTTCTCGACGGCCTCGAGCAGCATCTGGGCGAGGCCTGCATCGGGCAGGTCTCTGAAATTTTCGACGCCGATGCGCCGCATCTCCCGCGCGGCTGCTTCGCGCAGGCCTGGTCGGTGGCGGAGCCCTTGCGGGCCCTGATCGAGGATATCGGCGGACCGGAGACGGACGGAAACGGCGTGCGGCCATCCGCATCGGCTGCGATGCCGGCGAAATCGCCAAGAAAGAAAGGCCGGTCCTCTGCTCGATAGGAATCGCTTGTCAAGCCTGCGCCCATCCACTACCATCCGCCACGTTCCCCGGCCGGTCATGTCGTCACCCGTGTCGCGTTTGGAAGGCGAGATGATGCAGATCGCGTTGTCAGATCCCGACAACTGGCCCGACCTCCATGGAGACTATCTCTTCCGTTATGCCCTGCTTCGAACCCGTGAACCGAACGTGGCGGAGGAAATGGTCCAGGAGACCTTCCTCGCCGCGCTCCAGGCCAGGGGCCGGTTTGCCGGCCAATCCAGCGAACGGAGCTGGCTGGTCGGGATCATGAAACACAAAATCGTGGATCATGTCCGTAAGGTTACACGGGAAATACCGACCGATGATATAGACCGCCTACTGACCGAAGAGGAGCCAGACGGCGCGTTCGACTCGAAGGGGCATTGGAAACGAGACCTGACCGCTCCGCAGGATTGGCCTGAGCACCCGGACGCGGCGGTGGAACAGAAGCAGTTTTGGGATGTCTTGAAGCTCTGCCTGGGAGAATTGCCGCCGCGAATGGCGCAAGTCTTCACGCTACGCGAAGTGGATGACACCTCTACGGAGGTCATATGCTCCAGTCTGAAGATCACGCCCGGCAACCTCTGGGTCCTGCTGCACCGCACGCGGAAACATTTACGGGGCTGTCTTGAACGACATCTCTTCAATCAACGGCCTGCCTAGGGGCAACAGATGAAATGGTTGACGTGCCGGGAAGTGACGGAGCTGTTTTCCCAGAGTCTGGACCGACCCCTGCCGTCGGCACAACGATTGTCCCTGTGGATCCATTTTGTCATCTGCAAGTGGTGCGCGCGTTACAAACAGCAGCTGCTGTTCATTCGTGACGCTGTGCGACGCTATCCGGACGAACTGGCCGGCAGGGATCAGCCGGGCTTCCCCTTGCTTTCCGCGGAAGCCCGCGAGCGGTTCAAATCGGCCATCCGTCAGCGGCGGGATCGATAGCGTTCACACCTCCTCGAATGCCGTAAGGTTCCCGTCCGTTCGACGACCAAGCAGGTAGACGTGCACGTTCGGCCGGACGGGTTCACCCATTGACACGATAGAGAGAGGTCGCCATGATGAACCACGAGGTTGCAATGTCCGCATCCATGGATACGCCGATGGCCCAGCCTGCTTCGAATCGAGGCAAGATTGTCGTGCTGCTATTGCTCGCGGCGGCGATCGGCGCGTTTTTCTACTTCGACCTGGGCCGGTACCTCTCCCTCGATTCGCTCAAGGCCAACCGGGACAGTCTGCTGGCCTTCACCGAAACCCATTATGCCGCCTCGGTGGCCATCTTCATCACGGCCTACTGCCTGCTGGTAGCGGCCTCGCTGCCGGGAGCGGTGTTCTTCACGCTGGCCGGCGGGTTTCTGTTCGGGAGCGGGTTGGGCACGGTCTACGTCAACCTCGGGGCGACAAGCGGCGCGACCCTGGCCTTCCTGACCGCGCGCTATTTGCTCCGGGATTGGGTCGAGTCACAATTCGGCAGCCGGCTGGCGCCCATCCAGCAGGGATTTGCGAATAATGCGTTCAGCTATCTGATGACGCTCCGTCTGATTCCGCTTTTCCCGTTCTTTGTCGTCAATATGGTGTCCGGCCTGACCAGGGTCAGCCTGGCGACCTATGTGACCGCCACGGCGATCGGGATCATCCCCGGCAGCTTCGTGTTCGCCTATGCCGGCCGCCAGCTTGGCACGATCAACTCGTTGAAGGAAATCGCCTCGCCGAACGTGCTGATGGCCTTCACGCTGCTGGGCCTGCTGGCGTTGGCGCCGATCGTCTATCAAAAATTCTGGCAAAAATTTACCGCCAAACAATCCGCGTAGTGACAGGGGAGTTGCCATGTCGCACGAAACCGTGACCGTGCTGCCGAACGACGAGCACAACCAGAAACTGGTGCAGAACGTCCATCCGCCGACGTGGGTCAACCCCGAGCCGGACGGGCGCTACAACATCGTCGTGATCGGCGCCGGCACGGCCGGCCTCGTGACGGCCGTGGTGGCGGCCAGCCTCGGCGCCAAAGTCGCCCTGATCGAGAAGCATCTGATGGGCGGGGACTGCCTGAACGTCGGCTGCGTGCCGTCCAAGGGCGTGATCCGCGCCGCGCGCGCCTGGTCGGACGTGCGCCGCGCGGAGGAGTTCGGCGTGCACATTCCGGCCGGCGTGAAGTACGACTTCGCGGCGGCCATGACGCGGATGCGGAAACTGCGCGCGCGGATCAGCCATACGGATTCGGCCCACCGCTACAAGGGCCTCGGCGTGGACGTCTACATCGGCAGCGCGACGTTTACCGGTATGGACACCATCGCGGTCGGGGGCCGCGCGGGCAACCGGACGCTGACGTTTGCGAAGGCTGCGATCTGCACGGGCGCCCGCGCCTCCACGCCGCCCACGCCGGGGTTGAAGGAAGCCGGTTACCTGACGAACGAGACGGTCTTCACGCTGACGGAGCTGCCGCGCAGGGTGGGCGTCATCGGCGCGGGGCCGATCGGTTGCGAGCTGGCGCAATCCTTCGCCCGCTTCGGCAGCGAGGTCTATCTCGTCGAGGCCATGCACGGCATCATGCCGAACGAGGACCGCGACGCCGCGGAGATCGTGCTGAATTCGATGAAGCGCGACGGGCTCAAGCTGCTCTGTTGCGGCAAGGACTTGAAGGTCGAGAAGACGGCGAACGGCAAGCGGATGACGGTGGATTCGCACGGCCAGCAGTATGACATCACGGTGGATGAGATCCTGGTCGGGGTGGGCCGCACGCCCAATGTGGAGGGGCTGAATCTGGAGGGCGTCGGCGTCGCTTACGACAAGAGCGGGGTGAAAGTGAACGAGCATCTGCAGACGACGAACCCGCGCATCTATGCCGCGGGCGACATCTGCTCGAAGTACAAATTCACGCATGCGGCGGATGCGATGGCGCAGATCGTGATCCAGAACGCCCTCTTCCCTCATCCCTTCGGATTGGGCAAGGCCAGCGTGGAATCCCTCATCATGCCCTGGGCGACCTTCACGGAACCGGAGGTCGCTCATGTTGGGATGTACGAGGCGGACGCCAAGGCGAAGGGCATCGAGGTCGAGACCTATACCTTCAAGCTGGACGAAGTGGACCGGGCGATCCTGGACGGCGAGGACGAAGGGTTCGCGCGCATCCACGTCCAGAAGGGGACGGACACGGTGCTCGGCGCGACGATCGTGGCGGCCCATGCGGGCGACATGATCGGCGAGTTTTCCGTCCTGATGAAGGCTGGCGCCGGCGCCAAGACGATCGCCGCGACGATTCATCCCTATCCGACGCAGGCCGAGGTGAATAAGAAGGTCGTCAATCTTTGGCGCAAGGCGCACTTTACCGACAAGACGAAGAAGATCCTCAAGTGGCTCTTTTCGAAAATGCGCTAGTGGCCGGGTTTGCGGCTGCCCTGCCGATCTTGGCTGTGGCGGCGCCTGCGCCGGCGCAATCATCGGCCGTCCTCGAAGTCGGCAAGTTTTCGGCCGCCAGGGAGGGCGCGGCGCTGCCGGACGGCTGGAAGCCGCTGACTTTTCCGAAGGTGCCGAAACACACGGTTTATACGGTGGTGAAGGACGGCGACACGATCGTGGTCAGGGCGGCGAGCAACGCGTCGGCCTCCGGGTTGACGAAGGAGACCAGGATCGATCCCAGGGAATATCCGATCGTCCGTTGGCGCTGGAAGGTGGAGAATCTTTTCAAAGCCGCCGACATCACCACGAAGGAAGGGGACGACTATCCGGCCCGGCTCTATGTCACCTTCGAGTACGATCCGGACAAGGTCGGCTTCGGAAAAAAGGCCAAGTACAAGGCGGGCAAGTTGATCTTCGGGGACATCCCGATCGCGGCCATCAACTATGTGTGGGACATGAAGGCGCCGCAGGGGCTGTTCATCGACAATGCCTACACGGATTTCGCCAAGATGGTCGTCCTGCGCAGCGGCCCGCAGGGCGTGGGAGCCTGGGTGGAGGAGGAGCGTAACATTTACGAGGATTACAAAAAGGCCTTCGACAGCGAGCCTCCGATGATCAACGGCGTGGCCATCATGAGCGATGCCGATAATACGAAGGAAGCGGCCGTGGCCTACTTCGGGGACATTATTTTTCGAAAAGCGAAGTGAAAGGTGAAACATGACAGGTGAAACGATTGCCATAAAACTGACGCCGTGCATGCGGCCGACGTGGTGCCTTGTGAAGACGCCGATCATTTCCATTCCCAAGAGGTGACGTATGCGGGTGTGGCAGCTTGCCATGGGTCTGCTTGCGGTTTTGGCGATCGGCTCGGTTGCGGAGGCGGGAATCGGCATGAAGGCGCCGGACATTCAAAACGAGACCTGGTTGAACGGCGGGCCGGTCAGCTTCGCCGAGCTGAGGGGCAAGGTGGTGATGGTCGAGTTCTGGACCTTCGGCTGCTACAACTGCCGGAACGTCGAGCCCCATGTTCGGGAGTGGCACAAGAAATACAAAGACCGGGGCTTCGTCGTCATCGGGGTCCATTCGCCCGAGTTCAGTTATGAGAAGGATATCGAGAAGGTCAAAAAGTATCTCCAAGACCACCAGATCGACTACGCCGTGCCGATCGACAACGAGTTCGCCACCTGGAACCGCTACGGCAACCGCTACTGGCCGGCCATGTACCTGATCGACAAGAAGGGCGTGATTCGTTCCGTGCAGATCGGCGAGGGTCGGTATCAAGAAACCGAGAAGCTGATCCAGAGTCTTTTAACAGAGCCGTCGTGAGCAAAAGGGCCATGCCTCGCCTATCGCGCCGGGATTTTTTGAGACTCGCAGGCGGCGTTGCCGCGGCCGCTGCCTTGCCGGCGCCTTCGTTTGCCGGCATCCTGGATCAGCTGCTACACGCCACTCCCAAACTGCGTCCGGCCCTGACGCCGAACGACGAGTTCTACGTCACCTCCTATCGAAGCCCTCCGGATATCCGCGTTGACCAGTGGTCCCTGTCCATCAAGGGACTGGTCGGGAAACAGGTCACGCTGACCTATCCGCAGTTGATCGCGCGGCCGGTCGTTTCTGAAATTGTCACATTGGAATGTGTTGGTAACGGCGTGGCGGCTGACTCGATCAGCACGGCCAGATGGGAAGGCGTGCCCTTGAAGACGCTCTTGGAGGAGGCTGGTTCGTCGACAGAGTCGGTGGATGTGGTCTTTCGCGCCGCCGATGGCTATTCGGACAGCATCCCGTTCGTGCGCGCGATGGCCGGCGATGTGCTGGTGGCGCACCGGATGAACGGCGTCGAATTACCGCGCGGGCACGGGTTCCCGGCCAGGATCATCGTGCCGGGGATCTACGGGATGAAGAACGTCCAGTGGCTTACGGAAATCGAGGTGGTCGGACAGGATTATAAAGGGTATTATCAACAAAAGGGCTGGTCGGACGAGGCGGTCGTGAAAACCTCCTCTCATATCGACCTGCCCGGTCATGGCGGTGTTGTGAAAGGCCGTGAGTCCATGATCCGGGGATACGCCTTTGCCGGCACACGTGGAATCAAGCGTGTGGAGATCAGCACGGACGGTGGCGAGCGCTGGCGTGACGCGACGCTGGAGCCGGAACTCTCGCCATACGCCTGGCGGTTCTGGCAGTATCGCTGGGAACTGCCGCCTCCTGGCCGCTATGCTCTGGCCGTGCGGGCGACGGACGGAACCGGCCGGCTTCAAATCACCGAAGAGCAGGCCGCCTTTCCGGACGGCGCGGTCAGCCTGCATGAAATCACCGTGACCGTGCAGGCCTGACGCATGGCCATGGGATCGATCCGTTCCGCCATCACGCCGCTCGGGAATCTTCTGCAAGGCAGGCCGCTTCTGGCCATTTTCGAGGCCAATCTCAGGTGCAATTCCGCCTGCGGCTATTGCGGACTCCCGCTCAACGAGGGCCGCTACGAGATGACGCGGGAGGAGATCCGCCGCGTTTTCGCAGGACTGTACCGCGACGGGTTGCGTTTCGTCTTCGTGCAGGGCGGAGAGCCGCTGCTGCGGCGCGATCTGCCGGAGATTCTGGAGGATCTCCATGCGACCGGATTCAAGCTTTCGCTCATCACCAACGGCAGCAAGTTCACGCCAGCCCTTGTTGCGCGGCTGGCGAAGCTGCCGATCAATCTGTCCGTCAGCCTCGACACGCTGGACCGGGAGCGGTATCGGCGCATCCGGGGAGCAGACCTGCTACCCGATGTGCTGGCCGGTCTCGAACTGCTGACGGAATTCCCGCATCCCAAATTTCTCACCTGCATCGTGAGCGAGGCCAATCGCGAAGAGGTTGCGGCTGTCGTCCGTTTCGCGCGGACGCGCGGCTTCATGCCGGTGGTGGGGGCCTATCACTGGGACATCGAGCGGTACGGAAAGGTGGATCTGACGCTGCAATATCAACGGCAGGCGGCTGTGTCGCTGTTCCGGCAGTTGCTCGAGACCGACCTGGTCCCACGCGGATATTTCCGGGAGTATCTGCGTGACAATGTCCGGTGGTTGAGCGGCGAGGGCCTGGAGCCCTGCGATGCGGGCCGCTACAGCATCGCGATCGATGCCTCGGGCAACGTGGCGCCCTGCCTGGCGCTGAAACACGCAGGCAATCTTTTACAGTCGTCGCTGGATGAGATTCTCGATCGCCTCGATCGGTCTGCAATCCAGTCCTGCTCTGACCGTTCCTCCTGCAACATGCTCTGCAGCCGGGTGATCGGATCTGTGTTGCGGCACCCGGTCTCGGCGCTGATGACTCCCGTGTCGCTTAAACCGCAGGTGACTCGATGACACGATGGGTTCTTGCGCTTGGTGCTGCCCTGTTGGCCGGCTGCTCCACGGTGCCGACGTCCTTCCACCCGGCGCAGCCGATTGCGCCCGGCGAATTTTCCCATCAGGCCTTCGATGAGGCGTTGCAGGTTCATGTGAAGGACGGGGTGGTGGATTATCCGGGCGTGGCGCAGGATGCGCGTTTTTCTGCCTATCTGGATCAGCTCGATCGCGTCGATCCGAATGCTCTGCCGACCCGGCAGCACAGGCTGGCCTTTTGGATCAATGCCTACAACGCGTTTGCGATCAAGGGCATCCTAGACGGGTACTCGCCGCTGACCAGGATGGGTCAGTGGCGGTATTTCATCGGGAAGCAGTATCGGGTTGGGGGCGAAACGATAAATCTATACGACCTCGAAAGGAAACTGCTGATCCAAAACTTCCGGGAACCGCGCATCCACTTCGCGATCGTCTGTGCGTCGCAGTCCTGCCCGAAGCTCCGTTCACAGGCCTTCATGGCGGACCGGCTGGAGGCGCAACTGGAGGAGAACGCCAGGGCCTTCGTCAACGATCCGACCAGGAACCGGTTCGACCGAGAGCAGCACGCGGCCTTCCTGTCGAAGATTTTCGAATGGTTCGAGCCGGACTTTCGAACCCATGCCGAGTCGCTCCTCAACTATGTGAGGCGGTATATCAATGATCCGGAACTGGCAGCCGATCTGGCCACACAGCCCTACCGCATCGAGTTTCTCGAGTACGATTGGCATGTGAACGGAGTGCCCTATGCTGGTACGCCCTGATGAGCGGGTCCCGATCGCCCGGCTCCTGACCTTTCTGGAATACGGCGAGCGGCTGGCGCACGACTGCGCGAAAGCGCAGGCAGCGCTGGCGCCTGAACAGGGCATGCAGCGCTTTCTCGTGAGCCAGGCGCGGCAGGAATCAGCGCACGCCTGGGTTTTCCAAGGGGCGGTTGCCTGGCTGGCGCCCAGGCACCTCGGCGACAGTCCGTTCCTGCCCGCGCTGGAGCAGTATCGAGCATTGTTGGAAGACGCACTGCAGCGCCGCGACGTTCCCGAGACGCTGATGGCCGAGCAACTCATTCTGGAAGGCCTCGGCGAGGCGATCCTGGCGCGGATCGAAGAGGGGCTGGCGAAACGGAACGCGCCATTCGGGCGTCTGCGCCGCATCCTGCTGCATCAAGAGGAGGCCCATCACGACTTCGGCCGCCGGATGCTCGACCGGGCCTTTGCCGTCGGGACTGCGTCGCCGGATCATCTCCGCGTCCGCGCAAAGGAATACCTCGCGCTGACCGATTGCATGGTCTCGACGCTCGGCGATCTCTTCGAGTCCATTGACGAAAATCCGCAACTGTACATGGAGCGGGCCAGGGGTTACCTGCCTGCGTGGCTGGCCGCATGATTTCCGTCATCATTCCGACCTATCACGAAGAAACAGCGCTGCCGGCGACGTTGCGCCACTTGCTTGCCCAATCGGGCGAGTATGAAGTGATTGTGGTGGACGGCGGCAGCAGGGACCGGACCCGCGAGATCGTACAGGTGGAACCACGCACACGATTGTTGACTGCACCGAAGGGTCGTGCCTCGCAAATGAACGCCGGCGCGAAGGAGGCGAAGGGGGAATGGCTGCTGTTCCTGCACGCCGACACGCTTCTACCGGACGGCGCGCTCGCTCGGCTCAATCGGATGGAAGGGGATGCGGACGTTCAGGCCGGAGGGTTTCTGCATCAATTTTCTGGCGGAGACTGGCGGTTACGGCTGATTTCGTTTCTGGACAACTTTCGCTGCGTCCGCAGCCGGGTCATCTACGGCGATCAGGCGATGTTCGTGCGGTGCGCCCTGTTCGAGAAATTGGGAGGGTTTCCGGATCAGCCGATTCTCGAAGACGTGGCCTTTTGCGAGAAACTGATCCGTGTGACGGAACCGGTTTTGCTGATGCCACCGGTCGTGACCGATTCGCGGAAATTCGTGAAGATGGGCATCTGGAAGAGTTTCGCGCGGGTGCTCCTGATCATCCTCCACGCGCAGTTCAGGCTGCCGGTCCTCCCGCGCGAGTTTTTCTCTGACGTCCGCTGATCGTTCTAACGGCGACCGCCTCGTCCACCACCCCCGCGCCATCCGCCGCCGAAGCCGCGTCCGGAATAACCCCGGTACTGATGCCAGCCTGGTCCACGCCAGGTTCGACCGTAGGGTCTCCCATAATAGTAAGGGTAGGCTCCGGCAGGACCATGCCAGTAGGGGCCATAGGGAGCGCACCATGCGGATGGGAGCGTACCCCAGACGGCCGCATCGCGTGCCGTCGTGGAGCAGTGGGCGTTGAGGCTTGCAGGCGCGGCTGCACCAGAATCGTAGGCCAGGGAATCGTCCATCGCGACGGCCGTGGACTGGCATCCGACTGTGGCAAGGCCAACCGAAGCGACGAGCGCACACTGGAGCGCGGCGGAATGGAAGGTCATACGTTCCCCTTCCTGCTCTTCGCGCAGGGCGCGGTCGCTGTGATCGACGCCCCGCGGCGGCACATTAGGCCGCCGGTGTTTCGAGGCCGAATTCAGGGAACGAGTAACACGGGGCCAGGTGCGCCGCCGACTGGGCCGCATGGATCGGCACCACAGGCGAGAGCCCGGCCGCGCGGTGCCGGATAATGACGGGATCGACGACATTCCCGCAGCACACGCACCGCCAGCCGTGGAAACTGACATGGTGCGGATCGCCCCGCAGATCTTCGAACCGCTCTTCTACCATCATTCCGTGACATCGCAGACACTCCATGGCAGCCCTCCTTCCGCCATCAAGCCTGGTGCAATGAAATCAACGCGTCATGGTGTTTCGAGGTTCTCCAGCCTGCATGTCTTACGTGTATCGCATACGCACGGATGCGCGGTAGGGCGTAGGGGGAAGGTGCAAGGAGTTTTGCGGCCCTAGTGGACTAGAGCCAAGTGGCCTTACGCGGAGAACTCAGCGCTTGGTTTTGTCGGTGGACTGCCTGGCGAAGAGGGCGGCGGCCTGGGCGCGGCGGGTGATCTGCAGTTTCTGGTAGATGTTGGAGAGGTAGTTTTTTACTGTTTTGGGGCTCAGCCCCATATCGCCGGCAATTTCCTTGTTGGTTTTGCCTTCTGAGACCAGGGCTACGACCCGCTGTTCCTGAGAGGATAATGGTTCGCGGCCAGGGTCCGGAGGAGCGGTGCTGCGGGTCTTGACCCAGGAGAGCACCCGTTTGGTCGCAGCCGGGTCCAGGATGGATTCGCCGCCGGCCACCCGCTTGATCGAGTCGACGAGCATCTCCACGCCGATTTCCTTGATCAGATAGCCATGCGCGCCGGCCAGCACGGCGGCCAGCACCGTGTCGTCGTCGGCAAAGGATGTCAGGAACAGGACGCGGGTCTGGGGCCAGTGCTCCAGAATGTCGCTGCAGGCCTGGACACCGTCCGTGCCCGGAAGACGGATATCCATGAGGATGACGTCCGGTTTCAGCCGTTTCGTTTCCGCAACCGCCGCGTCCGCGGTGCCGGCCTCGCCGATCACCTTGATCTGGGGATCGCGGCCCAGCACCATCTTGAGTCCTTCGCGGACGACCGCATGATCGTCCACCAGCAAAACGCCGATCGGTTTCCCTGTCGTCATGGGTTGGAACTCCTTTGCGGGACGGAAAGCGTCAGTGCGATGCGGACTCCCTGGCCGGGCTGCGAGGCGATCGTAAAGTCTGCTCCGATGGCCTTGGCACGGGTGCCCATGTTGGTCAGGCCGTGCAGGCCCTGCCTGGCGGCAGCCGGATCGAACCCGATGCCATCATCGCGGATTTCGACGCGGAGGGCGCCGTTCCGGCGTTGGGCGGTCACCACGCCTTCGCGGGCCCGGGAATGTCGAAGGCAATTACTCAGTGCTTCACGGACGATCAATAAAATGGACTCCATCTGCTCGTGCGACAGGTTCGCGGCGAGGTCCCGTTCCATCTCCACGCGGATTCGGGGCGCCGATGGGATCGTCATGCTCTCAACCAACTGCGGGAGGGCCGTCTCGAGCGACGGTTGCTCCTCGCGGGCGGGCTGGGGGCCTGCAATGTAGGCGCGAATTTGTTTCATGGTGAGTTTGAGTTGATCCAGGGCCTGGCCGGCCAGGCCGGTCAAACCGGCGGCATCCGCCTGCGGAGCCGACCGCCCGGCCTCCAGTCGCAATCCAACGGCGTAGAGGGATTGGAGGACATCGTCGTGAAGGTTGCGGTTGAGTTGCTCGCGTTCTTCAAACAGTCGCGCTAAGTCGCGGGTACGGTCCTCGACGCGCGCTTCCAATTCCTGGTTCAAGTTGAGGAGTTCTTTGTGCGTGCGCCGGTAGGCCTGGACCAGCAGGGCGGTCGCCAGGAACAGGATGATTGCGATGGAACGGTTGAACAGGATGATGTAGAAATCGTACGACGGTGGAGACAGATACGCCCCCAGCGCCGTCAGGATCGTGCAGAGCGTCGTCATCCACCAGAGCGTTCGTTCATGCGGCGACCAGGTGGTCAGCAGGACGCATAGCACATACAGATACTGGGGGGGCATCTCCTGCGGAGTATAGACGTCAACGGCCAGCACGACCGCAGCGATCACCAGGGCGATTCCTATCACCGGCATGCCTGTTGTTTCGCGAACGGGCTCGGTGCTCATCGGCCTCGTGGCAAGGTTGTTCTTTTTCAATATTGCACCTTCCGCCGCCGACTGCAAGTGGGGTCGAACTTAACGGATGGCCGGCACCCTGCTAGAATGCCTGTATGAATCTGACCGTGATGCAGCTCGGCTCCGGCCTTGACGGACTAACCTCGCGGAACGTCCGGGAGTTGATGATGGCGCGTCTGCCGGCCCGGGCCTCCATCGTGCTGGAAACGGCGGGACGTCTGGCCGATGAATT